>SXGR01413730.1_pt1 | contig 10611 bp, 10 predicted proteins | sample 3174711 | NCBI WGS metagenome assembly SXGR01 (sample SAMN11356860, study PRJNA531348) | freshwater metagenome | isolation source: freshwater sample F1-60 | place: China: Fuxian Lake, Yuxi | collected 2017-12-25 | reverse complement strand
TGTCGGCACCGAGTTGATGCTGGATGCCGATCGACACCTCGGGGGTGAACCGGTGCGTCGACCCGTCCAGGTGCGAGATGAAGGTGACGCCGTCGTCGTCGACATGGGCCAGCCGTTGCTTGCCCGTGGCGATGAGGTCGTCGGCCTGGTCGCGGTCCGGGTCTTCCATGAGCACCTTGCGGAACCCCGCGCCCAGCGACATGATCTGGAACCCGCCGCTGTCGGTGAACGTCGGGCCCGACCAGTTCATGAATGCCCCGAGCCCGCCCGCCTCGGCGACGATGTCCGGGCCGGGCTGCAGGTAGAGGTGGTAGGCGTTTGCCAGCACGGCCTGCGCGCCGAGGTCGCGCATGGTCTCCGGCAGCACCGCCTTGACCGTCGCCTTGGTCCCCACCGCGATGAACGCCGGGGTGCGGATCTCCCCATGCGGGGTACGGATCACCCCGCTGCGCCCCCGGCCGTCCGGCAGGTGCGCCTCGACAGCGAAGTAGGGCAGGTCGGTCACCCCCGACATCTAACCAACTCGCCGGTTCGCGGCGGGCCGGATGGACCGCCGCGGCGCGTGTCGGTACCTCGCCCCGCCCGGCGGCCGGTCACGGCGGCACAGAACCCATTCCCAATCGGCGTGTCGGGGCAGATAATCAGGCGTGTGGTTCTTTCTGGGATCACCTCAACAAAGGAGAACGCTGTGGTTAGAGGTTTGGGGGTTGCCCTGGCGGGCACCGCGGTCATGGTGGCCGGCCTGGTCGGCTGTTCGAGTGAGAAGAAGTCCGAGACCAAGGCCGAGACATCGGCGGCCATGTCGGGTTCGCCCAGTGCGATGACCGCGACGTCGGGGTCGGTGACCGCCGCGGCGGGCGCGGGCACCGCGAAGGTCACCATCGACGGAGCACCCAAGGACGTGCAGGGTCAGGTCGTATGCGCCGCCAATGGCGGCAACTTCAACATTGCCGTCGGGGATGCGACCACCGGGATCGGGATCGTGATGGCCGAGGACGCCTCGAAGGTGACCTCCGTCGGCCTCGGTAACGTCGACGGGGTCGCCCTGGGCTTCCAGGACGGCGCTCCCGGCGGCAACGCCTCGGCCACCAAGGACGGCAAGTCTTACACGATCACCGGCACCGCCACCGGCGTCGACATGGCCAACCCCATGGCGCCGATGACCAAGCCGTTCGAGATTCAGGTCACCTGCCCCTAGCAGGTTTCCTGGCGGCGGCGTTCCGGCGACGGGGCGCCGCCGCTTTTTTCGTCCCGGTGCCGACGGCCACCTCGAGATCGGCAAGCGAGTCCTCCAGGTGGCCGAGCAGCCGCTGCAGACTGGGTACGCTGCGCCGGCAGCCGACCAGACCGAAGTCGAGGTTGTCGGCATTGTTGGACAGCGTGATGTTCAGGGCCTGACCGTCCAGCGCGATCGACAGGGGGTAGTTGCCGTCCAGTCGGGCGCCGTTCCAGTACAGCGGCTCTCGCGAACCGGGGACGTTGGAGATCACCAGATTGAACGGCGGGGCGGCCGAACCGATGGATGGAGCGAGCATCGACAGCAGCAGCGGGGAGACGTTGAAGGCCGACAGCGCGATCTGCTGCAGTTTGGGCAACTGCTTGAACACCTCTTTGTTGTTGCGCATCGACAGATGGACCTCTGCCAGTCGCTGCGCCGGATCCTCGAGGTGGGTGGCCAGGCTTGCCAGCAGTGCCCCGACCTGATTGCCGCCGCTGGAGTCGTCGTCGCGCAGGCTGACCGGGACCATCGCGATCAGCGGCTTGTCCGGTAGCGCCTTCTGTTCCAGCAGATAGGCGCGTAACGCACCACCGCAGACCGCCAGCACGACATCGTTGAGCGTCACCCCGGCGGCATGCTTGATGGCGGTGAACCGGGCGATCGGCCAGGACTGGGCGGCGCAGCGGCGGGCCCCCCCGATCGGCACGTTGAAGATGGTGCGCGGCGCACCCACCGGCAGCGTCAACTGTTGCTCCAGCAGAGCCTTCTGAGCCAGGAACAGCGCCGAGGGACCAAGTCCGGCAACGGATTCGACGATCTTCATCAGCTCGCCCAGCCGGGAGGGGCGGGGCTTGCGGCTGCCGCCCGAACGCCCGTTGGTCCCCCACGGCATGCGGATGTCACCGTCCTGCGGGTCGGTGGACAACGACCGGCGCATCATGCGCATGGCACTCACACCGTCGATCAGGGCATGGTGGATCTTGGTGTAGACGGCCACCCGGCCGTCGTTGAGGCCTTCGACCAGATGGCTCTCCCACAGCGGACGGTGGCGGTCCAGTAGCGAACCGTGCAGCCTCGAGGTGAGTTCCAGCAGTTCGCGCACCCGGCCGGGAGTCGGCAGGGCCGAGCGCCGCATGTGGTACTCCAGGTCGATATCGCGATCGAACGCCCAGGTGAGATTGGCGATTCCGCCGAGCAACTCGGCGGGGTGCTTGCGAAAGGTCGGCGCGACGTCATCGCGGACGATCAACTCCTGATAGATGTCGCGCAGGAAGTCCGGGCCCGATCCGGCGGGCGGCTCGAACAACTGCAGGCCCCCGACATGCATCGGGTGCTCTCGGGATTCGCCGAGCAGGAACATCGCGTCCACCGGTGAGATCAGTTCCACGGGTACACCTCCGGTGCGCTTGTCGATCGCCACAGCTTACGGTGGGCCCATGCCCACCACCCGCGGGTTGCCGATCACCGCGGCCATCGTGATCGCCGCCGCGGTCGGGGGTTGCGCGCCCGCGGGCCGGGACCCGGCACCGAGCGCGACATCACCGACCACCTCCGCCGGCACTGCGGCACCGACGGATCCGGCGGCGGCCATGCGCGCGTGGACCGAGGTGGCCGGGGAGCACTTCGACCGGTCCGCGAACGCCCTGCAGCGGGTCTCGGACGCGTCGGCCGCCGAGGACCAGGAGGCGGTCCAGGCGGGCTGCCGGGATCTGCACGACGCCAACGCGATCGGGCTGCAGCGCGACCTGCCCACCCCCGACCCGGCCCTGACCGCCGAACTGCAGCGGATGATCGACGATATGAACACCGCGACCCACGCGTGTCTGCGCTTCGCCCTCGGGCGCAATCCGGCAGAGGCGACGGTGTACCAGGATTACCTGGCCAGGGCGGTCGACCACCTGCAGCGGGCCAAGGTGATCCTCGACGAGGATCTCGGCCGGCGCTGACTCGCCGTGGCTCCGCTTAGAGGCTCGACCCGATCTCGGTGAGATCGCTGACCCGATAGGCCGTCACCGAGGTTTCCCCCACCGCATAGAGGACGTCGCCGATGCGCACCGTGCGCAGAACGGGCTCGTCGGTGTGAATCTCGCCGATGACCTCGATCCCCGTCGGGGTGACCCGGAGCACCTTGAGGAACTGGTCGTAGCGGTAACCGGTCTGGGCGTCGTAGCCGCTGCCGGCGACCGGCACCACCAGTACACCGTCCTCCGCCGAGTAGAGCAGCGCGTGATGGTCGAACTGGGCTCCGGACCACGACCACTGGGACCCCGGGTCGAGGAACTCCCGGTCGATCTGAGTCGGGTTGGTGCCGTCGGTGACGTCGAACAGGGAGGCGTGCAGGTGGGTGTTCCAGCTCCCGGCCGCGCGTTCCTGACCGATGCCCAGGAGCAGTCCATCCCCGACCGGCTGCAGGTAGTTGGAGAATCCGGGCACGATCAGCTCGCCGAGCAGGACCGGGGCGGCCGGGTCACTGAGGTCCACCGCGAACAGCGGATCGGTCTGCAGGAAAGTCACCAGGTAGGCGGTGTCGCCGACGAACCGGACGGCGTAGAGCTGTTCGCCCGGTGCCAGGCCGGTCACCCGGCCGACCTCGTCGAGGGTGTCCCCGGCGGTGTCGAGGATGTAGACGCCGCTGTCATTGCGGTTGATCCAGGTGCCGTCGGTGAGCTGCGATCCGCCTGTGTGAGTCGCCACCCGCAGGTAGCCGTCGCGTTCGTCCATGGCGAACTGGTTGATCAGCGTGCCCGAGACCAGACCGCTGGCCTGCCAGCCGATGTCGGTGCCGGCGATGGTGAAGCGGTCGATGCGGGTGTCGGTACCCCAGCCCGAATCGGTGTAGTGGTCCTCGTTGGACGCCACGTAGAGGGACTCGGGGGTCATGTAGACCGCGCCACCCGTCGCGGACACCAGGGCGCCGACGCTGTCGGCGAAGCCGCCGCCGTCCTCGCCGGAGTCCACCGAGACCACGGTCAGCAGCGCGGACTGCCCGTCGGTGTGCGGCGCCACGATATCCCCCGCGCCGGCGATCAGGCCGAGATCGACCTGGTTGCCGTCCGCATCGACCGCGTAGAGGTGCGGCAGCGACAGCGTCGCGATCTGCGGCCCGACCCGGGCGACGTAGGAGTCCCAGGTCTCGTAGGTGCGGTAGGCGGTGATGGTGGAGCCGCCCCAGGGCCGCCTCAGCAGGGCGTCCGCCTCGCCGTCGAGGTAGGCGTCCCCGTCCTTGGTCACCGGCGTCTCGGTGTACTGCGGAGCGGGCAGGTTGACCGAACGCTGCAGCACCAGGTAGACGACGCCGTCGACCGCGCGCGAACTCTGGTACCCGCCGTCGAAGACGGTCTGGCTCACCACCGCCGGGGCCGTCCGGTCCGAGACGTCGTAGACGGTCATGGTCGTCTGCGGATTCCACGGCTCCCAGGGTCCCCAGTAAGCCATCTTCATCGTCGGGCCGTACCAGCCGGAGCCGCTCTGGGTGATCACCGTCAGGCGGTCGCCGGCCAGGTACGAGCCGACCACGTCCCCGGAGAACGTCGACTCCGAGGCCACGGTCAGGTCGGCGCGCACGATCGTCAAGCGGCCGTTGTGCGCAACGTAGACGTACTCCCCGTCGGTCTCGACGAAATCGGCCTCATCAACACCGTCGACCTGGGTGTTGGTGTCGGAGACTCCGCCGGCGAGGGCGCCACTGCCGGCGTCCACCTTCAGGTAGTACTCCGGCCAGGGCCCGTACCCGTACACCGGGACGGTCTGCCCGAAGAGCCCGCCGTACTGCTGCTGGGCCAGTTCCAGCAAGTAGGCGTTCAGCTCCGCGTCGGTCAGGTACGCCTCGCCGGATTCGCCGGTCTGACCGGTGGTCTGTCCGGCGCCCAGAGCCGGAAAGATGCTGACCAGCGTGCGACGGACGAGCAGCAATGCGCCTTCGAGGAATCCTTCGAGGAATTCGGTGACCGGCAGCTCGGAGAGCCAGTTCGCGGCGGAGTCGAACAGCGAGTTGACCGCTACCCCGATCGTCGCGACCGGTCGCGCCACACCGGGCGCCGGGGCGCCGGACGGCTGGGCCCACAGGTACGTCGGCCGCCAGTCCGTGGTAGTGGGCCTGTAGGCGCCCGCGGCCGGCCGCGGTGCGACGGCCACGACCGCCGAGGTTCCGGCGATCGCAGGCACCACCGACGCGGACGGCGGATCGATGCTCGGCGTCACACGATCGGGGCGGTCGAGAGCCGACCGCCGCCCGGGAACCCTGGTAACGGGGCGCGAGGCCGCGTCCCCGGCTGTCGGGACCTCCGATGCCGCGGCGGCCGCCGGATCCGCGACGATAGTGGTCGGTCGCGCGCGGCGCGGGGTCGTGGCGGCGGCCCCGCCGCCCGACGACGATCGCGTTGCTCTGCCCTTGGCGGGCGATCCCGGCTGCCCGGCCTCGGAGGACGACACCGAGGGCGAGTCACCGTCGGCGGCATCGGCTGCCGCGGTCCCCGCGGCCTGTGGTCCAGCCAGCGACAACCCCACCGCCACGGCCGCCACTCCGGCTCGCGTACCACGTCCGACCACCGACATCTGGGTACCCGTTTTCCGCTAATTCCTGAGATTTTGCAGTGGTAACGGTAAACACTAGCTGTGCGGTGGTGTTGCCGTCAATGGCGCGGGCCGGACGGAGATGGCGGTGGCGGAGGGATTTGAACCCTCGGACGGGGGTTACCCGTCACACGCTTTCGAGGCGTGCTCCTTAGGCCGCTCGGACACGCCACCGCCGCGAATCTTACGGTCAGCGCCCGACTAGCCCAAATCGCGCCGGCGCGCGAAGAACACGTCCAGCAGGTCGGCGCACTCGGGCGCGAGCACCCCACCGCGGACCTGCGGCCGATGTGTCGATCGGCGATCCCGCACCACATCCCACAGCGAGCCCACCGCACCGGTCTTCGGCTCCCATGCGCCGAACACCACCCGGCCCACCCGTGCCATCACCAGCGCACCCGCGCACATCGTGCAGGGTTCGACGGTCACCGCGAGGGTGGCACCCTCCAACCGCCACCCGTCGCCGAGGCGCGCCGCGGCGGCCCGCAACGCCAGGATCTCGGCATGTGCGGTCGGATCACCGAGCGCCTCGCGGGCGTTGGCCGCGCGCGCAAGTTCGGTCCCATCGGCACCGATCACCACCGCACCGATCGGCACGTCATCGGGTCCGGCCTGCCCCGCGGCGGCGATCGCGGAACGGATCAGGTCCTCGTCGTCGGACGGGCCGCTCACCGCTCGAGACGGTCGAGGATCGCCGAGAGTTCGTCGGCGAAACCCATCTCCCGCGCAATCCGGCCGATCTGCTCGTCGGCATACAGGTCGGTCTCGGAGAGGATGACCCCGAGCACCGCATCGGACAGTCCGACATCGGCGAGCACCCCCAGGTCGCCTTCCTCGAACGGGTCGGCATCCTCGAGGTCCTCGGTCGCGATATCGGCGTCCAGCTTCTCCAGCGCCTCGGCGGCGATGTCGTAGTCCAGGGCCGCGGTGGCGTCGGAGAGCAGTAACCGCGTTCCCGACGGGGCGGGTCGCACGATGAGGAAGAACTCGTCGTCGATGTCGAGCAAGCCGAACACCGCCCCGGCACTGCGCAGTTCCCGTAATTCGGTCTCGGCGGCGGCGAGGCTGGTCAGCGACTGGGCACTCAGCGGGGAACAGCGCCAGGCCACGCCCTCCCGGACCACGGCCACGGCGAAACCGAACGGGGTCTCCCCCGATCCGGGCGCCGGTGCTCGCTGTGCCTCCATGGCGCCCTACGCTAGTCGCCGACCAGGCCAGTTGACCAGCTGACCGCGAGGCTGGCGGGGTCCGGCGCGTGGGTGTGCCAACCTGGAAACGTGACCAAGACACCCGTGTGCGTGCTCGGGCTGGGACTGATCGGCGGGTCGGTGTTGCGCGCGGCGGCGGCGGCCGGGCGGGAGGCGTTCGGCTACAACCGTTCCCCCGCAGCAGTCCGGGCGGCCGGCGCGGAGGGTTTCGTGGCAAGTTCCGATCTCACCGAGGCGTTGACCTGGGCCGCCGACCGGAACGCCCTGATCGTTCTGGCAGTTCCGATGCCGGCGGTCTCCCAGCTGCTCGGTCACATCGTGGCGGTGGCCCCGCGGTGCCCGCTGACCGACGTCATCAGCGTCAAGGGCGCGGTACTCGAAGACGTGCGCGCGGCGGGCCTGCTGGAGCGCTACGTCGGCGGTCACCCGATGGCCGGCACCGCGCACTCCGGCTGGGCGGCCGGAAACGCCGCGCTGTTCCGCGGGGCCCCGTGGGTGGTCAGTGTGGACGACCACGTCGATCCGGAGATCTGGTCGGAGGTCATGCGGCTCGCCCTGGACTGCGGCGCCGTCGTGGTGCCGGCCCGTTCCGGCGAACACGACCTGGCCGCGGCGAGCATCTCGCACCTGCCACACCTGCTCGCCGAGACGTTGGCCACCATCGCCGGCGACGTTCCGCTGGCCTTCGCGCTGGCCGCCGGTTCGTTCCGCGACGGCACCCGGGTGGCCGGCACCGCACCGGATCTGGTCCGCGCCATGTGCGAGGCCAACGCCGATCAGCTCGTCCCCGCCCTCGACCACGCCCTGGAGGTTCTGGGCCGGGCTCGGGAGTCGCTGGCCGACAGGGGCTCGGTGGCCGAACTCGTGGAGGCCGGGCATGCCGCCCGGGTCCGCTTCGAGAGCTTTTCGCGGCCCGACGTCGTCGCCATCGAGATCGGCGAACCGAACTGGCGTGCCGAACTCGCCGCCGCCGGGCGGGCCGGCGCCGTGATCAGATCCGCTCTGCCAGGCCCGGATAGTCGACGATGAAACCGTCGTCGTCGACGACGATGGTGGTGTCGGCGACCGGCGAGTTCAGTCGGATGCCCTCGCCGCCGGAACTGGTGTAAGCGATCGTCGCGGGGCTGATCGTCAGTTCGGGCAGGTAGACGTACGCGACCTGGACGCGCAGCGACTCCGCGGTGCGGTGCAGGCCGGTACGGCGGATCGGCAGCGCGTTGAAGAAGGGGCTGAACACGACGTCCACGTCCAGCGCGCCGTCGAAGGCTTCCCGCGACTCACCCTCGTGGTCGGTGATCAACCACATGTTCTCCTCGTCGCGCGCCAGTGACACCTGCCGGTCCCGCTCGGCGACACTGACGTTCAGCGACAGCCGGTTGGTGGCGCCGGTGTCATCGGTCACCAGGTCATAGGAGGCGCTGAAGGCCGGGTTGGCGGCGGTGGCTGCCGCGACGATCCGGCCGTGGGCCCTGATCCGGTTACCGGACAGTTGGACGCGGGCCGACTCGATCCGCGACAGGTCCTGGGAGCGCCAGGTCAGAATCGCGGGCCACTCCCGCTTACCGGCACCCTCGGCTGTAGTCACCACCCCTCCACCGTAGGGGACGCCCGGCCGCCGTCGTAGCCGGGATTCCGGGCCCCCGTCCCGGCCGCCAACCGAACCTCGTCGTCGAGCAACGGCTGGGGCAGGCGCCGCCGGAGACGACCCGTTCCCGGAACCGAGGCCCACACCGCGACCGCGAGTATCCCGTCGAGCAGCAACGCCAGCACCGTGACCAGGAGCGCTCCCACCAGGGCAAGGTAGAACTGCCGCACCTTGATGCCGTCGATCAGGTAGCGGCCCAGCCCGCCCAGGCTCGCGTAGGCCGCCACCGTCGCCGTGGCCACCACCTGCAAGGTGGCCGTGCGCAGGCCACCGAGGATCAGCGGCATCGCGTTGGGAATCTCCACCCGGGTCAGCACCCGCCGTTCGGACATCCCCATCGCCCGCGCGGCGTCGGTCAGTTTCGGGTCGACGTTGGCGACGCCGGCGTAGGTTCCGGCCAGCAGAGGCGGAACTCCCAACAGGGTCAGGGCCACAGTCGGCGGTAGCAGGCCCAGACCCCACAGCAGCACACCGAGCAGCAGGACCCCGAGGGTGGGCAGCGCCCGCAACGCGTTGACGGAGGTGACCACCAGGAAGGAACCCCGGCCGGTGTGTCCGATCAGCAGGCCGATCGGGATCGCGATGAGTGCGGAGACCGCGACGGCGATCCCGGTGTACTGCAGATGTTCGGCGATGCGGGCACCGAGTCCGGCCTTGCCTCGCCAATTCTCGGCCGTGACGATGAAGTCGAGGGCCTGTTGCAGGAAATTCACGCGGCCGCCTTCGCCGGCGCACGGCGCGGCGCGCTGCGGGTCCAGGGTGTGATCAGCCGGCCGGCAAGCAGGATGAGGACGTCGACGATCACCGCCAGCACGAAGGTGGCGATGATCCCGGCGACGATCTGATCACTCTTGTCGGCCTGATACCCCTCGGTGAACCACGTTCCCAGCCCACCGATTCCGATCACCGAACCCACCGCCACCATGGAGATGTTCGTCACGGCGACGACCCGCAAGCCCGCGGTGAGCACCGGGACCGACAGCGGCAGTTCAACTTTGAGCAACTGGCCGATTCGGGTGTAGCCGACCGCGGCGGCGGCGTCGCGGACGGCCGCCGGGACGGCGTCGAGCGCCTCCGGGACCGCGCGCACCAGCAGTGCGGTGGTGTAGAGCGTGAGCGCGACGATGACGTTGGCCTCGTCGAGGATGCGGGTCGGGATGATCAGCGGCAGCACCACGAACAACGCCAACGAGGGGATGGTGAAGATGATGCTGGCCGCCAGGGTGGTCAGCCGCCGCAGCGTGGCGTGCCGCCAGACCAGCGCGCCCAGGGGCACCGCGATCAGCAAGCCCAGCACCACCGGGATGAGCGAGAGCCGAAGGTGGATGAGCGCCAGCGCCCAGGCCTTGTCGAGGTGGGTGAGCAGATAATGCACGGGATGTCAGTCTTCCTCTGAATCCGCCCGGGGAGGGTGCTCCGGCTCCTCGGCCCGCCGCTGTTCGTCGAGTGCGTCGATGACGTCGTCGGCCATGGTGCCGCCGAGGACGGCACCGGCGTCATCGACGGCCACTCCGACACCGGCGGGCGAGGAGAGCGCGGCATCGAGGGCGGCTCGCAGCGTGCCTCCGGGGCGGAACAGCGAACCACCCGCGGTCACACTGTCATAGAGCGTGTCGCCGTCGCGGTGACACTCGACACCGTCGGCATCGATCCATCCGAACGGCGAACCGTCGGGTCGGGTGACCAGTCGCCACTCGTCCTCCGCGAGCACCAGGTCATCGATTCCGTCCTCGCTCACGGTCGCAACGGGTTTGAGAATCAGGGTCGACGCGGTGAAGAACTGCAGCAGCCGGTAACCGCGGTCATTGCCGATGAACTCGGCCACGAAGTCGTTGGCCGGGTTGGACAGCAGCCGCGCCGGGGTGTCGTACTGCTGCAACGTCCCGCCCGCACCGAACACCGCGACCGCGTCGCCGAGTTTGACTGCCTCGTCGATGTCATGGGTGACGAAGACGATGGTCTTGTGC
>SXGR01197484.1_pt1 | contig 10615 bp, 8 predicted proteins | sample 3174711 | NCBI WGS metagenome assembly SXGR01 (sample SAMN11356860, study PRJNA531348) | freshwater metagenome | isolation source: freshwater sample F1-60 | place: China: Fuxian Lake, Yuxi | collected 2017-12-25 | reverse complement strand
GTCTCGATTCACCGTCACAAATCGTGTCATTCGTTCGCCTCGCCTGTGTATCCTATGCCCCTATCAAGCAACGTTTACTCTCTGGCTTCGATGACAAGTTCAATAAACAATTGTCGGCTAAGTCCGACAGGCTGCTAGGGCGCGCCCGCGCGGCGCACGGTGCACTGATCTATGATGAAAACCCCGGCGTTTTGTTCCGCCAGATTTTGCAGGAAGACCGGCAGATCGTCTTCGTGCAGCATCGGAAAGCGCAGCTTCATGACCGACTGGCGCACGTTGATCTGGCCGGGCGAAAACGCGGCCGCATGCGGATAGGCCTGTTGCGCGGTGATGTCGTAGTTGATGCCAAACATCGCGCCCTTCTGGTTGGCGTTGCGCAGGGCGTCCAGCCACTGGATGCGCCGCTCTTCGCCGACAAAACCGAGCGCGTCCAGCTTGCGGTAGTCGGGCAGATAACGAACAATCATCTCCTTCTCGGTGCCGGATTTCTGCACGCGGCTTTGCGCCTCTTTCAGTTGCTTCTGCTGGGCTGTCAGTTTGACCTGTGCGGCGCGCGCCTGATCGTCGGTCAACTTAATGGCCGCTGCGAACGCGGCGATGGCCACTACCAGCAGCAGTATCGGCAGCATCAGCGTGTTGGGCGGGTTTTTCATGCCTTGTCCACGAACAGTGCGAGGCGGTTACACATTGGGTTTGAGCGTGAGCGCGATTTTGAAATCGGCCACGCCAGCCTGTTCTGCCGCATCGCGCGTGTTACCGGACAGCGCCAGCTCCGAATTTACGTTCAGCGGAAATTTCGTCACTTTGACTTCCGCCACGGCAGGGTCTTTGGCCAACCGTTCGGCGATGCGGTTGACCGATTCGATGGCCGCGCGGTAGTCGCCCTGAAACGGGCGTATTTCGCCAGAGATGATGCCGCTTTGCCGCAGGCCGCTGTTTTCCGCAGGTGTGGCGGGCTTGGCGCCCGTGGGGGCGGCACTGGTGGTTTCCGGGCGATCCTGCCCGTATTACCAACTGATTTCCTGCAAGAAGATTTCGGGACTCGCATCCATGGCGCGCGACACGATCTGCATAAACGGCTGGGGTGAACGCACCGACTTCACCACCTGGTTGTAAATCTCAACGGCTTTGATCAGATTGTCCGAACTGGTGGGCGCGGCGGGGAACGTTCGGGTAATTTCCTTATATTGTGCTTGCGCGGCGGCGGTGCGTCGTGTGGCATCGGCGGTATCCTGATTGGCGTCGTGCACACGCCACAGGTTATAGCCCGTCCAAATCAGCCCGGCTGCGCCTACCGCCGCACTGGCCATATACAACGCGTGCTTGCGTTGCAGCAGCCGGTGGCCAGCGGTGACGGTGGCCGGTGCGAGATTGGCAGCGGGCGGGGTTGCCGCCATGCTGTGCAGATAAATGGTTTCCAGCGCGGCATCAAGGTGCGGCGGCTCGACGCTTAGTTGCCGCGTCAACGTCGCGCGATCAATGGTTGTGCAGTCCAGGCCATGTCCGCCTGCACTGATCTGCGCGGCTATGTCCGCCAGCGAGTTGTTGCGATCCAGGAAAGCCACGCTGAGCGAATCGTCGATCGAATCCAGATTGAGCGTCGACAGGTACATGCGTGTGTTGGACAGCTCGGTCAACAGCATCTGCGCCGCGTCCTTGGGGTCTTGCGGCACCGGGCGCGTAAGTCGGCTGGAATAAAACTCGCCGTCCTTGTAAAACGTCAACCGCAGGCCCGAGCTGTGCGGCGCTGCGATCAGCACGCGTGGCGTGGAGATGCCGAGTTTCGGCAATAGCGCGGCGGTCAGCATCGACACCAGATACACGCCCGCCACCGGCGAACCATGTTGCGCGATGGCGGTGATCCACGGGTCGATCAGGCCAGGATTGGTCAGCGCGGAAAAAAGATAACGGTCGTCCCGGCGTTTGTCGCCGCCGCGCCCGCGCGGCAGCGCGGATACGAAGCGCGTACTGCGGTAGTACTGCCGAACTTTGCGGTCAAGCAGTGACGTGCGATCCGATCCGGTGGCATGCGGCAGGGTGTCGAAGCGGTAATCTTCCTCGACGGTGTCGGCAGCGATATAGGCCAGCGCATTGCCGGTTGTTTTCAGGAATTGGGCAAAGGATTCCAGCCCTGAATCATCGTTGGCAAATGTCTCGCAGCGCACGATGCCATTGCCACGCCAGTGGGCGGCGACAACTTGCGGCGGCGAAATGCACAGCAGAATCTTGTTAGCCATGGATCGTATGTCGTTCGCCGGTTGTACTAAATCTTCAACTTGCCCAGAATATCATACACGGGCGAGAGCACCGCCCACATGATGAAGGCCATCACCAGGCCCAGTCCCATGGTTAGCGTGGGTTCCAGCATTTTCATGGCCTTGTCCACCGATTCGCGCACATCCCGTGTGTAAAAATAATTGACGTTACGCAGCGCGACGTCGAGTGCGCCGGTGTTCTCGCCCACGCGTAGCATGCGGATCACCATCGCAGGCAGCACGCCCAGATCGCGAAAGGCATCGGTCAGCGTTTGCCCGGCGGAAATCTGCTGGCCCGCGCGTGCGAGGCCATCGGCGATATAGCGGTTGGCGGCGATTTCTTCGCTGGTCTTTAGCGCGTCGAGTACGGTGATGCCTGATTCGTACATCAACGCGAAAAAATTTGCGAAGCGCGCGAGGATGATTTTTTGTAGCAGCGGCCCCACCACCGGAATGCGCAGCTTGGCGTAGTCCCACAGATACGCCATGCGCGTGCTGTGGCGTATCGCGACGGCGACTGCGGCAATTGCAAACACCGGCACGGCCAGCAGCAGCGGCCACCAGCTTTTGACGATGTTCGAGGCGCCGATCAGGATTTGCGTTTGAATCGGCAGTGCGACGTTCATGGTTTTCAGCAGCGTGGTGACTTGCGGCACCAAAAACGTCAGCAGAAACACGATCACGCCGGTAACCACCACCAGCACCATCACCGGATAGATCAGCAGTTTTTTGGTTTGTGAGGCGAGCTCGTCCTGCCATTTGAGCGAATCAGCGAGGCTCTTGTAGACATCCACCACACGGCCTGTCTGTTCACCCGCCTTGATCAGACTGACAAATACCCTGTTGAAGGTTTCGGGCTGTCCAGCCATGCATTGCGACAGGGTTTTGCCGCTGTCCATGTCTTCGGCCATCACGGTCAACACCTCGCGAAAGCGTGTGTTTTCCAGCGTGTCGCGCAGGTCGCGCAGGCCATCAATGATCGGTATGCCGGCGCGATTCATCTGCTCCATGTCGAAGCAGAAGTTGATCAGATCGAGCCGAGTGATTTTGGCGGCGCCGGCGACGATGGAGGTCTGGCGATCCACCTCGGTTGCGGTAATGAGATCGAGCCCCATGCGCTTTAAGCGCAATTCGAGATCGACCTCGTTGACGGCTTCCATGCCGCCCAAGGCCTGCCGTCCAGATTTCTCTACGGCTTTATAGCGGAAGGAGGGCATGAGGCAAGTGTGCGCGGTAGACGCTGGGTGTCGTCATGACGCGGGGTTGGGCACTCTACAACCCGCGCTGATTGAGCGTGAGATCGACTGACCGCAGGACTTCCGAAATGGTGGAATCGCCGTCAAGTACGCGGCGTATGCCGGCGTCGGCCAGCGTTTGAAAGCCCTTGCTTTTGGCGGTATCGCGTAGTTCACGCGCGGTGGCACCGCGCGCCACCAGCTCATCCAGATCGCCGTCCATCACCAGCAGCTCCATGATCGGTGTGCGGCCCTTGTAGCCTTTGCCGCCGCACTCGGCGCAGCCCACGGCGTTGTAAAGCGTTACATCGGCGCCGGCTGAGATGCCCAGCAGCCGGCGGTCATCTTCCGCAGGTGTGTAAGGCTGTTTGCACGCTTTGCACAGCACGCGCACCAGCCGCTGCGCGACGATGCCAATGATGTTGCCCGCCATGATTCCCGGCTGTATGCCCAGATCGAGCAGCCGCGGAAACGCGCCCAGCGCCGAATTCGTATGCAGCGTGGTGAACACCTGATGGCCGGTCATCGCCGCTCGAAACGCCATTTCGGACGTTTCCTTGTCGCGCATTTCGCCCACCAGAATAATGTCCGGATCCTGACGCATGATGGAGCGGATACCGTTGGCGAAATCCATGCGTGCAACTTCGTTCACCGAAGTCTGCCGCAGCAGATTCAGCGGATACTCCACCGGGTCTTCCAGCGTCATGATGTTGACGGTTTCATCGTTGACCTGCGCCAGCAGCGAATACAGCGTGGTGGTCTTGCCGCTACCGGTGGGGCCGGTGACGATCATGATGCCTTCGGGCCGCGCCAGTAGCCGATCCAGATTTTCCATAGTCGCTGCCGGCAGCGCCATGTGCTCGAGACTGATGATCGATTTCTCTCGGTCGAGCACGCGCAGCACGATGTTCTCACCGTAAATGGTTGGCTGCGTGGAGACACGAAAATCCACCTGACGGCCGTTCATGGTGAGCGACAGGCGCCCGTCCTGCGGTGCCCGTGTCTCGGCGATGTTCATGTTGCTGACCACTTTCAGCCGTACGGTGATGCCGGACGAAAATGTTTTGTGCAGACTGCGCACGGTCTCCAGCACGCCGTCGATACGGTAACGGATGCGCAGGAATGCGTATTCCGGTTCGAAGTGGATGTCCGAAGCGCCGCGCTTGACTGCATCCACCAGCAGCGCGTTGACCAGCCGCACCATCGGTTGCGTGTATTCGTCGCCGCCGGCGCGCAGGCTTTCGTAATCGATTTCGCCGGTTTCGATTTCCTTGAGAATGCCGTCGACTGACAACTCGTAGCCGTAAAAACGGTCGATGTACTCCTCGACCTGCGCCTCGGCGGCGATCTGCGAGCGGATATCGACATTGGCGCCGACCAGCGCGCGCAACTGATCCATCACCACGACGTTGAAAATTTCCGTGGCAGCAATGGTCAGCGAGCGCTCGGAAGGCGAATACGCGAGCGGCAGCACCTGATTGCGGCGCGCGAAATCCTGCGGCACCAGCTGCAATGCGTCCGGATCGGCGACCACGTTCGAGAGATCTATCGATTCCTGGCCGACGGTGCGCGCCATGGCGTCACGCACGGCGCTTTCGGTGGCGAAGCCCAACCGCACAACCAGGCGCCCCAGTGGAACGCCGGAATTGCGTTGTTCCGCCAGCAAAATCATCAGTTGATCGGGCGAGATCAAGCCCTGCTGCACCAGCAGGTCGCCCAGTCGCAAACGTTTACGCTGTTCAGCCATGATTAGAACTACTTAGTGCGGTCTACTAGTTGCGCGATGCGCGCCTGAATCCGCGTGGTATCGAAGTTTGCCGCGCCTTTCTCGGCAGCCAGTTGCAGCGCCTTGCGGTAATAATCGAGCGCGATTTTATGTTGCCCCAGGTGCTCCAGTCCGACCGCGAGGTTATAGGCGTAGTCAGGATTGCGCGAATCGAGCGTGTGTGCCTGAAAATAGGCCTGCTGGGCCTGCGACCACTGGCCTTGCTCCGCATGCACATTACCCAGATTGAAATACAGCGGCGCGGACGGGTCGCGCGCGATCAACTGCTTTAAGCGGGTTTCCGCCGCTTGCAGATCGGCCCGGCTGATCAGCGAAATCAGCCCTGCTTGCGCCAGCGCGTGACGGGGCTCGACATCGAGTATTGACAGGAAGTGTTGTTGTGCATCCTCAGGCCGGTTGTGGTGTTGCGCGATAGCGGCAAGCCCCAAGTGCGCATCAATGTTTTTGGGATCGCCGCGCAATGCCTGCTGGTAAAGTTGCCGTGCACTGTCGAACTGACCTGCCTGGAGAGCGCTGTAAGCGTCGTTGACAGCGGCGTTAATGCGGGGCGTGGCTGCGTCCCCCTGACGGATGGCGACTCTTGCCGGGAGAGCGGCCGGCGACGTGGCGGATGCAGGGGGCGCTGCAGGCGTGGCGGCAGATTTCACGGCGGGCAGCGCACCGGTCAGGGTTGAAGATGTTGTCGGCGGTGTTGCGGCGGGCGGCTGCGTGCTGGCCGCGTCCGGGGGCACATTGCGGCCGCTGAGTACCGATTGCATGGTGACCATGCCGGTTGGCGCTTCGGCGGGTTGTGCTGTCGTGGGCGCTGGCACCGGCGTTGTTGCGGGCGCTGTGGCTACCGGAACCGGTTGCGTGCGCGGTGGTGATTTGATCAGCAGGCTGGGATGCGCAATTTGCACATACACATACGCACCATAGCTGAGCATGGCCAATCCAGCCAAGGCGCCGATCAGTACCACAGGGCGTGCCGCCAACTTTGCCAGCGCGCTGGATCCGGCAGCAGGCGTGGCGGTTGCAGTCAAGACGGCGGCGGCACGTGTCTGGGCGTTGCTTTCGTTTGCAGGGGCCACTCCAGAGTTCGCCGCAGGTGGTGTGTACAACGATGCGCTGGCGGGCGCGGCCTCGGCTTGCACGCTGACCGCAGGTTTGATATCCACGGTTTCAAGACTGAACGGGGCTGGTGCGGCAGGCGACTTGTCACGCGCTTGCGCGGCTTTTTCCAGCGCCTTCATCAACAGGCTCATTTTTCGGCGCCGGTCGTCCGCGAAGAGTCCGAGGTTTTTGCGGGTTCCGCCTGCGGCAAATAACGCTGGAACATGCGCAGTTCGTCGCTTTCGAGCGAGGCGTTGGAAACCACGGTGGGCCGCAGAAAAATCACCAATTCGGTCTTGGTCGCGTTTTCATTGCGAAAGCGCGCAAGATCGCCCGCCGCGCCGGCGAGATCGGCGCCGGGAAGCTGCTCGCGGTTCAGGCGCACGTCATCCTGCATCAGCCCACCGAGGATGACGGTTTGTCCACTGCCGATTTGCAGTACGGATTCCATTTCGCGCACCTGCACCTCGGGCACCTGACTGGGTACGCAATTGGTGCGATTGGCGTCGCACAGGCTGGGATTGGGGTCGTTGCGGAAACGCAACACGCGCGAAATCGTCGGCCGCACGTTGAGCGATACGCGACCGTCGTCGGCAATTTGCGGCGTTACACCCATCACCACGCCCACCGACACGATTTTCGGTGTGGAGGTAAAGGTCTGGATCGGTGGACTGCCCGCCGTGCCCGCAACGGTGGATCCCTGAACCTCAAAATAAACAATGTTATCAACAACTTTCAGCAGCGCGGTCTGATTGTTCAGCGCCATCAGCTTGGGGCTGGACAGTATTTTGGTGTCGCCGAATTCTTCCAGCAGCCGTACCGTACCGGCGATACTGCCGACGCTCGAGGTGGGATTGGTGTAGCGCACCTGAAAAAAGTTAGCGCCCGCTTGTGCCAGACCCACCGCTGCGCCCGCCGCACCAAAGCCGGTAAGCAGCGATTGCGTCAACTGGATGCCGCCGGATACCGCGAGTCGGCTCCAATCAATGCCGCCCTGATAGGTATTCGACAGTTTGACTTCGACAATGGTGGCCTCGATCAGTACCTGGCGCTACGCCGAATTGGTGATGCTGTCGATGTGTTGCTGGATCAGTTGATGTTGCCGCTCGGTGGCGAGCACGCTGATAGTGCCCCCCACTGGGTTGGCGATAATATCGTCTCGGTTGTCCAGCGCCTGCTGCGCGGTGTTTGAGCCTGGGCCGAACGCCGTGTTAAACAGATTGTTGGCGCCGGTGCCCGCGCGCGCCACCACTTCGGCTTGTTGCATGCGTTCTTCGCGAGCGGCCATGGTGGGTTCAGCGCGGCGCGCACGGTCTTCGGCCGTCTGGCTTTGGTTGCGCGTGGCAGTTACGATGGAACGGATGTTTTCGGTCAGCAGTTTCCAGAAATCGTTGGTGGAGACGGTTTTCACCTGCGTGCCGGAGCCACCCGTGCTCGCGCCGCCACCGGAACCGGTGGAGCCGCTGGAGGCGATTTCGCCTGATACGTTGACGGTGGACGTGGTGTCGCGCGTCATGTTCACGTAAGCGATACGGTAGGTTTTCATATACGCGGTGTCGGGCGACACGATGATGGTGTTGCCCTCGACGCGGTAGCGCAGATTGATTTGTTTGGAAATACGCTCAAGGATTGCGGGCAGCGTTTCGTTGATCGCGTTAAGGCTGACCAGCCCGCTGATGCCGGGGTGCACGTCGATGTTCTGTTTGGTGTCGCGCGACAGGGCCAGCAGCAATTCCTTCACCGGCACTTCGTTGACGACTACGCTGTAGGTTTGCGGTTTGACCGCAGGCTTGGGCGGCGGCACAAAGGTGCTGACGCGCGCGGGCGGCGGTATATCGGCTGTAGCTGTGCTGCCTGCCGATTCGGCCCTGGGGGCGGGCGCGGTGATATGGCCCTGCGATGGCGACACCTTGGTGGTCGGCGGCGCGGCGCAGCCGGTCAAACCGACCGCAACGCCCACCACAACACCTTTGGCGGCAGCAACAATGCCTCTGCGAAGCGGTTCTCTTCGGGTGTCACGTTCACAGGTCAACGATGTGTGCATACCATCCCTTTTCGACCGTGGCGCTTACCTCACTACAATTCTGCGCGGATACTATCGATGGATCGCGGCCACGGACGATTCGATTTCAGTTGAGCTGGCAGACCGGGCAGCATTTTTTCCGCTGCAGCCTTGCTGCCATAACTGCCATACAGCACCGACAGCGTCGGTTTTCTATCGGCATTTCCAAGTCTACGATATACAAAAATACTATTAATATCAACGGATTTAGAGAGAATTCTAAGATAGTTCCTTAAGTCATCATCGGAGTCGCTGGACAGGGCCTGTAGTGTCCATGCGGTGTTACTTTGCTGCGCCAGCCAGACTGTGGTTGCATCCAGTCTTTCCTGCAAGAGGTCTCTTGTTGCGTTTTTGCCGACTTCGGGGCTGGCGGCAGGCTGGGTTTCTGCCTCGGCTTTGGTCTGTGGTGTTGGCGGTACCGATGAATCTGGCGTCTGAGGTACTGCGGCGTTGGCGGGCGGTGGTGGCACCGGTGCCGGCACCGGAGGATTCTCAGCGCTGGCCGGTGGTGCGGGGGCTGCCGGCGCCGGCAAAACAGCGGGTTTAACGGGTTGCTGCGCAGGCCCAACTTCGGCACGGCCAGCAATCCAGGCGTAGCCCGCTGCACCGAGCGCCACGCCGCCGAGTGCCGCCAGCAACCACGTCCACCGTAAGGCCGGTGCGCCTCCCACTGCGACATGGCTGAATTCACTGTCGCGCAGTGCGGCTTCGATATGGCGCGGCTTTACGGTGTGCGTGTTTTCGGAGAAGGCTGCTAGCAGTGCCTTGTCGGCAATCAGGTTGATGCGCCGCGTCAGACCGCCCGAGGCGCGCGCAATCATATTGACGATTTTGCCGCTGAACAGATCCGGTCCGCGATAGCCCGCCGCGCGCAGACGGAACATCAGATATTCGCGCACTTCGTTCACCGTCAGCGGCGCGAGGCCAAAGCTGTGCGTGATGCGTTCGCGCAACTGGCGGATATTCGGCTGGCGCAGGTTATCGTCGAGCTCGGGCTGGCCGAACAGCACAATCTGTAGCAGCTTGTCGTTGCGCGTTTCAAGGTTCGACAAGAGGCGGATTTCTTCCAGCGTGGCGATGGGCATGCCCTGCGATTCTTCCACGAACACCACCACGCGCTTCCCCTCGGCGTGGCGTTTGAGCAGATGTTCCTGAAACGCCTGCATGACTTCGAGGCGGGTCGCCTGACGCTCGATGCCCAACTGCAATTCAAACGCGATGGCGTGCAGAATTTCATCGGGCGATACGCTGGGGTTGGCCAGATAAACAATCTCGACGTTCTCTTGCAGCCGCTCCATCAGCATATTGCAGAGCATGGTCTTGCCGCTGCCGACCTCGCCGCTGACCTTGATAATGCCTTCGCCGTTGGAGACAGCGTAAATCAGTGCTTCCAGAATCGGCCCGCGATTGCCGCCGCCGAAGAAAAAATCCGTGTTCGGGGTGATCCGAAAGGGGGCTTGCGTGAGGCCGAAAAATTCATAATACATTGATTTTATTGATTATTTTTTTCAGTGCTGCCGTGGGCGCCGCTGGCGTCCAGCGCATAGTTTTGCATGCGGCTGTAGAGCGTCGTGCGATTGACGCCCAGCAGTTTGGCCGCGCGCGACAGATTGCCATGCGACAGTTCCAGCGCCGCTTCCACATAGCCGCGCTCCCAGCGCGCCAGCGTTTCATCCAGATTGAAGCCCTTGCCCGCCTGCAGTTGTTTGCGTGCGCTGTCGGTCACCGCCGCTGCCTCTAACGCGATCAAAGGCATGCCAGCCTCATTGCCGCCCGCCTGCAACTCGGCATCCGCATCGAGTTCCGCGCGCAACTGTTGCTCCGTCACCGTTTGTCCGGCGCACTTGGTGGCCAGACGAATCACGATGTTGCGCAGCTCGCGCACATTGCCCGGAAAGCCATACTGCATCCACAGCGCTTGCGCGCGCGCGTCCAGCGTGAACGGTGCGAGGTTTGATTGTCGCGCATAAAACCCGCGAAAGTGTTCCAGCAGCGTGACGCGGTCATCACCCAGTTCGCGCAGCGGCGGCACGTCGATGGTGAACACCGACAGCCGGTGATACAAATCCGCGCGAAAACGCCCGGCGCGGATCTCCTGTTTGAGATCGCGGTTGGGGGCGGCGACCACGCGCGCATTCGAGGTGCGGCTGTGGGTTTCGCCGACACGCTGAAACTCGCCGTTTTC
>SXGR01000934.1_pt1 | contig 10619 bp, 13 predicted proteins | sample 3174711 | NCBI WGS metagenome assembly SXGR01 (sample SAMN11356860, study PRJNA531348) | freshwater metagenome | isolation source: freshwater sample F1-60 | place: China: Fuxian Lake, Yuxi | collected 2017-12-25 | reverse complement strand
GCCCGAGGTCCAGACCAGGTCCTTGGCGTCGCAGCCCACCAGTGCTGCGACCTGCTCACGTGCCTCTTCAACTGCTTCTTCGGCCTTCCATCCTGTTGCATGAGAGCGACTGGCTGGATTGCCAAAATGCTCGGTCAAGTATGGAATCATTTTTTGTGCCACACGCGGGTCCACCGGCGTGGTGGAGGAGTAGTCCAGGTAGATCGGCAATTCAAGAGAGTTAATCACGCTGGATGAATCTGCCATGCGTTATTGTATTACTTTTTTTGAAAAAAGTCAACCACCTTTGCTTGAATGAGTTTGGCCCAAATAGGCTGTGGAAAATTCCAACCCACCAACGCTCCAATCACAAACCAGAATAATGTTCCCATGTGAATCTCCTTTATTTGTTCATGCCGCGCCGCATGGCGGCCTTGGCATTTTTGTCTACAACATTTCTAGCCTGATCAACCGACATATTAGGTGCGGCTTCGGTATTACCTTTGAATCGAATAACACCACTGTTGGGTTGAAATGGCTCCATCAAATTACTCAACGGAGGTCTACTAACTAATTCCCCTAGAGTATCTGCTGTGATCACAACACCTAAACTTTTGGCCAGATTGATGAAAGCAGTTTGGCTAATTTCTCTTTTGGTGTTGACGTTGTCTGCTCTACCCAACAAAAATTGGGACAATGCCACCAACCGTTCAGAATTGGTGTTTGGAACCTCGGTGATTTTCATCACCGACGATCACGGCCTAGAGCAACGTCGGCCTCTGGTTCTTGAGGATCCATTGTAGCACCTTCTGGCTCTGCAGGCATGGCCGAAGCATCTGCAGCAGGTTTGCCCACAGGTGCCATGTCAACTGGCGCTGCGCCTGTCAATGCTCCTTGTGCAGCTTCCATTGACGCCTTGGCCTGTTGTAAGTTTGATAACAGTTGTGTGAGTGTTTGACTTGCACCGTCTTGAAATTGAACCGATTGCCCTGGGCCAACTTCGGTTTTGGCTTGGTCAACCAGTGCTGGTAAATCCTTGAATTGTATTTCACTCACTTGCTCCAACATCTTTTGAATCTGGTCAATCATATCTTGTGATGCCAGTACCACCTGTGCCTGTTGCAGTTCGCTGGCTTCTTTGAGCGGGGTTTTCTTAGCAAAAGAATTTGCACCCTTCTTTGCATCAACAGCCTTCTTTATTGCGGCACGACGTTTCTCTAAATAAAGATCGCTTTTTCCGATCTTGCCGTCATTGTTGACATCGTCGTCTTCTTTACCTACAGGATCTAATGCTTCGTCAACTTTTGCCGCAAGAGCCTGTTCCATCATTATCAATTTGAGATATGCAGGGCTGCGCTCACTGGTATGTAGATTCAGGCTGAGACGATGTTCGCGCAACAATTTGCGCATACGGGTCAGCAGATGTCGGGCCTGTGATTGATTAACTTGTTCAAAAGAGACCGAACCACCAAAGTAGCTTTCCAACACCTTGGTAATGTGACTATCGTGTTTTGTGGTTACTAGTTCTTGCAGTTTCATTTAATGTTCCTTGATAGTGAAAATATTTAGCCAAATTTACACATTCTGTCAGTTCTTTTTCCAGTTGTTTTTGACGTAGTAATTTGATTTCTACCTTGTTGGCCACAGAATTACGAAATTCTTTGTTTTTTCCTTGCTTTGCAATCTGAATACGTGTGTTTACATCGTTTTTGAGATGTTGTAATCTTGTATCAATTGCAGAAATTTTGTTTGCTAGGGAATATTTTTGAAATTTTTCAGCTATGCACCAGGACAAGGCCAAACGAGTGCTGCCAAATGTCTGTTGACAATCCCCACGCTCCCATACCTGCACTGTGTTGTTGTTTTTTTTAATGATCTTGTATCGGTTAAATATTTGATATTCTGAATCATTGCCCTGCAGGAACAACTGAAATTTTAGTTTCTTAAAATCTGAGCCCACCCATTTCTGTAATTTTTGATAATGATTCATATGTTCTATTTGAATGCGTAAGTGGCAAGTAAATACCCAACAGTGGCCACCAACACTCCTATGGTCCCTGCACCCCAGGCAAACAGTTGATCGGTGCGCTTGTCGGCCATGGCTTGAATCATGGCCCTGACTTCACATAAAACTTTGTCCACCATTGCCAACTTGGTTTCAACCATATCTAACTTGGTTTCTAGAGCATTGTATCGTTCAGCACATAACTCAACATGTGCTTCAAGGCTCTTCTTTTCAATTTCGGTGGGCTCGATCATCTTGATTCAATTCCTTAATAAAACAGTGTTTTATTTATCTGATTTTGGGACAAACCAGATATTTGACTTGACACCGATTGTACACAAAACAGGATCCAATTTACCTGTTTCGTTTAATCCAAGAATCATGGGAACATCGTTGCAATCAATTTTTAATAGGCCCAGTTCATCAGAACCGTAACGGTACACATCCGTGGCTTCGTATTCAAAATCAAAGATCCATTTTTCCATTGATTTCTTGGGAACGCTGGCATCAATCATTTGTGTGCGCAAGTTTATGAGTTGCGTAATTGTTTCCCAATTTCTTTGTTGATTTCTACTCACGTTCCAAGCGGCTTGATTGTTGATGCATCGGTCAGTGCGATCCACAAACGGTAATCGAGCTGCTCGAAAATGTCCGGTAGTGCCGGTGATTGTTATGTCAAACAAGGTACTGCATTCAACTTTCATGACTGTGATTCTTGTATCAGTGACATGTTGCGTTTATTTACACACAAAGAAAAACCCTGGATTTTTTAAGCCCAGGGTTTTTTTACTAAACTACCGAACAACTACCGAACAACTACCGAACAACTACAAAACTATTACGATGTTGCTAACTTGAATCCAGTTGAAGCAACGTTAGCCGTCGGGATACCTACTGCGGCATTAGCTGTTTGTGCGGCTGTAACTAAAGTTGAAGTTGTAAATGCACCAGTTGGGAAAACAGCGATGCTGAGCTGCTGGCCGTCAACCTGATACATTGCAATTGTGCAGGTTTGTTGGATGGCTGCAAGAACATTGCCAACATAACCATTCACTGTGCCCAATGTGTTCAGCGATGAATTGGCTGTGAGTGAGAAAAAGTCTAACTTAGGACCAGCTGCATTAACTGGCAGACCTGCCATACTTGTTGCGCCTGCAATTGCACCATTCGCTGTATCTACAGCCATTACTGGCTGTACAGTACCGTTTGTTTTTGTAAAGATTGCCATTGTAAAATCTCCTTAATGTGTGGGCTATGCCCTACTTTTATTTATGACACCGATTTAAAAGTGTCTACTGCTATTTTGAATCGTACAGGAGATAGTACAAATCAGTGTTGCCACTGCGTTCGCGCATCAACAACACCAATCTCTGCTTTATCTGGTTCTGCTGACTTGGAGTTAGGTCCTTGTAGTCTGACAATTCTCTGCGTATATTAAGATGTTGACTGTTTAAGTTGGATACCTTACGTTGCAGCAACAACATCATGTAATTGTAATCGTTGGTGTCAATTTTACCATTGGCAATTTCTCGCAGGTTACGACGAATTATAAATTCAGGCAAGGTTATATCAATATCTTTTTTTAACAGTTTATCATATTGATCTTGACGCAGGATCAAAGTTATAAAATTATACAAATCAGGCATTGACATTCTAAAACTACTGAAATCTTGCCCTTGCATTATGTCACTGGCATATTCAGCCGCTGCGTCAGGATCTTCATAGGCCAAATATTGCAGAGCCAACAGGTGTTCAAACACACGCTCAACCAAACTGGATATGCGCATGTCGTTGACCATGGACAGGGTACGCAACAAACGACCTTCGGCTATGTCTTGAAATAGTGGCATGGTTTATACTAAATTAAACATTTGCTGCTGCTTTACGGGCAGGATCAGCAAAGCCCCCGGTATCCCTACTCACTATTTTAGCACGACCTGCAGGAGTAGCAAATACCCACCCTTCTTGCCCGGGTTGTTGCAGGTCCAGTTGTTTTTGAATTTCACGTTTAAGTGCATGCAGATGATTCCAGATAGTAAATGCAACGCCCATGCCCAGTATATTAGATCGTGGACTATTTAAATATTCAACAATGTTATTATATTTGCGCGGGGTCTCTTTTGTTTTTACCCAGGCCACAAAGTTTTCAGGGGTTGCACCTGAATAATCTGTACCTTTAAGGCTATTGATAAATTGTTCCATCAGTGTGGGTAAATTTACGATCTGTTGCGATCTAAGTTCTGCAGGATTCAACAATCCTTGCAGCGCCTGTGCATTTTCTCCCTGCACATAGGCACCTAATTCCGACATGATTGTCTTGTCAAGTGTGATATTTTGTAAGGTATCAACCACAGCCGATGTGACCATCAAACCCGATACTGGTGCAAGCTTCTTTTCAGGATTAGATACAGGTTGTTCTACTGCATAAGGATCTTTCATGTGACTATGAACTACGACGCCAACCACGGTGCCTGTGATTTTTTTGCCTAACGGGCTGTTGATGGGAATTCTATAATTAATTCCGCCGTATTGATTGGGTTGGAAAACATAATTACCTGCATCCTCCACATACGGCCTGCCTGGATAGTACAAGAGATCGCCTTTGTAATATCCTTGTTTATTTTTAGGCATGGCGGTTTCAAAGTAGGGCCAAATATCTCTATAAAGTTGTGTCAGTGCGTCTCTATTTCCTTTTTTGCCTTGAGCAGCTGAATTTGCATCTCGTTGCTGCATTATCTTTGCCATCATATCTGGACTGGTTGCTAATCCATCGGTCTTTGCAACAGCACCACCTTTGTCAGTTAATACAAATTTGCCGGCGGGATTGCGTCCAAAAATAACAGCCGGTGATCCGTCCCATTTAATTGATGCATGTTTCTGTGTGTTTGCTGCAGTCTGCTTTAGAATCTGAATTGCTGCTTTTACACCTTTTAATCCGGATTTAAATACAAAATCTTCGATATAGGGAATTCTTGGATCTGCTGCTTCGTACAATCGATAATGGTTAATAGGATTGTCTTCAATGATCACTGTCATGCCTTGATTCACAATGCGATCTCTGAGTCTGGCCAAAAATCCAACTTCATTTTCTTCTATGCTTTCGTCGAACTGTATTCCTGCATTGGCCATGTGTTCACGGAAGTTGGCCAACTTGGCTTCACGGTCAGGATCAGTGCTGAGAGCTTGTAGTATGCTTTCCACTGATGTCAGATCTTGGCGTGTGGCAGTACGGTTCAACAACAGCTTGGCCACAGCGTCAGGATCAGCAGTGATTATTTTGTTGGTGTCACGATCAGCTATGCCTGCAATCTGATTCAGTTTGTAGCCCATACTCTTGGCTATGCTGTTCATCAGCACGTTGCGTTCACGGCCCTTGTATTTGCTGTCTGTGGGAATGGCACCCAACACAAACTTGCTCCAAGGCACATTTTGCAGGAACATGAAGTCGGTTTGAACATAGCCTAGATCAGGACGACCATTGATGGGAGTTTTGAAATGCACCGCGATGCCGCTTTTGCGCACCCAATCTTTGACTTCAAGGTCTTGGCTGACGGCCCAACTTGCGAGCTGAGCCACCATTTGTTCTTTGGTAACCTTGGTGCTGTCCACGGCGATGTCTAAGTCGCCGGAAGTGTCCTTTATACCAGTTGATCCAAGAGTGTTGTTTTGTAGATCCAGACCTGGAACCAGTTGTTCCAACCAGGCCAGGGTTGATTTGACATCGCTTTGATTGATTCGTTGGGTAAGCGGGTTGCCGTCTTTGTCTTTGAAGACGTTGCCGCCTTCAGATAAAAAATTTAAATTTGTCATGATCAAGGAATTTTAAATCCTAGATATCTCAAGAATTTGTCAATTACCGGGTTCTTGGTACTTTGTCCTCGAATCGAGGTCAATCCTTGCCTTTCCATGTTTTTTACTTGGGTCTCGATATTGAGTTTCATACTTGGATCAACTTCAATTCTTGTGGCACCGCCGGCGCCGCTAGTTTTCTTGTTATTCGTAGAGCCGCGCAGAGACGAGGCTCTTTGATTTTTCCACAGTCGATTTTGTTGTCCCAGTGCTTGATTACCGGCCAATGCTGAGTTGAGGTAATCCCTGACCAAAGGTGTTTGTTTGGTTGGTTGATCTCTGTTGGCAAATATCTTCTTGGCAAGGTCGTCTAATTTTAATTTTAAATCGTCATATTCTCCCATAATAGTCAGAAGGCTATTAAAGTTTCTAGTTGCCCAGTCTGTAAATTCATCAATATATATTTCTTCATCTACAGCACCAGGAGCCGCTGCTGCTTCAGTTACGGCCGGTGATACGGTAGGTCCAGGCTTAGATTTGTTTTTTGCTTCTGCTTTTTCCGCTGCGGCCTTAAAGGCCGCATATCTAGGATCGTCGGGTCTGATTTCCTCGCCACCAACTGTTATTGTAGGTTCTACTTCTTTATCTGCCGCTGCTTTATCTGCCGCTGCTTTATCTGCCGCTGCTTTATCTGCTGTTTTTTCAACTGCTTTGGCCAACACTCCCGGGGCGGCCTGGGACCAAGATGCCACCACACCATTGATCCATTGCGTACTCACTGGATCTGTCTTAATTTTCTCAAATGCCGCTTGCCATGTGACTTCCGGGCTGGCACCTCCACCGTACTTTTTTTGGAAAGCAGCCAAGGTCTTGGCCGCGTCAGCTTGACTGAGGGGACCAGGCTGTCCACCCAACGCAGCGTTCGTAATTGCGCCGCCAACTGCCTTTACTGCGTCCCATGCACCTTCGGTAATTTCACGAATCTCCATGAGTTCTCCTTACTGTGCGAGTGAATTTTCCTGGATCTTTGAGCCGTATGGCATTGATTAATTTACGAGTCAAATTCTCAGCCTGCTCCGGAGCATAGGTAGATTCAATCTGCTCTAGCAGATTGATGGCACTGGCAATGATGTTGCTGGCACGGCTTTCTATGAGATATGAACGATCTCGTTCCACATACATGGCATCCAGTTCTTCTAGTATACTACGGGTCTTTTTTTGCATGGTCACAAGGCCTTTGTATTATATTTATTGGCTTTGTCCACAAACGTCATTGCAAATGACCAAGCGACCTTGTTCAAATGCAGGTATTTCCCAGGAGTTTGCTACGTCTACAAACCAGGAAATACAAGATTCTAAATCATTGTTTTTAATCATCTGAACTATTTAAGATTAAATATGCCACAGGCACATTAAAGGCATATAAAATGAAAACAGACTTAGAAAACATACAGGCATTGATGGCAGAGTTCCGCAGACCCTGTCCAGACACATCAGAATATCAAGAACGTTTAGTAGAAGAATTTGGTATCATTGTGGATCAAAGATTTACAGATTATTTTCTCAAGATTCGACAAGTTTTGGATCTCAATCAAGACATACCACATATGACTCGAGGATCAGCAGGCTCGAGTCTTGTTTGCTATCTCATGGGTGTCACTGATGTTGATCCCATAGAATGGAATATACCTCTAGCAAGATTCCTCAATCCTTTTCGCGACGATTTACCCGACGTTGACATTGATGTACCGCACCACAAACAAAAATTGGCCATGCAGCGCATATTTGATACTTGGCCGGGCAAAACTGCTCGAATATCAAACTATGTGATGTACAAAGAAAAGTCAGCACGTCGTGAGGCTGCCAAACGATTAGGGGCCAAAGGACGACTGCCCAAAGAAATAGATTATGCCAAACTTGGTGTTGATGTCGAAGAAGCCAAAAGAATAGAAAAGAAACTCATGGGCAAAAAACGCTGTCTGAGCAAGCACTGTGGCGGAATCATAGTGTTTGATCGCAAACTGCCACAGAGTCTGTTCCGTGATGATAACCTCATCCTGCTGGACAAAAAAGAAGTAGAGGATCTTGAGCATCTCAAAGTGGATATCTTGGCCAATCGAGGATTGAGCCAACTTATGGAAATAGATTCCACTAGGATGATCCACGAGTATCCTAAAACCGATGATCTCACAGCAGACTTACTACAGCGAGGAGATGTATTGGGCGTTACTCAAGGCGAGTCGCCGGCTATGCGTCGACTGTTTAGAGCCATCAAGCCTACGTCAGTGGAGGACTGTGTTTTTGCCACGGCCTTGGTACGTCCAGTGGCAGTAGAGGGTCGTAAGAAAGCTTCGTTCTTTCATGATTGGACTAAGAAAACAGTGCAGGAATCTGCCATAGTATGCGAGGACGATGCCATAGAAAAGATTATGAAGTTGATTGGAGTCAACGCCTATGAGGCTGACATGTATCGTCGAGCTTTTGCCAAACGCAATGAAGAAAAGGTCATGGAGTTTATGTCTAGATTAGGAGACCATCCTTGTCGCAATGAAATCTATCAGGAAATGCAGAGCCTCGCAGGTTTTGGTCTGTGCCGGGCTCATGCTGTGAATCTGGGCAGATTGATTTGGGCTTTGGCCTACCAAAAAGCACACAATCCTCGCGAGTTCTGGCGTGCCGTACTCAAACACTGTCACGGATCCTACGCTCGTTGGGTCTATAAAAACGAAGCCAAGCGAGCTGGCTGGGATCTGCGCGATCTGGGGTTCGACAACTGGCTCACTGAAGATCCTGTGGAATCATTCTTGGAACGTGGTTGCTGGAACTCTCCGGGGTTCCTACCCAACATGGGTGTGAGGAATCTCTATCCTGACCGGTTTGAATTTGCTGGCATAGTAGCCAACAGCCGTGTGTTCCGACGAGACAAGCAGAAATACATACACTTCATAACTCTAGGAGTTGGTGAGGGCGAATATGTAGATCTCATCGTAGATCAGCCAATAAAATATTCCGCAGGATCAGTGATCTTGGGCAATGGAGAAATGAGCAGTAGAGATGGTAGTCAGTTCTTGCATTGTTACAGGAAAGACATCAAATCTATGAACATAGATCAATATCTCAGTTTGCCTTGATCTGTCCTAATAGCTGTTTGAGTTTGGTGCTTTGTGTTTCTGCAGTGATTTTACCAATCTCGCCGGTTGGCTCATCAACTTCAGTGTCGCCAATACGCGGCGCATCAATTATTTGACTTTTTGCCTTGATGGAGTCATATATGTTGGATACTGGACGTTTGATACCAGTACTCTGTTCCTCTTCGCCTAGGTCACGAATACGCAAACTGTTTAAATCAAACTCTAGATCAACCTTTTGTCCCACGCCTGAACTTGATCGTGTCTTCATCAACTGTATCTGATAGCGTCCACGTTCACGCATGGCACGTGATGTAAAGATACCAAACACGTTGTCTGCGGTGTTGATTTTGCTGATACCCCCAGATATATGGCTGTGATCAAATTCAATTTCTTCCACTGCTGAACGATTCAACTGCGAAGCGGTCACAAACAATATGTTGAGTTCATTGGCCAAGTTGCGCAGTTCCTCACTGACAAACTTGTCCTTGACATACAAGTCGTTTGGGCTGACTTTTGCACTCACAGGCATGAGCAAATCCAGATAGTCCACACATAAGAAATCAGCTCTGAATCCGGTTTGTACCTGCAGCTCTTTTAGATATGCTCTGATGTCATTGATTGTGCTCTGAGCCGGCATATATTTGATGCGCAGCTTTCCAGATTTCTTCTGCATCATCTTGACCTTCATTTCAACTGTGTCAAGATCTTTAAAAATTTCCTTGGTTGAAGTGTTGGTAATCATGCTATCAATACGCATGGAACACAGTCCTTCACTCAGTTCAAGCGTTACATAAACACCATTGAGTCCGGCCTGGATCCAATTAACCGACAGGTTTTGCATGAACAGACTTTTGCCGGATCCAGATCCGCCTGCAAAGATCTGTAGCTCACCACGATTAAATCCACCGTACAAGAGCCTGTCCAGCACTGGCCAACCTGTGCTGTTCTGTCCATTGCTGTTTTTCAAGGCCAGCAGTCTTGTTCTTGGGTCTGCAAAATAATCCGTGCCCATGTCCTTGGTCAAGCTGATTTGAACCGCATCCTTGATCAATTTCTCTACTGGATCATAATTACCTTTTTCCAATAGGTCAGCACTTTTAAGTATTGCTCGTTCCAGTTCTTGTCGCCTGGTAAAATTTTCAAACTCCTCAAGCAACCAATCAAAATGTCCAGAATTCAAATCAGCAATGGCATTGAGTTTGGTGTCGGTTGTGGCATAGACTTGTTCAACAGTGGGAAGTGTTTTAAACTCATCTCCGTGTTTTTTAATAAAAGTCGCGGCTGCACGGAGACTTCTATCAAAGTTTTCAGCATTGTAGATGTTCTGCACACGCACATAACTCTCTGCGTCCTGCAACATCATTTCTAAGAACAGGCGTTGGACTTCAAGTCCGTAATCTTTTAACAATTTTTGTCCTTTAAATACTGTGATATTTTTAATGTGGTTCGCCAATCGGTATTTCTTTGTTTATCTAACTCGATTAATTTTTTGATCCATAACAGATCCTCATTTTGACTCAGCGTCGACTCTAGATATTTTATGATTCCAGAAAATTTATCCAAGGATGCTAGTTGACTGATCGCATCCACCTTAGCTTGTCTTGGCAACTCTTGCGGATCAAAATGCTTGGCCAGTTGCCAACAAAAGTCAGACTGATCTCCTGCGCGATTGGTGGCTAGATTTTGATCAAACCAATCGTACAAATCCGGCAATT
>SXGR01397426.1_pt1 | contig 10621 bp, 7 predicted proteins | sample 3174711 | NCBI WGS metagenome assembly SXGR01 (sample SAMN11356860, study PRJNA531348) | freshwater metagenome | isolation source: freshwater sample F1-60 | place: China: Fuxian Lake, Yuxi | collected 2017-12-25 | reverse complement strand
TCGGCCGCGTCGCCGACGAACGCACCGAGCGCGACGAGCGCCGCCACCGTCGCGGCGAGCGCGCCGGCCCCATCGGCGAGTGCAGCCGAGATCGCCTCGGCGTCCGCGGCCGAGAGCGCGGCCCCTCTGGACACGGCAGCGCCCACCGACGACCGCGTGCCGCTCGAGATCATCGCGCACGACGGGCCGCTCCCCGAGGTCGCCGATCCGCTCAAGGCCGCGACCGCGAAGCTCAACAGCGGTGCGTGCAAGGACGCCATCCCGCTCGCGAAGGCTGCGATCAAGAAGGATCCGGAGAACGCCGACGGGTACATGAACCTCGTGTGGGCGTACGAGTGCATCAACAAGTACAAAGATGCCGCGCCCGTGAAAGAGGCGTGCGGGCGGCTCGCCACGAAGGGCGCGAACAGGGGCTACTGCCCCAAGCCGAAGAAGTGAAACTCGTGCGGATCCGTTCCGGCGTCTACCGGGGCGCGCCGGCGCGAATCACGAGCGCTCGCGGTTTTTGTCGAGCCACCCGTTGATCGTGTCGACGGCGACGCTCGCGGCGACGATGGCGCTGGCAGAGACGAGCACCACCCCGAGCACGAGCGGAGCATCGCGACTCACGACGGCCTCGACCGCCATCGCGCCGAGGCCTGGCCATCGAAAGAGCTTCTCGGTCACGATGGCGCCGCCGACGAGCGCGCCGAAGTCGAGCACGAGCAAGGTCATGATCGGAACGAGCGCGTTGCGGAGCGCGTGCACGAAGAGGACCCGCGTGCCCGAGGCTCCCTTGCTGCGCGCGGTGCGAACGTAGTCGGCCGCGAGCGCGTGCCCGAGCTCCTCGCGCGTGAGGCGCGCATAGAACGCGGCGCCGTGGATGCCGAGCGTCAGCGCCGGCAGGACGAGGGCGCGCAGCTGCTCGGCCGTTGATGCGCCATAGCCGTCTTGCGGCAAGAGCCCGAGGCGATGCGCGAGGACGTATTGCAGCGCGAGACCGAGCACGAAGGTGGGCGCCGACACGAAGACCAGCACGCTGCCGATCGCGGCGTCGTCGGCGAGGGTGCCGCGCTTCTTCGCGGCGAACGCCCCGAGCCCGATGCCGAGGAGCACCTGGATGAGCATCGCTCCGAGGGCAAGCGCGAGGGACCTGGGCGCCTTTTCGGCGAGGAGCGTGCCGACGGGCTTGCGATAGCGGTGGCTGAAGCCGAGATCGAGATGCACACCTCGAAGCGGCTCCGAGCAGCTCGTGTGATCCTCCGGCGGATCCTCCGGCGGATCCTCCGGCGAGCCGGCCGTGTGCACGAGGCGCGCCCAGTAGCGGACGAACTGCGTCCGAAGCGGCGCATCGAGCGCATAGAGCGTGCGGGCCCGCTCGACGTCGGCGCGACTCGCCTGCGGCCCGACGAGGATCCGCGCGGGATCTCCGGGGAGCGCCCGTGTGAGGGCAAAGGACACCGACGCCACGCCGACCACGACGAAGAGCGCCCATGCGAGCCGCCGCAGCAAGAGGGCGAAGGCGCGCCTCATTTCGGAGCCTCGTTCGGCGCGGTGCCCGTGCCGCGGAGAGGAGGCTCGGCACGATCGGCATCGCCGAGCCCGGGACGGTCGAGCCAGGCGCGATCGAGGCGCAACGTCGCGAATGGATCGAGCGCGAGATCGCGTACGCGTGGGTTCCAGACGACGAGCGTGCGCATCGTGTACGTCGGGATCCACGGGGCCTCTTCGGCGACGATCTCCTCCGCGCGTGCGAACTGCGCGAGTCGCGCGCCGGCGTCGAGACTCGTTCGCGCCTCGGTGAGCACGCGATCGAGCTCGGCGCTCGAGAAGAAGGACACGTTCTGCGAGCCCTCGCTCGCGATGGCGCGAGTCGTGAGCGTCGGTTCGAAGAAGTTCGAGGGGTCCGGATAATCGGCCCCCCAACCGCGCCAGCCCATCGGCGCCGTCTTTGGCGTGCCCACTGCGGCGAGGAAGCTCGCGTGGCTCATCAGGCGAAGTCGCACCTTGATGCCGATCCGCGCGAGCTGCTCGACGTAGGTCTCCGCGACGGCCTGATCGAAGCTCGCGGGCGTCGTGAAGTAGTCGACGACGTCAGGGTATCCCCCCTTGCCGGTGCTCGGCTCGTACGCATATCCCGCGAGCTTCATCTCGGCGAGCGCGGCCTCGAGATCGTGGCGGCGCAGCGGCTCGGTTCGGCGCGGCCCGGGGACGCCCGCGGGAAGGAGCCGATCGATGGGCGAAGCGATCGCCCGGATTTTCGGGACGACGCTCGGATCTACCGCGAACGCGACCGCGCGACGCAGGTGGCGATTGTCGAAGGGTGGCATGCCCGCGTTGAGAAAGATCCCGTGAGAGGCGGGCCGGCTGAGCCAGCCTTGATGCGCGCGCCAGCGGTCGTCACGGACGAAGCGCGCCGTGTCGACGCCGCTCAGCTCGCTGAGCACGTCGAGCTCGCCCGCGAGGAAGCGGTGTAGCTGGCTCCTAGGTGGCACGTCGAGCTCGAGGGCGACGCCGGCGAGGCGGGCCGGATCGTGCGCCCGTGCGAACCGCTCGAGCTCGATGCGCGCTGGCGTGGCAACGCCAAGCCTGAATCGTCCGGCGCCGCAGGCGGGGGCGGGGCTCTTCGGATCTGCGTAGGCCCCCATCGTGCGGCACACGGGAGCCATGAATCCGAGGGAGAGCAGCGAAAGAAACGCGCTCTCCGGCTCGCGCAACCGCACTCGCAGCTCGCGCTCGCTTGTGGCTTCGACGCCCTCGATGGAGGCGCTCGAGCCGGCGCGAAAGGCGTCGAGCCCGACGACGTTGGCGAAGAGCGACGCGCCCGGACATGGGGTCTTCGGGTGCAGTGCGCGCTCGATCGACCGCTTCACCTCGGCGGCGGTGAGCGGCGTCCCATCGTGGAACGTGAGGCCCTCTCGAAGCGTGAGGGTGACGCTGCGGCCGTCGCCCTCCATGCGGAACGTCTCGGCGAGGTCGCCCGCGAGCGTACCGCCTGCGTCGAAGCGCACGAGCCGCGCGAACAGGAGCTCACCGACGGAGCGACTGGCCTCGTCGTAAGCCAACGCCGGCTCGAGCGTGACGAGCGGGGCCTGGGTTGCGAGGCGCAGGACACTGCCGCCGGAGTCCTCGGGCCGGGCCGCGGCTTGCGCGGGCGGTGCGAGCGCGTCGGGGCGCGCCAGAGCGACCAGCGCGGCAATGCCGGCGAGGAGCACGGCGTCGAATGGCACCCGCGTCGGCATCTCGGCGAGGCGCTCGGTGCCCGAGAGCCGCGGCGCGAGCGCGCGGGCGAGACCGTCTCCGACTCGCGTGAAGCCGAGCGCGGCGATCAGGATCGCGAGCGCGGGAGCCGCGACGAGGTGCGGCTCGACACCGAGGTAGTGCTCGACCTCGAGGAGCATCCGGCCCCAGGTGGGCTCGGGCGGAGGGACACCGAGCGTGAGGTAGCCGAGCACGGCCTCGGCGAGGATCATCTGGCCCATCGCGTGCGAAGCGACGACGAGCAGCGTGCCCGCGATCGCCGGCAAGACGTGGCGCAGGACGATGCGGTGCGCCGGCACTCCGAGCGCACGCGCCGCTGTCACGAAGTCCGCGCGGCGAACCGCGAGGGTCTTCTCGCGCACGAGGCGAGCGACGCCGACCCAGCTCGTGAGGCCGAGCACGAGCGCGACGGTGACAGCGTCGGTGCGGTCGAGCGTGACCCCGATGGCCGTGACGAGCAGGAGGTACGGAAACGCGAGCGCGACGTCGAGCACGGCGCGCACCGCGAGATCGACGTGCTTGGCGCGCGTGCCTGCCGTAGTGCCCGCGAGAATTCCGAGGAGCGTACCGATGACGACGGCGAGAAGCGTCGCGGCGCTCGCGATCGCGAGGCTCGTGCGCGCACCCGCTGCGAGGCGCGAAAGAACGTCGCGGTAGAGCGGATCGGTCCCGAGCGGATGTTCGAGCGACGGAAGGGGCGGCCCGCCGCGCAGGCTCGGGTCGAGGGAAAAGTCGCTCGCGTTGGGCGGCGAAGGGACGAGCGCGGGACCGAGCGCGGCGAAGGCGACGAGGAGCGCTACCAGGCCAAGGCCGAACATCGCGGTGCGGTCGCGCCCGAAGCGTCGCCCTACGTCGGCGAGCGACGCCATCAGCCGGGGCCCTCGAAGAAGCGCCGCACCGCGGCCGAAAACGCCGTCGGGTGCGCGTCGTGCGGCGAGTGCCCCGCGTCGAAGAGCTCGAGCCGCGAGCCCGCGATCTCGCGCGCGAGCCGAAGCGCTTGCTGCGCCGGGTAGACCGCGTCCTCGCGGCCCCAGGCGATGAGCGTCGGCGGACGCAGCCGCGTCGTCTGGGCGACGATGGGGCGCGTGTCGCGCATTTCTCGCAAGACGGCGTACGCGCTCTCGCGGCCCGAGGGCGTATTGAACGCGTCGTAGAGCCGGTCGATACGTGCATACGGCACGTCCGGCGCAGGCGCGAAGAGCTCATCGCGGAAGTAGCCCTTGAAGGCGCCGCGTCCGAAGAGCTGCTTGAAGTAGAACGAGCCGACGAGCGGTGCGAGGGCGAGGCGCATGCGTGCGCTCGCGCGGGGCGAGTAACAGTGAGGCGCGACGAGCACGAGCTTCGTCACGAGCTCTGCGTAGCGCGAGGCGAGCGCGATCGCGATGGCGCCACCGAGGCCGTGCCCGAGCACGCCGGTGCGCCCGAGGCCATAGGCCGCGATGAGATCCGCCATGGCCTCGGCGAAGGCGTCGACCCCGTAGGAGAAGCGCGCAGGGGAGGGCTTTTCACTGTCGCCCGCGCCCGGCAAGTCCGGCGCGAGGACGTAGAAGCTTCGCGCCAGCTCGCCGATCACGTCGTCGAACGCGGTGTGCGACGCCAGGAAGCCGTGAATCAAGAGGAGCGGCTCGGAGCGGACATCCCCGGCTTCGACGACGCGCATGCGTATGCCGCGCGCCGTGACGTCACGCGTGACGCGCTCGGGCTCGCGGGCGGGGCCGCCCTGCCTAAGCACCGTGTCGTCAGCGGTCAACACGCGCCGGTCCTCCGAGGTCGCGGCACATTGGAGCACATCGGAGCCAAGTGCTTTGAATCACGTGGATTTCTGGTTCCCAGAGAGCCCACGCGTCACCTCAAGTGGTGGACAAACAATGTCCTCAGCCGAGCGTCTGGCACGGATTCATACGGCAGTTCGTGCGCGACGCAAAATATTGCGAGGCGATCGTTTGACTGGATTCCACTGAGTGGAATACATTGGCTCTCGGTTCAAGGGACGCATCGCGAGACAGGGATCGCGGGTCGTTCTGAAAGTTGGAGAGGCGGGGCAACCCGCGCGTTACGGGGCAATGGCGAAGGTGGCAGAGAGCGTGCTCGTCGAGGTCGAGAAGCAGCACTCCGCCGGAATCACCTCCGCCGACCTGCTCGCCTTCTTCGCATCGAATGAGATCCGGTTCGGAGAGGCGACGCTTCGCAAGTGGGTCCAGCTCGGGCTCTTGCCGCGGAGCGTGCGGGTAGGAAAGAAGGGAAAGCATCAGGGCTCGAGAGGCAAATATCCCGTCCGCGTCGTCCGGCAGATCCTTCGGGTGAAAGACCTGATGGAGAAGAACCTGACGATCGAGGACATCCAGCGTCAGGTCCTCTTCGTGCGGGGCGATCTCGAGGAGCTCGAACAGAGCCTCGATCAAGTCTTCGGCGTGCTCAATCGGACCATCACGGAGCGCGCCGGGGCCCTCCCCGAGGGGCGCGCGGCGAAGGCCGAGCTTGGGCGTGCACGGAGTGCGGCAGACGAGCTCTTGGCGCGACTCGAGAAGATCGAGCAGCGCCTCACCACCGACCCCGATGCCCTCCTCGAGGAGCAGGGGACGGGGGTCGCGTCGTGACCGACGCAAGATTTTCCGCGCGCTTCAGGCGCGCTCGATGTGAACCAGCGCTAACGAGGGCTCGACGGAAGTTGCCGTCGAAGTCGTAATTCAGGGCGAGGCCGCGCGATCCTGGCGGCGGAGCGCCCGGTCGAGGGAAGCCTCGACTGAGTGAATGGGGGACCCGCGGAGTGCGGGCGACCGGTGACGTGTGCACGGGAGAGCATGCGAGGGAGACGCATGCCTTCTGTGGGATTGCGGAGGAGATGATGGCGACGGAGACAGTGAAGATCCTCGAGGCGCTGGCTGGCGGGCAGGTTGTGATGGACGAGATCGATCCCTTGGCGATCGACGGGACGCTTGCCCTGAACGCGACGACGCAGACCGCCGACACCGCGGTGACGCGTGAGCAGCGGCGCTCGCGGCGCAAACGCGCGGTGCGGGCGCGCACGCTCAGCGTGAAGCGCATGACGAAGCGCGAGATCGAGCTCGGCCGGATGCTGTATCCCGAGACCGATCACGAGCGTCCGCGTACGCGAGTCGAGTGCATCGGCGGTGAGCGCCCGTGCCCGTTCGTCTCGTGCAAGCACCACCTCTACGTGGACGTGTCGCCACGCACGGGCGCCATCAAGCTGAATTTCCCGGACCTCGAGGTGTGGGAGATGAACGAGAGCTGCGCGCTCGACGTCGCGGACCGCGGCGGCACGACGCTCGAGGACGTGGGCGCCATCATGAACCTCACGCGCGAGCGAATTCGGCAGGTCGAAGTGCGCGCGCTGGCGAAGCTCGAGGCGCTCAAAGACATGATGGCGCTGCGCGACTACGTCGACGAGGGGCCGGTCGGCAAGCGTCGCCTCCCCATGATCCAGGCCGCGCCGGTCAAGGACCTCGATGAGGACGACGAGGACGCGGACGACGACCTCGCGGAGAGCGCGGCACGCGCTGACTGACCGGGCCCGTGCGGAGGCTCGCGTGAGCCCGGGCGCGTCACGCGCGGCTCTGTTGGTGCCGCGCCAGGTCGGCCATCGCGAGTCCGATCTCGTGCTCGAGCGCGTCGCGGATGTGTTCCTCCACGGCGTCCAGGCTTCCGGCGACGCGGAGCACGTTGAGCGCGTAGAGAAAAAGTCGCCAGCGCGGCGCGCCGCCACCGTGGTCGTGACCTGCGTGGTCGTGTCCTGCGTGGTCGTGTCCAGCGTGGTCGTGTCCAGCGTGGTCGTGTCCAGCGTGGTCGTGTCCAGCGTGGTCGTGTCCAGCGTGGTCGTGTCCAGCGTGGTCGTGTCCAGCGTGGTCGTGTCCAGCGTGGCTCGCGTCACCGATAGCGTGCGGTGACGGCGTCGCTTCGGCGAGAACGAGCGCGTGCACATCGACCCCGTCGACGATGACCTCGGCGCCGGGGAGGTCGACGACGAAGAGCTCGGCGGCGAGCACGGGGTCGCGCAGCTCCTTCGGGAGCGAATCGACCGCGCGGCGCGTGATCGCCATGAACGTCTTCTCGTCCGGCGCCCACGGCGGGATCCCGGCGTGCAGCTCGAGCTGGCGCACGCGCAGGAAGGCCGAGTTGGCGTCGTGTTGACGCTCCTCGCGCTCGGCGATGAGGCCGTCGTAGTAATGCGCCTCGGCGTGCGTCGGATCGAGCTCGAGCGCGGCGCGCAAGAGGACCTTCGCGTGGTCGAGCTGTCCCCCTTCGAAATAGGCGCGCCCCGCGAGGAAGTTGTGCCCGCTCTTCTCGAAGGGCCCCCGCGGAAGGCGCCCGAGGAGCGCGGTCGCCTCGTCGAGCTTGCCCTTTGCCCACAGCGCCTCGAACTTCAACAGCTGCGCGTCCAGGATCTCATCGTCGAAGTCGCTGATGTCGAGCACGCGCTCGCACATGAGCAACGCCTCGTCGAAGTCGCCGACGGGATGCACCAAGAGCTCGGCCGCGCTGAGCATCGCCTCGACGAACGTGTCGTCCAGCAAGATGGCCTGCTGGTAGGCCTCGACCGCCTCTTCGCAGTCGCCGTCGAGCGAGGCGACGAAGCCGAGCAGGTTGTGCGCTTCGGCCGAGTCGGGGGCGAGCGCGATGGCGCGTCGTGCCGATTCTCCTGCGCCGTGCGTGTCGCCCTTCTGGGCGAGGTCCCAGCCACGATCGAGGTGTGCGTTCAGCTGATCCATCGCGCCTCCGAAGCACCAGTTTTCGCGGCCAGCGCCCGGAGTCAATAGCGCGCGCGGTTCAGGCGTGCCTATTCGTGGATCGCGACCGTGGTGCCGCGGCGCTTGTCCGAGCCCCAGACGCCGTGCCAGCCGCGCGGGATGTTCGGCTCGGTCCAATAGAAGAGCCACTTGGCATCGAGCGGCGCGAGGTTCACGCAGCCATGGCTCTGCTCGCGACCGAAGTTCGAGTGCCAGAACGCGGCGTGGAGCGCGTACGAGCCGTCGTAGTACTGGACGTACGGAACATCCATGATGCTGTAAGGGAGGTCGCCAGAGGTCGAGCCGTCGCCGTCCATGGTCGTCGCGATGTGCTTCTCGCGAATGCGAAAAACGCCGGTTTTTGTGCGGTGATCGCGCGCCTTCTGGCTCGAACGCTTGCCGGGCGAGATGAGTGCCGCATAGACCGGCTTATCTCCGACGAAGGCCATCAGCGTCATCTTCGTGAGGTTCACGTCGATCCACTTCTCGTCGGCGGCGACCGGCGAAGGGCGTGCGCCAGGATCCGTCGTCGTCGAGTCGCCTTCTCGCAGCCAGAAGCCGGACGAAGTCTCGTGATACCGCTGCTTGTCGACGAGGCGCGTCTCGCCCGTCAGCGCGAACGACGCGAAGCGCTCCAGCCGATCGCCGCGCCGGAACGCCTTGCCCTTTTCGTCGAGCACGTAGCGATACGCCTTGGGGACGCGCACGAAGCCGATGCGCTTCTCATCGCCCGAGAGCTCGCGGCCCGAGAGCTCGGGCGTCTTCGGGATGATCATGCGATCGCTCGGCGCGAGCAGCCCGTCGGTCGTCTTGTAGAAGAGCCGGTCGTTGTGGCTGAAGGTGCTGTCGACGGCGATGAAAAATCCCTTGACCATGCGCTTGGTCAGGACGCCGCTGCGCTCGTCGAGATCCGAGAGCTTCACGTCGAGCGGCTTGTCTTTCGAGCGCTGCCACCAGGGCTTGTCCAGCTCGTCGTCGGCGCCGGACCCGCCGGCCCCCGGCTCAGCCGTCGCCGCGAGGCTCGGAGCGACGGGTGCGGAAGCCTCGGCCGAGAGCGCTGCGCTCGCGACCGGCGCGGCCGACGAGGCCGGAGGTGTGGCGCCGTCGCGCTTCGCATCCGCGCTCACCGCGCGTGCGCTCGCGTCGCCGGAGCTAGCGGGCTTCTGCAGCCGTCGCGCGTCGGTGCCGCTGGTACGCGGTTGATCGGCGTCCTGGGTCTCGGTCGCGAGCTCTTCGCCCTTCGGCTTCTTCGCCTTCTTGGCGCGATCGAGCAGGTAGGGCTCGTATTCGAGCATCGCCTCGCGCGAGGGCGGCGCGCTGTAGAGCGGGGTGCCGTGCTCGGTGTTGTAGGCGTAGCGGTAGGGGAGCGCGTTCGTCGCGTCGGGCGCCTTGATGCCGCCTTTGACGCGCGGATCGTTCGTGTCGAGGGTGGCGTACTTGCCGCAGACATATCCGCCGTCGACCAGCGGATAGAAGCCCTGAGGGCACGCGGCGGTGCGGATCGCCTTGTCGGTCGCCGCGGCTTTGCCCCCACGCCGGAGGTAGCCGAGTCGATTGCTCGAGAAGCGCGCGGTCGGGTAGATCGGCGTGACCTGCGCGAGCGCCCCGAGCCACGGCCCCTCCCAAGGCTTGTCGACGGCAGCCTCGGGGGCTTCGGGCTCGGCGACCTCGGGCTCCTTGGAGTCGTCGGGCGGGCTCGGCGCGTCCGCCTGCGGCGGGGCGGAGGCCTCCAATGCTGGCGCGGCGGACCGCGCGTCGCGCGAGCGATCGGTCGACGGCGGCTTGCCGTCGCAGCCACCCGACCATGACACCGCTCCTATCCCCGCGGCGCCGACCAACACGCCGACGATGGCGCCGAGGGCAGCGGCCCCCCGTCCCTTGCTCGGCCGAGTCGGCGGGCTTGCCACTTTCGGCCGGCGCTCCACGGAGTCCGCTCCGCTACGCGAGACGCGGCGATTTTCGGAATGCGAGTGTGCACGGGCGTGCTTGCCGGACTCGGGGGGCACCATGTCACTCTCGCGTGGTTCTATTATTCGCATCGGGGCCTGTCGAACCAGTTTCCGTCAGCCGACACGACGACGGTGCTCCTGCCACGTTGCGAGGCGCGTGCCGACCCAAACGGCGGCAGCTTGCCCCGGAAGTGCCCGAATGCGAGGCTCGCGTGTGGTGAACCGGACTCGCTCGCGCGGCACGGCGCCCACGCCCGGAGACTCGAGCCCGCGAGAGCACCGCGGCGTTTGGGGACAGCGAGAGCTCTCCTCGGGGAGCTTCGCGACCGCGCTCGTCGTCGCGTTGGTGCTCCATGCGCCCCTCGCGCCGTCGACCCTCGGCAGTTACCTGAGCGCGTTGGGGGGCGCGCCCCCCGACACGCCGCCGAACGACGATCCGATCACCCTCCCGATCGACCTCGACCTGTTCGGAGACGAGGGGAGCTCGCTGCCGCCAGCGCCGCGCGCCGAGGCACCTTCGGAGCGAGAGACCGCGCCCGAAGACGAGCTCGGCCTCGAGGACGAAGAGAGCGACGACGAGCGAGGAGTCGGGCGCAAGCGGCCAGCACGCGACGACGCCGAGCCCGCCGCCTCGGCGAGCGCTCCCTTGCCCCAGCCGCCGCCCAGCGCGATGCCCGAGCCGCCGCC
>SXGR01636753.1_pt1 | contig 10622 bp, 11 predicted proteins | sample 3174711 | NCBI WGS metagenome assembly SXGR01 (sample SAMN11356860, study PRJNA531348) | freshwater metagenome | isolation source: freshwater sample F1-60 | place: China: Fuxian Lake, Yuxi | collected 2017-12-25 | reverse complement strand
TGGTGGATGCCTGTTCGGGGATACAGGGTATACATTTTGGGGGGGATATAATTATGTGATGCGTAGTGCGATGCCCGCTGTGGTGCAGCCGGACTATGTGACGGCGCGCGCCTGGTTCGAAAAAGCCGCGGCCCAGGGGAATGCCGAGGCGCAGGTCAACCTCGCGCTGTTGTATGCCAAGGGCCAGGGCGGGCCGAAGGATTTTACGAAGGCGTATATGTGGCTCAACCTTGCGGCGGCAGACTCGACGGGTGCACTGCAACAGCACAGCGCAGACGCGCGTGATCGAGTGGCCTCTCGGTTGACGCTTGGGCAGCGCGCCGAAGCCCAGCGGCTGGCCCACGACTGCCAGGCCCGCTCGTTCAAGGGCTGCTGACAAAATTCCTCAGCTCTCGAGTGGCCTACATTCGCGGGGCGGGTCATGGTTTATAGGGGCAGGTCAGACAAAACAAACGGCAAAACGTGGAGGAAACGAACGGCGGAAAAATCGGTTGTTATGTTTCAGGGAGCGTTTCGAACGTCGGCAAGGCGGGCAAGGTCCTTGACTTCCCGGCAAGCGGTGCTATCTCTCGTCTGACGGAAATCATCGGGGGAAACGTTTTGGGCACGCCCCCGCTCTTCAGTGAGAGAGTGCTTTCTCTCTAGTAGAGCGCTTATATACAGTACTACCCATATCTCTCTCCATAGCTCTGTCTAACTCTCTATATAATATAGTATATAGTCCCTATACCTACTAGGTAGTAGGGGCCTCTCTACTAGTAGCATCCATCCTCTCCTTACAGTACCCGTACACACATAGAGCAGTAGTACGTAATGAAGGGCCACTCTCCTTATCGGAGAGCGGCCCTTTTTCATTGAAGGGTTTCTTTGTTGTGTAGGGCAGTACAACCATTTCACTAACCGTAAGGAGGATCTATGCGCATCGTAGGTGTTCATAGGGCGAGCAGTCACACTCTCTATCTCTATGCCCTTTGTATCTGGGACCTCACCCACATCGGGATAGGTGTGGCCGTCTTGAGGAGAGATCGTACGGATCGTTGGAACTGGGTGTACATCATGCGTTTGGATTTCAATTTCGGAAAGAAGGAGGTCTCCCATGCTGCTTAGTCCCGCGACGACACTGCCGTTGATCACGTACGGGGCCATCATGCAGGAAGACCTGCAGCCAATAGACTGGCTGGTGCAGGACCTGTTCGCTCATGGTGACCGAGTGATCGTGTATGGAGAGCCCGGATCCTACAAATCCTGGCTCCTGCTTCATCTGGCCCTGCATATCGCCGCCGGGAAGAAGTGGCTTGAGGAGCTATCTGTGCCGCAGGCCACGGGGGTGCTGTACGTGGATGAGGAAATGAGCGCACGGCTTCTGAGGCGACGCATCAAACGGCTTGGACTGGGGGCCAATTTAGAGGATATGGGACTGCCCTTCCAGGCCTTGTCACAGAGAGGCATCAAGCTGGATGAACATGGGGCGGAGAGGCTGCTGTCTGTCCTGGAGGAGAATGCGTTCAGCCCTGAGGTCATCATTATCGAGACGATGCGGCGAGTCTTGATCGGTTCAGAGTTGAGTGCGGAAGACGTGGGGAAGTTTTGGCAGAACCTGCAGCCCTTGCGTCAGGCTGGCAAGACGGTGATCGTCTCCCATCACATGCGGAAGCCTTCCCCGCATGGCGGCAATGACACCCGGTATCGGGCTAGTGGGTCCACGGATATCCTGGGAGGAGCCGATACGGTTTTCTCCATTACCAGCAGGGCGAGGAATACGTTGGAGGTCAAGTGTGAGAAATCACGCAATGCGGAAGAACCCCCGATCTTCCAAGTAAGCCTCCATGATCAGGGACACGAGAGCCCTCTTGCGATGCAGTTTGAGGGATACCTCGGCATAGCCAGTGCGACTCCAGGCGAGACAGGCGAAGCAGTGAGGCTCATCGTGGAGTACCTCGCGCAGGCGCATGACTGGACAGCCATGACATCCGAGTTGAAAGCTCACGTTATCGCCCAGGGGGGCGCAGAACGGACTTATGAACGAGCCTGGGCGCAGGTACGGGACAGAAATATGGTCGCCTCACTAACTTATAGGAAATGGCAGCTAAGGGAACAGTACCGTCGCCCCATAGCAATGGCTCCATGACGTATCCGCCAACCGCCTCGACATATATGTTTGGCGGTGGCGGCGGCCTCTTGTGGGCCGCCCGCTAGGAAGACCACCGGGGCGGCGGGGATGGCTGATTCCAGTAGACCAATGAACGAAGGGGAATAAGCCGAGCGCGAGCCCGAAGCGAGCGCGAGGCTTCCGGCAGGCTCCTAGCCAGTTGAGTACATAACCGGGGGGCCGTGTGGCCCTCCCGTGACCCTTACTATAGCCCCTTGGGTTTCTCACGAAAATCGTGAGCTAGCCCAGGGGTTTTTTGCAAGGAGAGGCATGTATGAGCACGATACTGACCCCCTCTGAAGGCCATCCGAGCCAAGTGCCTGGACTGTCGCTGTGCCCAGCCCAAGGAGATCAGGAGGGGATGGGCAAGCGACCTAAAAAGAACGCGACCGTAATCCAGGAGACGAGCAACACGGGCTTCAACCTGGTTCTGACCACTCCAGGTTGAAGGAGGGGCGTACCAGCACGGTACGTCGGTGGTACCTGGCACGGGACTGCGCCTCAAGCGCTACCCGTGCTGGGGACCCCTCTTTTTAAAAGTGGTCCGGGGGGTTTCAGGGGGGCAGCGCCCCCCTGACTTCCATGCGGGACCAATCACTGGGGCCTTGGGGCGACAGCCTTCTGTGGACCAGCGACCATAACGGATCGGCTGGCGGCAAATGAAATGGGAGGTTATCGCCGCGCTCAAGCAACGCGAGTGCGACGGCGCTCTTACTCTCCTGTCAGGCGAAGCCTAGAAAGCTCATGATAGCTAGAAGGGAAACCATCCGAGTGCCACCTGTTCAACCAGATAGACCGGGGTATATGCCTCTCTTGGCAGCTGCCACCTGGGCTGGGGTGTCCTCACGGACCCTCAAGCGGTGGATCAGGCGAGGGCTCCCGGTTTACCAGGCCGGGCCGGGTGAAAAGGTCTTGGTGCGACCTAGTGACATTGACCAGTTCCTGACAAGGCGGCAGCCCCCTACGCGTAATCTCGGGGCGTTGGTCGAGGAGGTACTACAGAGTCTTAATAACCAAGGAGCCTAGAGGCAGTTCAACACGCTATCGCCTGTAGCTCCTCACAACCCATAGGCCCTAGGGTTTCTCACTGAAAAACATGAGCAGCCCTGGGGTTTTTTGTTAAGGAGAGGACAAAATGAGCACACATCTGACCCCTATCAAGGCCATCCGATCCAAGTGCCTGGATTGCTCCTGTTATCAGCCCAAGGAAATCAGGCTGTGCCCGGTGACCAATTGCCCTCTGTGGCCCTATCGGATGGGCAAACGCCCCAAGAGGAGGGTAGTCACGACAGCGACCGCTTGTCCTTAGGCAAGATGCCCTGCTTCTCTAGCTCCGTCACGTGCGCCTGTAGATGGTCTAGCAGGTACGCATTGACGCTGCGATATCCCAGCAGGGCTGCGGCCCCCTTGAGCTTGCGGGCAACATCCCCGGGCACATTACGGACGTAGACAACGGTCTTGTTTTTAGGCTTCTGGCCACCTGGCATGGACGCATAGTAACGAAAGGGAACGCAAATGGCAATTGCTAGTAATGCTTCTAATGCTGTACAATATGGCTCTGGGATGAGGGGGAGCAATATGGGTGTCACCGCACGAGAATGGAAAGGCGCTTGGTGGGTCTTTGTGAACCACCAGGGCCAGCGGAAGGCCAAGCGCGTTGGCGTTGGAGAGGACGGCAAAAAGGCCGCTCGGCAAGTGGCACAGCAACTACAGGCTCGCCTTGCATTGGGACAACCTGCCTTTCAAGAAGGCAAGGCCGGGGTCAAACTAGAGGAGTATGCGGAGACCTGGCTTGAGCGTATTCAGCACTCTCGGAAACACACCACCCATGACGGCTATCGCAAGATGCTCGATCGGGACATCTTGCCCCACCTACGCGGGGCAGACTTGAAGGATATTACGAGGGAGAAAGTTAAGGCACTCGCCTTTGAAGGATTGAAGAAGGAACAGTCCCCCAAGACCGTCCAGAACATCGTACGCTGCCTGAGTAGCCTCCTCAGCCACGCTGTAGAAGATGGCCTCCTAATTGTGAATCCTGCTCTCAGACCAGGCAAGTTCCTGCCTAAGATCAGTAAGCGACGAAGCATTAACCCCCTGACCCGCGAGGACGTAGCAACGTTCCTGAAAACCGTTAAGGCCAAAGCCTCACGCTACTTCCCGCTCTTTCTCTGCGCAGTGAGGACAGGGCTTCGTATGGGCGAACTGCTGGCGCTCCAATGGGAAGACCTCGATTTCCACGGACGCTTTATCCAGGTCTCGCGCAGCTACACGCACTGGAGAATCACCACCCCCAAGAGCGGAGAGAGCCGACGGGTGGACATGTCGCTGGAACTGACACAGACCCTGAAAGACCTGCTCCTAGAGCGACAAGTGGAAGCCAGAGCCAACGGGACTGAGGCTCCGCGCTGGGTTTTCTGTAACGAGAACGGGGGGCTCTTACACCCCCACAACCTCAGAGATCGTGTCTTCTACGGGCTATTAAAGAAAGCCGGGCTACGTCAGGTGAGGTTCCACGACCTGCGCCATACCTTTGCCTCACTCTTGCTACAGCAGGGGGAAAGCCCCGTGTATGTCAAGGAACAGATGGGGCACTCTTCAATCCAAGTCACGGTTGATCTCTACGGTTACCTGATTCCAGGCGGGAACAAACAGGCGGTGGATCGGCTCGATCAACCCGTCAATGTGGTGGCAGCACCGCAACCATCCGCAACCCAGGCGCAACCTGCCTGGTATGCCTGGACACCACGCGTGTCGAAACCTTCGGAGTTCCCGGAGGATACGTGGCAGGCCGACATCTTAGCAAATGGGCGGATGGGCCGCAAGACGGCGCGCCGGGGCGGGCGGGAGCAAGGAGAATGATGGAGCCGCGGCCGGCGATGGGAGGGGGTCGGGTGGAAGCGGGAGGAACGCTCGCCTTCACCCGATGGCCAGAGCGGCACAACTCAGCCCCCACCTCACGCCAGTCTGATCGGTCTGGCGTGCGGATTTCTTGAGCTGCGGTTCGTCTCCAACGCGCCCGGATCGTCAGGCACGGGGCTATGCCCCCTCTCGGAGCCGCCCCACTCGGAAGGTCTCCACGCGGCAAGCTATTCTATCGACCGGCGACAGGATGACGCGGGCAGCACAGGCACTGGTCGGCGATGGCAAGAGAAGACCGGTGAGAACGGACTCCGGGCTTCAGGCCGGACGGGCGTCGAAAGCCGCCTGCATCTCTGCCAGGACTGCCTGCGCCGCCTCCTTCGGTTCCTCCGCGTCTCGGATGGGTCGCCCGACAACAAGGTAATCCGATCCAGCCTTGATGGATTGGGTCGGCGTCGTGGGCCGAGCATGGTCGTCCAGCCCCTTGCCCGCCGGCCTGATGCCGGGGGTAACGATGAGCAGCTTGGGGCCGACGTTGCGGCGGATGGTCGCCGGCTCTTCGCCCGACGCCACCACGCCGTCGCAGCCCAATTCGGCGGCCAGCTTGGCCCGCGCCACCACCAGGTCGGCCACGCTCCACTGGACGCCCATGTCGCGCAGGTCGGCGCTGTCGAAGTTCGTGAGCACGGTGACGGCCAGCAACTTGAGCGGGTGCTCTTCCCGCCCCTCGACGGCGGCATTCAGGGCCTTGCGATTGGCATGGACGGTCAGGAACTCCACGCCCAGCTCGGCCACGCGGGCGGTGGCCCGGCGCACCGTCTCGTCGATGTCCAGGAATTTGAGGTCCAGGAACACCCGGTTCCCCCGGTCCAGCGCACGCTTGACGATGTCGGGTCCCGCCGCCGTGTAGAGTTCGAGCCCGATCTTGACGAACCGGACGATCCCCTCCACGCGGCGCATGAGCCGGTCGGCTTCTTCGGCCGACGGCACATCCAGGGCCAGAATCAGCCGGTCTTGAGCGGCAATTTTTGACATCAGTTGACGGTCCCGCAGGCTTTGTTGTTGGCCTGCCAGCTCTTGAGCACCTGCTTGTCGTCGAAGAGCAACGCGTAGTTGTAACACACTTCCGCGTCCGGATTCGCGTAAGTCAGGTAGGTCGCAGTGCTCACATGGATGATATAGATCCACTTGGTCTCGCCGTTGTCCAACGCATAGCGGTGGTTGGGACTGCCCAAGCGGGCCGCCACCTCGTCCTGGGTGACTTTCCCGACGTTCTCCTTGAAGTAGGCGTCCGGCAGACCCATGCAGGCCGTCAGCATCGCCGATACGGCAAGGGCGAGAACTAGGGTTGTGATAGGCTTGCTCATGATTCCCTCCATGATTCCCTCGCGGTTGGGAAGCATCCCGTTCCCGGCGCCCGGCTGCTTGACCGAGCCGCCATGCCTATGTTACAAGAGCATTCCTTTACACTCAGCCTCAACGGAGAACATCCCATGCCAGTTGTGCACAAGTCAACGATTAAGGCAGCGCGGCAGGCCCTCAAACGCCACCAGCGGAACCGGACCATCCAGAGCTCGGTGAAAGGGATTCTGAAGAAGGTCCTGACCGCCGTGGAGGAGAAGAACGCCGACGAAGCCAAGGCCGGGCTGCGCGAAGCCGCGTCGGCGTTGGGGAAGGCCGTCAGCAAAGGCGTCCTCAAGCCCAACACCGCGTCCCGACGGATTTCGCGCCTCACCGTCAAGGTCAACGCCCTCGCCGCCGCGAAGTAAGTCCCCGTTCATCGCGATCATCTCATCGCGCGCCAGCGCGCCCGGCTTCCTTCGGGCGCGCGCAGAGGTCCAGCAGCAGCGTTTCCAGCACGCGCGTCTTGGAGCCGCCGCCCGCCCCTTTCAACTTGGAATCCGTCTCCGCAAACCTCTCGAAGGCCGACCGGAGGCGGGCTTCGGAAAAGGACCGGCCCAGGTCCGATTCCCGCCCCCACTGCCCCCCCTGCTCCTTCGCCTTCCAGATCCGCCGATACTGCCAGGCCAGCGCGCCCAGGATACGCAAGGGGTCTTCCCCCGCTTCCAGGTTGCGCGCGAGGATGCGCAGCGCCTGCGCCCGATTCTGCGCGCCGATCGCGCCGGTCAAGTCGAAGACCGAGGCCCCCGGCTCCGCCCCTTTCAACGTTTGCACATCGGCCGCCTTGACCGGGCGTCCCTCGCCCACGTAGGCCGCCAGTTTCTCCAGCTCGCGCCGGATCAGGTAAAGGGAGCCGCCGGCCATGTCCTTCAATGACACGGCCATCTCCTTGAGCAACAGCAGGGCATCGTCCTCCATCCGCACCCCGACCCGGCTCGCTTCCGCCTTGATCCAGGCCGGCAACTGGCCCTCCGGCGGCGGCGCACAGTCCACGAGGACCGCGCGCTTCATGAGCGTCTGGGTGAACTTCCGCCGCTCGTCCATTTTCTTCCCCGCCACGAACACCAGCGCGGTGGTCTCGCAGGGCTCCCCCAGATACAGCAACAGCTTTTCCCCCTCCGCCGCCAGCAGCTTGTCGGCCGCCTTGACCAGGATCAGTCGGCGCGCGGCAAAGACCGGGGACTCACCGGCGCGGGCCAGGATCTCCGACGCATCGGTCTCGTCCCCGTAGAGCAGGTCGTAGTTGAAGGCTTCCGTGCCGCCTCCTTCCGCCCCGTCGATTCCCCCGAGCACCGCCGCTTTGATCGCGGCCACCGCCTGGTCCACCAGATAATCGTCCACCTCGAAACTGTCTTTCCTGCTCCCCCGCTTCTCGCCGGTGACCAGATAGAGGGGCGCCGCCCCGTCCTTCGTGATGGCGGAAAGAATGTCTTGCAGTTTCATGGGCGCTCCCGGGCGATCGTTACTTGGCGGGCTGACTGTCCGGCTTGGCCGAAGCGGGAGCCGATGGTGTCACGCCTTGGTCCAAGTGGGCCAGGAAGCGCGTGGCCAAATCCTCCGCGATTTGCCGGCCTGCCTGCTCCAGCGCCCGGCTTTGCAGCACGCGGTTGAATTGCAAATCGTTCGTCAGGAAGAACTCACCGGCGCCGATCGAGGTTTGCGTCCAGACTTCCTTCCCCCGGCGCAAGTCCTGCACCGTGGCCTTGACAGTCACCATCACCCGCTGCTCAAACGTCGCGTCCTGGTTGAAGCTGAGCGAGGGGGTGGACACCGTCACGATCTGCGTCTTCAAGAACAGATCGGCGGCGGCCTTGTCGTTGACGACCTCCACCCCACCGCCCGCGGAAAATTCATGTCGCGTATAGGTGGTGAACTTCTGCTCGATGTTCGGTTCGAACGTGTGGTTCTCGAAGGGGGCGATAGCCAGCTTCGGCGTCGGCCCCTTGGGCTTGTCGGCCCTGGCCGCTTGCGGCGCGCCGCCCACGACCGGCCCGGCCCCCTCCACCCGGAACTGATAGCCGCACGCGCATAGTAGAGAGGACAACAGATAGGCCAGCACGGCATAGCCTATTTTCCGACTGGCTTCTTTTTTCACGTGGTTTCCGTTCAGCTTTCAGCCATCAGCGCTCAGCTTTAAGCCGAATGCTGACGGCGGAGCGCTGATAGCTACACAACGAAGTTCACCAGCTTCTTGGGGACATAAATCACTTTGCGCGGCGGTTTGCCCTGGAGCCATTCGACGAGCGTGTGGTCCTGCTGTGCCATCGCGACGATCTCGGCTTCGCTTGCATCCGCCGCCACCTCGATCTTGCTCCGCAGTTTCCCGTTCACCTGGAGCGGGATTTCCAGCCGTTCGTTCACGACCAGGGCCGGGTCATAGGCCGGCCAGGGCTGTTGGGAGACGCTGGGCTGCTTGCCCAACCGTTCCCACAATTCCTCGGCCACGTGCGGGGCGAAGGGCGCCAGCAAGAGGAGAAACGGCTCCAACAGGGCCCGCGGCCGCTGCGCGAGCTTGGTCATCTCGTTGGTGAAGACCATCATCTGCGCGATCGCCGTGTTGAACCGCAGTGCTTCGATATCCTCGGTCACTTTCTTGATCGTCTGATGCAGGATACGTTGCTGGTCGGAGGCCGGTTCAATTCCGGTGACGGCCTTGCTCAGATGCCCCTCCTCGTCCATCGCCAGCCGCCAGACCCGGTCCAGAAAGCGCGTGATGCCCTCCACGCCCCTGCTGCTCCAGGGTTTAGCCGTTTCCAAGGGCCCCATGAACATTTCATAGAGGCGCACGGCGTCCGCCCCAAACTGGTCCATCATGTCGTCCGGGTTGACGACATTGCCGCGCGACTTGGACATCTTCTGATTGTCTTCCCCCAGCACTGTTCCCTGATGGACCAGTTTCTTGAACGGCTCCGGAGTGCTCACGACACCGATGTCGTGGAGCACCTTGTGCCAGAAGCGCGCGTAGAGCAGGTGCAGGACCGCATGTTCGCTCCCGCCGATGTAGAGGTCCACGGGCATCCAGTACCGTTCCTTAGTCTGGTCCACCAGCCGGCTCTGGTTCTTCGGATCGATGAAGCGCAGGTAATACCAGCAAGAGCCGGCCCACTGGGGCATGGTATTGGTCTCGCGGCGGGCCGGTCGGCCCGAGGCCGGGTCGGTGGTCTCAAGCCAGTCGGTCAGGTTAGCAAGCGGGCTCTCCCCGGTCCCCGAGGGCTTAAAGGTCGTGGATTCGGGCAGTCGCAACGGCAACTGCTCCTCCGGCAGCGGCACGGGCAAGGGATCGCCCTCCCCCTCCACCCAAACGATGGGAAAGGGCTCGCCCCAATAGCGCTGCCGCGCGAAGAGCCAGTCGCGCAGCTTGTAGTTGACGGCCTTGCGGCCCTTGCCCGAAGACTCCAGCCAGGCGGTGCTCTTCGGAATCGCATCGGCGGGCAGGAGGCCGTCAATGGAGAAGGACCCGTCCGGCGTGGTGGAATTGATGACGCGCCCGCGCCCTGTTTCCACGAACGCTTCCCGTTCGATGTTCCCCCCGGCGATGACCTCCCGGATCGGCAACCGATAGATGCGGGCGAATTGCCAGTCCCGCTCGTCATGGGCCGGCACCGCCATGATGGCGCCGGTGCCGTAGCTCATCAGCACGTAGTCGGCGATCCAGACGGGCAGCCGCTCGCCGTTCACGGGGTTGATCGCATAGCCACCCGTGAAGCAACCCGTCTTGTCCTTGTCGAGTTCCTGCCGTTGCAGGTCGCTCTTGCGCGTCGCGGCGTCCCGATAGGCGGTCACGTCGGCGCGCCGCTCGGCGGTCGTCACCGCCTCCACCAGCGGATGTTCGGGCGCCAGCACCATATAGGTGGCGCCGAAGAGAGTGTCGGGTCTGGTAGTGAAGATGCGCACGTTGCCGTTGACGCCGTCGAGCGCAAACTCCACTTCAGCCCCGATCGAGCGGCCGATCCAGTGTTTCTGCATTTCCAAGGTGCTGGTCGGCCAGTCCACCAGCGTCAGGTCGTCCAACAGCCGGTCTGCATAGGCGGTGATCTTCAAGACCCACTGACGCATGGGCTTGCGGACGACGTCGAAGCCGCCGACCTCGCTCTTCCCGTCCACGATCTCCTCGTTGGCCAGGACGGTGCCCAGAGCCGGGCACCAGTTGACCGGCACCTCCGCCACATAGGCCAGGCCCCGCTCGAAGAGTTTCAGAAAGATCCACTGGGTC
>SXGR01625578.1_pt1 | contig 10623 bp, 11 predicted proteins | sample 3174711 | NCBI WGS metagenome assembly SXGR01 (sample SAMN11356860, study PRJNA531348) | freshwater metagenome | isolation source: freshwater sample F1-60 | place: China: Fuxian Lake, Yuxi | collected 2017-12-25 | reverse complement strand
TAATAATGACTGCATATTTAATCCTGCTGTTCCTGCAGATTGTTGCCATTGTCCATAAACTGAAACGCTAAAGCAACTGAATAAAAGAAATTGTAATGTTATTTTCATCATTTTTAATATTTTACTTTATAAGACTGCTTTTAAAGCATAAGGTTTATTTTACTTGTGATTTATTTTAAACTTACCCATAACTTACTTATTGAAGCAGTTTGCACTGACAAATATAACAATTTCCGGTGTATTTGCGCAGGTTCGGGGGCGCAAATATCTATTCAGTTTTTGATGTGGAAAAGGTGACGGGTTTTAGACGGTTTAAAGTCTGCTAACACAGCTTACAGCTACTTACGTCTGCTGACGCTGCTAACGGGCAGCCAGGTTAATTTGCCTTACCAGCTCAGGGGCCTGAACCACCCCCGATTGTCGCCACTTAATCTCGCCCTTACGAAACAAGATCAGTGTGGGTACACCTTGAACCCGGAAGTGAGCTGCAGCACCGGGCTGTTGGTCAACATCAACCTTTATCACATGAGCCGAATCGCCAACCTGCGATTTAACCTGCTCCAAAATGGGCCCCATCATGCGGCAAGGCCCGCACCAGGTCGCAAAAAAATCGACCAGCACGGGCTTCTCACCATCAATAATTTCCTGAAAAGTCATAAGAGGCTCAATTATTGATCAGCTACCACTTTACTGACATTCTGCCAGGTACCGCCATTGATCACCTGCGGAATGCCATTTTGATCGAGAATGCCCTTGGCCTGCCCACTGCGCATCCCACTTTTGCAGAATACAACAACCCCCTTTTTGTCTTTGAAACGGGCAATTTGGCTGGACACCTGATCCAGAGGGATGTTGACCGCACCAGGGACGCTCCCACCGGCAAATTCACCCGGCTGTGCTGCATACGCCTGGTCGTATACAAAATGATACCCTTGCTCATCTTGGGTGAGCCATCCGGCCAATTGATCTTCTATTTTTATCGCAGCTTTACGCACTTGGTTGAATCTGGAATTGTTGATTTAGGAATCGGTTGTGGTGGTTTTGGGTACGGCTCCTACCTCGTAGCCGAAGAGTTGCAGTACCTGGTTTACCTTATCCAACTTCAAGGTGTCCTTGCCTTGTTCCAATTCACGTATGAAACGCAAGCCCACACCGGCCTTCTCGGCCAGTTCGGGCTGGGTGAGTTTCACCGATTTACGCTTGTCTTTTACAAAGTCTGCAAGGCTCATTTTATACCCTTTTGGGTGCAAATATAGTATTTATTACTGAAATTGCACCCTTTCGGGTGTATTTATTATAAAAATTAAATACTCGTACCCTATCGGGTGCATTTCATACAGGTTGTCAGGCATTTAACCCCGTTCAGGTATAAATCAATCCGAAATGATTTTGCTATATCGTAATACATCAACAACTGCTCGTCTTCCGGCAGAATGTTTAATTGCCATATAGATATGATTTTAGAAAATGCCTGGTCTTCCAATTTTCAAAAAGACCTTGAATGGTCATTCAGGAACTGGCCAATGGTAAGTTGTGGACAAATCACTATGTCTACTCCGGTGGCTTCCTTATATTTCTGTTGTCTAAAGGGGAGACTAAAACAGAGTCAAGTCCCCCAACTTTCAGACTTGGTTTTCTATTGGTGACCCCTTTGGCTAGAGAAAGACGTAGATCATTGGGATTTAGATACTTAGGAGTTAGGTTCAAATCCTCCCTCTCCGCTGAGTACAGTTCGCAACTGTTCGAAAGTGTGTAAGTCCTTGATTCACAAACTTTTTTATTCTTTGAAATTTCGCAAATATTCGCTTTTGTACGCCAAACCCACCCATAATCTTTAGGTTTTAAGTTCTTGTGAGGAATAAAATCTCAAAAGATGACAGCAAGTCAGAACGACCCTGTGTACCTTGCCTTTTGTTACAAAACTTATTAAGGGCGCGTCGAGCAATGTATTTTTAAAATCAATAAAATGTTCTAGCTGTCCTTCCATTCCGATTATCAACTCCTCAAAGTCGTGATGGTGGGGTTCATCAGGCGAGGCGCTGATTTTAGTTGCTCCTGCTTCGTCAATTTTAAATATTTTAGAAAGCTGATTCATCGTGTCAAACTTAGGAAAGTGATGAAGCGTTGGGAGCAGTGGTTCTTTGGGTTTTGTGAAAGCTGGCTGGCGTGTCAGGTAAAACCTTCTGAACCGCTATCTTCTGAACCGCTATCTTCTGAACCGCTATCTTCTGAACCGCTATCTTCTGAACCGCGATCGTCTTCAGCATATCCCCCGGCATCGAGGATCGCCTTCGACTCCACCGCCGGCAACTCCTGAACCTGCCTGAGCTTCCGCTCAATGGTACGCGTGCGCACACCCGTGTTGTCGAGCTCCTTCGTAGCCGCCACCAGTTTGTCGCGCGTTTTCTCAATGATACCCCCAAACTTGCCGAACTCCGTCTTCACCGCGCCCAATAAATCCCAAACCTCCCCGCTCCGCTTTTCGATCGCCAAAGTGCGGAAGCCCATCTGCAAGCTGTTGAGCAACGCACTCAAGGTGGTGGGGCCCGTTACCGTGATTTTGAAGTCGCGTTGCAGCTGTTCGAACAAGCCCGGTACCCGCAATACCTCCCCAAACAAGCTCTCGTAGGGCAAAAACATGATGCCGTACTCCGTTGTATTGGGTGGATCGATATACTTTTCCCGAATCTCACGGGCGTTCTTCTTGATGCCCGCAATAAAAGCCTTGCGGTACTCCTCAATCCGGTCGAGCTCACCTTTATCGTAGGCATCCACCAACAACTCATAGTCCTCTTTTGGAAACTTCGAATCGATGGGCAGCCACAGCGTTTTTTCCAACCCTCCCCCGTGCGGCATCTTGATGGCAAACTCCACCACGGCACCACTTCCGATTTTAGTCCGCACATTCTTTTCGTACTGCTCATTGGTTAACAAATCCTCGATGATATTCTGCAGCTGATACTCACCCAAAACGCCACGCGATTTCACATTGCTCATAACCTTCTTCAAATCGCCCACACTCGTGGCCAGGATTTGCATCTCACCCAAACCCTTATGCACCGCTTCAAGACGATCACTCACCTGCTTAAACGACTCCCCAAGTCGCTTTTCGAGCGTTTCGTTGAGCTTCTCATCGACCGTTTTCCGCATCTCTTCTAATTTACGTTCGTTGCCCTCCTGCATCTTCGTCACCGATTGCTCCAAACTCAGGCGCAACGCCCCAATCTTCTCACTCATCGCCTCATTGTATCGGTTTTGACTCCCCTCAAAGGCCGAAAAAGATTCCCTCATTCGTTCCTTGTAGTCCTTAAACGCATCATTCATCCCCAGTTTAAATGCGTCCAGGTTATCCGCCAACTCCTTGCGTCCCTCCCGATGATGGGCCTCGATCGTCCGCTGAATCTCGCTCATTTTCTCGTCGGTAGTCTTGCGGATGGCATCCAATTTAGTTTCGTTCGATTGGGTCAGTTGACCGAATTGACCCAGGATCGTGGTGGTAAAGCCGTCGATGCGTAAACCCAACTCTTCGCGCAGGCCGGTCGACAAGCCCTGGTTTTCGTTGCGGTTCGTGACGAATTCGCCTTTAATGCGCTGCTCGGTGTCTTTGAGCTGCCCAGATAGGTTGCCCTGTCCCACACGAAGTTCGCCGAGCATCGCGGCCGATTCAGATTTCCCCGATTTGAGGGTAAGCAGCAAGTTGATGATGGCGAGCAGCAGCAACGCCATCAAAAGTAGGGTTATGGTGTCCATAGGGATGTAGAAATACAGTGGCGGGAGTCGATACCTTGTTCAAACAATGAATGCAAGAGGCAAAGTGCAATCTTAACAAATATATAGAACAAAGCCTGTTTAGTGCAGCCTTTACCACAAAAAATCAGGTACAGTAAAAAATCACGTACAGTAATATATCAGATACAGTAAAATATCAAGTACCGCAAAATGTTTGGTATGCACGCTCGAATGCCTCACTGGGCGGCGCGCCGTAATCTTTAAATTCTACTCGGTAGCGGTAGGGCTCCGTTACCGCTTCGAGCAAGCGGTGGAAGGCATCCAATCGCCCTGCTTCGGCCTCGTCGAGCGCCTCCTCCACGCGGTGGTTTCTTGGGATGAATACGGGGTTACTGGCCAACATACGTAGCCTGGCCCGGGCGCGGCCACCCGGTGCACGGTCAACCGCCGCCATCCAGCGTGGGTGCCAGGCTGAAAACGCTCGGTGGGCTTCGGACAGGCTGTATGGTTCTGCGGAGCAATTGACCCATGGACCTTCTGTTAGCTGATGACATTCGGTTAAATGATGACCGTCGGTTAACTGATGACCGTCGGTAACCTGAGAATTTTTGGCTTTTTCGTTGTACTCAACCGATCCCCGAGCCACAAAAACCGGGTCGCGGTTGGTATAGGGTGATATCAAAGCAGGGTCATCGACCTTTCCATCGGCCATGGCACCGTAGGTCAGCGCATGGAATGTCTGGGTGTAGTCCCACCCCCCGCCTTCCATCATCCGCACGAGTTCGCCAATGAGTGCCTCACTTTCCGAATTGCCGGGGGGCAAGCCGATCTTCTGAGCCATCATATCCGAGTAGGCCACACGCCAGCGCTCAGGGTAGGCGTCGACTGCCTCCTGAGCGATCAACAACGCCCGCTTAGGATCGGGATGAAGGAGCGGTAGGAGCGATTCCATCCAACGGATCAGGTTCCAATGCAGGATCTGCGGCTGCCGACCAAATGCATAGCGGCCATGCTCGTCGATGCTGCTGTAGCGGGTAGCCGGGTTATAGGCGTTGAGGAAGGCACACGGGCCATAATCGAAGGTTTCGCCGCTGATCGATGTGTTGTCTGTATTCATCACCCCATGAATGAACCCCACCCGCATCCATTGCGCCAGTAGGTCCACCTGACGTTGCATCACCCGATGGAAGAACGACAACACCGGGTGCTCATCGCCGGCCACCTCCGGGTAGAGTCGGTGGATGCTGTAATCGACCAATGCCCTGAGGTCGGCCTCAGTCAACATATTCGCTGCAAATTCAAAGGTCCCCACCCGGATATGGCTGTTCATCACGCGCAACAAAACTGCGGCATCCTGCCATCGCTCCCGCCGAATCCGGCCCCCTGTGCGCACCACCGCCAGACTCCGCGAACTGCTTATGCCGAGCCAATGCATGGTCTCACTCATGAGGTATTCGCGCAACATGGCGCGCAAGCTGGCCCGTCCGTCGCCCCCCCGCGAATAAGCGGTGCGGCCGCTGCCCTTCAGTTGCAGGTCAACGATCCGGCCATCGGGTGTGCTGTATTCACCGATCACCAGCGCCCGGCCATCCCCTAGCCGCGTAAAATGTCCGAATTGGTGACCCGCATAGGCCTGTGCAAAAGGACAGGGCATCTGTGCACGCAGTTCTGGCCGAAGGAAATAGTCCGTCAGCGCCTGCGGATCTAGATTCATATCCCGGCAAAGTGGGGTATTCAATTCCACAAGCGACGGCGCCGACCATGCTTCGGGTTGGTTCCGGCTGTAGAAGCCCTCAGGCAGGCTGAGGTATGAATACCCGAGGCGAATCATAGGTGGATTAAATGAATGTACAAAGAGTGCTGCGCCTTTATACCCAGGTCAAATAACAAAAATAGTCGTTTCGGCCACCATTGTGAGATAGTGGGATAGATGTGCTCAAATTGCACTCTATTCATCGGTTAAAATGGCTGATGAATACGCCTGATGAGAAACCTGCAAAAACAAAGCTGGCTTGTTGGTGTTCTATATCTATCTCACTTATTTCAAGGAGGATGCCTTTCGATAGCTCGCTCTTTTTTTCTCCAAAATTTCGATCTGCTTTGGGGCGCTACACGCTCTACACAGCGATTTTCAGCTTTTTGGTGCACCTCGGCCTCATCGCCTTAAAGGAGTTGGCACCCCAGCTCGTGCAATTCGAATTGCTCGCGCATCCCATCAATGCCATCTACACCCCATTCTCGATCCTGCTCATTTTCGAGTCGTACCTCCTCATCTTCTACTTGCGCAAATCCACCACCTACTACATTGCTAAACAATACGAAATCATCGCGCTGATCCTGATCAGGGGCATTTTCAAGGATATGACCCACCTCGACCTGACAGAGGCATCAGCCAGCAGCAGCAGCAACCTCGAGCTGCTGCGCGACCTGCTGGCTGTAGCATTCGTTTTCGTGTTGATCTACTGGTTCTACAGCAACAGCGGAATTGAAGGCTATAAATCGCTCGACAATATGGAAGAACAAGCAATGGAGCCTCGGTTAAAACGCTTCGTGCAGTCCAAAAAAATACTATCCGTGCTGTTGTTGGGCGTATTTGTCTTCCTGGCCCTACAAAGCCTAGTGGGATGGGTTACCCACCAACCTAAGCCCGATTCGGAAGTGTTGGTCGATATCAACGCCATTTTCTTCGATAAATTCTTCACCATACTCATCCTCAGCGACGTATTCATTTTGCTGTTCTCGTTGATGTATACAGAAAAATTTCCGGTCATCATCCGCAACTCCAGCTTTGTGATATCCACCATTCTGCTGAAACTGTCATTCTCCGCCGAAGGCTGGATTGCACAGCTGCTCATTGTAGTCGGCGTTGGCTTCGGGGTGTTGATGCTTTACCTGTCCAACGCCTTCGACCGCATGCAAAAAAGCTAAAAATAGCCAAATCGGGCTGGTTGAATTGCCATTCGAAAATCCGAAAGAATGTGCCAACCAACCTATGGGAAACGCCAGCCCTTTTCGTTCATCGACCGCTTGCATGAGTCGCAAAAACCTGTTTCCTCGCGAAGCGGATTACCGCCATTTGCATCACGCAGAAAACAAGTTTTCACCGGACAATTATAAATCAATTTTGAGGAAACGATGCAGGCCTTACAGAGAATCAGCGATATATCGTTGGCGCAATACATGAAAATAATTTTTCAAACCACTCTTTAACTTTCGACGTCCACCGACGTAGATTCCATCAGCAATCCTCCGTACAAGCGCAAAGGCACGAGCCCAGCATCAAAATCAAGCCGTATTTACCCATTATTGCTTGATGAGTTTGCCGTTGTAGTACCCCTTGGCAGTTTGAACCCGAATGAAATACAATCCACTCGGCTCATGAGACAAGTCGAGCACCCGATCAGACGTTTCTTGAACCAGCATACCTTTCCGATCGTAGACCTGAACATGCAAAATAGTCTGGTTGGGTACATCCAATTCAACGCGCGATCGTGTTGGATTGGGATAAACATTCATGTGCCTTTCAGTCATTGACGGCTCAAGAATGGTGAGGGGGTTGCTCAACAGGGTGTAGAGCAGCTGAATGGAAAGCTGATTGGCCTGGGCGGGGAGTTGATTGATTAGGACACAGATCACAATCCCCGTGGCCGGGTCATACATCATAGACGAGTTATAGCCCCCCCAAATCAGGCCGCCGTGTGTCCACACCGTTCGGCCCAAAACGGTGACGCGGCTAATCCCCATGCCATAATTCCCCGAACCCACGAAGGTGGTGAGTTCATTCATCGATTGGGCATTAATCACCATCCCCCCCATCAGCGCACGGTACCATTGCAGCATTTCCCCGGATGTAGAATACATAGCGCCTGCCGACCAGGCCGCACTATTGATGGACGTTCTTGGGGTGGCATTGAAGTTCATTCCGCCTTGCCAGGGATGGGCAACGGGGTACAGGAGCGGCTCATAAACATCGAGAAAGGTGCTGTCGAGCTGTAGGGGCGTCAAAATAGTGTCCCGTAATAGTTGGCTGTACGATCGTCCGGTCGCACTCTCGGCAATCAAACCTGCCAGCAGATAATTCGTATTGCAATAGTTCCATCCCGTGCCGGCCTGAAAAAGCGGTGGGCCCGCCCAAGTCATGAGTTCGCTTGCGGTAAATACCCGATTCGGATTGGCCAACATCGAATCGGAATACCCAGCGAAACTCGTTACGTCAAACAATCCGCTGGTGTGGTTGAGCAATTGGCGGATCGTGATGTTTGAATCTATATGGCTGTATGCCGGTAAAAATTCATGCAAGGAATCATCCAGATGCACAAGATTATGTTCTGCCAATTTCAACAGCAGTACACCAGTAAACAATTTCGTATTGCTTGCGATTCCAAAGAGCAGGTCAGACGTCATCGGGGTTCCTGTATGCGACAGGCCGGTCACCCCCTTCCACGTGCCCATTCCCGGATAAAATACACCAGCCGAAATACCCTTTAGGTTGTTCGCTGTGCTGAAACTGTCGATTTTGCTTTGAAGCCTGCCCGCCAAAATCGGGTCAAACGACTGGGCACCGACCCGCTGCAACGGCGCTGCGAGAGTCAACCCCAGCAACAGCGTCACAAATAGAAGGTGTAATTTCATTGGATGTGCAGCTTCTTTCATGCTCAATAGGTAATACACTTCAAATCACCTTAGTAAAGATAGAATTTTTAAAGAATCGACATTTAAAAAACTTTATTGTTGCACTCATATGGGTATGACCACAAAAAGCATTCAGTGATCAAGATTAAATTTGGATATAGGCAAATAAATGTTTATTTTTGATTGGTATTTATAGATGTATGCAAAATAATATCAAAAGAACTGCCTATACAAACGAACTCATCAAGTGGATTGACAAGCCGCAAGTAAAGGTACTTACCGGCATTCGCCGATGTGGGAAGTCAACCATCTTGGCTTTATTTAAAGCGGAATTGCTGGCGCAGGGCAAATCAGCTGATCAAATCATTTCGTTGAGTTTCGAGAGTTTTTCGACTGAGCAGCTAAAAAACGCCAATGCTCTATACAAGCATTTGCAATTGGAAATGCGGGCGCAGCAAAAGTATTACTTGTTGCTCGATGAAATTCAAGAGGTTTTTGAATGGGAAAAAGCCGTGAATGCCTTATTGGTCGATTTTGATGTGGACATTTACCTGACGGGTTCAAATGCCAAAATGCTCTCGTCGGAATTGGCCACCTATTTGGCGGGTCGCTATGTTGAAATGAGCATGTTCACCCTTTCTTTTGAAGAGTATTTGGATTTTCAACAAAGTTGTTTCCCTGATAGGCAGCAAGATCTTGGGCAGGCTTTTACGAATTATTTACGCAAAGGAGGCTTTCCGGTAGTGCATGCACTTCCTTATGAGGAAGAGGAGGCATACAAAGTAGTGCGAGACATTTATGCCTCAGTGCTGTTGCGTGATACCATACAACGCCATCAAATAAGAGATGTAGAACTGTTGGAGCGGGTAATCCGCTTTACTTTCGACAATATTGGGAACACATTTTCGGGCAAAAGCATAGCCGATTATTTTAAGAGCCAGTTTCGAAAGGTAGATGTAAACACCATTTACAATTACTTAAATGCACTGGAAGAGGCCTTTGTACTGCACCGTGTTTCACGTTATGACCTCAAAGGCAAGGAAATTCTGAAAACCCAGGAGAAATTTTATGTAAGCGATTTGTCGCTGATACACGCCATGTTAGGCTTTCGCGATCGATTGATATCGGGTTTGTTAGAAAACTTGGTTTTTCTGGAGTTGAAACGAAGGGGTTATGCTGTGTATGTTGGTAAACTCGGCGACCGGGAAATTGACTTTGTAGCCGAGCGTTCGGGTGCCAAAGTCTACATTCAAGTTGCATACAAACTGGAAAGCAACCAAACGGTTGATCGGGAGTTTGGGCCATTATTGGCCATCAGCGACCAGTACCCCAAGTATGTTGTAACTTTAGATGATTTTTGGACAGAGGATGTGCTTGGGGTAAAACACCTACATATACGTGATTTTTTGAGGACAAGCTATCCGTATGGTTAATTTCCTGTGCTAAAATCGCCTTGGGTTGGTTCGTTACTTCGAGCGTGTACCATTTCTTCCGGCCTCAAATTCGTTTATTATTTCAATGAATTCTGCCGGCAGCTTGTTCAAAGCAAAGTTAATCATCGCTACAGGAATTTGTTTGTAATAGGCCGCGGCTATACCGCCCGTTATACACGCTATGGTGTCGCTATCGCCACCGATGGAAATAGCCAGTCGAATGGCATGCTCAAAGTCGATGCTTTCAAGAAAGGCGACAATGGCTTGCGGCACCGTACCCTGGCACGTTTCGTCGAACGCATACGTTGGTCGTATCGCGTCGAGCGTAAAATCAAGATCGTAATTGAATTGCTGCGACAAAAAATCCTTCATTTCTTGCTTCGTAATTCCTTGTCGGGCCATAAATATGGCGGCCGCTGTCGCCTGCGCTCCTTTTACACCTTCCGGATGATTATGGGTGACCACCGCCGTCTGCTTGGCTACTTCCAAAACCGTTTCCATATCATCATACGCAAAGCCCACCGCGCTCACCCTCATGGCCGATCCATTGCCAAAACTACCATAGGGTTGCGGTTGGTCCTGCTGCAGCCAATCGTAAAATCTTCCACCGTACCCACGGTTAGGGTAGGCCCTACCGTATTCCCAAATGGTCTTGGCCAAATCCTTATTGTGCAACACGCAATCGGCAACGGCGATGGTTAACACCGTATCGTCTGTGAAATCACAATTTGGATGGAACATATCAAATTCTGTCGTGCGAATATTATCGAATTCATAAACAGAACCCATTACATCCCCAATGATTGCGCCGATTATTGTCATTTTTTTG
>SXGR01580313.1_pt1 | contig 10623 bp, 9 predicted proteins | sample 3174711 | NCBI WGS metagenome assembly SXGR01 (sample SAMN11356860, study PRJNA531348) | freshwater metagenome | isolation source: freshwater sample F1-60 | place: China: Fuxian Lake, Yuxi | collected 2017-12-25 | reverse complement strand
TGAGGTCATACCATGAAGCAAAGTGAGTATATGAGGGCGATGATCCTGAAGAGCTCGCGTTGGATACCTGGGCGCTATGTGAAGGGCCGCAATATTAATTTTCAGCTGACCGACTACGCTGGGCATGTCTCGAACCAGATGACCTGGCGATGCGGGGCGCAGGGGCTCATATGGAAAGCGACGATCTTTATCTTGCGCAGTACAAAGCAATCCATAGAAAGGTTGATGAGAGTCTTGATATTAGGGGAAGCGCTTTGAGTGCACTAGTGCAGATATGCATCAGCAATCGCGGGAGGTTGACACAAGCCGCGCGAGATGAATTTAAAGACTGTGTTCCAGACTCTTATTTCGATTACATCGAGGCCGTAGCCAAGGATGTTCTGAAGTGCCCGGGGTTTGATGGGGGCAGTTCCGTTTAGGTCAGGCTGCTATGGCCTACTTAGCAGGGAAGCCGAGTCTCTTATCGGCAGGGAGGGTAACCAGTCTGGGTGCACAACAGCGTGTGCACCCAGTCTGCCTCGTTATCTGCTCTGGATCTCTGTCCATGGCCCAATCGTCATGGCGAGACTGAACACAAAGAGCATCGGAATTGTCAGCACAGACAGAATACCTACAACGCCAGTGGCCGCTAGGTAACCAAAGACCTCTCTGAAGCCTACTGCAACGGTCATATTCCAGGCATGCATAAACAGGGTGACTGTCGCGTTGCCCCATGAAATTGACCCGCACAGCAGCATCATGCCCAAGGCGCTCAGAACTAGCTTTGCCTTCTCGTCCATTCTTCTGAACCATCGTAGTCATGCCACACGGCAGCTGACCATCGAATCACAGTCGGAATGTCGGTGCGACCCAAAATCCGGTTATCAAAATCAGCCAGGGTGAGACGGCCACGATAATTGACCGACAAATGCCCTCAGGACTTTATGCGGCGCAGTAATGCCTGCCCGGACTCCGCCGGGGCAAAGTACGCACTGGCCAAGCGTAGGAACTCATTGGCTTTGTGCAACTCGAGGTTCTTGCGCTCCAGGTGCTTGATGCGTTCATGCTCTTCGCTGGTCAGCTTCGGTCTGATGTCGACGAGTCCAGCCATACATCGTTTGCAGGGAGCAGCCAATCTTCGTTGCTATTGCATCAATGGCAATCCACTCGGAGGGGCGTTCAGGTGTTCCAGAACCATGCTCATGGCACGTTCAAGGACTTTATTGATAATTGGTGCTCACCTGAATCTGGTCAGTCAATGCGTCCGGCCGATCAAACCCCGCACACCGCAATTCATCGCGAATCCTGTTCAGGAGCTGTTCTATGGTCAGGTGATCCTCAAGCCTTAAGTAGCTCCCTGCCACGAGCGTCACAGGATGCATCTTCATGATCTTAGATAGCTCGTCAAGCTTATCGAGCGTCGGGCTCTTGTGGCCTCTCTCAAGCGCGCTCAGATACGTACGACTGCTCAGGCACGAGAAGTCTTCCTGGGTCAGCCCTTTCGATTTACGAAATTGCCTCAGAGCCCTCCCGAATGCTTCCTTTAGTTCCATTTTGCCTGCTCCGTAAAAGGAGCGATGAGGCAATTTTGTATCCTTTAGGGCTACAATCTATAGGAGACATTTTCCGGGGTTAGCCATGTTTTTCACTTTTGATCACGCCAAAGTCCCCACGGGAGCGCTCCTGCAAGGGGGGCATTCTTGGCGATACGTTGAGTACCCCACGGATTTTCCATGGTTTCACGTTGCGCTAACCGAATTTGACGGAGCCGAGTACCGGTCCACAACGTTCCATGTATACAGTGCCGCTGATTTGGTAGAGCTGGCAGAAAGTGATACGCACCAGCTGAGGATCGAGCGAGTTCTGCTTGTAAGCCCGGGCTACCTCAATGGAACAGGTAACTGGCAGATGGACGAGCTGCTTGAGATTGCCAAGGTCGAGCTCGCAGATCGATTCAGTTTGGTTTACCGGCTCCGCGATTTCAGAACGCTATTTGAAGATGAGCTAGCGCGAAATGCTGATGCAACCAAAAGCCATACTGTGTTCATAAGCCCAGCAGCCGTTTCAATGAAAAGCCCAAGCACACCCCCCAAAAAAACCTCCTAGGGTTCGCGGCTTAAACCGTCGGTCGAATGATTTGGAAACGCTCCGCAGTCACCAAGCATGGCTATCCCGTGGCCTAGCTTGCAAGGCAGCTGATCGTGTGTGACCAGGCAGATACTGGTGGCCATCGTGGTCATCAAAATAATGAAGGAGGACCACATGTTTTTGACCAGCGTCGCATCGTTTCTTGAGCAGGATGGCGTCCCCGTAAATGGAAACTGCATGGAAGAAGCTGAGGGCATAGCCCTTGCCAGGCAGCACGCACCGGATAAACCCTTTTGCACTGTGCGTCAGTGGATGCTGGTTGACGTGATCGCCTCGGATGCCGAAAGGGCAAATCTTGCTGCCCAAGGATATCTTCCAATTATCCTGTATGCGCATGAGGTCGTGACCGATAGCAGGCGCAGATTCCGTCCCGGTGACTGGGTACGAAGCACTTTCTTGATAGAGCTGAGTCAGGGGTGCCTCTTCGAAACCGGTAATACTATTTACGTCCTACTGGGTGATGGGTGCCGAAAGCAGGTGGACCCGAAGGTTCTCACCAGCATTTTCTGAGGCACTAATCCGGAGCGGATCATCTGAGTCCGACCACACTGAAATCAGAACCTTCCCATAGACATGGTCGGACAGCTCATCAAAGGCAACCATTGGCTTGAGCCAATAGTTCCCTCCTACCCAGGCTATCCAGCTGATGTGCTGGAGTTAGCCGACTCGCTGTTACTTCTTGCTGACCAGCTGGATAGTTCTGTTGCCCCGGAAACTGCCAAACAGCTGGGCAACCTCATGCGTCTCACCAACAGCTACTACAGCAACCTGATTGAGGGTTACTTCACCGAGCCAGTAGAGCTTTCCAAGCGGGTGAAAAGGCAGGAGGCTAAAGCGCTTGGTTTATTGGGGATTACACATATCCATGCTCAAGCCGCTTTTGATCGAAGAATTTCTCTCTGTGGCGCCTATATGGAATGGTGGGCAATGTTCGACCCAAGCCAGCTGAAGTTGATTCATCGGCGGCTATTTGAGGGGGCTAATAAGGCGGGCCTCCGGGCCGGTAAAAGCCGGCTGATGACTCCTGGCCAGATGCGGGATGAGTCTCAGCGGGATGTCCTCATAGGAACGCATTTCGCGCCATCCTGCGAGTGTGTAACTCCTATGCTGAGAAGATTGCAGCAGGTGTACGGCTCGGCCAAAGAGCCCCGATCACAACTGCTAGCCAGCATGGCGTATCACCACCGCCTCGCGTTTGTTCACCCGTTTGAGGATGGCAACGGCCGTGTTATCCGGATGATCACGCACCTACAGCTGAAGAAAATTGGTCTTGCATCGTCGCTTTGGTCAATCTCTCGGGGGTTGGCAAGCAAGCGAAATGAATATTACGCACGTCTAAACGCAGCCGATCAAATGCGCCGGGGAGATCTGGATGGACGTGGGCAGTTAACGCAGGCAGGCTTGATTGAGTTTGTGCGCTTTATGCTGTTGGTATGCCAGGATCAGCTCCAATACATGAGGGGCGCAATGTCGACATCGACTTTGCGCAATCGGCTGGAAAGCATTGTTCAGTTCGAGCCGAGATTTATGCATGCGGGCATCAGGCCAGAAGCTGCACAGGCTCTGCACCTACTGATTAGTCAGGGGCAGCTTTCCCGCGCAGACTTCCAAGCTCACTTCAATCTACAAGATGAAGCGGCGACTTATCAGTTGGGGGCGCTGATCGAACTGGAGGTTGTTCTGGCGGCGTCGCCAGAGTCCCACGAGGTTTATCCCGCGTTCCCAGTATGGTTCGCGCAGCTGCTATTCTCTGACCTCCACCAGCGATTCCAGTAGCCGTACTTTTCAAACGACCGGTTGGCTCACAGGCATGTCGCACTTAAGAAAAAATTGGCAAAGGGCCGAAGAATTAAGATTTTCTTGAGTCAGATTTAAAAATCTTAGTCCTCGGCCAAATTTTGCCAAGCCGTGCTAAGCAGCTCTGGCCAAGATGGGGAGACGTCGGGGCTGCAGATCCTGTGCCCACTGCGTGAGGGCGAATCTATGACAACTACATCTAAAAGCTGGCGAGTTGTTTGCCAAGACCCTGGGGATGGCAGCGGAGACGTCATCGTTGAGCTTTCCTCCGAACTACTTGAGCAGCTTGGATGGACTCTAGGTGATGAACTGTCAGTTGATTCGCAGGAGGGAAAAATCTGCCTGAAACTCAAGCAACGGCCTGCGGGCACCTCGGCCCGAACTCCAGACGAGACCTAATTTCGGTTTACTGCGTCGGTTTAAGAGCGGCTACTGACGGTTGTGGACTCAACCTGTGAACGCAACACACTGAGCATCTGCGCCGCAGCCGGGCCATGCGCCGCTCGCGCCATCACACCCAGAAAACCGACAACCATGGCCGCATCAGCGATACGATTTCCATCAGCGAACGGCCAGCCTGCGTTGAGGAACGTGCGGTACCAGGGCACTGGGAAGGGGATCTGTTGTGCGGCAGCAAGAACAGCCAGATTGCCACGCTGGTAGAACGCCACAGCCGCTACGTGATGCTGGTAAAGGTGGGTGGAAAGATACCGAGACAGTGGTGAACGCACTGATCGAAAATGCCCGGCGACTGCCTCAGGAGCTTCACCAATCACTGACCTGGGATCGCGGCAAGGAGATGGCCTCTCACAAGCGCTTTACCCTAGCGACGGATATCCAGGTCTATTTCTGCCATCCGCAAAATCCCTAGCAGCGAGGGACGAATGAAAATACTAACGGCCTGCTACGGCAGTACTTCCCGAAGGGAATGGATCTCTCGCTCTACTCGCAGGATGAGCTGGATGTAGTCGCTCGGCAGTTGAACGAACGCCCCAGAAAGACTCTGGGATACTCGACCCCTGCCGAGTGCTTTAACCACGCTGTTGCGTCGACCGCTTGAGTCCACAGTCAAAAGCGGTCTTTCGCTGACTACAAAGTGAGGGGCGATTCAATTCCTGCTGCGTCATTATCCAAGCCGGACTGACATGCTTATGGCCGGCCGGATTGAGGAGCAGGCGGAGTCGCTGCCAATTCGAGCTCTTGGCCCTGTATTCAGCTCGACAACAACTCTCTAATAGGTATCGAATCGGATGTGATCGCTCTCGCTGCCCTCTACAATTGCGGGCCCGCATGAGCGTATGAGGAAGCTTTAAGAGGGGGGGCTCAGTCGCGCGCGGCTCTAAGGATGAACTGGGGGATATGCCTGTACAACTGGGCTGGCGTTTCCCTGCGGTAACGGATAACCCACATCTTGCTGCCTTCAGCCGCATCACCGGGTTCGCAGTGCGAGCCGATGCTGTCCTGGCAGCTTCTGAAGGCGAGTCACCCATGTCTGAAGACATCAAGAATACCGCGATCACCGCCGCAGGTTACATCTATCAGAACCGTCAAGGCCTCAGGGTTCTTTGCGATTGGCTTGACGCACCGGCTCGCTATACCCGGATGAGGTTTGAGTGTGACGACGAGGCTGTCGCGCCGACAGGGCTGGATGACATTGTTGTCGAGCGTGCAGATAGCCTGCTTGATCTCCAGCAGGTCAAGTTCACCCCTGATCCAAACGCGCATCCGCTCTGCTGGGATTGGATGCTGGAAAAAACTGGCAAGACAGCGCGATCGAGGTCGATGTTGCGCAAGTGGTTCGATGCTTTCAAGGCGTTGGAGCCGACGCGTACGGGCTTATTTTCGTTGACGACCAATCGCCGGCCGGATGCCGATATCGAAGCTTGCCTCAGCGGCGGCAAGATCTCCTTTGCCAGGGTCCCCGAGCCCAGGCGCTCTGAGGTCATAGCGGAACTTGGTGGCGAGCAAGACTGCGAGGCGTTTTTTAGTCAGCTGCACATTTTTCACAGTGACAAGGGGTTCGACACGCTGGAGCAAGAGGTCGATGCGCGACTTCGCAAGCACGGCACTCCTGAGGGTATTGCTAACCTCAAGAACGTAGCGTTGAACTGGGCGACGCGGAAAAACTTCCCACCCCCTGACGGTTGGATCACGCTGGAGCAGGTTCGCACCATCCTGCGCTCGACACCTGCGGCGCCTTTGCCAGAGGACTTCGTTGTCCCACTGGGCTACGAGGTGCCTGATGAGACGTTCCATTCGGAGTTTGTCCGTGACACCGTCAATGCTACTGGTGGGGCGATCGTGCTCACCGGGCCGCCGGGTCGTGGAAAAAGTACCTACCTGAGCGCGTTGTGCGACACGCTCGCTGAGCAGGGCATCCCTACCGTCCGACATCATTACTTCCTCTCGACGACGGAGCGGGGGCGTGATCGGGTGAACAGCTATGTGGTCGAGCAGTCCATCGAAGCGCAGGTCAAACGGTTTCATCCCGATGTTCAGGTACCAGCGGGCGACCTGCGCTCGCTCCTTGAAGCGTGTGCCTCTCACTACAAAAAGCTGGCCAAGCCGTTCGTTCTTGTCTTGGATGGGTTGGACCACGTCTGGCGTATTAACGCCGAGGACAAGCGGCCGCTGGACGATGTGTTCTCCCAACTGATCCCATGCCCGGACAACATGGTGCTGCTCGTCGGCACTCAACCTGTGGACGACGCCCAGTTGCCGACAGACCTGCTTGCCTTCGCTCCCAAGGCTGAGTGGCGTACGCTGCCGGCGATGTCTGAGAACGCAGTCCTATCCTATTTGCGCAGGGCGCTTCAGGAGGGCAGGCTTACGACTGGATTCGAGGGCGAGGATGGTTCGGAAGGGCAACTGCAGGAGGCTGCAACCGCGCTTCGCACAAAGACCAATGGCCATCCTCTGCATGTCATCTATGCCGTCGCGGAGCTTGAGCATGCCCGTCGCAGCTTGTCGAGGTGGGATGTCGAGCAGTTGAAGGGCGACTTGAGTCAGGATGCAAAGTTCTACTACGCATCGCTATGGGAAAGCCTCCCCCCAAGCCTCAAGGACACATTGCGGCTCGTATGTGCTTTTTCGTTCTTCTGGCCGAAGCCTGCATTCGCAGAGATTGCGGCGAAAGTCGGCGCGGCGGAACCGGAGGTCTCGAAAGTGGAGCATCTGCTTCACTCTTCAGCGGCTGGCCTGAAGGTTTTTCACGAGAGCCTGGCGGTCTTCGTGCGTACAACCGCCGGCTACACCGACCGCATCAACGAGCTGATGCCGGCGGTGGCAAGTTGGTTGGAGACCAATGCGCCTACCTCGCTACGCGTGAACTGGCTTTGGACGGTCCAGGCGAGGCTAGGTGATCCCCAAAACCTCATCGCCGGCCTCACCCGCGACTGGATCATGCTCCGCCTGGAGGAGGGATATCCAGAGTCGCTCTTTGACACGCTGTTGTCTGATGCCCTGGTCGCAGCGCTGGACATCCACGAGTTCGCTGAAGCCTATCGACTGGAGCACCTCAAGGCACGGATGGTTGGTGGCAGCCAGTATCAGATGCAGAACGACGACGTGGCCAGGCTGATCTCGTTCACGTTGATCCTGACCGCAGAGGAGGGCGTCGTGCGCGAGGCTGTGGCTTCCAGGCATGAGGCGGACATCCTGCGGCTTGCCGCGCTCGGGTTGGCCCTGCGTGCGCGGGGCGACCAAGTTGTCGCCGAAGCGTGCGGTGAAGAAGCGCTTCGTCGATTCAGAGGCGTGAGCCGTTTCTCCAGCAGGTACTCGTCGAGCGCCGGTTCTGATGAGTTCCAGTTCCTGGTCGATGCATTTGCGCGGCTTGGTGCCATCGGATCGACCCCGACAGCGCTGGTCCGGCTGGTGTCCGAGAACGGGCCAGTCGTTTGGCTGCCGCGAGTACAGATGCTGGTTGAGGACGGCAACTTGGATGATTTGATGGTGGCCGCTGCTTCGCTCGCCCCAGGTGAGAGCAAGAGTCTCATCAGTGATGCCTGCGTCCGCGCGGCAGCGACCGCTGGAGTGAGCATCGCAGAGCGCGATGACTTCAGCGAGCTTGGCCGAACCCCCTTGGTCGCTGCCGTGGAGGCAGCCAGCATGCGGGCTTCCAAACCGTTGAACGCACCTATCCCTATCGAGTGGCTCAAAGGCGGCTACTACGAGCGCAAGGAAGATCTCGCGACGCTCGCGCACCACTGGTTTTTCAGCGCCGTTCAGTTGAGCCTGTGCATGGCTGCGGAAGGGCAGACCGCCTTTGAGTTCGTGCGGGCTCCCGTGTACGAAGATCGGAAGAACATCACCGACTTCCTCAACGCGCTCTCTGTGGCTGCGGCGCAGGTTGCGCAGCACTGGTGGCGGGGAGAGTTGGTGGACTTCCATGAACTTTTCAAGTTGCTAAGGGCGGTGGAGTTCAGGCGTTTCAGGCAAGGCCATGACGAGAGCTCTGCAGCCGAAGACTTCCGTAACGCGCTGCATCGCATTGCATGCGATATTCGCCTGGGCAGCGTCCTGCTGGACCACTTCGACAATGTGGCCCTGACCAAAGAAACCATGGAGGCGGCCGGGCAGTGCGTTTGGTTTGACAGCGAGTCCTTCCGAACCCAATACGCGGCCGGATTGCTGACGAGGATGAGCGACGATGCGGCGGCGGCTTTCGTCGAGTCCCAGCGTGTGCTGCTTGATGCAGAGATCCGCCATGAAACCAGCGTACATCTTCAGACGCCGCTCCAGCTTTGTTCCATTGCGCTAGCCCATGGATTGAGCGCCAGTGCTCGCGAGTTGTGTAAGCAGACTTGGGAGCTGAGCACTGGCTATGCGCATCGTAAAGACCCTACGCTGAACAACACGGTCGACGCCATCGGCTACCTAGTTGATGTCGCACCGAACGACGCCCGTCGATTGCTCGGCCGTATTGCGCCGCAGGTGCACCACGTCCTGGACTACACCGATGGGAAGGGCACCAGACATGTTCTGGCGGCCGCTGATCGGCTGCTTGCGAAGTTGAAGCCGTCCGCTCTGGTAATCAAGTACGAGGAGCACACACACACAGGCGACTGGTCACAAGCAGATGACAGTCTGCGGGAATACGTTGTGCAAGGCATCAAGGATGGTTGGCCTCTGGACGCGTTGATGCGAACCGCACTGCATCCTGAGATCCATGACGTGCTGAGTAGACTTGCACTCGAAGGCAACTTAAGGGCCGCAGAGCGGCTTGGCGTCCTTCGGGAGCACGTCGGTTGGGACATCGGTTTGCTGCAGAGACCGGAGTATCCCGGCAGTAGTAGCGAGAGCAAAACTTACACGGGAGATGTAACGGACTTTGCACCGGAACAACTCAGCGACCTGCTCGACAGTTTATCGGCCAGCTACAGCGAGCAAGAGAAACTCCTTCGCGACTGGTATCAGCACTGGGACAAAGCGGGGCAAGGAACGCGACTGCTCTCGGCGCTCGACGGCTTGCTTCTGTCAGAAAAGGGCTGGCCCAGCGGAGTCTTGGTGCTTTCTGACCTGGCCTTTCAAACGAGGCGCAAACTAAGTGGCGTGAAGGCAGCATGGAAGTACCTTGTCCAGGCGCACATCCGAAACGGTGCCTGGGTCGGGTTTGCGGAGAAAGAAGAGAAGACTCTCAGCAGACTCGATTTGGTCGTCAAGCATTATCCGCAGCGCTGTGACGAGTTTGTGGTCGCAACAACCTACGCCATGTTCGGCGATCCTGAACCGCCACGTGTGGCGCCCACGGAAGTGATGGTCTACTTCTATGCGCGACAAAATAGGATCGCTGAGGCAGTGAAGTTCGCGGAGACGATGGTCAACTGCGTTATTGACGACACCCGTACCCTGCCGTTGGAGCGGCCTCGCTGGGCGGCTGAGTTGGTATCTTCTGAGATGGCGGAGGCTTGATGGATGAGCTTCGCATCCTCGTTGCTCGGCTTGGTTGGCCGTCAACGTCTACAAGGTGGTGGGCCATGCAGGAGCTGGCAGCTAGGCTGGGGGAGCCAGGTTCGAAGGCTGAGACCGAGTCCTTGCTTCTCCAAATGCTGTGCTCGCGCCAGCTTGAGGCCGAAGTTGTCGAGATCTTATGTATCTTCTGGATGGCGGTAAGAGCATGCGGCTACTCACCCACTTCCAAGCTGGCTGAGAGCATTCCAAGGTCATCCATCCTTTCGGACCTCCTGCTGGAAAGCTGTGGCCTGTTGCCTGAGCGCGACGACGAAACGCTGGAGGAGGTCCCCGAGGAGTTCGAGATACCCCAGGACTTTGATGGTGTGCAGGGCTCAGATTTGCCCCGGATCTTCCGTACTTCCTTGGGAAAGCTTGAGAGTCATACTAGGCTGCCGTTCGTCCGGCAGATGGCCTTTGAGTGGACGGCGAACCGCGCCGCCTACCCAGACGCTCCTTTCCAAGGAGACCCCTGGCACTTCCTGCGGCCTATGGGCGAAGGTTTTGTCGGACAGCTATCCTCGCGGACCGCTCTTCGCGCCATTTCCGCCTACCTTCGCACGCTGGCGGTTGCCGAAGATTTGTGGGGTATGCCAACGGATCTGGCGGAAGAAAGGGCTCTCTTGGCTTTACCTGTTCATCCGACCTTAGCCTTCCTCCGACCACTTCGCCCTGTTTGGTTCCCTGCAACAACCGACTTCGACGGTGACACCAAGGCAATCGAAGCCTCCCTGCGAGCTCTGATTGGTC
>SXGR01213914.1_pt1 | contig 10623 bp, 8 predicted proteins | sample 3174711 | NCBI WGS metagenome assembly SXGR01 (sample SAMN11356860, study PRJNA531348) | freshwater metagenome | isolation source: freshwater sample F1-60 | place: China: Fuxian Lake, Yuxi | collected 2017-12-25 | reverse complement strand
GAAATAGCGAATTCCTAAACCAAATATTACGGAACGACTTTTATTACGCGCGTAAAGGGCCAAAGAAACGCCCGCTTCTTCATATTCACCATGGCCATTTTCTGTTACACGTGAATCGGGTCCGTCTACACCCACGCCAGTGTCTGAAATAGTTGATCCACCAAGGCCAACAAAAGGGCCAAATTCTAAATTCATGTAGGAATTAATGCGTAGGTCGAGCGCTAATAGGAGATTGACTCCCATGACGGTCAAGTCCATTGGCCCAGTCATTATCGATAATTCTCTGGTACCGGGTTCATAGGTGCTGGCGTGTTGCGAACCGTAAAAAAAACTTCCTCCAGTTAGCACGGACCAATTTTCCGAGAATCGATAAATGGTTCCGACAACGCTAATTTCAGCACGCCAACCACTATTTAGTTTATCTGTTGTTAAATTGGCGCTTTCATAACCAATAGCAGAATAGCTGACGTCGACTTCTTCCGTGGGCGGTGTCAAAAGTAAATTAACCCGAAGATCAATCGGATCTATTGCCTCGGAAGATAATAGAGGATGAGATAAGCATAAAAATAACACAGTGGTAGTAAGTCGCGATAAACGCATAAATTATTTCCATTAAAGGGGACTATAGAATCTCAACAAAGCCATACGTGTCAAAGGGGGATAAGTAGGGATCGAGTCAGTTTACTAATGAATCGGATCATTAGTAATCACCAGCTTCAGATGTGGTGGACGCTGATCCCCAGCATTCAGCAATAAACTTATGGTGAGCAGTTTGGGGTAAACTCTACAGATGCGCTGATCAACTTGCCATTGAGCTAACAAAAGGGAGTAAGGTCAGCAAAGTTCTGACAACATATCGACTGCTGTTACGTAATAACCTCTGATTACATAAGGATTTCCGGAGATCAATCAATGTGTCAGTACAAATTATCTAGTCCAAAGGATGGAATGCACAGTGTGATGAATGGGCGGTGGACGTTGGTGCCCAGTTGGCACAGTCGCCTGACATCTATGAGCAAAATCCTGGCTGTGCTCCCATGTTTGGTGATTGGTGTGCTTCAGGCAGCGGACCCATCATTAACCACCTTTGCTAAACAGCATCTGACGCCGCAGTTCATGAGTGAAGGCGCGACCTTTGGGGACTTTAACCGCGATGGCAAACAGGATGTGGTGAGTGGTCCGTTCTGGTACGCGGGTCCAACCTTTACGGACAAATTTCCCATTTATTCAGCGATAGTTTATGATCCGAAAAATTATTCGGCAAATTTCTTAGCCTTTGCCTACGATGTGAACCATGATCATTTTGATGATGTGGTGGTATTTGGCTTTCCAGGCAAAGAAGTGCTCTGGTATCAAAATTCTGGCACGGACCAACTGTGGACTAAGCATGCGATCTTAGACATTGCGGATAATGAATCACCGACGTGGATTGATATGACGGGTGATGGCAAACCGGAAGTGGTATGTACTCGTCGAGGTTATATTGGTTATGCACAGGCAGATTGGGATAATCCAACTAAGCCGTGGACCTGGCATAATATCAGCGCAAAAGGCGGTTGGCATAAATTTACCCATGGTCTGGGTGTGGGCGATGTTAATGGCGATGGTCGTTTAGATATATTGATGCGCGAAGGCTGGTGGGAACAACCAACGATGTTAGCCGGAGATCCCGAGTGGGTTTTTCATACGTCAGATTTTGGTTCCGGCGGTGCGCAGATGTTGGTCTATGACGTTGATGGCGATGGGCGAAATGATGTCATTACCAGTTTATCTGCTCACGAATGGGGTTTGGCGTGGTATCAACAACAGGCCAATGGTTCGTTTGTACGCCAACTGATTATGGGAAAAGAAAAAACAGATAGTCCATACGGTGTCAGATTTTCACAATTACACGCCATGGCGTTGAGCGATATCGATGGCGATGGCTTACAAGATATCGTAACTGGCAAACGATATTGGGCGCACGGCCCGAAAGGCGATCCGGAACCTAATGAACCTGCTGTTTTATATTGGTTTCGTCTGACGCGGACGGCGGCAGGTGTGCATTATGTGCCGATGAAAATCGACGATGATTCAGGCGTTGGCACTCAGTTGACGGTGGGTGATTTAAATGGTGATAAACGGCCAGATATTATCGTCGGCAATAAAAAAGGAACATTTGTATTTTTGCATCAGACTAAACCAGTTTCGTTTGCGGAATGGGAAGCGGCTCAGCCAAAGTCAACTCGTTAAATCACCTCTGTTAGGAACAAAGGAATATTCATGCGACATTTGTTAACCTCAGCAATATTAATAGCGTGCACTTTAACCTTGCCGGGGGTTGATGGAGTAAGTCCATCAGACAGTGTGGCATCAATTAAAGTGCCCTCTGGGTTTAGTGTGCAATTAGTTGCTGCTGAACCAGTCATTAAACAGCCAGTGGCATTCACTATTGATGACCGTGGTCGGTTGTGGGTCTTGGCAAACGTCAGCTATCCAGAGTGCCCTGGTAAACCAGAAAATCGTATTGTTATTCTAGAAGATGCTGACGGAGATGGAACGAATTGGAAAGAAACGGTTTTTTTTGATAAACTGAATTTCGCGACGGGTATCCAGGTGGGATTCGGTGGCGTTTATATTGGTGCGCCACCAAATCTGCTGTTTTTTTCTGATAAAAATTGTGATGATAAACCGGATGGGGAACCAACCGTGGTATTGGATGGATGGGGTCATCAGGACACACACGAAACGTTGAATAATTTTACCTGGGGACCGGATGGTTGGCTCTATGGTACGCATGGGGTATTTACGCATTCAAAAGTAGGCATCCCAGGAACACCAGACAAAGATCGCGTTAAATTAAATGCTGCCGTGTGGCGTTATCATCCGGTGAGTAAAAAGTTCGAATTGCACTGTGAAGGTGCCAGCAATCAATGGGGTATTGATTGGAATGAGCAAGGCGATGCGTTTTTCACGGCCTGTGTCATTCCGCATTTATATCACGCTATTCAAGGTGCGCGTTATCAGCGTCAAGCTGGCCAACATTTTAATAAAGCGACTTTTGCTGATATTAAAAATATCACCACCTTTCGTTATGAACGTGCGGCGTATTGCGGTGCGACCATTTACCTTGGTGGATTGTTTCCGGCGGAGTACCGCAACACCTTACTTTTTAATGACATTCACCTGAGCCGGGTGCGCAACGAAACGTTGAAGCGGAATGGCTCCGGTTACATCAATGAAAAGCGCCCTGACCTTGCTGTGTGTAGCGATACCTGGTTTCGCACGCTAAGTTTACAATATGGGCCAGACGGCAGCCTTTTCGTTAATGACTGGTTTGATCGCGTGCATTGTCATCAGCAACGTGCGGAAACGGATCGTAGCAATGGGCGCATTTACAAGATTGGTTATGAAGGACGAAAAAATACTGTCGTTGATTTGCAAAAACTCGACAGCGCGGCGTTAGTACAGCATCAATTACATGCGAATGGTAGGTATGTGCGTAGTGCGCGGCGTATTTTACAGGAACGTGGATCTGATCCTGCCGTCCATGCAGCGTTGCTCAACATTTTAAAAACCAATACGGATGACACGCGCCAGTTGCGTGCGTTGTGGGCCTTGCATGCGACCAAAGGTTTACACGAGGCGGAATTACAGGCCCAGTTAAATAACCCGAGTGAACATGTGCGTGCCTGGGCGATTCAATTGTTATGCGAAGATCAAGCACCATCAGCTGCGACCTTGGCTATCTTTGAGCAATTGGCGAAGAATGAATCCTCAGCGAAAGTGCGACTCTTTTTAGCCTCTGCTTTGCAGCGCATGCCATTGGCAGCGCGCTGGCCGATTGTGACGAATTTAGCCGCACGAGAAGAAGATAATACTGATCATAATATTCCATTGATGGTGTGGTACGGTATAGAGCCGGCAATCGCAGTGGATCGTAAGGCCGCATTGGCGCTCATGCGAAGTAGTAAGCTAAAGACATTACGCGAATTTATTCCCAGACGATTGGGTGGTGGTGACGAATGAGATTTTTTTATGTTCCAAAACCGTTTCGTATGGGAAGGAAAATCCTAACCATGAATCATCGACTGCTTGGCGCAGCTGCGTTGGCTATATCTTTGTCGATAAGTGTTTATTCTGCGGAACCTGCGGGAGTTGATTCAGCAACGGCGGAATTATTAGGGGAAGTGGCGAGCGTTGACGCCGATTTGCAACGCAGTTTGCTGGCAGGAGTGGCGCAAGGTTTATCTGGTGTACGTCAGAGCGTGGCACCGGGAGTGTGGAGTACGTTGTCGCCAGTATTGCAGCGCAGTGAATTACCGGCGGTGCGCACGTATGCCTATTATTTAGCGGCTATTTATTCTGATCCTCAGGCAATTCCTGCTCTGACAACGATTTTGCACGATAAGGCTGCGCCAATTGCGGAACGTCGCCGCGCATTAAAAGCATTATTGCATGTTCATGCTGTTGGTTTGTCGGTTGATCTCATTCGTTTGTTAGAAGACGTAGACATGCGTCCGCTGGCGCTGCGTGCGCTTGGCGAATATGAAGACCCCGCGATATCCACCAGGTTACTGAATGGTTATAAATCATGGTCAACAGAAGAGCGCCGCGATGCGTTGCAGACCTTAGCTAGCCGTGTTTCGTCTAGTCAGGCATTAATTACGGCAGTGACGGCAAAACAAATACCGTTATCTGATCTGACGGCGTCTACAATCCGTCAATTAGCGTCATTAAACGATGATAAGATCACGGTATTTATTGAAAAAAACACCACTGGCGTGCACCCAGATTCACTCGAGGAAGTAGAGCGACTGAAAATCATCTTGTCGCCTGCGGTTGTTGCGGCTGGTGATCGCGCGCGTGGCAAGGCGCTTTTTGAACAAACGTGCGCGCAATGCCATATATTATGGGGCGGCAAAGGTACGCTTGGACCAGAATTAACGGGATTAAATCGACCTGACTTAGATTGGACCTTAAAAAACGTACTCGATCCTTCGGCCATTATGGGTGGCGATCAGCATTACATGATCGCACGCATGAAGGATGGCCGTGTGGTTATTGGTATGCAGCGAGAAGATACCGCCGGTTATTACTCATTACAAAATGAAAGCGGGTTATTTATGGTGCTCAAGAGTGAAATAAAAACTTATGAAACCAGCGCGCGATCGACTATGCCTAATGGCTTATTTCGTTCGTGGACCACGGCGCAGCTCGCAGATTTTATCAGTTATTTCCAAGGTATTGGGCCACTCGACTCACCAAGCAATTAACTAACAGATCATTCAGGCTGTCTATTTTTTTACGATATTCGGAGGTATCGATTATGTTGTTATGTGAACCACAGGTGATAACCCCAGCGTCCGTACCCGTGCGCGGATCATTTACGCTAGATGTCGATGTGCCGCGAGCCGACGTGTCGGTGGTGCACGACCAACATTTTTGTATTAATCGCCCACAAGGTTCTGGTGATTATCTTTTTCTCCATTTTCAAACCGCCATTCAAATTCGCTCTGCCGCAGGCCTCAATGAAGCGCCTGCTGGTTCGTGTATGCTCTATGCCCCAGGTTTTCATCAATGGTATCGCGGGGTAAACGCGGGTTTTCGTCATCATTGGTGTCATTTCGGCGGCGAATCAGCGGCAGCAATGGTGGAGCGTTTTCGTATTCCCGTGAATACGACCCTGCATTTAGGCGGCCTCGATTTCGTCCCATCATTAATAAGTGACATGCGCCGTGAAAAACTAAGCTCTGATCCATTTGCGAGCGCCGCGCGTGCTTTATTGGTAGGTGAATTATTAGTAAACCTTTCGCGTCGTTGTCAGCAGCCAAATAGTATTTTATTATCACCTCAACAAAGCGAAATGCGCGAAAAATTTATCGCATTACGTCAGCACATGCATAACGAGTTACGACAACGCTGGAGCGTAACTGAAATGGCTGAACGCGTTCATCTAAGTGAATCTCGGTTTGCGACGTTATTCACTAACTTTTTTTCGGTCAGTCCAACCGAAGATTTAATTCGTGCGCGCATCGATAAAGCTCGTCTGCTGTTGAATAATACGACGTTGGCGGTGAAACAGGTCGCTGAGCAATGTGGCTTTGCCAATCTACATTATTTTAGCCGTCTATTCCATCGTCGTGTCGGCTGCGCCCCGCGTGAATATCAGCGTCGCGGTGCCATCTCAATCAACGTGGAGCCGAGTAAGTTTATTGCTTAAGGGATCCAGCAATTTTGTGTGTGGCATGGCGTAGAGCCCGAGCCTGTTTTTTTGCGGTGTAATGGCCAATAGTCGGCTGTCGACACGAACAGCTGGGGTAAACAGAGGGGCTTGGCCCAGCGCTAGTCCTTTCCATACTGCGCCCCATGCACGTGCGCTCTCGCTTATGGTTGTTGATGCTGGTAGGTGTTTCTTTGTCTGGGTGTCTCGATTCGAATCGCAGCCCGACATTGAAAGAATCAATGAATCCGGCACCGGTTGATCGGACAAAATTGGATGCGGCTGAAGCGCAATTGTCCTCAATTGAAAGTGATCTACAGCGCGCCGGTGGCATGCCTCCGGTAGAGCGTCACGCCTATGAATCGGCGATGGGGCCACGCTTAGAACAAGCGGTAGTTGCCGCAGCAGAAACACGATTAGAAAATAAAGCTCTTTATTATTTGGCAAATTGGCGCTTCACCTATCAGGAAGCGGCTGGTGTTGATCAATTGCTTAATCAATTAGCGGGATTGTCATCTCCGGCGCTAAAATCCGCTGGAGATCGCTTGCGCGTTATGGTGCGTTTACGCCAAGGGCGCGTAAACGAAGCGCGGGCCATGGCGGTGCAGTTGGTGGAACGCATCCCTGAATTTTCTCCTGTGTTGGATCTCGTCATCTTTCATGAAACGGTGGGCTCAGCTGCGCCGAAAGTGGTTAGTAATAATTTGACCGGTGGGCCGGACGAACCAGTTAGCAAACGTTCAGAGCCATGGCTATTTTATTTATTTATCGATGCGTTGGATGATCAGGCCTTATTTCTCATTCAACGTTATTTAGATGCGATGGCTATTTTACCTGTCGGCGAACGCCGTATTGTCTGTGTGACATATGATGCAAATTTACTGAGCGCAACGACACGCGTTCGTAGTTTGCCACGTGCGAGCGAAATTGATTTATTATGGGCCAACCCAAATAACGGTGGAAATGCGGGTGAATGGTCGAAGGCCTGGAAATTGCCGGCCAAAAATCCACATATCGCTTTGCTCGGGCCCGGTCCCAACCGCACGATTATGGCGGTAGAAATGACGCCCGAATCATTGCGCGCCTTGCTCACCGTTGGTGTACCTAAGGCAACAGAATCAAAAGAAGCTAAATAAGCAAAAAACAATTTAGATTCAATTAAATGGTGAAATACGCGGTTCTCTACATGGGCCTAGACTGTTGCTTGCGATGAAACCGATATTGATTACGACCTCGGCTACGCACGGAGGCGGTTATGAGCAATCCCATTATTATCATTCACGGTTGGAGCGATACCAGTGAGAGCTTCATTGGATTAAAAGCTTCATTGGAAGCGCGGACGCAGCGACCAACGCAGGAATTATTTCTCGCCGATTGGATTTCGCTTGATGATAGCGTGTCTATATCAGACGTGGCAGAAGCAATGGACCGCGCTTGGACGGAGCATAAATTACCACGCACTCGACGTTCGGTCGATATTGTCGTGCATTCGACCGGTGCCTTAGTGGTGCGCGAATGGGTACGCCGTCAGGGATTCACTAGCCGCACCAATCCAATTTATCGTTTTGGTATGCTGGCTCCTGCTAATTTCGGATCGCCTTTGGCGCATAAAGGCCGTAGTTTAGTTGGTCGCGTGGCAAAAGGTTGGAATAGCTGGTTTGAAACTGGGACGTTGGTGCTCAAAGCACTAGAAATGGCGAGCCCATATTCATGGGGATTAGCCGAAGCCGATCTGTTGCAAAAAGGACAGTCACCGTGGGGAATCGGTGGGATGTTGACTACGGTGCTGGTGGGCGACACGGGCTATCGCGGTTTACGGGCGTTGGTGAATGAAGACGGCAGTGATGGCACCGTGTATGTTAGCACCGCACGGCTACCGTGCGACAAAGTGACCTTGGATTATCGCAATCCGAAAAACCCAAAAATGACTCTGCAAAAATCCAAGGCGGAAGTTGCCTTTGGTGTCATGTCAGGCCTGACGCATGCCAGTGTCTGTACCGACGATGTTGCCATGACGTGGTTAGAAAAAGCATTAAATGTAACTGATAAAACCTTTGCCACCTATGCAACAGAGTTGGCAACCACACAAGCAGCCGCAGATGGTCGTTATCAAAATACCGTCATTCGTTTGCGTGATGATCATGGTGCTGACATTAAGGATTACCTGATTGAATTTACTTTAGACTCGGACAAAGACGGCAAATCGTTCGTGTCATTTCAAAAACAAGTGCTCGCCAGTGTCCATACCTATAGCGATAACGCGGCCTACCGTTCGTTGATGATTAATTGCGATAAATTTGATTCATGGATTAAGGATGCACAAAGCGAAATGCATGTCAGCTTAACCGCGCATCCCGTGTTTATTCTCTCAGCCGATGGGAAAACCGCGAATCGCCGCGTTGGTTATCGCACTTTGACCGAAAAAGATATTGGGGAAATTCACATACCATTGTCCGCCCTGCACAGCGTGGTCAGCGCACATCGTACGCTTTTGGTTGACATCATTATTCGTCGTGAACAAGGCCCGGATGTGTTCATGATTAAATCATAAGCGCCTAAACCCTGCTCTACGGCTGCTATTAATTACAGTGGTAATTGATAGCGATGGAGTTCGGCAATTATGTTGCTGCGTTGTTGTTGTGCGTGACTAATCGCATCGCGAATAATGGTTGAGATACGGTGTGATTCAAGTTTCGTGGCGTCAATGTAGGCGAACACCAATTCTTGTTCTTTGCTATCGGTAGTGCCATCCATTAACGCCATGACGATCATATCGAATAAGACGTGCTCCTTCTGGATGAGTTCGTAGGGGGTCTTAAAATCTTCGCCAAACGAACGAATGACCGCATCGGCGAGGGTGGTGATGTGGCCAGAAAGCTCATGTCGTTTTCGCGAAAGGAATAACACTTCAATCGGTTTCATGTCGCCGTCGGCTCGTGCCACCAACACTAAGTTGAGAAGATGATCTGATTTCGAAGTGCCGGGCATGGTGCGTATCGTTTGTGGTGATGTTTTTACGCAATCGCTGGAAGCCGCAGGCAATTCGGTGATGAGGCGTACTCGTTTCTCTGCTTTCGATTACGTCGGACACCTTTATGGTGCCACGCCATGCGTACGCTGCTTTTTTGTCTCGCTTGTTGGAGTCTGTGGTCGTCGGCCCAGGCCGCTTCAGTGATGCCGTTAGATGGGCAAGTGGTCGTCGGTGAACGGGTGACGTTCAATAATAAAGGTCAGGCAGTAATTAATGGTCGTACCTTGGCATTAGCAGATTGTGATTGGATTGAACCGGGCGATGGCAGTGGAGTCATGCTGACGGGTTCTGCGAATAAGCGCTTAGGCGTGTGGTTAGTTGATGGTAGTTGGTTGCCTGTCACCACCATTTCGTCGGCAGATAAAGATCACGTTTTGTTACTAACCGGGCCATTGGGAAAAATTGCATTGCCCTTAACCGCGATCCGTGGCTGGGGCGTTGGTGTAGATATGGTTGGCCAAGACAATAAAGAAGATCAAGTGTTGTTAGAGAGTGGTTTATTGACTGGCCGTATTGAGGGTTTGGTGGCAGGTAAAATTATTTTTAAGAGCCCACTTGACCCCAATAAACCATTAGAGTTAGCCGTGGAGCAAATTCGCGCTGTCCGTTTAGCGGTACCAGTGCGAGCGGCAAAAGGTGTCCGTTTAGCGGTACATATGGATGATTTACACCCACCGCTTCGCATAGTCCCAACCGCGACCGGCCTGGGTTTATATGCGGCTCCTAGCATTGATATGACAGCGGTGCTTATGCCAATGCGCTTGCGCACAGAAGGTGGCCGACGTGTTTATCTCAATGATTTAGATCCAGATCTCAAGGAAGAAACCGGTGCTTTTGGCGTGGTGTGGCCATTTCAACAAGGAAAGAACTTAGATGGCAGTCCCTTACGACTTGGTGGTGTGCGTTATGAACATGGTTTATCAATTCATAGCCAAGCACGTTTAGGCTGGAATTTAAATGGTGCTTATACTCGTTTTCGTGCTTCAGTGGGTATTGCCGATCTCGTTGCAGACCAAGGTGATTGTGCGGCGTCTTTATTGGTCGATGACAAAGTCGTCTGGAGTCGCGACAGCGTACGCGGGGGCGAACGTCCTCAATTAATTGATCTTGATCTGACTGGCGCAAAACGACTGGAAATACGCGTCGATTACGGCGCACGTTTCGATATCGCCGATCACTTTGTCTTAGCGGATGCGTTTTTAATAACGGTGAAATGATCAGCGATAGTAATCCTAGATAGAAATTCAGATTTCATATTGCCCCAATCGGTTCGAGCGCTGAAACAGTGGCGGGGGTTGGTGTGGCGATGGCGGTTGCGCGCTTGCTATTCTGGCGACGGACACGCATATAACTGACGGTCGTCCCGATAATCAGCAGAGCAAAAGCGGCG
>SXGR01425732.1_pt1 | contig 10625 bp, 26 predicted proteins | sample 3174711 | NCBI WGS metagenome assembly SXGR01 (sample SAMN11356860, study PRJNA531348) | freshwater metagenome | isolation source: freshwater sample F1-60 | place: China: Fuxian Lake, Yuxi | collected 2017-12-25 | reverse complement strand
GTACAGATAGAACCATTCTTCTCAAGAGTATGGTTAGGAAATGAAGATCAAAAGAAAGCAATCATATCTATATTTAGTAACCAACATGACCCAGCAAATGAACTTCTTGGATTCTCATTAGAGGACTGGGAGCACGACAAGGAGTTCTACAATCAAGTTGATTTTGATTCAATCTATAAAGTAGGACAGCCAGAGGATTATAACATTAAAATTGAAGTGACGTTTGGCAAAATTGATCCTCAACAAGATCCTTTTCTGCAAAACCTAACGCGCATAAGCTCGATTATAGAACCTTATGAGCCAGGAATATATGAACTAGGATCAGCTAGAATAGATGTAAAGAACGCGGTCAGCCTAGCTCCAGATCAAATCGTGGTTAAAAATCCACCATTTGATATGTCACTATTAACTATAGAGTAAGATATTTATTTAAAAACAAGATGGCGCAGGCTATTAACCCATTATTCAATATAACCGTAGGCGGTAAGAAGTATAAGCTTCAGTTTGATGTTAACGACAACCCTACAAAGAAAGGAGTTAAACTCCAGTTCATTCTAGACCAAGAGTTCCAAGATCCTAGAGATAAGCAAGCATTGGCTAATGAGATTAGCATAGCGCTTCAAAAACGTCTTGGTGCTTCTGGTGTCATGGTTGACTACGATGATCGTAACCCTTACAAGAATGTTATAGGCTTTATTGTGCCTTTAAACTCTGTAGCCAAGATGATCATACAAGCTATGAAAGGAGGAGCCTAATAATCCACTTAAATTAGTTATGCGTAAACCTGTCAGAGCACTATTTGATAACCTAGACCTACTAACACCTGAACAGATATCTAAGTCAGATATTCTGAAGCAGTTGGTCAAGAAGCATGTACCTCTTGCTGTAGAGGAAGCTATTGTAGACAAGAAGATCTACGCATCATTATTTGAAATAAACGATTCAGGCCAATACATAGAGGTTCACAAGAACCACTGGGTCCAGGCTCTTGAGACTTGTTTAGTATGGTATGTAGAAGATGAAGACTACGAGATGTGTACGCACATAAAGAACCTGATTCAGACTATACAAGAGAAGCCTAAGACTAGTAAGATAGAATTGCCTAAAAAGCAAAAGCATGGAAAAAGAATATAAGCAAGTACAGTTAGGAGTCGATGAGATCTTAGGAACAAAGACCTTGATCAGAAGAAAGAGGAAGTCTGTCCTAGACAAGAAGCGTGAACTATTCTTTAATGTTATCGTGATGATGGAAGAGATCTTTGTTAGACAGAACTTAGTCTATGCTGATTTGAACCTTGACTTTACTAACTATGATGAGAAGTTCTTTACTATCATAGACATGTTACTATACATGAACTTCGGTAAACAGTGCATGGAACTAATAGGATTCTATTTGTATGATAGAGTAAATGCTGATGGTACAATAAATGCTTTGTTAGTTAACGATGATGAAGAGCTATTCTTAAATAACCCAACAGACTTGTGGAACTTGATGAGTAAAGTAAACCCGAAGATCGATGAGCAAAACATATAACTTTACCAAAGATAACATGGCAAGAGGAGTTCGACCAGAACATTGGTGGAACCGTGGACTACAACTATCTCCAGAAAAAATTAGAGAGGCTATGGCCAATACTAGAAGCAATAAAGAAGCTGCTAGATGGCTTGGCATCACAGATGTTACATACAAAAAGTATGCAAAGAGACATATAGATGAAGCTACTGGTAAAAGCTTGTTTGAACTACACAAGAATCAAGCAGGAAAAGGTATGCCTAAAAACTGGGCAGGTGGACAGTGGAAAAAGAATCTAGACGACATGCTAGTAGAGAATCAACCTATCAACACCAAGAAGATTATAAGGTTGAAAGAATTACTCATGAAAGATGGTAGACTAGGATACCAATGTGCTACGTGTAAGTTCAGCGAAAAGAGACTTACTGACATGAAAGCACCACTCTTACTTAACTTTGTTAACGGCAAGCGTAGTGATTGGAGAATAGAGAACTTAAGATGGCTTTGCTACAACTGCTACTTCTTGTACATAGAAGATCCGTTCTCAAATAAAATGCTACAGCGTTTAGAAGCAATGCCTCTAGATGCACCAGAAATAAAAGACGATGCACAAGAGTTATTCCAACTCGATGACTTTTATTTTGAACACTTAAAGAAGCTTGGTCTTGACGGGCACGGGGACGTATTATTTAAAGAACATACGGACACACCCGTGGACGATGACGGCCTATCGGACTTGATAGACTTCAAGAAGTGAACCACTTATACATATATTTTTCCTATATACATAACTAATTGATTATCAATATGTGTAACTGATTGATTTCCAATCACTTGCATAACTGATTGATTTTCAATCGAGAATTTTCAAAAAAGATGCCAAAATATTTTATGGTGTCAAAAGTTTGTAGTATATTTACTATGTAACAAATCAATAAAGGTTATGAATATGGATCAACTAGTATTAGAAGGACGAGACAGAGTTATCGCTGAATTACAAAGCGAATTCCCAGTATTAAACATTTGTGATGTCCATGATTGGATGAAGGCCACGTTAGGTATTGATACCTTGTACATGGATTGGGCCGAGCAGTCTGAGGAGATCATGAGGTTCTGTATGAACTTCCAGCTTTACCTGTACGAGGTACCAGGTGAAGACTTCAATGAGTATTCCGGTATGAGCCAGGCTATAGACCTTGGGTTCAAAGGTGTGGTATTAAGTTCTTTAAGCTAATAAAAATAAAAGTTATGAACATTCAAGAATTAAAACAAAAAGAAGTATTAACGGCTGATGAAGCTAAAGTGGTGATGAAAGCTGACCTTAAATGGGCGGATAAGTATTTATTTCATAATTTTTGGAATAACACGTATCTGAATTTAGATGTATATTCAGAAGCTGAACACCATGATAGAGTGTACAGAATGGAATGTGGACTTTAATTGATTGACCGCGACTACTTAATTATAAATAAAAGTTATGACATACACAAAAAAACAATTAGAAAGTCTCGATACAATCGAACAAGCTTGGGATGGAGATGAACTCAAGATTTGGAAAGACGAGACTAAGGTGTGGTTAACCCACCCAGAGAATCGTAAGTACAATGGTGACTACACAATCGAGAGACTTGTAGACGGTAGATGGGAACAAGAGAATTGCATATTTGAATAATATAAAAATAAAAGTTATGAGTAAAGTAAAAATGTTAGTGAGCCCAAAAGGACGAGAGTATTCTTATCGTGAATCAGCTAAAGGTATTGCAACGATTGGATACTTAGGCCAAGAGATCAAGGTCGAGATCAGGAATTACAAACCAATGCCGATTGATCAGATACTGAAAGAGGTTGAGTTGGAAATGTTTTTGGATAACCATATTCCAGACAGCGTGATCGAAGAGCAAATCGACATGCTAATAGAACAAGATTGGGACGAGAGGGATTCATTTAGTTATTAATTATAAAAATTGTGTGTTATGAAAAGTGTTAAAGAAAATTTAGAGAGGCTTATTAGCCTAGACAAAAATCAGTATGACGTTACTATTAAACAGATCAATCCTGAAGTAACCGATGAAGATCTTAAGCCTATGTTTCCAAAAGGCTGGAATGACGATAGTCGTTGGCCTGATTTTGATAAAGAAACAAACGCAGAACATTGGGAGCGTTGGAGACCTCACCAACTTCGTATTGATTATGAATTAGAATGTATGGTAGGTTGCTATGATACAGATGATAAATATTAAAAATATTAGTTATGCGTAAAATAAAATTAGAAGATTTGAAATGTGTTGACGATCTACATTATGTAGGAGATATCTACGACGTAGATGGCAACGCATGGGTAGATAAACAATCTGCTCTAGAGATTATAGATATTGTAAACAAAGAAGAATTAGAAAGAATTTGTGAGCATGATCAACTTATGCGTTCACTAAATGAAAAGCATCGTGTTGCTTCATACATTAAACGTATAGCCAAACAAGATCCAATAAAAGAATTTAGTAAATTAATAAAATAAAAGTTATATGAAAACATTGTTAGAAAGAGCTAAGCCTGAGCTTAAACAGGTTATTGATGAACACAAAAAGTCTTATCCTAATGTTGTAGAGTCATTAGAACGTTGTTTGAATAAGAATCATTTTGTGATTGATATTCCATTTGAGTTTATCTTAGAGATCAAAAGTATTTTGTCGTCACATAAGATGGATTGTCAAGATCACCAAATATGGAGTTACTTTATAAAAAATGAAGAATAATTAAAAACAAAATAAAAGTTATGAAAAAGACTAACAAAAGTATTTCAGGAACTAGCTTCCACGATAGCACGGTAATTGCAACCGTTGATCAGTTAATCCATATATTAGGTGAGCCTGTAGACGATTCAAATACAGGTCAAGACAAAGTTAACTTCGAGTGGGAAATGGAGCTCGAGACTGGTGAGGTGTTCACTGTGTACGATTATAAAGAATACCGTATGCTTCGTACAGATGAAATGGTCGAGTGGCATATTGGTGGATTTAATGTCTATACAACTAACCAAGCCGCTAGAGAAATTAATCAAGCGCTTTTAGCTTCACGTGATAATAGTGCACTTGAATTAAGTCAAGCACAAATCAGTGAACTAGCTAAAGAGATCGTAGGTGACGGTAAAGATCCTAACAAGTTCTTTGTTACCGTTAGTCCTTACTTTACTGTAGAGAATGAAGACAACTTTGAATCAGAGTTGTTAGATGGTTATACTGATAAAGACACAGAGATATATTTGTTTGATACATTTGAGCAAGCAAATAGATACTATGATTCAGTTGATCTTGATCCTCACTCTGGAGTAGCCACCGTTATGATTGAAGATCGTATGACAGGCACTATTAAGCAAAAGGAGTTAACTAAGATAGTTCGTGTAGACTATTCTTATAGAGAGTATGATGATTCAAAAATGTTTGGTAACACTAAATAAAACTATATGAACAACATTAAAATTAAGAGTACGGTTTATCCTGAGAAGTTAAGCCAACAAGAGTGGATGGATAAGTTTGGAGTGGGTTCTGCTTGCAGAAATGTAGGACCTCAAAACCACAATCTTCATAGTGACTATGACTTTGGAAAACTAAAGCCTAGAACTAGTGGGTTAGATTTTTCCAGGTTCTGGAGTTTATTTAAATTTAAGGCCCTATGATAATAATCCACAGCTTTCAATACCCGTATCCTACTCTAGACGAGAAAGGTACTTACGTGCCAGTGGATGGTAGAAGGATCGATGTTCCAAGTGGAACAACAGAGGCCGACATTCTATGGTTCCGTAAGCCACACTTAGGAGGAAAGAACGAAGCATTCAAGAGAGATATTGAGTGGTCTGTGGATGGTTCTGGTGGCCGTTCTTACGAGGTTAGGTTGTACGATGAGGATTGGTCATGTAATTGCCACGCCTTCAAATTTAGTGGAAATAAACGAGCCTGTAAACACGTGGAGCAGATCCATGAGCAATATTTATCATAGGATTCTTTGACCTTTAAAAAGACAGTCTATGAATAAGAAAGCAAAAGAATTCATCAAGTACGTAAAAGATGAGTGCAAGAAGTATGGGATCAAGTGTGATCTCAGAAGGACGAAGTACGTTAGACTCCCAGGTAAACTGAAGTGTTCAGGTTACTTTGACGATCATGATATGGAGCTAGTATGCTCTATGAATAGACCTGACTCACTAGAGATATTGGCCCATGAGTTTGGCCATGTCACTCAGTGGATAGATCAAATAGACTTGTGGAAAAAGGCTGACGTATCGATCCCTAAAGTAGACGAGTGGTTGATGGGCGAACATGTGCCAGACATTAAGAAGCATCTGGCTATATCTAGAAACCTGGAATTAGACAACGAAAAGAGAGCCGTCAAGATCATAAAGAAGTTCGGTCTAGACATTGACATTGATCAGTATATTAAGAAGGCAAATTGTTATGTGCATTTTTATAACCGCATGCTAGCTACCAGAAAGTGGTGTAGCCCAGACAATAGCCCTTATAACAATAAGAGGTTAATCAAACAAATGCCGGCTCATTTTAGAATGAACTACAACAAGCTTCCTAAAAAGATCGAACAGGTCTTTATAGAGGAGCAAATATAGTTATGGACAAACAACCAAAGCTGACTAAACGACACGCTCTAAAAATATTTGACTGGTGTATTGAAAAATATGGCAAGTCAAAGTATAATAGAGAACTGCCTGAGATAGAGTTCAAGAACGGGGACTACTATACCGAAGGTTGCATGGCTTTCTATGATGATATAGAATCGACTATATTCATAGACAAGACTAAGCACCATACCTTGTATGACCTGGCTTGTAGTATCATTCATGAGTATACCCATTACAAACAGAACATGAGGCATTACCAAATATTGAGCCTGTATCTACCGGATAAAAAACACCCGATGGAGATAGAAGCATATAAGATTGAGAAACGTGATGCCAAAAAATGTGTCAAAGAACTGTTCAGTAAGTAATCCTTAAAGTAAAACTAATATTTATTGTTATGTTATATTATGACGTGTTAGACGACATCGCAGACGGGTCAGGTATACCAAATGAAGTTCACCCATATTTACATGTTATCCCTAAATATGCTTGGGTGGAAGTTATGGTTGACATGATTGAAAGAGAGATTATTGATGAGAAGCGTGATGATCTCTACGAATATGCAAAGTTCTGGGAATATATGTTGTACCAAAAATTCAGTCAACTAAACTAGAGATCGGAAATGTATTTACTTCAAGCTGTTGCAACTACTAGCACTAAAGAATATTTGTTACAATACGGAGTACTAGGACTCGTTGCATTTATCCTTGGCTATTTTGCTTGGATGCAATATCAAAGATTAGTAAAGAAGAATGACGATCTAGAAGCCAAAGTAGACAAGCTTCAAGAAGAGATGATGCTATTACTTGTAGAAGAAAGAGATCGTCTATCTCAACTAATCAGAGAGAATACTCAAGCTTTAGCAGACCTACAGAAAACAATTGTCAAATACATAGTTAAGAATTCAAGAGACTGATGAAATTCTCTAGCTTGTCCATATCGAAGATGGGTGATAAACTTGTCAAAGCTATGGAAGCTAAAGAGAAGTTTGATAGTAAGACTGGGAAGCCAAAAGAAGACCCTTACATTCAGAAAGTAAAGCTACTAAAAGAGACTCTAACTAAAGAGTTTAAATTTTGTACAGAGAAAAAAGACATTCACAAACAGTACGCTTTTAAACTAATCACGGTAAATAAACACATTGAATACGTCAGGAAGATACAAAGTCAAAAGACATTCAATAAGATGGATCGTGAATTGATAGATAAGCTAATGGAAAAGTACGGGATTGATAATCAATGAGTTAGGTTAACTGATTGGTAACCAACTACTTATAACATATTGACTATCAAGAACTTGCATAACTGATTGATTCTCAATCGACAATTTTTAAAATAGTTCACTAAATATTTTACCGGCTCAAATATTTGTTGTATATTTACATTGATCGTTTAACAAAAATAAAAGTTATGAATAACAAACAAGTTATGTTGGAAGCGCTTCAAGCGCAATTGCTCGTTAAGGAAAACGAAGCTAGTGAGTACACTCAAGAGGTGTTCAATCCTCAAGTACAGGATCTTAATGATTCAATCTTAGAATGGTTCCACCAAAACATTCGTCTTAGCCTTATCAAAGCCGAGATCGGTAGTGATAGTCTTACTATGCACACACAAAAAGACCGTTGGGCAAATCGCCTAAACTTTAGCATCAGAAACTATTGGCGTGAAAAAGAGGCTCCTGAATTTGAATTCAATTGGTCTAGTGGTAATACCCACTCCGATCCTAATGATATCGAGTATGGTATTACAATTGGTCGTGTGTGTGAGAAGCACGATACTATCAAAGATCTATTCATAAATGAATGGACTGCTAAGTTCAAAGATTATGAGAAAAAGCTCAGAGCCTTACAAGAGCCCGTTAATTCACTTCAAAGTAGCATATACGCTCTCAAGTCTGAAATGCTAAATGATCAAAAAGATCAATTCATGAAGCCTGGTTTTTCACTCAAGCTCAAGAGCTATAAGTCGATTGAATGGGTTAATAGTAGTGACGACTCATCTAATGATCGTGAACTTCAAGACAAACCTGGTGAGCTTAAGCTTCAAACAGGAAGATCTAAATACGACTACGTGTTTGTTCGTGAGTTCACGGTTAACAAGAAGGTCGGTTACAAATACGATCTTACTGTAGTCAATCATAATGGTGTGGCTACAACCGTCCAAGTGACTACCAAACAGTTCGAGGACTTTATTGACTCTGTTACTAGTTGGGAAAATACTAAGGCTCAAGATAAGACCGATTATGCTACTAAGCGATTCAGTGAGATCATGGAAAGTATCGCTATAGAAAAAGAGCTTGCTAGCAAAAGATCTACTAGTATTAGGCTTCCTAAGTTGAGCTAATATTGGGTTATCACAAGTCAGGGGCGGATGGTGACGCTTAGTCGAGTGTATTGGTTTATCCTAACGCACAAGATGAACAAGTAATACAGGTTCGATTCCTGTCCTGACTACTAAAAATAAAAGTTATATGTATCTAGTTTATTTCAATTGCCCTGATTATTTTACACAAAATTATTTCACAAGCTTTAGTAAAGCTAGGCTTAAGTTCGATGAGCTAAAAGACAATTTTAGTAGTACTTCATTTGATCCTTCAGAATTGACTCTAACGTTAGTCAATATAGAAGATGGTTGTAGTGTCTATACTGATTGCTTTGGAAATTTATGTGTTGAAAATGGCGCTAAGCTAATAGAGGAGTATGACTATTCTCAGGTCTTTATGTTTGAAGAGGCACATAACGATATTGACTCGGCTTTTCGTGCACTAGACATTTATCTAAAGGAAAGAGGAGTCGATTGGTCAAAGATCAAAGAAGACGCCGGGATCATGGTATATGCCAAGACCAAGTTCAATGAAATGAATACGCCTAAATATGTAGGGAACAAGATTATCAAACTAGTAAAAGAATAAAAGTTATGACAACAACTTCTGTATTTGCACCAAACAAAAGGTACAATCCTTATCTAGACTTTAATTATGTTGATCGTAGTCAACAAGTAGAAGACGCATTTGAGCCTACTCTTGAAGACATTAAGAACGATCCAAAGTTTTATGCTGAGTTAGTTAACGATCTATTGTTTCATTGGATGTATGGTACACGTGAAACTAGGTTAATGAATATGGCAAAAGAGAATATGTTAAACACTAAAAAATAAAAGTTATGGGATTAGACATGTATTTAGTCAAGAAGACGTACGTAAAAAAGTGGGATCATATCCCAGCTGATAAACAGTATGAAGTGACAGTGACTAGAGGAGGACAATCCTATCCTAATATTGATCCTTCAAGAGTTAACTATGTTGAAGAGGAAATGAAGTACTGGAGAAAAGCTAACCAAATTCATAATTGGTTCGTGAAAAACATACAAAACGGTGAAGACAATTGTCGTGAATATTCCGTGTCTAAAGAAGATCTCAATGCACTATTAGAAGATTGTTATGCTGTGCATGACGATCCTATTGATGCGCAGTTGATACTTCCTGTTTCTAATGGTTACTTTTTTGGTAGTGATGAATATGATCAATATTACTTTGATCAAATCAAATCGACTATCAAAGCAATAGAGACTATTCTACAAGAATGGGACGAAGATGCAGACTATTACTATCAATCAAGTTGGTAATTTTAAAACAAATAATATGAAACAACAAACAGCAATAAACTGGTTAGTGGACCAGATTAAGAGTGATCAAAATCAAAAGGCTTTATCAGCAAATGAATGGATGGAAGTAATTGAACAAGCCAAACAAATGGAGAAGGATCAGCTAATTCAAACCTATAACGATGGTTATAAAGATGGACAGTCTGATCCAGATCAATCAAAGGACGTATCGGAGTGCAGTAACGGTAAACTATACTATAACGAAACATTTAAAAAAGAGAAAACATGGAAATAAAATTTTGTAAAGTATGTCAGAAGCAGATTCACCCACTTCGTGTTAAGATGGGATACCAAACAACTTGTGTAGATCATTCTACTGCATCCAAGTATACTGGGATTGTAGCCGCAGGATCTAAGAATGATTTCGAGGTCCATGTGATCAAGGACCCAGAGGTAGCTAAACAACTTGTTGAGCTTTCCAATATTTATTAGAAAGAGTCAATATGAATTACGTAGATCCAGTTAAGTATCGCAATACGATCCTAGCTTTGATGGAAGATGAAATGCCTCAGACTGAGGAGACTGTACCTGTTAAAGGTGAGATGAGCATGAAAGAAAGAATTGCTAACCTGTCTCCAGACAAGAAAGAGAAGTTGAAGCAGTATGTTGAAGCTATCAAAGAGATCAAAAAAGAGATCTATGAATTAATTCACGAACCTCTTGAAGAGGAAGGCGGGAATATGAGTTCAGGTTTAACATTAGACGCAGAAGAGGAATAAATACATTTAAAATTAGGTTATGCAATATTTTGTTTTGGGAGTTTTATATGGCATTATTGGCCAAGTCTTATCATTCATTCAATTACAAGCCGGTATCAAGTGGGG
>SXGR01528485.1_pt1 | contig 10627 bp, 9 predicted proteins | sample 3174711 | NCBI WGS metagenome assembly SXGR01 (sample SAMN11356860, study PRJNA531348) | freshwater metagenome | isolation source: freshwater sample F1-60 | place: China: Fuxian Lake, Yuxi | collected 2017-12-25 | reverse complement strand
TGCGGAACCCGAGTAGGGCGAACTCAGCGGGGAGGATATTTGCACTTTTGGGTAAGGTGTGCCCTGCTAGGACAAGCGTGAGGGGGTCACGGTCGAACAATGGAGTAATTAATTAGTGATTCATCCGTTAAGGCCAAATAGCGACAACTCGTCACGGTGTGAAGTTGCTGGCGCGAATTGCTAACCAACGGCAGGTGAGTCATGTCTTTGTAGACGGCACTACTACCAAGGGTTTGCGCAAATTAATCGAAGGTGATCTTGGTTCTGAACTAAAACACAAGCTGCGCGGCACCAATATTCAAGTTGTAGTTGTCTCGCCAAACCTCTAATGGCTTAGCTTTTCGTTTGTTAGAACAGGCTGAGATAATTATCGCGTTCGATTTCACCAACTTTTGAATGCCACTTGGTGAACTCTTCTGCCTTTACTTTTGCCATGTAATCGCTGTAGTACTCGGTACCAGTATGGCCTAATGCACTCTGCATGAGGGGATTGTTCCGTAGGTTCTCTGCAGCATGAAGAAGCGTTGGTGGCATAGGTTCAATACCTTTTGTGGCAACTACATCGGGGTGTAGTTCATAAAGGTTGTCAAGATTTGGCTCACCTGGATCTGTCTTTCGATCGACTCCGTCAAGTCCTGCGGCCAAAACCGCGGCGAATGCCAAATACGGATTCGCCGCACCGTCAACCGAGCGTATTTCAAGGCGGTTACCTTCTGAAACTCTGATCATCTGTGTGCGGTTGTTGCCACCGTAGGCAATATAGGCAGGCGCCCAAGTTGCACCCGAGTTTGGCGCTGATACTCCCATGCGCTTGTAACTATTAACGATTGGGTTTGTAACTGCCGACATCGCCTTGGCGTGTTCGAGCACACCGCCACAGAAGTTATAGCCGAGATCAGTCAAACCCAGACCATGTTTGTCATTTTCTTGGCTCAGCGCACCCTCGAATAAATTTTTTGAATCTTTGCCGCCCCATAGTGACGTATTCATATGTAAACCGTTGCCAGTCAAGTCATGAAATGGTTTGGGCATAAATGTGGCGACCATGCCGTGTTGATGGGCGACGGTATTTGCCATATATCTGAAGAAGATCAAACGATCAGCGGTGGTCATTGCATCTGCGAACTTGAAGTTTTGTTCGAATTGACCATTTGAGTCCTCGTGGTCGGTTGCATAGTTTTCGTACCCGAGCTTGTTCATATATTTTGACATCGTCGTTAGGTAGTCGTACATCCGAGTCAAACCACGGGCATCATAACAAGGCACGTCGAGTGTGTCGAGTGTGTCGGCAACAATAAGCTTGCCAGTCTCATCGCGTCGCAAAAGGTGATATTCAGCTTCTACACCTACCATTAGTTTCATGTCGCGCTCTTGTTGCAATTTCTTTAACGCGTTGCCAAGAATAATTCTTGGTGTGTATTGCCACGGTTTGCCCTCGATATTGATATCGCACATCACAACTGCGACGCCTTCGCGCCAAGGAATCTTGTAGTAACTATTTGCATCAGGTGCTGCAATCATGTCTGGACCAGCGGGTGATTGACCCATCGGGCCAACTGCGAAACCAGCAAAACCTGCTCCAGCACAGACTATGTCCATCGCTGAAACAGGAATCAATTTGGCGCAAGGTCTGCCGTGCATGTCGACGAACATTGTCATAAAGAATTCAAGGTTGTCTTCGGCTACTTTTGCTTCAAGAATCTCACGAGTATCGTTCATAATCCCCCCAGGCATTATTCGATGTGTCTCATTTAACAGTAGTCATCACACGCCACTTTAGATTCGCCAGCCTAATTAAAATTATGTTAATCTCAGTTTTTGGATTGAAAGAAGGGGTTGATACGTGTGTGGGATCAGCGGGTTACACATATTAGATCCCGAACTAGAGCCAAAACTTGGCCAATTGTTGAGTGCCATGCTCATTCAAATGTGGGATAGGGGTCCAGACTCAACTGGTGTAGCAATCTATGGTGACATTGCAAATGTCGGCCAAGTCAAATATTCATGCCGTACAACCGAAAGAGACTTTGACTGGAACTCGCTAGCCAAATCGGTTGGCGCAACTCTCGTGCGACACGGCGATGGCGTCGTATTGGTTGGCGCAACTGGTCTCAAGCCACAACTTGTTGATAGAGGCATAAGTATTGTTTCAACAGGTACTGCAGTTGAAGTATTCAAAGAAACTGGTTCACCAGTTTCGGTGCTTGATCGATTTGAAATAAAGTCTCGCAGCGGTTATCAAGGTGTAGGCCATACTCGGTTGGCCACCGAGTCGGCGATCACAACTGAAGGTTCACACCCGTTTGCGACCCACGATGATCTGTGTGTTGTGCATAATGGATCATTTTCAAACTACTTCAGCGTTAAACGAGATCTTGAAGCACTTGGTGAGATGTTTTTGACTGAGAACGACACCGAAGTTGCCGCGCGTTTACTGGGATACGAAATTAGCCACGGCCGAGACCTCGGCGATGCGCTGAAGGTGTTGCAAAAAACCCTTGACGGATTTTACACGTTACTTTGCGCAACCAAAGACCAGTTTGCGATTACACGTGATCCTGTTGGGTGCAAGCCGGCTGTAGTCGCAGTGCATGATAGGTATGTCGCAATGGCGTCAGAATATCGTTCATTGGCTGAGCTTCCAGATATTGAAAAAGCAAAAGTTTTTGAACCGGTGCCGAACGAAATATATGTGTGGGCACGTTAATGAGTGAAACTATTTTGGACTGCGATTCGATGACGGTTCGTCAAATAAATGTTGCCTTGCGCGAACTACCTGATGGCTCTGCGGTCAAAGTCGTTAAGCCTAAGGGTCGACACAATATGGCCGTAGGTCTGATCAAGAGTTTGAAAATCACCTTTGATGGTTCAGTAGGTCACTATGCAGGTGGATTATGTGATGGCATCGATTTGACTGTGAACGGTTTTTGTGGATGGGCAGCGGCAGAAAATTTAATGAGTGGCACCGTGAGAATTAGACGCAATGCCAGCGAGCGAGTTGGCGCAACCGCACACGGTGGGACGATTATTGTCGAAGGTGATGCAAGTACTCGTGTTGGGATCTCGTTAAAGGGTGCTTCGATAGCCGTTGCGGGTGACGTTGGCGATTTTTCAATGTTTATGGCACAAGCAGGAGTGTTGCTTGTTGGCGGAAATGTGGGCGAGGCGCTTGGTGACTCGCTTTATGAGGCAGTAATTTATGTCGCTGGCAAGGTTAAAAGTCTTGGAGCAGACGCTCGCTACGAAGACATGGCTGAATCAGATATAGAAACTGTAACTGCACTGTGTCGAAAGGCAGGATTCACGCATATTGAGCCAAGAAATGTCAATCGAATTGCGTCGGCTAAACAGTTGTATAACTTCAATGCCTTGAAAGCGCAGAAATACTAATGAACGATGCACAGCCCGTAAACAGCCCAAAGTCACGAAAACCTACTCTTCGTGAGAGTCATTCTTTTCCGCCTTCGGTCATTGATCAGATTCACGGCATGGCCGAAGAGGGTCGCTATGAAATTCGTGGCTGGGGTGCGAAGCGAAAACTGCCAACATTTGATGACCTGGTTTTCATAACCGCCTCGGCATCAAGATATCCGATGGAAGGGTACCGCGAGGCATGCGACACGACGACAGTGCTTGGTTCGCGCTTTGCCAGCAAACCTCTTGAGTTGAAAATTCCGATCACAATTGCTGGCATGAGTTTTGGATCGCTTTCAGGTCATGCCAAAGAAGCACTCGGACGTGCGGCAACCGCAGTCGGAACTTCGACAACTACCGGCGACGGTGGCATGTCTCCCGAAGAGCGTGGCTCGTCAAAACATCTTGTATATCAATGTTTGCCGTCACGCTATGGTTTCAACCCTGCCGATTTAATGAAGGCAGATGCAATTGAAATAGTTCTTGGACAAGGTGCGAAACCAGGTGGCGGCGGAATGTTGCTTGGACAGAAAGTTTCAAAGCGCGTTGCGGGAATGCGAACACTGCCTGCCGGCATCGATCAACGATCGTCGTCTCGTCATCCCGACTGGAGCGGGCCAGATGACTTGGTGATAAAAATTGAAGAGTTGCGTGAAGCTACTAATTGGGAAAAACCAATTTATGTTAAAATGGGTGCTACTCGGGTTGCATATGACGTGAAACTTGCTGTGTCTGCAGGTGCCGATGTAGTTGTGGTTGACGGAATGCAGGGTGGAACTGGCGCAACACAAGATGTGTTTATTGAAAATGCTGGCATCCCAACAATGCCTGCAGTGCGCATGGCGGCCGATGCTTTACGCGAAATTGGTAAACATCACGAGGTGCAGTTAATTGTTTCAGGTGGTATTCGTACTGGCGCCGATGTCGCAAAAGCGATAGCTCTTGGCGCCGATGCAGTTGCAGTCGGTGTAGGTTCGTTGTTAGGGCTTGGCTGTAACCGCCCGTCTTGGTATAACGCTAAAGGCAAAAATTGGGTAGATGCGTCACACGATTATGACTTATTACAGACACAGGCCGGATACTGCCACCATTGTCACACAGGCCAGTGTCCAGTCGGGATTACAACTCAAGATCCAGACCTTGAGGCGCGACTCGATCCTGAAGTCGGCGCAACCTGGATGACGAACTACCTTCGCGCATTAACCATGGAACTGACAACTTTGGCCAGAGCATGTGGTAAAAGTGACGTGCATAACCTTGAGCCTGAAGATATGGTCGCGTTAACAATTGAGTCTGCGGCAATGGCCAGAATACCACTCGTCGGAACAGATTGGATTCCTGGTTGGTCGCATAAATGAGCACGCCAATTTCCACACGTCCGGGCAGGTCGACGGCAAAGTACCCCGCAAAATATTCGGCTTTCAATTTAATTAAGTTTGGTTTACGCAAAGATGCGTGGCCGAGGGCGTGGCGCGAACACGAGCTTCAAAGTTCATACGACGTAGTAATCATCGGCGCGGGTATTCACGGTTTGGCAACCGCATATTATTTGGCAACTAATCACGGAATCACCAATGTCGCAATTGTCGATAAAGGTTATGTGGGTGGCGGTGGATCGGGTCGCAATACATCAATAGTCCGCTCGAACTACTTGACAGCCGAAGGTGTGCGATTTTATAACCGCTCGGTACATCTCTATCAAGACTTGTCGGCTGATCTCAATTTCAACATCATGTTTGGTCAAATGGGTCACTTGACTTTGGCCCATAATGATTCGTCGTTGCGAACAATGCGGTGGAGAGCAGAAGTAAACAAACTCGAAGGAATTGACTCAGAAGTTATTTCTCCCGATGAAATCAAATCGATAGTTCCATATATGGATACAAGTAGTCACACTCGGTATCCAATAGTTGGTGCATTATTTCACCCGCCTGGTGGAACTGTAAGACACGACGCTGTCAACTGGGGTTATGCGAGAGGCGCCGACCTGCGGGGCTGTGAGATTCACCAAAATACAGAAGTGCTCGACATTACAACCAATGGCGATGAAGTTTCTGGCGTCAATACCAATCGTGGTCATATCGCTACCAAGACTGTCGTCAATTGCACAGCAGGTTGGGCGAGCCTGATCAATGCAATGGTTGGCTTAAAAATGCCACTTGTAACGCATCCACTGCAAGCTGCGGTTACCGAACCAGTCAAGAAGTTTCTCGGAGCCGTAGTTGTCTCGGGTTCGTTGCATGTTTATGTCAGCCAGACTGATCGAGGTGAGTTGGTGTTTGGTGCGTCCACCGATCCATACCCAAGTTATTCAATGCGCGGATCCCTTGAATTCACCGAAGAACTTGCAGGTCATGTTCTCGAATTAATGCCGTCAATATCCAAGATGAGAGTTTTGCGTCAATGGGCAGGCCTATGTGACATGACACCCGACTTCAGCCCGATCATGGGTTTCACTCCAGTAAGCGGTTTCATCGTTGATGTTGGCTGGGGGACATACGGTTTCAAAGCAGGTCCAGTATCGGGCGAAGCAATGGCGCAACTTATTGCTACGCAAAAAGTTCCTGAAATAATCTCAACCTTCGATCTTGCGCGTTTTGCTGATGGGAGACTAGTTGGCGAAAAGGGTGCTGCGGCGGTGGGACACTGATGATTACCGTTTCTTGTCCTTGGTGTGGATGTCGTAACTCGACCGAATTTCGAGTTGTCGGCGAATCCAAAAAACGACCAGACGCAAAAAATACAACGCAAGAAGAATGGCGCACATATTTGTATACGAAGTCAAACTTGGCCGATTGGGTGACAGAAACTTGGTATCACCGAGCGGGATGTAGAAGATATTTCGTAGCTGAGCGACACACGATTTCAAATGAGATTCGCCAAACGCGACTTCCTGCTGCCCAGATTCGGCTGAAAGAAAGCGGCGTTTGATTATGGGTGAAAATCTTCGACTAGGCATGCAGAAAGGCGAAGTGATTAATCGAAAGGTGAAAGTGAATTTTACTTGGCAGGGTCGAACTTATTTCGGCTTATTGGGCGACACGATTGTTTCTGCACTACTTGCCAACGGCGTAGAAATATTTTCTCGGAGTTTTAAATACAAGCGTCCACGCGGAGTACTTAGCGCGACTTTTCACGATCCAAATTGCACGGTACAAGTCGGCGATGAACCTAATGTTCGTGGGGCGCATCGTCAATTGCAACAAGGGACAAGTGCTATTCCACAAAACGTTTGGCCATCACTTGGTTTTGACATCCGATCTGTAAATCAGAGACTGACTCGATTTTTGTCGGCAGGTTTTTATTACAAGACATTTATGAGCCCACGCCAATTATGGCCGCTGTATCAAAAAATCTTGGGACGATTTGCCGCAGGTGGTGTCACGTCTGCCAAGTCCGAACACGGTTACTACGACAAACGGTATATCCATGTTGATGTTTGTATTGCTGGAGGCGGACCAGCCGGCATGGCAGCAGCGATTGGTGCTGCAAAATCTGGGGCATCAGTATTGCTAGTTGACGAAGAATATGACCTGGGTGGACACCTGCGATATGGAGATGAGCAGGATTTGCTGGCATTAAAAGATTTGCGAAACGAAATCGCACAGTTTAACAATATTGAAGTGTTAACAAATTCGGCAGTGACCGGCCGTTATGACATGAACTGGTTGGGCGTAATTCAGCGCCAGCCCGCGATTACCGTGAATTCGAAACGACTTCACGAACGGTTATGTAAGGTTCGAGTCGCGACACTCGTTGTAGCGAGCGGATTGATTGAACGACCGTATGTTTTTTCAGGTAATGATCTCGCTGGAGTCATGCTCTCGACTGGCGTACGGAGACTGATCAATTTGTACGCAATACGTCCCGGCAATAGTGCAGTTGTGTTTACGGCCAATGCCTCAGGTGATGCATGTGCCGAAGATCTACGCAGAATTGGTGTAACGGTAACTGTTGTCGACGCACGCCTTGGTGCAAACATCGTCAGTGCGCTTGGCAAAAAACGAGTTCAATCGGTTGAACTTGCTGACGGACAGGTAATTGCATGTGACTTGCTTGTAATGGCGATCGGTTGGACGGCAAATGTACCGTTGCTAAATATGGCTGGTGATCGACCTATCTACGACAGGAGTGCGGCTCGTTTTTTCCCGACGGACAAGTTAGCGAAAAATGTCATGGTTACAGGCGGATTAGTCGGCGATGGAACGACCGATGAATTAGTCAATCACGGAAACGCAGTCGGCAAGAATGCGGCCGCTGCGAGCGGTCATGGTAAGGCTTGTGAGTTGCCTGTTCTAACGCGTGCAAGTCACCTTGAGCTCTATCGGTCAACAACTCATGGGTATGTTGATTTTTCAGAGGATGTAAGTTCGAAAGATTTATTCGCAGCCAAAAAAGAAGGTTTTGACTCGATAGAACTTGTCAAGAGATTTACGACGGTAACTATGGGCCCAACTCAGGGCAAATTTGAATCGGTCAACGCAGTCGCGATTATGGCAGAAGCGCACGGAATCAAAGACTTGAATGAGATTGGGACAACCGTTTGGAGGCCACCTTTTGTGCCGATTACTCTTGGCGCGCTTGGTGGGAGAGGTTTCGAAAACACTCGTTATTCACCTATGCAGTCCTGGCATGAAAAGCACAATGCCCAGCCGTTAGTCGCTGGTGAATGGATTCGCCCGGAACACTACGGCGACCCAATTGCTGAAGTTAAAAATGTTCGCTCCAATGTCGGTCTCATTGATGTGACGCCACTCGGAAAGCTAGACCTGCGTGGCGCCGATGTTCCGAAGTTGCTTAATTTGTTGTATGTCAACAAATGGTCACAACTTCCGATAGGCGGTGTTCGTTATGGCGTGATGTGTGCAGAAGACGGTGTAGTGATGGATGATGGCGTGACCGGTCGACTTTCTGATGATCACTACATTATGACCACCACTTCATCTGGCGCGGCGACAGTTTGGGAGTGGGTAGAAAACTGGTTGCAGACAGAACATCCAGAGTGGCAAGTGCATGTCACGCCGGTTACAACTGGCTATGCCAGCATCAATGTCGCTGGACCAAAAAGTCGCGAACTGCTATCCAGAGTGGTCAGCGATGTCGACCTTGCAAATAGTGCATTTCCGTATATGGCTGTGCGACAAGGCACCGTGGCCGGTGTCAATGATTGCTTTATGTGGCGAATTGGTTTTACTGGTGAACTAAGTTTTGAGATTCACGTGCCTGCCGGATATGGGATTCACGTTTGGGAATCACTTTTTTTCGCTGGAAAAGATCTTGGTGTCGGCGCATTCGGCGTTGAGGCGCAACGAATCATGCGCCTAGAAAAAGGCCATTTCATTGTTGGTCAAGATACTGACGGCTTAACTGTTGGGTATGCGGCTGACCTTGGTTGGTGCATCAAATTGGACAAGGGTGACTTTGTTGGAAAGCCCGAATTGGAATGGCAAAGCAAGCGGAATAATTACCAACGCCTTGTTGGGTTGCAGCCAATAGACCCAAAAATTGTTCCTGCTGAAGCAAGTCAGATTGTTGAGGGCGATCGAAAAATCGTCGGGCGAGTGACCTCGAGCCGTTTTTCACCAACGCTAGATAGATCTATTTGTTTGGGATTTGTTGAGCCACAATTGGCCACTCCCGGAACCGTCGTTATATGTCAATTGCCAGATCGAAGTCGAATCAAGCTTCGGGTAATGGATGGACCTGCACACTTTGATAAAGAAGGTTCGAGAATGAAGTCATGACTCCGGTGGCGATCAGTCCAATTAAGCAATTAGAACCTGTTGGTGAAGTTGGTGGCTGGCGCGTGAGTCAACGCCGAAGTGTGGCGTCGTTGCGGCTGATCGACATGACTCCGATGGCAAAAGTGCTCGTAAAAAGCGATGCCAATGGAACATATGCGACTGCACACGCAACACTATTTGGATCGGTTCAAGTGCTTAGTGATGGGGTGTTGGAAGTCGGGTGTGACCCTGGTGCATGGTTGAAGATTGGTCCAGTTGGAAGTGGTCGAAAGTTAGTCGACGAAGCCAACGCAAGTTTTTCAAATCAAACCGAATATCTAACGGTCATTGACCTAACTCACGGTCGAGCATTAATGCGACTCACGGGCAACAATGCCGAAAAGCTAATGAGCAAAATTTGTGCAATTGACTTGAGCGATGCGGCAATGCCTAATTTGAGCGCGTTTCGAAGTAGTGTCGCAAAATTGGTTTCAGATGTTATTCGTAATGATTTAGCAGATGGCACACGTTCGTTTTTGATCCACTGCGATCGATCAAGCGGCCAACATTTGTTTGATTGCATTCTTGATGCTGGTGCCGAGTTCGGCATTGATGTAGATGGTTGGGGTAACTAGTCAATAAGTTTGGGCTCGTGGTTATGTCGAGCGCATGCGGTCACCCAGAACAGATCGCACAAGCGCTCAGTGCGTCTACCTCGGCACTCCATGCCGCGGGAGATGTCGACACCCTGCGGTCGAGGGCGTTTTGATGATGCTCGGTGTTGTGGTTTTGATTGTTGGATTTTTTATTAACGTGTAAATCTTAAAACTATTTACCCCATTACCTGAGGATTTACCCAGCCCACAAAATTACGCACCGTAGTTGGAATCAAAGGGATGTATTTCGATGTGGGGCTGGCAATGTCCTCTCACGGGTGTAAGGGTGAAGATGGGGGCACCAATAGATACGACTATCAGGGGTGTGTTTAGATGTACCGCATGAGAAAAATTGCGCAAGTCGTCTTGGGGTTGGGGCTCGCATTCGCAGGCTCCACGCACCTTGGCGCGAATCGTTCCGAGTTTCAAGCACAAGTTCCGACAGTATTCGAAGATTATGCCGACTTTGTTGTGTTGGCATCAGGAGTCGTCGAGATTTTGCTCGGGCTCGGCTTGATCGTTGCATGGAAGTTTCGCGTGCAAATCGGTTGGGCAGTTGCCTTATTTTTTGTGGCGATTTTTTGGGGCAACATCTCACAATTTGTTAATGGCGTAGACGCGTTCGGTCTTAATAGTGACAGGGCACGAGCAACACGATTGTTGTTTCAGCCGTTGCTAGTGATCTGGGCGCTGTGGTCAACAGGTGCTTGGCGCGCCTGGCGGGCTCGTCGGCAACCTTGAGCCGTGATGGTGCCAATAAATCTTGAAGAAGATCTGCTGACGATAATCAAGCGAGACTTCGCTGGATTATTTTCTGGTGAAGTCGGCGTCAGT
>SXGR01031838.1_pt1 | contig 10628 bp, 4 predicted proteins | sample 3174711 | NCBI WGS metagenome assembly SXGR01 (sample SAMN11356860, study PRJNA531348) | freshwater metagenome | isolation source: freshwater sample F1-60 | place: China: Fuxian Lake, Yuxi | collected 2017-12-25 | reverse complement strand
GTGCGCGATGAGAGTGCCGAAGGGGAACGGCATAGTGAATGTGCCGATGAAGACGGAAGCGGACTTCATCGCTGCGACCAAGAACCCGCTGTTCGCGAACGGGACGGTCTATGCGGTGGAAAGTAGTGCGGACTGGAACACCTTGCTACGAGCGCTCCAGTCGACGGTCAGACCGTTTGCGGTGTGTGTGGTGATCCCGCGATAGATAGTCCGTGCCAGACCCCCGCCAGACCGCGCCACAGGGTCGCCAGACGTGTCGGCGCTAACTTGGTCGGTCACACTTCGGAGGAATAGTACATCGTACCGGCTACTGAAAATAAACGACGTAGAGCATTACCCCGAGCAGTCCAATTGCCATCGCACAAACAATCCAGATAGCCATTTCGCCGTAAGCCCACGGCGTAGGAATGTTGCTCGGCGCGTTAACCAAGGCATTCCGGCTGGCAGGCACCGCCACCCGACGAATTGATGTGGTAGTGCGGGGACTGCTGGCTGGTAGCGCGACTTCCGCCAGCGGCTTATTGCGGAAGTTTGTCGCGGCTGGCGTGGGAATACCGTGGTCGCCATCGCCGCGATAGAGGCATCCATTGATGACCGGGATGATTCTGTCGGTTGAGGTGCCCAGTAATTTCTTGACCTTGAATTCTTGCCGTGCGCCGCCGTCAAGTAGCGGTGCAAGGTCTTTGGCGAGTGTTCTGGGCACGTAGCCCAAGTTTGACCCGTCTTCGCAAACGACGAGGATTGCATTGCTGTCGTACGGATTGTCCGGCTCACGCACCAACGACACCACGTCGTCTTCACAGCACCCCGCACACGCCTCGCGCCGGTCTTCCCCAAACGTCGCGCCTGCAATCATGAAATCGGCGCGTTCAAGAGGGCGGTTGTGTTCACGTTCTTCACGACCGCGAAGCACTTCCTCATCGCGTTGCTGTTTGCGTTTCTCTTTGGAGTGCTTGCGTTGCTCACGTCGTCGGAGGTCGGCTATGGAGCGTAGCTCTGGGGGCAGGACACGCAGCACGGCGTCGTGCAGCAGCTTGAACTCATCATCGGTGAGGATGCCGTCTCGAAGCACTTCGTTGATGATGGTTGTCAGGTACTCGTGGGACGGAAGCTCACCAGTAGCGTTTGTAGCCAGCCACGACTGAAGACTCTTTACTTCCTCTTCTATTAGCTGACCATCGTCCGCAATACTTTGCAGAACCTGCAACAATTCCAGACCAGCACTTGTCTGGATGTCCGTCCGGGTCAGCGAGAGACGTTTCCGACGAACCGGGGCGACGTCAGGTGTGGGCGTCATTGGCAATGGGCAAATGATACATCCGAGCTAGACTCGGGGCACTCATGCCAACTCCAACCGAGCAACAGCGAATACTTGGTGAGAAAAGAGCGTCTCACCTCCCTGTGCTGGATAAACTGATTTCTCAACTCGGCAGTCACCACCGGTATGACTTCATGTCCGCCGTTGCGTTCCGCTCCCAGTTTTAGGCATGAGACGCTTGAGCGTGCAGCCTCCGAGCGTCTTCTATTACATTGATCTAAACGGCTTCGCTCGCATTTTGCGAGTCACTGTCCGCTGTTTCTCGACAACGGGCTTCGAAGGCTTTTTACTCAGCCCTTTTTCGGAAGCCCAAGTTTCAATCTCTTGAGCTGTTTCGGGCAATCGCCACTCAATTAGAGGTTGTACTTTTTGCTGGGTGATTGCGGACGACACAAAATACATGAATTTTGAAATTGGGTAGATTCGTTTTGCTAACAGATAATCTGCTTGCTCAGGGTCATCAAACACGAAGCAGCTAGCTGCATTACCCAGATTGTAGCTATCTTCGGTGTTGCTTGTATTCGCCCCATCAAACAACACGCGAAGAGTTTCCTCATTGCAGTTCGCTGGCATGCTCGTTTCGATGGTTACGTTGTGTTTCGCGCCCACAGTCTTGCAGTAATCGTTCCATCGAACCATGACCGCCTGCGGACCGTGCTTCACTTTGTTATGTATCTTCTGGAGTAGTAATGTGGTTTCATGATTTAGTATTTCAGTGACCTTACGCGTCCACCTCGGCAAGTGGTAATACACCCACGCTTCTTGTTCTCGAGCCACCGGTCCAGATTTACTGGATATCGGCGGAATACCAAGAGCTGCCAAGACATCTTCAGGCTTCTGGGCTAATAGGGATCGGGCGAAGCCTGCTGAAGATATCCGGACCCGCTTCTTCTGACACGCAGCTCGAGCTACGTCGTACATGTATCCGTCGCTCACTGGATCATCGTCGCTTGTGATGGTGCACTGGAGAGCGACATCAGCTAGTCGAATTGAATCGTCGAGCTGCCAGCACATTAGCGCTACGAGCTGCGTTATCGAGTCTTCCACTTGGGCACCGGCAGCGGCACACAAGTTCGCCGTCGCTGTTAGGCGCTCGGCTGGTCCGCGGTGCCGCTTTAGCTGGAGAACTAATTCATACGCCGTCAAGCTTCTGAAAAATGCGCCAAACTGTCTTAGGCTCTCAATCCATTGCTGGTTTGAGACTTCTGGCTGATCGATTCCTATATCGTAAAACATCGGGTCATCCTCGAGAATGCCAGCTCGTCAACGCGATTCGTCATCAGAACCGAGCGATGGATCCAGCGGAGCGTCAAGAGCGTCATCCGTCTCTGCCAATTCTAAGAGCGCAGTGGCATCGTCTATTGGCAGCGCGTCAATCCCGCCGAGCCTGCGCTGCATGGCACGCGCCCTGGCGTCTGTGTTGTCTATGGTTCGCGTTGCTTGTTCGAGTTGCCTTCGCAACTTACCGAGAACACCACCGAACTTACTGAATTCAGTCTTGACGGCTCTTAAGACTTGCCAGACTTCGCTGGCTCGCTTTTCGATGGCAAGAGTCTGAAATCCTAAGCGCAGACTGCTCAGCAGCCCGGTCAAAGAGGTCGGTCCAGCGACCATCACACGGTGTTTGTTCTGCAAGTCGCTGACTAACGCCGGCATCCGCAAGATCTCGGCATATAGTCCTTCCGTCGGAACGAACATGATCGCAAAATCAGTAGTTTTCGGGGGATTGATGTATTTAGCGGATATGTCTTTCGCCTGCAGTTTCACTGCCCGCTCCAATTCGTCGATCGAGTTCTTCAACAAGTCGGCATCCGCAGCATCCGCCGCGTGGGTCAGGCGCACGTATGCCTCCTGAGGGAACTTGGAGTCGATCGGAAGCCACACACACGACGACGGGTCACCTGATCGACCAGGCAATCGCACCGCAAACTCCACTCTTTCGCTTGAGTGATCATTTGTTTGAACATTGCGACTGAACTGATCAGAGGTCAGAGTCTCCTCGAGAATTACGCCGAGTTGAACCTCTGCCCACGTTCCTCGCGCATTGACATTGGTCAAGACGCGTTTCAAATCGCCAACGCCGGTTGCCAGTGCCTGCATTTCCCCAAGTCCGCGTTGCACAGACTCCAGATGCCCACTAACGATTTTGAACGATTCGCCGAGTCTTCTCTCTAATGTGATCTGAAGTTGCTCATCGACAGTTTTACGGATGTCGTCAAGACATTTTGCGTTTGTTGCCTGAAGTTGTCTGAGTTCCGTTTCGACCGTTACCCTGACCGCGTCGAGTCGAGACTGAGTCAAGTCAGACACAGACTTTAGTTGCTGCAGAGACACTTGATTCTGGCTAGACAACGTTCTGGTTAATTGGTCATTCATTGAGCGCGCCGTAGCGTTGCCGTTATCGATTGTTGCTTGAAGTTTCTCATCAACTAGCCGGCGCAATAGATCATGCTTCGCGTCGAGCGCTGTCTGTGCATCGGCAGCGCTACGCGCAGTCCCGCTACTGAAAGACGCGATTGCTAATGAAAGAGACTCTGCTGCTCGCGTCGCATTTATGCCCACTTCCTCTCTCAGCTCACGGGCAGTGCGCCGTTGTTCTTCACGATTGGCGCGAAACTCTTCACGGATGCCGTCTATGCTTGCGGAGGCATTCGTGCGCTTTAGTAGCCACGCGAGTAGCGCTGCGTTCAGCACGCATATGATTGCGATGGCAACATTGAGAGTCATTAACCCACCCAGTAAACTCGCAGCATCGGCTCTCAGGCGCACTCTACGCTTGCCGTGTTCTGCTCCCGGCAACGCTTCTCGTGTATCGCCCGCTCTTGCACTTCCTTGATGTTTTTAGCTGCCACATTGCAGGTAGACAGATCACGCAAGAAAGGGACTACGGCTGAAGCAGGTCCCATGGCTTGCTCTGTCGCCGCGCTCACTGCGGCGAGCGTCCACGCCACTCATTTAAGGAATCAGGCTGATTGCGTGGTGAGCCTGTCGTCATCTCTTCGAATCAGCACACGCTTCTTAAGTAATACAGAAATCCTTTCTTCAAACGTCTGAGTAATATTGACACCCGCTCTCTCCCATCCAAACAACCCAGTCAGTTCATTAACCAACTGATCATCGGCAATGACGTGGGCGTCTGCGACGAATTGACGAATTGCCAAATCGAGCTCTAAGAATGGAATCTGATTAATTCGTCGATAAGAGTCTGGATCCGATTCAACCCCACGACGAACAGCAGCGATTGTTTCACCGGGAATCGAAAGGAATACTCGGTCGCCTTCTCGTGCCAGCTGCAACGCGCTGCTCTTTCGCATTTGGGTCACGCAGGAGTCGAAGGCGGTCGAGATGCGTTTTCCCGCTCTTTTGATCTTCCAAGCGCGACATAATCTCGATAGCACGACACCTCTTTCTACGGGACCTTCGATTGTTACTACCTCAAGGATCATTCTTCGCAAATCGGGCTGTGTTTCGTCCGTGTGCATCTCGCAGCGTCTCACTGGCGGATTGGGCATAGAAACGAGGTAATCAATCACCCATTCGGGGTGCGTTGAAAGAGTGATCGGTGCCTCCTCTACATCAGTCGGTCGGGGGCTAGGCTCCGGTGCCGGCGCCTGCAGCCCAACCAGAGAGGCTTCAATAGCCGCCTTCAGCCTCTGCTCTTCTGCTTTTCGGCTCCAGTACCAATCAAGACCCCAGATACGATGAATATGCTTCCAGCCGACGCGCTCTAGCACTTCTTGCCTCAGACGGTCACGATCTCGAGCTACGCGCGAGGAGTGATACATTGCACCGTCGCACTCGATCGCGAGACAGAAGCGGGACCGCTGACTTGGATCTTTGATAGCCAAGTCGATTCGGTATCCAGCACAGCCCACCTGCGGCACAACCTCATATCCCCAATGTCTAATTACTCTGGCTACTGACTCCTCGAATGGGCTCTCCGTGTCAAAGCCTGTAGCGCTAATTGGCGCGGCAACTGAGGTAAGCCTATTTACGCTCTCTGCATACTCCAAGTAATGTCTTAACTCTCTTGCGCCCTGGGAACTGCTAGAGTCGGAGAGATCTGAGCTAGATATTGACGACACCACTTCAACTCTCCGGCGGGCTCGGGTAATTGCAACATTGAGTCGACGCTCGCCGCCAGACTTGTTGAGTGGTCCGAACTGCTGCGTGAATTTGCCAGCCTCATCTTTTGCATAGCCGATACTGAAGATTATGATGTCGCGCTCGTCACCCTGGACTGATTCTAGGTTCTTGACGAACAACTCTTTTAGGCGTCCGCGCTCAAGATCGCTACTAAGCAATCGCGCCAATGCAGGTTCTGTTTCTGACTGTTTGCGGAGTTCGAGTTCAATGCGACTCGCTTGTGCCTCGGAAAATGCCACAACGCCGAGTGTCAGATGAGGATGCCGCTTGCTATGGAACAGCACTCTCTCGACGACCTTACGTGCCTCGACCGCATTATCCTTCGCGCCCCCGCGAGCATAGATCCCATCTACGCGGAACAGCTCCAGTCCAACATCATGTCCGCTCTGAGTCGCTCCAGGAAACGTCACCAGACTCCCGTCGTAGAATCTGTAGTTCGAAAACGTAATCAAATCTTCGTGTTGGCTGCGATAGTGCCATTTGAGACGTTGCGAAGTGACACCCGCGGCTTTAGCGGTGTCGAGGATTGACTCATAAGACGCGACATTCTCCTCGCTCTCTTCGTCGCTGTCGCCAAGGAGCTGCCAGAATGCGGTAGGCGGTAGTTGCTTAGAGTCGCCAGCGACAACAAGCGATTTGCCACGATAGACGCAATTAATTGCGTCGGCTGGATGCACCTGTGATGCCTCATCAAACACAACCACATCAAAGGACATCTCCGGAGGAACGAATTGGCTCACCGACAGTGGGCTCATCATCCAGCATGGCTTGAGTAATTTGGCTACGGGCTCGGTAAGGCTGAGCAGCTCCCGGATCGGCTTGTGGCGCTTCTGTTTCTCGGACTCTGCACGGATAAGAGCGGTTGCCCCCTGAGAGACTGTTGGACGCATCTCATTGCATCGAGCGACGATCCTTGAGGTGGCGGCTCTTATTAAGCGGCGATCCAGGTCTCTAAATGTGTCGACGAATTGGTTACGTGTCATTGCTTCGCAGTCGCGTAACCTCGGATCGTCGCGACGAATCGCGTCTAGCCATGACTCAAGAGCACTCCGGCGAATTAGGTCCGGCAGGTCTTTACGAGCCACGGTTCGGCTCACACAAAACTCCACAGCCTCTTCGACGCCGAGCCGTCGCAGCTCTTCTTTAGCTCGACCAAATCGCCCCCATTCGGCAATCTGTTCCACGGAGTCTCGCAACTCGTTGACAAACGAAAGGACATTCGGCAACCCTGCACTGAGACGCTCGGCGACTGATAGTTGTGCCGTTTCAGCAAAATTCAGGGGCACAGTCGCCAGGCTGTCGGCAATTGACTGCAGCTGCGCTGGGAGACCTTCAAATTCCTTGACGTCGATTCGCGTGACGGCATCAGCTGATGTCGCCGACAGCGCTCCTCCATTTAGATCTCGGATTGCTTCCGCGCACGATAGCGCTTTAGCGAGCGCTGAACAATCCGTTTCAAGACCACGATAATAAGATCCCAGATGTGATTCATCATCCGCCGCTGTTAGAACCTGCTGCTTCGTCAACACGTCGACATCGGCTCTGGCTTCGCAGATAGACTCTGCGAGCGAACAAGGAGTCTGATGAGTATGTTGCGCTTTGCTGACTACAGCCAGCGCAGAAGCCAGCCCTTCCAAGATCTGCGCGAATGACTCGCACATGCCCATGCCGGTCACAAACGTCTGAGCAACGATTGTGTCTAGGAAGCGCGACCCCATTTCAGCCGCTGCGTCTGTGAAGCGACTGTTCCACTCCCTAAGCGCCATCGCGACTCGCATCGCCTCCCCGCGCCTAACGCCCGTCGCACCGAATACGTCGTCTAGTTCTGTCGGGTCTGCGTTGCCGCCACCTAATCTCAGAGCCGAGAGTGCGTAAGACAGCTGCGTGCGAAGACCCGCACAGTCTGTGTCTAGTCGTTGATAGTCTGCGCCCAAACATGGAGCATGACGCCGTTCAAGCCTCGAGAGACCCTGCAACAAGCGCTGATATTCGGCGACCTTGGCGAGTGCCGACTGTTCTTGCTTCCGCACTCGTCCACTCTTAGAGTGCCGACGCACGGACTTGAGGTCTGCCCAGTATGCAGGGTGTAACTTCCAGACACCTCGATGCACTTCTCGAAAGCGTAGCGTTAGTGCTTGAGCGTCAAGGCTAAGAACATCATCATCGAAGATGTCACCGAACTCTGAACGTGCCCTGCGTGCCGAGGCACACAATGGCTCCAGAGCGTCGAGCGCGGAGGATACTGCGTCACAGGCGCCTGGCTGAAACCAGCTACCCGGAGGTCTCGCAGTTGACGATGCTACCGAGTGAAGCTGCGTTGCGAGCGCAGTAGATGATGGATTGTCAAGAGTGGCAAAAGGAAACACAGCTGCGCATTGTGCACACAAGCTACTACCTTCGAGAAGCAGATGGTATATGCGACGGAGCATCGATGCCGTCTTCGCCAATCTGATCTCTGAATCGGCGGGTTGTGCTAAGAATGCCAGATCGTGCGTTGCTCTTTTGCGGCAAGACTCTCGCAGCTCCACGAAGGATGGAAGAGATGCTGTCTGCCACTCTGCCCCCAACGTAGAATCTAGCTGCTCTACGCGTTGACGGCGCTGGTGTATGAGACGCATCAAGCGACTCAGCGCTTGAGAAGTCGAGCCCAGTTCCGGCGCTGATAACCATTCCACAGCAATCGGCATGCCTAAGACCAACGGCGCCAGTCTTGCAATGCGGCTAGCTGCAGCAATGTCGTCACCCCATGACAGCCCGGTAGTTGATGCGAAGTGTTTGACTTGATGTGTAACGGATGATAGTGACTCGGAGATCGAGTCCAGTTGTCGCTGTAGACTAGATTTCAATGCCTGGGTCAGCGTCGTATACCTAGTGTGTCTCCACACGAATGCGTCGCCACAGTCAACTGGTCCCCAATTGTTCTTGAGTAGCTCAGCCGCGGCGTCTATCTCTTGAATTGCGTCGCTGCTGAGAGCGCTGTTGATCGATGCGCTAACCGGTGCATGCTGGAGTGAGCTGATGATGCTCAGCTGACCGATGACTTCAAACACGGAGAACCCGATGGGTTCTCGCCTTTCGTTCATCGCCTCAGCGAACTGAGATAGCGCTTGACGCGTGCGCGTCAGCTTTGACAACGAGGCGTCATCCATCAAGACATGCGTTTTGATCCGAGTATGGAGAGACTTCCCAAGTGCTTTTGCGACTTCCTTTCGAGTGGCTTTATGACTGTGCAACTCGAGGATGAATTCGGACAATCCGGCGTCGCTGAGACGATTGTGCACAACCTCAAGCGCTGCGGCTTTCTCACTAACGAACAGGACTGATTGTCCACGCGCCAGGCTGTCCGCGATTACATTGGCGATTGTCTGGCTTTTGCCCGTGCCGGGTGGTCCCTCAATAATGAAGCTGTGTCCCTGAGCCGCTGCCACAAGGCACTGCCGCTGGCTTGCATCGCAATCTAGTATCGATGCGTGGGACTCTGCGGGGTATTTCTCATCGAGTTCATTCTCCCTTGCAAGCGAAAATCCTATGGAGTGAGGATTGCGCTCTCTTAGAGCGAGCGCCTGCACGATTGAATGGGAAGAAATGACTTCGTGGTTCGCTTTAAGATCTCGATAAATTGCTTCTTTGTGAAATCTAAATATACCCAGAGCCGCCGAGGGCTCGACGCGCCAGCTGCGATGACGACGACCAAGATTGTCCTGCACGCGATTTAGATACTGCTCGACTGATTGCTCGTCTTCCTCAAACTCTGGCAGCTGAAGATTGAAGTTATCCAAGAGCTTAAGCGCTAGAGCCGGGTTGACGACTACATCGTCGTTCGTTCTTGTAAGCTGGAAGCCCGTCGCCGCTTGTCGCTTGAGAAGCTTGACAGGCACCAGAATTATCGGGCTTTTCACTTTCTCGCTAGATGCGCCAGGCGAATCTGAGGAGTCACTCCACTCTAGAACCCCCATCGCGAGGTACAGTACCCAAATGCCCTTGTCGATAAATTCTTGATTTGATCTCCGCTCAAGGGAAGTCAAGACGTCTGTTAGCTGAGCGCCATCAGCACTGCAGACGAGAGTCTTGCGGCGCGGTGTACTGCTTGCTTGGGAGGTGGACGCGGGGCGGGATCGCGAGATGTTGTCAGCTCCGCCATGTGCGTCGGAGACTTCCAGGGACTTCGCTTCGTCACGAGCGACGAGGGGTAGCCCCTTGGCTGACTGCAGGTTAGACAGAATCTCATCGAGTGACGGAGCTTCGACGTTTACCGTTGATCGCGTCTTACGAAAGTACAACAGGGAGTTTCGTCGAGACAGATCGAGGAGGTCATCCCGCCAAGCCCGAAGCTGAATGTCAAGCTGTCGCTTAATGCTGCGGTCTAGTGCCATTCTCGCCTTCTTATCTGCTGTAAAAGTGAAGTCACTCCGTCCTGCTTCTAGTTAGTCAGGGCTCCGAGTGGTTGTTGCCGATGGATGCCTCCTAATGCTCATCACGGCTCGGTTGTGTGGTGCCCAAGTAGCTGCTGCCGCTCGTGCGCCCCAGTCGGCGAATACGAACACCCTCGCCCCACCGACGCACTCCCGCACCAGCGACACTTCCGCCCATCTTGCCCGTGGCGATGTGCTTTGGTTGGCGAATAGGAGCAGCCCCGTCCATAGGAACTCGACCCGCAGAACTTGCAGCGGTCAGCGGTGCCTGTGTGCTCGTGTGCGCCGTGCGGGGAATAGGAACACCCGCGACCGTAGGAGGAGGAGCGACAGTAGCGGCAGTGGGTGGTCGGCATTCAGCTCAGAAGCTCCTCAACAATGTCCCAGCGGTTGCGATATTCCTCCACTGACCAGCCGAGGTAGTCCGCTCTCGGGGGTAGCGTCACGGTCAGAACGTCGTTGTCCTTCCGCACGTGCCCATTCTTGCCTGGGTCTCGCAACCACGCTGTGTGCGCTGCCGCCACGCGCTTCGCCATCACAGACGAGGGAACGATGAAGTAGGCAAATGGTTCCGCACTGCCAGCGGGCGGAATACCCGCCAACACCCAGATGAATCGTTCTCCGTAGTTCTTCTCTGCCTTACGACCAACCGTGACGGTGCGGTCGCCTGGTCGAAATGTCTTGACCTGAATATGGACGAACTTCGTCCCCTCGCTGTCGCTGACGAGAATGTCGGTGTTGGGGGTGTTGCC
>SXGR01000550.1_pt1 | contig 10629 bp, 8 predicted proteins | sample 3174711 | NCBI WGS metagenome assembly SXGR01 (sample SAMN11356860, study PRJNA531348) | freshwater metagenome | isolation source: freshwater sample F1-60 | place: China: Fuxian Lake, Yuxi | collected 2017-12-25 | reverse complement strand
TTACAGTACTCCGGTTTTCAAGACCGGTGCACTAAACCACTATGCGACCTCTCCAAGATTTGAGAGGTTTATGTAGCAAATTGAAGAATTAAAATAACCCATATACCCGTCAGAATGTTTTGTCCGGGATAATGGGACGCTACAAATCCCTTCAATATATTATACCATAATATCAAAAAAACAAAAACAACGCCTGCTCTAGAAAAGCGTTGTTTTCGATTTTTATTTCAGGATTTATTGATACCCTGATATCAGTAAAGAAGTAAATTCTTTACTGTATCAAAATATCAAAATTAAGGACTAAATTGGGGGCTGGGGTCTTCGCTAATAAAGTTTACTGTTGCTTGGTTGGGATTTTGCGGAGCAGGTTCCTCACTCGCATTAGGGGTTGGTTGTAATAAAGTGGTGGGAGTAGTTGAGTTGGGTTTGGTGATGATAATTTCTTCACCTTTAACTTCACCTTTATTGTTTTCTGAATTTTTTAGGAGAGTGATTTTGGTGGCCACAATTTGTTCTTTAACTTTATGCCCAGTAACAGTAATTCTGGCAGTAGTTTCTAAATCTTTTGGCAACATTGGCTTGTCTTCGGAGTTGAGAATGAGAGTTTTATCGTTGAGAATAAAATCGGTTTTTTCTACAACTAATCTATCTTTGCTAAAGTTAGTTATCTCACCAGTGAGAACTATAATTTCAGGAGTCTGGTCAAGGGATGTAAGGGCTTCTTCAGCTGCAGCAATTTCCACGGATTGACGAATTTCTGAAACTTTGATTTGATTTTTTAAGCTTAAAGCAATTACGTCATTTTTGTCTTCACCGGTTTGGCTTAAGTTGGAGACTAAAGTTTTTTCTTTTTGACTAACTTCTTCTAATGAAGCCAGGATTGGTTCTGGGGAAGCATTTAAACTTTTTATGGGTAAGCTTTGCACTTGCTGGGCAGCTGAGTCAGTAGCCTCTGAAAGTTCGGCAATGGCAACGAGTTCTTGTTTGGGGTCTTTGTTGGTTTCTTGGCTGATTTTTTCCGCTTCCGCTACTCGTTTTTTGGCAATCTGCACTTTGAGGTAGGCTTTTTGAATTTCCGAAGTGGCAAATTTTACTCGGAATTGTTCCGCGGATTTTTTAATGGAAAATAAAGTTTGTCCGGGTAGGGCCTTTGTGGTGCCATAAGCCAGTCCGCCCACGGCCAATACCAGAATAAACGCAGAAAAGTTTAGAGTAAAGCGGAAAGAGGGGATAAAGCCTTGCCAGAAATTTGACGCAAATGAGTCTTGAGTAAATTTTTGCCGTTTTATGCCTAAGGGTGCTTTGAGAATTGGAATGGCTTTTAGTTCAGCCACAACTTGAAGTAGGCTTTGGTCTTGCTCAGGCAAACCTAAAAGCATGTCTTGTTCCAAAGGCTGTTTATGCAACTTATTTATTAATCTCTCTAAATTTTCTTCTGGGCTATTCATCTTCAAGGTTTAAGTTTTTTCTTAATTGGATTAATTTAGTTAATGCTCTATGCTGGATGACCCTAATACTACCTTCGCTTTGATCTAAAATTTGAGCAATTTCTACGGTGTCTAAGTCTTCCAGAAATTTCATTTTAATTACCGCTTGTTCTTGGGCGCTGAGTTCTTTTATTAGCTTTAAAAGTTTAGCCTGCTGATAACCTAAGTTCACTAAATCTACCACATTGGTTTCGTATTCTAAAGTATTTTCCACGTCAGCTAAATCTACTGTGAGCTTTTTGGAGCGGTAATAATCAATTACAGCGTTTCTGGCGATTTGATACAGCCATCCGCTAAAGGAATGACCATTGCCGAGGGATTTAATTTTTGAATGGGCTTTTAGAAAAACTTCTTCCGTCAAATCTTCGGCAATTTCTTTATGACTTACTCGGAAGTAAATAAATTGGAAAATTTTCTGAAAGAAAATTTGGTAAATTTGCCCAAAGGCTGTTTGGTCGCCTGATTTAGCTTTATTGGCTAAGTGGGCAAGTTCTTCAGCTTTTTCGGCATATTCCATATTAACAATTGTATAGACGGATGAATTGGGCATTTGTTACAAGTTTAGGACAAGCTACTGCTTTAAGTCCAGAAGCGGTTAAATGGTAGGTGTAATTTAGCCATAAATTAGCTATGTTGTCAAAGCATTAAACTCTGTTTCGGATAACAGTTTTTGTTCTAGGACTATTTGTTTGAGGCTTTTATTGGTTTCAAGGGAGAGCTTGACTGCGTTTGCCACATCATCATAGCCTAGTTTAGGAGTTAAGAGAGTGGCGAAAGCTGTAGAGCTTTCTAAATGTGTTTGCAGTTTAGTTTTATTGGGCTTGATGTTTCGGACACAATTTTTACTAAAAATATTTATTACTTCAGAAACTAGTTTTAAGGATTCAATTAAACGGTCAGTAATAATTGGCATCATAGCTCCCAGTTCTAGTTGGCTTGCGTGACTGGCGTGTTCAATTGTTAAATTGTTTCCCGAAACTAAAAAATAGAGTTGGTTAACTGCTTCAGGCAGTATGGGGTTGATTTTTCCGGGCATCATAGATGAGCCAGGCTGAAGTTTAGGGAGGATTAATTCACCAATTCCGCCACTCGGACCAGAAGATAAGAATCTAAGATCATTGGCAATTTTAGACAAGTCCATGCAATAGGCAGTTAAGCTTTGAGACACTGCCAGTAAATCGCCGTTGGAGCCAGTTTGGCTCATTAAGTTTTTTGCTTTTATGACTTTTAAGCCTGTTATGGAACGGAGTGTTTTATATACTTCAGTTAAATATTTTTTGGAAGCATTTACGCTGGTGCCAATTGCTCCTCCGCCTAAATTTATTTCCAGTAACTGGTTGGCAGTAGGTTCAAATTGCTGGTGCCTACGCAGTAAAACTTGAGCCCAAGCTTCAAATTCTGCGCCGAGGGTGGTGGGTACCGCGTCTTGTAAATGTGTTCTGCCGAGTTTAGGTAGGGATGCAAATGCTTTGGCTTGTGTTTGCAGAGTGGAAATTAAATTTTTTGACGCTTCCAGTACTCTTTGGGCTAAACGGAAAGCGGTAAGTTTAAGAGCTGAATGCATTACATCGTTCGTAGAATGGGAAAGATTAACATGGTCATTGGGGTGGACAGCGGTAGCATGTTCTAAAATTTCTGTGGCACGGGAAGCCAAGACTTCGTTGACATTCATATGGTTAGAGGTGCCGGCTCCGCCTTGAAAACCGGGAAGTACAAATTGCTTGTCTAGTTTTCCGCTAATGATTTCTTCGCCAGCTTTGGCAATGGCTAGGGCAATTGGTTTTTTTAGGTCCTGAGTTTGTCCGTGAGCTAGGGCACAAGCTTTTTTTATTTGTGCAATGGTTAAAATAAGCTCTCTATGGGTTTTCCTAAAGTCAAAGGGGAAATTTTGCAGAGCTAATTTGGTTTGAGGGCCGTAATAGATTTTGGGCATAGTTTTTTTAATTAAGGGTTTGGTCAAAGGTGCTCTTCGCCAGAATGGCGAAGAGCACCTTTGACCTATATTAATTTGTGATTGCTCTGGCAACAGACATTGCCACAGATTTGTCTAAGGACTTAGGTAGAATTTGCAAAGGAGTGATATTTTTAATATGAGCGCTTAAATTTTTAGCAGCTTGAATGAGCATTGGGGCAGTAATGGTTTTAACTTTATTTTTGAGCGCACCTTTAAAAATTCCGGGGAAAGCTAAAACATTGTTGATTTGATTGTTGTAGTCAGACCTGCCTGTAGCAACTATAAACGCGCCAGCTTGTTTAGCTAGTTTAGGGTGAATTTCTGGTTCCGGGTTGGCCAGGGCAAAAATTATTGGCTTCGGGTTCATTAGTTTAATCATTTTTTGGGTTAAAATATTTTTAACGCTGAGTCCAATAAACACGTCGGTATCTTGTAGTGCAGTGTCTAATCCGCCGTGAATTTTTTTGGGATTTGTTAGGTTTGCTAATTTTAATTTGTAATCGTTTATATCTTTCCTAAGAGGGGAGAGGATGCCTTGGCTGTCGCAAACAATTAAATTTTTTATGCCATATTGCAGTAAAAGTTCAGCTACAGCGGTGCCTGCAGCTCCTGCTCCGTTAATTACCACTTTGGCTTTATTTGCCCCAAGTCTTTTTAATTTTAGCGCGTTAATGAGTCCAGCTAACACCACTGTGGCTGTGCCGTGTTGGTCGTCGTGTAGCACGGGAATATCTAACTCTTTACGCAATCTGTTTTCTATTTCAAAACAGCGAGGCGCCGAGATATCTTCTAAATTTATTCCGCCAAAAACTGGAGCAATGAGTTTTATAGTGCGGACGATTTCATCAATATTTTGAGTATTTAAACAAATTGGAAAGGCATCTACTCCGCCCAAGGTTTTAAACAAAACACATTTGCCTTCCATAACTGGCAGGGCAGGCAGGGGACCTAAATTACCAAGTCCTAAAACCGCGCTACCATCGGTAATTACAGCTATGGTGCGTCCTTTTAAAGTTAAACTCCTTGCCAGTTTAGGATTTTGAAATATGTGTTTACAGACTTCTGCTACATAAGGCGTGTAAGCCAAGCTTAAATCAGTTTTAGTGTTAATGGGCATAAGGCTATTAACACCCAATTTGCCTATATGTTTTTTATGGATTTGTAAGGCTTTGGCTTTGTAATTTGTCATACTGATTGCATTAAATTTTATTCAATGAGGACTATTTAAAATACCCACACGGACGGGTGCATGGATAAATTATAGCAAAAAATCTATATTTTTTACACAATTATTTATTGACCAGATTGATTTTTTATTCTAATATAATGAAGTTGTTAGTATGTTGTGGAGAGGTGGCTGAGCGGTCGAAAGCGGCACCGTGCTAAGGTGTTAACCGGGTCAAACTGGTTCGAGGGTTCGAATCCCTCCCTCTCCGCCAAGTTTCACTTTTTGTGAAATCGTAAGAAACAGCCTCGGCGCAAAGCGCCTCGGCATGGTATTTTTCCGCAATTTTGAAGGCATTTTTGAAATCCAAAACCAAAGTGCGGTCGGCAATGCGGAAGTTCGAACCAATCTTTTTGAGAAAATCCCGAATCCTTTCGGGGTTTTCTTGTTGAGCGTATTTTTCGGCTTGGTTGGCGTCTTTTAGAAAGGCAATGGCAAGTTCGAACCGATTATTGCCCTTTCGCCCAAAAGCGGTGATTTTTTCTTCCAAATCTTTTTTGGCGAGAATGAGCTTGTACTTTTTGGTGGTATATTCCGCTTGCGACAAATTGCCGTCCAGTTGCAAATCTAACAAGCGATCAAGTTTTGTTTCTAACTCTACAAGCTCCCGCCTCGCTTTTTGGGCGAAAGAGCTTTCCGCTTGGGCAATTTTCATTTTCTCATTTTCAAAATAATTGATTGAAGCGTTTGCCCAAGCGGAAGACAAAGAAACTTTTTTGATTTCCTCTTTTATTTGAGAAGTGATGACTTCCTCCCGAGTATATTTTTGCGTGCAAGGATTTTTCCGTTTGGTGCATCGTAAATAGTTATGTCCTTTTTGTGTTTCGGTGGTGATGAAGCAACCGCACTCTCCGCAACGGAAAAATCCTCTAAAAATGTATGGCTTAAGTTTTGGCGATTTCGGTTTGCTCTTATTCATCATCACTTCTTGGCATAAATCAAAAAGTTTCTTTGTAATAATCGGTTCATGCTTTCCGTCATATAGTTCGCCGTTATATTCAATCATTCCGTAATAGATTTTGTTTTTCAGCATATATTGATAATTTGAGACGGAAAGCATTTTGCCTTTCTTGCCAACCAAGCCCAAGGAATTGATAATCTTTTGGATTTGAGCGAGGGGGTATTCGCCAGTTGCATACATTTCAAAAGCCCGCTTGATATACTTTGCCTTTTCTTTATCCACGGCAATACAGCGGGCGTTTTTGTCGTTCACATAGCCCAGTGGCGCCCAAGCGGGCCATATTCCATTTCGCAATTTCTGGCGAATACCCCTCTTTATGTTTTCCGAAAGATTATCCACATAATATTTTGATTGCCCAAAAGCAATGGATAACATAAATTTTCCCTGCGGTGTCGGATCAAACCAAAAAGTTGGAAATTTTAGCGCGGTGATTTTGCCAGTATCCACCAAGTAAATTATTCGTCCGCCGTCTATGCTGTTTCTTGCCAGTCTATCAGGGTGCCACGCTAAAATTCCCTCGGCTTCATTTTTCTCTATGCTTGCGACCATTTCGTTAAAAATCTCTCTGCCCGGCTCTTTGGCGGTTTTGCTTTCCACAAATTCACGGACGATATTTAACCCTTCCTTTTTGGCAAATTCCCGCAATTCAAACATTTGTGCCTCAATGGAAAGCACTTGTCGCTCTGGTTCGTCCGTGGATTTACGAGCATAGAGAAAAATCTTTTTGGTTTGTAAATTTATGTTGTCCATATTTTTTGATAGTTAGTTTTTGGGCAATCAAAGAAAAATACGCTCAACCTTTCGCTGAAAGCGAAAGAAAAAAGATTGGTTTGCAAAATTTCATTTTGCCAGAGCTTCGCTCTGCGAACTTCCGCATCGCCGACCGCACTTTGGTTTTGGATTTCAAAAATGCCTTCAAAATTGCGGAAAAATACCATGCCGAGGCGCTTTGCGCCGAGGCTTCCAATCTTGATTTTTCGAAATGTGATTCTTGGCGGAGTTTTTTGGACGAAGTTCGAACATTTTTTGACGAAAATCCTGAAAACTAATTTGGACTCGGCGGGGCAAACTATTTTTCTGGGGGAATGGAATTGCCCCGCCTCGGCTTTCTTCCCGTCCGCAGGAGGGGTCTGGGGAGGAATGCGGGCGGATTTTTGAACCTTTCCTTTTTCGCTTCCGAATTTCGTATTTTGCAAAGCAAAATGCGCCACCAAAAGAGATGTTGCCCTTGACCCACCCAACCCATTCGCGGGCAACGCTAAGGAACTCCCTAAAATTTTTGTTTGACTAAATGCTAAAAATTTCATATACTAACTATAAATAAGTGATGTTTTTAATACTATACAACTATAATAGTAAAACTATACGAATATGTCAAATGAAAAATCCACAATTGGGGACAATATAAGGAAATACCGAAACAAGCTCGGTATTTCTCAAGATGTGCTTTCAAAAAAAGCAGACTTAGCTTTTCATACGATTGCCAAAATTGAAGCTGGCTCTACTCCTAACCCCACAATTGATACAGTCAAAAAAATAGCAGACGCCCTCGGCGTTTCGCTTGATGATTTAATGAAATAAAACTATGAAAAAGAAAAACTCCAACAATAAAATTGAATCATTTGAAAAAACGCTTTTTAAAGCGGCCGACAAATTGCGCAAAAATATGGATGCCGCCGAGTACAAACATATCGTACTTGGTTTGATTTTTTTAAAGTATATTTCGGATTCTTTTGAAGAGCTTTACGCTAAGATAAAAGAAGGTAAAGGTGATTTTGAAGGCGCAAATCCAGAAGATGCGGATGAATATCGCGCAGAAAATGTTTTCTTTGTTCCTCAAACAGCTCGATGGTCTTATCTCCATTCAAGAGCAATGCTTCCTTCAATTGGCAAAGATGTTGATGATGCTATGGAGGCAATAGAAAAAGAAAACGCTACTCTCAAGGGTATTTTGCCAAAAGTATATGCTCGCCCAAATTTAGACAAAACTTCGTTAGGGGGTCTTATCAATATGCTTGGCAATATTGCACTTGGCGACGAGGTTTCTAAAAGTAAAGATATACTGGGTAGAGTTTATGAATATTTCCTTGGCGAATTCGCTCTTGCTGAAGGAAAAAAAGGAGGACAATTTTATACTCCACAATGTGTTGTAAAACTCCTCGTTTCAATTACTGAACCTTATAAGGGACGCGTATTTGATCCTTGCTGTGGATCTGGTGGAATGTTTGTCATGAGTGAAAAGTTAGTAAAAGAACACCAGGGAAAAGTTGACGATATTTCGATTTATGGACAGGAAAGTAACCAAACAACTTATCGTCTAGCACGCATGAATTTAGCTATTCGTGGGATAGATGGCTCGCAGGTAAAATGGAATAATGAAGGTTCATTTTTAAAGGATGCTCATGTTGATTTAAAAGCTGATTACATATTGGCCAATCCACCATTCAATCAAAAAGATTGGGGTGGTGATTTATTGAAAACAGACGGGCGGTGGAAATTCGGTATTCCAGCCGAAAAAAATGCTAACTTCGCTTGGCTACAACACATGGTTTATCATTTATCTCCCAAAGGCAGAGCGGGTATTGTTTTGGGTAATGGCTCATTAGTATCTGACGAGCAATCTGATAGTGAAATTAGAAAAAATTTAATTGATGAGGATTTAGTTGAATCTGTAATTTTGTTGCCAAGTGATATTTTTCACAATACCGATATTCCAGCTTGCTTGTGGTTTTTAAATAGAAATAAAGAAAAAAATAAGGGCAAGATTCTTTTTATTGATGCAAGAAATAAATACAAAAGAATAAATAGGAAGCGAGTGATAATTACTGATGAACAGATTGACGAAATAGTTAAAATAACAAACTTTTTTAGAAATCAATCACCCGAATACAAAGATCAAAAAGGATTCTGTAAGGTTGAAAATATTGAAACGATAAGAAATCATGAGTATTTCATCTCCCCTGGGCGTTTCGTTGAAGTTGTTGATTTAGAAAAAAATATTGATATAAAAACACAATTCTCTAAGCTCGATAATGAAATTGTGAACTTCCCGTTAAGTAAACCTTTAGAAAAAAGAATAAATAAGACAATTCGAGAGGCGGGAAAAATCATTTTTGACCAACATTTTTTAACATACAGCGGAAAGCTGGCGGATTCAGAAATAGGTGAAATTCCAAAAGGATGGAAAGTGATTTCGGTTTCTGAATTGGTTGAAGAGGTTTCCTCAAAAAACTTTGATCATGAAGATGTCCCCGTTTTTTCAGTAACAAAAAATAGAGAGTTTGTTTTATCTGAAGAGTATTTTAATAAGCAAGTATTTAGTGCCGACTTAAAAAACTATAAAAAAATTTCACAGTATCAATTTGGATATAATCCAGCTCGAATCAATATTGGATCTATTGGATTTTTTGACTTAGATGAAAATGGTTTGGTAAGTCCCGCATACACAGTATTTAAGGCGAGAGATGGCGTAAGTCCTTATTTTGTCTGGTACCTTATTAATTCGTATAGAATATTTGAACTAATTAAGAACTTTTGTGTTGGTACTGTGAGGCAAGTTTTTAGATTTAAAGATTTTTCTTATATAAAATTTGCAATACCTGATGATGGTGGTGCAATGAAAGACTTCGAAAAAAAGATACGAGAATTTATTGACATTAAAAAGCAGCACGAAAAAGAAACGCTTGGTGATTTAAGTGGAGTAATTAAAGAATACTATGAATAAAATTACAGAAGATGCCGTTGAACAAGTTGCCATCGAGCTTTTGGAAAGCGCGGGGTTTTCGTATGTTTATGGCCCAACAATTGCCCCTGACGGTGAATCGCCGGAAAGGAGTAGGTTTGATGATGTTCTGCTTGTGGGGAGATTAAAAAATGCAATTGAAAAGATAAATCATGATGTGCCTCAAGAGGCAAAGGATCAAGCATTGCGACAAGTTTTAAATCTTCCAAGCCAAAATGTTATCGATAACAATGAGGAATTCCACAAATTACTTACTGAGGGAATAGAAGTTGAATACATGGGCGAAAATGGGGTGAAGGGTGATAAAGTTTGGCTTGTTGATTATGAAGATTTTAATAACAACGAATTTATTGTTTGTAATCAATTTACTGTTATTGAAAACAATATAAATAAACGCCCTGACCTTGTTTTATTCGTGAATGGACTGCCTTTGGTTGTAATTGAATTAAAAAATCCAGCCGATGAAAATGCAACAGTACAAAAAGCATTCACCCAACTACAAAATTATAAAAACGCAATCCCGTCACTTTTTTATTACAACAGCATTTTAATTGCTTCCGATGGTTTGGATGCAAAAACAGGTACAATTTCATCTGATTTTTCTCGTTTTTTAGCTTGGAAATCAAGAGATGGTTTTAAAGAAGATAAAACTACAACACCACAAATTGAAACGCTTATTACAGGGATGTTGAAGAAAGAAGTTTTACTTGATTTAATCCGTCATTTTATTGTCTTTGAAAAGAGCAAAAAAGAAGATTCAAAAACTGGCATCACTTCTATTATTACAATTAAAAAGATCGGTGCATACCATCAGTATTTTGCTGTAAATAAAGCAATAGAAACCACCTTTGTTGCATCTAGCGAACATGGCGATAGAAAAGCAGGCGTTGTTTGGCACACGCAAGGAAGTGGAAAATCTCTTTCCATGGTTTTTTATACTGGAAAATCTGTTTTAAGACTTAATAATCCAACCATAGTTGTAATAACAGATAGAAATGATCTTGACGATCAATTATTTGATACTTTTGCAAATTGTAAACAACTTTTGCGACAAGACCCAGTTCAAGCACAAAATCGAAATAGTTTAAAGGATTTACTTAAAGTTGCTGGCGGAGGAATTATTTTTACAACAATCCAAAAATTTTTTCCAGAGGATAACTCTCCTAACTTTGACCTGCTTTCTGAACGAAAAAATATTATTGTTATAGCTGATGAAGCACACAGAAGCCAATATGGTTTTGGAGCTAAAACAAGAATTTT
>SXGR01061156.1_pt1 | contig 10630 bp, 13 predicted proteins | sample 3174711 | NCBI WGS metagenome assembly SXGR01 (sample SAMN11356860, study PRJNA531348) | freshwater metagenome | isolation source: freshwater sample F1-60 | place: China: Fuxian Lake, Yuxi | collected 2017-12-25 | reverse complement strand
GCTCTTGGTCTTCCGTCATTCAAACGCAAAGAACGAATAACGCCGCCGCTTGGCAAAAGTTATGGACTAAGATGTGGGGCGGCAGATTTAACGCGGCCCCAATCGTCACTAATTCTATCCAGCAGGGCAATAATCCACTTACTAATTCAGTTCAACAGGGGAATAACCAGCAGCAAGTCGCGCCCACCAATTTACTCCCCATGGTTTGGCCTCCAGTCCAAATGCCGCAGCCCAGAAACGATCAGCAAGTTCCGCAAAATGGAACCACCAATTCCAATCTTCAGCTTGGTTTAAATATCGATAATTTAAATAAAACAATTTGGAGAGACTCCGGCTGGCAAATGGTAAACCCATACGAAAGTATTCTAAGAGACTATAGAGCCGCCGCGAGAGCTCAAAGAGATTTTCTCACGAATCCAATGTTGCAAATGGGCGACGTGGGAAACTACGGAGGACAGATGAGCGGAATGGGGATGAATCAAATGGGTGGGATGAACCAGATGGGAAACTATAGCAACCTAAACCAGCAAGGAGGGATATATGGAAATCCAAATAATGGCATGGACGGTTATGGGAATATGTTTGGCGGCAATGCTATGGGTGGCTATGCCTCCCAAGGAATGAATCTTAGTCAATCGGGCTCAATGATGAGCGGCTACAATATGGATTATAGAAATATGACAAGCGGCGAATGGAAACTCCATAGATATTGACGGCTCGACGAATGGGATAGAAAGTCCGAAGGTCGCGACTGCATCGCACACGTACGAGTGTATAAATTTACGTTATCCTTAAAAAATATTATGAAAAACGCAGATGTATTAATAGTCATTGTAGTTCTACTAGGCCTAGCAAGTTGGGTGCTATTTGAGTTTATGTCTAGCGCTCCAAAGCCGCCCCCGCCGCCGAAAAAGAAAACAAAGAAAGAGAAGCGTTAAAATGCAAAAACTTCTACCCTACATTATTGAGACCGAGAATAAGAAGATTAGCGCGATAGGATGGATTATGTTCATTTCCTTTTTGCTATTAAATAGTCTTACGACCTAAGACTAGAATTTATAATCCAACGATGAGAAAACCCCCACACCTTTTGGTGAGGGTTTTTTGTTTATTTATTATAAAAAGTGTATATATTCATATACAATTAAAATATGGATGGAGCAGAAATCAATATCGACTTTAAAAAGGAAGTTCCTAGTTTAAACTCGGAACTAGACGAACAAGCTAAAGCGTCGATAGATTTCTCAGTGAGAGTGATAGAAGCTTTATCCTGCAAAGCTAAAGACCATAATCAAAAATCAATTAAAAAAGTTTCAACCGCTCAATTAAAGAAGGTCTACGTTAGAGGAGCTTCCTCAAAGAGCGGCGCAGAGAAGACTTCCGGAGAATGGGCTCTTGCTAGGGTGAATATGTTCTTGCGCCTAATTTCGAATAACGCTTTCAAAGTAGTTTCCGATAAGAACAATCAGGAGTTCCTCGCTCCAATATCCGAGATTGACGTCACTGAATCTTGGATCCCCTCCGAAGAAGACTTTGGCCAAGCTTCAATAGATATAGTAAATTTTAGATTAAATTACGACTTTGGAGACGTGAATGATCTTTACTTGCACGATTCCGAACAAAAATCTAGCAGATTTTGGTTTGATTTTTAACTTTTGGTGTATTTACATATAGGATTTATGAATTTCAAATTTACGACCAGCTTCAGTTCTGTCGTTAAACCTTTAGTTTCTGAGGAAAAAGACAGATATTTAGCTTTGGCCAGTTTGATTGACGTGGGGAATTTCATTCCCAATGTCGATTCAGAAAAAAATATCGACTTACTTCCTATCGCTTTCAACGCTTGCGTGATCAATCGCGTGAATAAAAACGGAGACGTAATTGATGCTCCGACCGCTTTAGCTATATATAAGAATTTCATCAATAAACCCATCAACATAGAACATGATCGCCAACGCGTAGTGGGTTGCATCTTGGCGGCCGGATTTAGTGAATTTGGCACAGATTTGCCTCTTACCGAAGAACAAATCAAGGAAATGAAGGGCCCGTTCAATATTACATTAGGCGGAGTAGTCTGGAAAATTGTTAATTCTAAATTAGCTTCTATAATTGAAGATTCAAACGATCCGACCAGCGATGAATATCAAAGGATTTCCGCTAGTTGGGAATTAGGATTTGAAGACTATCATTTAATCTCCATTTCTGAGGAGGGTAAGAATATCGAGGACGGAATTGAAATTTCAGACGCGAAAGAGATAGAAGAGCTTTCATGCAATCTTCGTTCTCATGGTGGAACTGGCAAATTGAAAGATGGTCAAGGAATTTATAGAAAAGTGATTGGTCAAGTGGTGCCATTAGGTATCGGTTTGACTAATAACCCAGCCGCAGATGTTAAAGGCGTAGCGATTAAGACTGGGGAGGTTAAAGCGGAGGGTCCCGAGTCTGACGAGATTAAATCCGCTGAAGCGTCAGAAATCATTTCTCATATAGGAAGTGATAATGTAAATAGAAATGCAATCGAAAATAAGACTATGAATATCACTAAGATTGAAGACATTAATGAGGGGAGCTTAAAGGAACTTTCAGCTTCCGCCATTACTGATTTTATCGCCGACCAGCTAAAGCAAGCTTCGGAGCAGTTTTCTGCTGAAAGAGGAGAAAAAGATACCGCTATTAAAGCCGCTTTAGAAGAGCAAGCCAAACTCAAAGAAGAGTTGGAAAAGATCCAAAAATCACTCTCCGATCTTGAGGCCGCTAAAGCCGCCAGAGAGTTGGAAGAGAAATTTAACGCGAGAATGGCCTCCTTCGATTCGGAGTTCGATCTTGACGCGGAAGACCTTGAAATTATCGCCTCAGATATCAAAAGTCTCAGCGATGAATCTTTCGCTGCCTACCACAAGAAAATGAGCGTCCTTATGAAGTCTAAGAAGAAGGGCTCGAAGAAGAGCGAGAAAGCGGAGAAGTGCGAAAAAGCGACCGCATCAGAGGTCAAAGCCTCTACAGAAAACGTAGTAGAAGAAGTTTTAGAGAAGGCCGAGGTAAAACCGGAACCCGTCATCGCGACGACTTCCGCTTCTGAAGCTTCGCTTTTCGAGAAATACAAAAAAGCATTTAGTTTAGAACAATTTAGCATAAACAAATAATATACAATAACAACAATATAACAGGACAAAATTATGGCAACAATCAAACCACTAAGACAATTCGACGAACACGACGTAATCAACATGTTCTCTTATGACGGCTCAAGCGCCGACAAGGGAACCCTAGTCAAAATTAGCGCTGGCTGGAAGAACACTGATGATCCGTCAGATATGAGCGTATCGGCCGGAGCTTCCTACGACAACGTAGTTTCGATGAGATATTCGAACGCTGCCAAGGTAACTGCCGCCGCGACCGCTGATAAACCCATCGGAATGCTTCTCATGGACGTAAGAGAAGCCGACGAGAACGGCGAAAAGCTCCTCTTTAATCCCCGCAAGGCGGCTGAAATGGGCGTAGTCGTAAGCGGACAGGCTGCGCCTCTCCTAACTCGCGGCATCGTTCTCTATAGCGGCGCTCAACTCGCTGCTCAAACCGTTGTTGCTGGAGCTACGCTCTATGTCTCTGGATCTGCTGGTGAAATCTCCACCTACGGAACCAACCCCATTGGCAAAGCTCTAGGCGCGAAGGACGACAACAACTTCGTTCTCATCAAACTAGAACTCTGATAATCAATTATAAATAATAAAGGAATTTCATATGAAATTAAAGCTTAAAAATACACCAGAACAAGTAGAACTAATCAAGGCGATGGGCTCGAAAGACGTAGCCACTGCTCGTGAGGCTTCAGAGGCTTTCGCGGCTTTCATCGGCCCCGTAGTCCAAAAAGTGCTTGCTCAGGCTGGCTCCGCTAGCTCGATCTACACCGACAACGAGTTTGACGAGGATGATAATCCGAGTTTTCCTCTCGACCTCTACCACAACGCCGACGTAGGCCATGTATCTGTATGGTCTCAGGGTGTTGCCGGTGGCGTGCCCACCAGTGAAGTCACTGGAATGTCTGAGCTCAAGGTTAGCACCTATCGTCTTGATAGCGCTGTTAGCTTCCTCAAGCGTTACGCTCGTCGCGCTCGCCTAGATGTAGTCGGCAAAGCCGTTGAAAGAATGGCTCAGGAAGTTCTCGTCAAGCAGGAGCGCAATGCTTGGGCCGTAGTTCTCAAGGCTCTCGCGGAAGCCAGCACCAAGGGCCTCTTCCACGTAATCGGTGGCGGATCCAGCGGCGCTTTCACCCTCGCTGACCTAAACAGCCTCATGGTTCGCACTAAGAGAATCAACGTTTCCTTCGCTAATGGTACCCCCTCCGACTTCGGTGGTAAGGGCCTAACCGACCTCTTCGTAAGCCCCGAGGTTATGGGAAACATTCGTTCTTTCGCGTACAATGCCGTAACCAACGCCAGCACGGATCTTCCCGCTGGAGTTCGCGAAGACATCTATCGTAACGCTGGCCTCGCTGAAATTTATGGAGTTTCTCTCCATGAGCTAGTCGAGCTCGGCACCAGCAAGAAGTACAATACCCTCTACGGCACCTTTGCCGGGGCCACGAGACCCATCGCTACTGGCGGAAATACCGCTGGCGCGTTCTCGACCTCAACTCATCAAGTCATTGTTGGCGTTGATCTCGGACGCGAGGCGTTTGTTCGCCCTGTCGCTCGTCAGGCTGAGAGTGGTGGTACATTCTCAGCAACTCCCGATGACCAGTTCTCTGGTCGCGCTGAGAAGGTTGGCTTCTACGGCTCCCTCGAAGAGGGTCGCGTATGCCTCGACTCTCGCGCTGTAGTCGGCTTAGTTATCTAAGTTAGATGATTATAGAGAAACCCGTGGGGAAACCCACGGGTTTTTTCTTTTTTGAATATCAGTCAGTAAAACGACATCAAAACCTAAAGGAAATTTATGACTCGGAAAAAGAACATTTCAGATATGACTCAAACCCACGGTAAAGTTGACGACTTTAAACCAACAACCCTAGATCAGATTTGGGGAGACGATGGTTTTTCTAGATATAAGACTCTTAACGAAGATCAATATAGAGAATTCCTATCAGAAATGAGTAAGACTGATTTGCGCGCTCACTCTCACAAAGTAGGAGTTGTTCCGATAGATAATCGAGAGACTCTAGAGAAGAAATTGATGGCTGAATTCTTGAAGCATATCAACTCGTATAAAGTCCCCAATACTAAGAAAATCCAAGCCGACATCTCTAGTGAGGCAATAAATATTTTAAAAGAGGGTAAATAAACCTCTTCTCAATTCGCCCCCTTCTTTGTTCGGTGTAAATAGCCATATATATTATGGCTACGTTATACGATCTGAACATAACGAAGGGCTCTCAGTTTTCGATTAGATTCACGGCTCAGAACGAAGACGGGACCCCAATCAATTTAAGCGGCCACAATCTGAGAGGGTACGCTAGGCAAAATTATGGAGGCCCCATTCTCGTCGACCTTAACCCAATAAAGGTTGCGGGCTATGAGACTTCTGGCTATATAGACGTAAATTTAACTTCCATTCAGACTTCTGGAGTTCCAGTCACTCAAGGAGTTTATGATGTCGAGCTCTATTCTTCTTCTACTTCCTACGTAGAGAAGTTGATCAAAGGATATATCGAGATACATCCAGAAGCGACTTACTAAAATGCCCTTAGAAGTCAAAGTTATTGTTCCTTCTAGATCTTCCGCGACGCCTATTATTAGGGAAAGCTCTTCTTCTAGTCGTCCGGTAGTAACCAGCGGAGGAGCTTCCGCTTCGGCTGTTGTTGGTTCTCAGTCTTCGAGTTCCGCATCTCAGCAGATCTCTTCTAGAGTAGAGCCGGGGCTCCCTCTATATTCTGTACAATTTAATAGTGGGGCCTATTTTGCTGGAAGCAATTCTCTCCTTTTTTCTCCACTAACTAAGACTCTTCAGGTAAGTGGAGGGTCAGTTCTCGTTGGTTCTGGATGTCTGAAGATAGATACGAATGCGGCCAACTCAAATTTGTTCCAAGTAAAGCATAATTCTGCCAATCTTATTAATGTAGATTCTTCAAGTAAAAAAATCTATATCTCGACCGATACTAACGCCGGAGAGTATTACGTCGGGATCGGCACCAATAACCCCACAGAAAAACTTCATATAGTAGGAAATCAGAAGCTTGAAGGCCAATTGAGTGTTGGCGGGCATATTACCCCTCTGGCTAGCGGGATTTACGATCTAGGTTCCCAAGCTAAACCATTTAAAGATATTTATGGAAATGGATATCATTTATCTGGAATACCTTATAAGCATTTGGAGAATTCTATCCGATTCATCAGCGCAAGTGTTCCGTCTGGGGAGAGTCAGGTTGTAGTGACTTACGATGATCTATTTTACGTGCCTAAAGTAGTATGCAGTTTAATTGTGCCAGAAAATCAAAATTCCTTATTAATAGCTTTAGAGAAAGTGACAAGTACTAGTTTTGAAGTGGAGTTCAGCGCGAAAACTCCCACTACCGGTTATTCTCTCAATTGCTATTTGTCCGCTTTAGAATAATAAAACAAGATTAATTTGGTGTAACTTAAAGCAGGATTAATTTAGTGTGATCCGTTGTCGCACAAGATTAAAATCTAGTGTGTAAAAATAATAAGATCGGATAAAAATTTATGGCAAAGATATTCTCGGTAGATCAACTAAAGTTAAACGGAACTCTATTGACTGGGGACGCAGGTAATATCTACTTTGGCACCACTAGGTTAGCCATAGGAGATAACGCCGCATCGAATTCTATCGTAATTACCGCCGGAAGTGGCTTGATTGGCGGTGGCGATCTTACCACTTCTAGGACGATCAATGTGGGTTCTGGATCTGGCATCTATGCCGCTCCAGATTCAGTAAACGTTCTTCTAGATGATGTAACTACGACTCTTAGCTCAAATCAGATTATAGTAAAAGACGGTGGTATTTCCACTGCAAAATTAGCGGCCTCATCCGTAACTACGGCTAAAATTCTGGACGCTAACGTAACCGCTTCGAAAATCGCAAGTGACGCCGTTACTACGGCTAAGATTCTGGATGCCAACGTAACAGAAGGCAAACTTACAGACTCCGCCGTTACCACCGCAAAGATAAACAGTTTAGCTGTCACTGAAGCTAAAATTGCCGACGGAGCAGTTACGGTAAATAAGCTCGGAGTCTCCGCAGTAACGACGGCCAAGATTAATGATACGGCAGTAACCGAAGCGAAACTCGGTGACGCTTCCGTTACCGCGATCAAGCTCGCAACTGACGCAGTTACTAACGTCAAGATTGCCGATGGAGCGGTATCGGCTAATAAGTTAGCGACCAACGCAGTCACCACGATTAAGATCGCTGACGCTTCAGTCACGAGCGCGAAATTGGCAAGCAACTTCGCTGGCTCTTCGAGTCAAGGGGGGGCGGCAAGTAGCGTAGCTAATACCTTAAGCAATGGACTAGGAATTCTTTCTCTAGAGTATAATGGATCTACCGCCAAAACGGTTGATGTGGATTCGTCCCAAGTAGCGATGCTGACGGGAACGCAGACCATCGCAGGAAACAAGACTTTCAGCAACAACATCGTCATCGCTGGAGATCTAACGGTCAACGGGGTAACGACCACCGTAAACTCTAACGAAGTAAACATCGGAGACAATAAAATCGTATTGAATTCTGACGCGAGCACGGCAAACGCTTCAGACGGCGGAATCCAAGTCTATACCGGATTAGCTGCAAGCCCGGAACTTCTCTGGAAGAACTCGTCTAGATATTGGAGTTTGACCACGGACGGAACGAACTACTTTGAGATTGCCTCCTCGAAGAAAATTAAAGGTGGCACTACGTCTCTCGCTACGAATGACGCGTCCAAAACTATTGATTTCTCATACACGTTCCCGTCTACCCCAATCGTTACGGTCTCTTTGCAGGCGTCCAGCGCAGACGCAGACATCATAGGAACTCAGATTAGCAGCATTTCCGCTTCTCAAGCGGTTGTTCAATTCACGACTCCAATCCCGAGTACCGCTTCATATACTCTAAACTGGCATGCGATAGCGTCAATGTCATAATTATACCGGCCATGTACTTAGAGAGAAACCCCTCTATTGAGGGGTTTCTTTTTTGATAAAACTCGTATATTTAATTAGTATATTTATATGAGTATTGAAGAGTTAAAGAGTAAAGCTAGACAAGAGTTCGTCAATAACTTCATAAATCAGGCTAATTTGTCTCTGATTTTACAGATTTTACTTAAAGAGGCGGAGAGTCAGGCTTGCGATTATGTGAATCGCTTATCAGAGGAAGATCTTAAAAACTTAGTCCTTTCTGTCCGGAAGGTCGAAAATGAGTCTATAAAACCTTCTTTCCGGGAAAATGTATTGAATTTATTCAAGAGTCTAAGGCTTAAATTAGGGATTAAACCCAAAAGAAAAGGCTTTTCCACAAAAAAAATCTCTTAATCTTAGTGTAAATTTCAGAAGAAATGGCTAAAAGTTTCCATACAGAACATCTAAAAACGACAAATGTTTACGCGGTTCAAGCTGGAGCGTTAAATGTTAGCGGAGATTTTCTTCCGTTAGTAAGTGGTAATTTCGATTTGGGCTCAGCCGCTAAATATTGGGACAATGTTTTCATAAATAAAGTAAGACTTTCGGGCCAAGTCCTCGATATTTTAGGCGGAGATTTAAGATATAACTCAGCGGATGTCATAACGACTGATAATATCTCCGATTTTCTAGCTTCTGGATCAGGAGTCAGTTTCGACGACGCTAACTATACAGCGAACGGAATTCAAACGATATACTCTACAAGCGGCACAATAGAAAACATTAATAACGTATTAGTGTCCATAGATGGTCTAATGCAAAGACCTAATGTAGACTTCATCATCGCATCAAATAATGTGGTCTTCTCTACTGCTCCCGCCACAGACTCTGTTCTCCTTATAAAAAATCTTAAAGGAACCTCTTCGACTTCTTTGGTGGACACTTCTTGCGCGGGAACTACTTACAATAGATGCGACGAAATGACAATGGTGTTGCTGAGTTCGGTTTTCCATTGATATGAGTTATTTGAGTATAGATGGCTATGTTAATCGATATACTTATAGCGGAGAAAGTTATTCCTCTAAAGTAGAGAGACTTCTTTTATCTAATTCTCAAAATGGAAAGCAAATAAGCATAACTGGATTTAATGTTTCTGGATTCTCTTTAATACATCAAACTCAAGACGGAACAGGGCATGTTGATGAGATTTTTTTGTATGCTTCTAATCATGCTCCGTCGGGAATAGGAGACGTAGATTTAACTCTTTCTTGGGGACATGATATACCTTTGACTCAAGATGGTCAGGTCGGAGCTGACGCAAGGAATGGAGAAATGAAAATTACTATTCCGTATGAGGCAGCTCGATTTCAAGTTATCGATGGAAAATTATTACAGAATGGCTTGTCCGTGAAGGGGTTCGAGACTTTAGCTACTGGACTTAACGATGGTTATCCAGTACTCGCCCCGCCTTCCCCTCCTGTTCCGTTCGGTCCGATAATGCTTGGATATCAACAGTTCCCCGGGTATTACGTCGGATACGGATGGCCTACCGCGAATGACGCTTTATATGGCACGGCGGCGGGATATTATTCTGCGAGAGTTATAAATGGTTCAGTTTTATTTGGAGCTCAAATCAATACGTGGCCAGCGCTTTCTCCAGCCTACGAATATTTCAAACTGCAAAACGGTGGAGTCGTTGGAATCAATATGGCTAGGAATTGGTCGGAAACAAGTCAAATTATTTACGTTCAATAAAAATAAAATTTATGGCTACAATACTAAAAAAGTTGCTATCTCAGTCCCAATACGGGAAGAACATATTAGTCACTGGTTCAATCACTGGTGAATCGACTATACTCCATACTTCCATAGCTGGAAACTCGAATATGGATGAAGTATATTTGTACGCTTACAATAGCAAAGATGAAGATCTTGACTTAACTATTTATTGGGGAGAGATTTCGAGCGACGCCGAAATGAAAGTTACCATCCCGTATCAAGCTGGAAGATATATGATTGTAGATGGAAAATTACTACAGAATGGGCTTCAAGTCAAGGCTATTTGTTCTAGCGGGAGTGGAATAAATATTGATGGATATGTTAATCAATTTATTTATTGACCATGCCGAATCCGCAGACATTTTATTTTTCGAGTAGAAACGACGTGATCAATATCCCTGCGGATCATGGGTTTTATTATCTTTTGTTTACCGCGACGGGGTTCGATACTCTTACTTCTACTTATAGATATCGTTTGCCAAATAATGTTGACGCAATAACCGTGTCTTTCAGAGGAGCGACTCAAGCAGAAATGGATGCTTGCGTTTCTTCTTATCCAACTTATAATCTTGATAATACTTGGATTCCTATCGTCAATGGGGTCGAGCCATATAGCACAAGTTCACTTTTCTATGTTAGCGGAGCTAATTACGGTCGTAGTCCATTTGCGTTCTGCGCTGCGGCTGCCGTTTTCTCTTCCGTCACTCTATGCGAAACTGCTGGCAATCCCGCAGTCGTTGAAAAATCAGTACACAGGTTAACTCTTAGGGGGTTTCAGTCTCCAGCCGTCGGAAGTCCTC
>SXGR01186228.1_pt1 | contig 10632 bp, 12 predicted proteins | sample 3174711 | NCBI WGS metagenome assembly SXGR01 (sample SAMN11356860, study PRJNA531348) | freshwater metagenome | isolation source: freshwater sample F1-60 | place: China: Fuxian Lake, Yuxi | collected 2017-12-25 | reverse complement strand
GGAACCGCAAAAAAAGCACTTGCGACCCCTCAAATAGTTGGCCGCACAACTAAATATCGTGTGTGGACCACCTGTTTTCGCTCTGGTAACCATCGGTATCCCCTAGGATACTTTGGTTACGAAACGCCCTAATTACCAAATTATATAAAACAAATACTTACGATTACATTAACCAGCAAAGCCAGATACATGCAATACCCGCCGTCTTGGGCTCCTACAGTCAAGCCGCCGCAAACCCGACGTCAAGAGGCATCATGCACAAACGCTTTGTGTTATTTTTGGGGGCGCATATCGTCGCTCTGGCTTCGTCGTTCGCTCCTCTCGCCAATCACGCCGCCGACCTCAACCGCGGTTGGGTGGATTTCACACCGCCCTCGGAAATCCGCTGGGTGAAAAATCCGAATGGCAACAACGAGTCCGCCATTCTGTTTGGCGACCCACACAAGCCCGGCCCCTACGTGGCGCGCATCAAGTGGTATCCCGGCAAATTCAGCCGACCGCATTTTCATCCAAACGACCGCTTTTTCGTCGTGATCTCCGGCACGTGGTGGCAAGGCACCGGTAGCAAATATGACCCGGGCAGCACGGTGCCCGCGCCCGCCGGGAGCTACGTCTTTCACCGCGCCAAGGGCATACACTATGACGGCGCAAAAGATGAGGAAACCATCATTCAGGTGTGGGGCATGGGGCCGGCGACATCCACACCTGCGGAAGAAAAGTAACGGTCAGCCTCGTCGTGCGCTTGTACGAACCACAGCAAATTTCGGGGTGGCTGATTTATGGTGGAACTGAAGCGCTAAAACACTTTCTTGCGCCGCCACTTCTTCGGCCGGTCCGGCGGAAACGTCAGGCCACTGGAGCACACTTTCAGGTCAACCATGGATTTTGCCAGCGTGATGGCGCACTGATAGCCTTCGAGCACCGGCACATCCCAGCCCAATGCCTGCAATCGCTGCGCCAGAAACGGTCGCAGGAAAAACAGGCCTGAGCAGCCAAAGGTGAGAACCTCGGCGCCGTCTTCCTCGATGGCCTCCACCGCCGCCGTCACCGCAGATTCCAGAATCTCACAGCGTTCGCCGCGCAGGATTTTTTCTTTCTCCTTGCGCGGGATCAGCCCCTCGGTGTGCGGCGGCCGCGGGAACGGGCTTTCGAGGTTGCGTATCGAGGCACAGCGGTGATCAAAACGGTGCCGCACCACCAGATCGTAGTAATACATGTTGTGAATTTCGGTGAGATCGATCACGCTGAATTTGTTCCCCAGCGTGCTCGCGTAGTGCATTTGCGCGAAGGCGCACGACACCACCGGGATGCCGAAGGGCCGCGCGATTTCGCGGGACTCCGGAAAACCCGGCTCGCCGCCGCCCAAAAGCACGATGCCGTTGAATTTGCCGCTCTCGCAGGCCTCGCGCACGATGGGCAATCGCCCGGCCGCGACCAAACCGAATTCCTCGCGACTTTCGACGGGCCAGTCGCCGTAAGTGGCCAGCGGCCCGCGATGCAAATCCCATTCAACATCGGCCAGAATGTCCACCAAGGTTTCGTGATTCATCAGGCGCGATTCCTTCGGCCCTTCGGTTGCACGGTGCAGGTATTTTGATCCTGTAGGCAGGTCAAAGGCCTGGATCATCAGAAAGCGGTATTTTTTGGTTGTGTTCGTCAAAGCAAACTCCCGGGGATGGCCCGTAGATTAATGGTGGCGCAACTATAATGCGTAACGTATGAATCCGAAAATTCCGCCACCGCTGATCGCAGCCGCAATCGCTGCGGCGATGTGGGCCGTGGATCGCGAGCTGCCGTCGGCCCGAATCGAATCCGCGCTGCTCGCTCCCTTGGCGGTCGCGTTGGCCGTTGGCGGCCTGATATTGGCGTTCGCCGCCGTCGTCGCGTTTATCCGCGCCGGCACAACGATCAATCCGCTGCGGCCTTCACGGGCGACGCGCCTTATCACCACCGGGGTGTTCCGCTTGTCGCGCAATCCGATTTATGTGGCCGACGCACTGCTGCTGGCAGCGTGGATAGTATGGTTGGGTGGTTTATTTAACCCATTGTTTATATTGATATTTTTTTGGATCATTCAGCAGTGGCAAATCGTGCCCGAAGAGCTTGCACTGCGCGCGCTGTTCGGCGACGACTACGCGCGCTATTGCGCCCGGGTGCGGCGCTGGCTATAACCTGAAAATATTATTCAACGTTCACCGGACACGCATGATGAAACTCTACATCACCCCAGGCTCTCCTTACGCGCGCACGGTACGCATGGTCATACTCGAAAAAAACCTGGCGAATCGGGTCGAGATCATTCTCGCACCCACGCGCCAGAAAGACAGCCCCTACTACAAGATTAATCCTTCAGGCCGGGTGCCGTATCTTGTTCGCGACGACGGCGTGGCGATGGAAGAATCCGGGCTGATCGCGGCTTACCTCGATCATCTTGACGGCAAACCGCAGTTCGATTGGCCTGCGGGAAGCGCCGGCTGGGAACCGCGCCGCATCGACGCGCTGGCGCACAGTCTGATCGACGGCTTCGCCGTGTGGTCACGCGAGCTGGCACGGGCTGAGAACGAACGTTCACCCACCACGCTCGCGCACGAAGCGGCGCGCGCGGCACGCATGCTGGATTTATGGGAAAACACCATCGATCACCCGGTGATGCAGGGGCCGCTTAACCTCGCGCAAATGACGCTCTCCTGCGCGCTGGGCCACGCTGAGCGTATCCCAGCCTGCGCGTGGCGTAACGGCCGCCCCAAACTGGCGGCGTGGTTTGATGCTTTCGCGCGGCGGCCGTCCTTTGCTGCCACGGCGGCGGCACCCAGGTAGCGGGATGCCAATCCGGCGAGCGCCCTCCTGTAAAATACGTGCTCTCGTAAAAACGCACGCAAGGAAATCCACCCATGTACCGCGCCACCACTGCCCTTCGCAAACTTGTCAACGCCGGCAGGTTTCTGGAACTGCCCACCGCGCATGACGCGCTCACCGGCAAGCTGATTCAGAGCGTCGGTTTCAAGAGTCTGTATGTCGGTGGTTTTGTCACCGGCGGCAGCACCACCATCAGTGAGCCGCAGTTGACCATGACGGAGCAGATCGGGCTGGCGGGCAACATTGCCAATGGACTGAAGATACCGGTGGTGATGGACGCCGGCGCGGGCTGGGGCGAGCCGCTGCACACCATGCGCACCATCCGCGAGTGCATTCGTGCGGGCATTGCCGGCGTGCACATCGAGGACCAGTTGTTCCCCAAGCGCGCGCACTATCACACCTATGTCGCACACAATATTCCGATCAACGAATATCGCGACAAAATCAAGCTCGCCTGCGTGCAGCGCGACGATCCAAACGACGGGGACAAGGATTTCGTCATCATCGCGCGTTCGGATGCCTGCCGCGAACAAGGCTACAACGAAGCGGTGAAACGCATGCTGGTGGCGCGTGAGGCGGGCGCTGACATGGGGTTGATTTTTCCGCGTACGCACAAGGAAACGATGAACGCGCCCAGACAATGCAAGCTGCCCATGGTGTATGTGCAAAGCCGCGGCAACCGCGACAACCGTCCGCTGTATTCGAATGCACAACTCAAAGACATGGGCTACGCTGGCTGCATCGATGCGATTTTGTCGGTGGGCGTACAGTTTCACTTCATGCGCCGCGCGCTGCTGGAAATCAAAAAGACCAGCGACTACACCGGCATGACGCCACAGGAATGGGTGACCGCGCGCCACGATATTGAAACGCTGATCGGGCTCGAAGAACATTACAAAATCGAGCGCGAGACCGTAGAGAAAGTCTACTATGCAAGTAAAAAGAAACCGCGGAAGTAGATTCCTAAGTATTTGTTTTTATTGATTATTTTTTACACCCTCTGAGAACACCATGCCCGATTCCGTCGAACACCTGCGCCAGTGGATAGGCCGCAAAGAATCCCATCACGATCTCGCCACCGCGTGGCCGATAGCCGCCATGGCCGCGACCCTCGACCGCGACGACCCACAGCCGCGCGAAGGTGATGCCATACCCGAGGGCTGGCACTGGTCGTATTTTCTGGAAACGGCGCTTGCGCGCGAACTCGCGCACGATGGCCACCCAAAGCGCGGCGGATTTTTGCCGCCCGTCTCGCTCCCGCGCCGCATGTGGGCGGGCGGGCGGCTGGATTTTCGCCGGCCGATCAAAATCGGCGAGAAGCTCGCGCGCGAATCGGAAATTCTGTCGGTGGAGCCGAAGTCCGGCAAGAGCGGCAATCTCGTGTTTGTCACGGTACGGCACACGGTTACCGTGGCAAATGAAATCGCCGTGGTCGAGGAACACGATATTGTTTACCGCGACGCCGCGACACCCGGCGCCGCTCCACCGCCGGGAAAACCCGCGCCCACCAACCCGGTGTGGCGTCACGAGGTGATGCCGGATGAGGCGATGCTGTTTCGCTACTCCGCGCTGATTTTCAACGCGCATCGCATTCACTATGATCTCGATTACTGCCGCAAGGAAGAAGGCTACCCTGGTCTGATCGTGCACGGTCCGTTGCAAACCACGCTGCTGTTGGATCTTTCGCGCCGCAACGCGGGCAAACCGGTGCGCAAGCTCGATTACCGCGCAGTGAGTCCGTTGTTCCACAACGAAAAGGTCACCGTCGGCGGCATCCTGTCGGCAGACGGCAAATCGGCACAATTGTGGACGGCCGGGCCATCGGGCAATGTTGCGATGACGGGCGCGGTGCAGTATTGATTCCCCGGCACGCTGCGTATCGCGCCACCGGGTGGCGAACGCTGGGCTAAAATAGCAGCATGAAACGCCACCTCATCGTCATTTACGTCTCGATCGTCGTGCTGCTGCTGGCGGGCCGCACAGCCTGGCAAAACTGCATGTGGGAACTGCTGTCGAGCGTCAGTTCCGCCGCGATTATCATGGCAGTCATCATCATCGGCTGGCGCGTGATTCGCATGCGCCCCGATGCCGGCGATGAAATCATGCTGAAAGGCGAACTGCTCGCCACCACGCGCGTGGTGCTGATTGTGATTTGCGTCGGCGCGCTGATCGCCGGCTTTGGCGACACCTTCGGACGGCAAATGTTTGGTTGCCGGTAAGACTGGCCGCTGTCAGTTTTAGTTGGCTGTGATAGCCAACGGCTGAGGCAGGTTCGACTCAATCAAAAAACGCGCCACGGCGCGTTTCTTGTTTTGCATCCGGCTTCTCGCGTGGACTACCAGCCGCCGCGCTCCGGCGACGCGTTGATTTTGTGGATGCTCAGATCCGAGCCATCAAACTCTTCTTCCTCGGTCAGCCGCAGACCCATCACCACCTTGAGAATGCCATAAAGCAACGCCGCGCCCACGATGGCGACAACAATGCCCAGCGCCGTGCCGATCACCTGCGCGCCGAGGCTCACGCCGCCAAGGCCGCCCATACTCTTTACACCGAAGATGCCGCAGGCGATGCCGCCCCACGCACCGCAAAGCCCGTGCAAGGGCCACACACCCAGCACGTCGTCGATCTTCAGGCGGTTTTGCGTCAGGGTGAACATGAACACAAACAGGCCGCCCGCAACCGCACCGGTGGCCAGCGCGCCGATGGGGTGCATCACATCCGACCCTGCGCACACTGCCACCAGACCGGCCAGCGGACCGTTGTGCACGAAGCCCGGATCGTTACGCCCTGCGATTAGCGCCGCAAGGGTGCCTCCCGCCATCGCCATCAGCGAATTCACTGCCACCAGACCGGAAATCTTGTCAATGGTTTGCGCCGACATCACGTTAAACCCGAACCAGCCCACGGCCAGTATCCACGCGCCCAACGCAAGAAACGGAATGGAGGACGGCGGCTGCGCAGTCACGCCGCCGTTTTTCGGATACCGTCCGGTGCGCGCACCGAGCAGGATCACTGCCACGATCGCGAGCCAACCGCCCACCGTGTGCACCACCACCGAGCCGGCAAAATCATGGAAATTCTCGCCGGTGGTGGCCTTGACCCAATCCTGAAAACCAAACTTGTTGTTCCACGCCATGCCCTCGAAGAACGGATAAATCAGGCCGACGATCACCGCAGTGGCAATCAACTGTGTGCTGAACTTTGAACGCTCCGCTATGCCGCCGGAGATAATCGCCGGCACAGCCGCTGCAAACGTCAGCAGGAAGAAAAACTTGGTGATTTCAAAACCACTTTTCTCCACCAGCTTTTCCGCGCCGACAAAAAAATCCACACCATAGGCCACGCTGTAACCGATGAAAAAATACGCCATCGTCGACACCGAAAAATCGCACAGGATCTTCACCAGCGCGTTGACCTGATTTTTGCGGCGCACCGTACCCAGCTCCAGAAACGCGAAGCCCGAATGCATGGCCAGCACCATGATCGCCCCCAGCAGGATAAACAGCGTGTCAGTACTGATTTTTAGCGCTTCCATCACTATGCTCCATTTTGTTTAATCGACGCACCAAGAAAAAGCAAAATTCATTCCAATATTTAAGTATCAGTTTTTAAAGGAATTTAATTTTATAACCTCCTTATCACGCACCAATATAAACCGAATACCAACTGGGATGAACTAGTTTGGTGCATTCATATAAATCACCATGTGGTAAGAGCGCCCCACGATAACGTGTGGTCTTGATGATGGATGCGCCCACTTTCATTGAACTCGGTTTACCCGGTGCTCGACAAACCCATCGGGTTCGCGTTACTCGGCCCGGCGGGCAACCCTCACAATACAGTAGAAATCCTCTGTGACGGCGTGGCCATGGCGCTGGCGTCGAAGGATGTCATCGACGCGGCGCCAACCAGGGAGTGACGCCGGGCAACGGCCCAGCCAAGAAACTCGACGCTTTTTTGAAAGCTAATACGGTGATGTGGGCGCGGCTGGTTAAATAGGCGGGGATAAAGCCGCAGCAATGCCGCACCGGCCCGGACACGTCCAGCTCAGGGCTTAGTTCTCCAACCGGATGTTCGCCGCCTTGATAACTTTGGCAAACGCCGCGAGATCGGCCTTGATAAGCGCGGCGAATTTGTCCGGCCCATTGACGAAAGGCTCCACGCCCTGCAGCGCGAGCTTTTCTTTGAAATCGGCCATGCCCTGTATCTTGATGATTTCGCTGGCGAGCTTGTCGACGATGTTCTTGGGCGTGCGCGCGGGCACGACAACGCCCATCCAGTTCTTCACAATGTAACCAGGCAGCCCCTGCTCCGAGAAAGTCGGCAACTGCGGCAACACTGAAAGCCGCGTTTCGCCGCCGACGCCGAGCGCGCGGATCTTTCCGCTTTTGATATGCGGCAGCAGGGTGAGTGTGTTGTTGAATGCCAGTTGCACCTGCCCGCCAACCAAATCGGCCATGCCTGGCCCGCCACCGCGATACGGTACGGCGACCAGTTTCACGCCGGCCAGTACATTGAAATATTCAAGCGCAAGATGTTGTATGCCGCCGACGTTGGACACCGCAGCGTTCAACTGGCTTGGCTTCGCTTTGGCGAGCGCCACGAACTCCTTGAGATTGTTCGCCGGCACCGCAGCATTCACCACCAGCAAGTACTCGGTATTTACCAGCGTCACCACGGGCGGAAGCTCAAGAATCTCCTTGTACAGCGGATTCGAATGCGCAGTCGGATTGATGACATGTGCCGCAGTCACCAGAAGCAGGGTTTGCCCGTCGGGCGCAGAGCGCATCAGCGTTTCACCCGCCACAATGTTGTTACCACCGGGACGGTTGTCGATAATGACCTGCTGTCCCCACGCATGCGTAAGCTTGTCGCCAACGAGACGCGCGACGATGGTGGTGGCCCCACCCGGCGCATTGGGCACGAGAAAACGTATCGGCCGGTTGGGATAATTTTGTTGGGCAGCCGCAGGGGCAGCCACGACCGCGACCGTGCCGAACACCGCAGCCATTGCAGCAACAGTGCGGGCAACTCGACCTAGGTTCATAAGCGTATCACTATAAGTATTTGTTTTCATTGAATATTTTATTTTTCGCAGGGCAGCGGTATACGCGCCTCCGCAGCGATATGTTGCGGCCGCTCGCTGGTGTAACCCGCGTTGGTGGTGTAGATCACCACCATGCGGCTGTTACTCGCAGCGGCGATGCCATGCGGCAGGCCGGCGGGCAGGCTGATCACCGTTCCCGGCACCAGCGGCGAATCGGGCCGGTCGGCGAAGGTGATCGCGCCACGTCCTTCGACGCAGTAAATCACTTCGTCATCATTCGGGTGCACGTGAAACGGCGTGACTTGACCCGGCTCATAACAATTCATGCGTGTGACAAAATCCTTCGACGCTATCAGCGGCAGATTAACGCGCGCTTCGGACGAATATTTTTTCAGCGTGTTGACGTTGAGCGTCTGCACCGTACCGATAGTCATAATGAAGCTCCCCGCTTGCTGTTTACTATTCACGATTCAGGGTCAACGCAACGCCGGCGCCTTTCATCCCCGGGCTAGTCCACCTTCGCCCCCGCAACCTTCACCACCGGCCCCCACTTGCCGAGTTCCGCGGCGATGAAGCGGGTAAATTCTTCTGGCGTACCACCCGCGGTTTCGATGCTGACGGCGGTGAGCTTTTCCTTAACGTCAGGCATCGCGAGCACGCGGTTGGATTCGGCATTGAGCCGGTTGATCACGGGACGCGGCGTGCCGGCGGGCGCCTGAAAACCGTACCACACCAGCCCGTCAACACGACCGAAACCGGCCTCCTTCATAGTGGGCACGTCGGGATAGGCGCTCACGCGCGCCGCGCTGGTAACCGCCAGCGCGCGCACACGCCCCGATTTGATGAACGCCTGATGTCCCGCGACCGCGTCGAAAAATAATTGCACCTCACCCGAAGCGAATGCCGGCGCGCCAGTACCGCTGCCCTTATAGGGGATGTGCGGGCTGGGAATGGCAGTGACGACTTTGAACAGTTCGCCCACCATGTGCGGCGCGCTGCCGGTGCCCGGCGAGCCCCAGCTCACGGCGTTGGGTTTACTTTTGGCTAATGCCACCGCTTCGCTCACCGTTTTCACCGGCACTTGCGAGTGAGACATCATGAATACCGGCATGGTCGCGGAGAGAATCACTGGCGCAAAATCCTTCACCGGGTCGTACGGCAAGCCCTTATAAATATGCGGGCCGATGCCGTGCATGGTGATGCCGCTGTGCAATAGCGTGTAGCCATCCGGCTGCGCCTTGGCGACCACATTGGTGCCGATCACACCCCCGGAACCCGGCCGGTTATCGACCACCACAGTCTGGCCCAGCAGATCGCCCAGCTTTTGCGCCATCACGCGCGCCAGCACATCGGCGGCGCCGCCGGGTGGCAGGAACACCACCACGCGCAGCGGGCGCGTGGGAAAGTTTTGCTGCGCGTGGGAAGGCAAGGCATACGCGGATAGCAGCGCAGCAGCCATCCATGTCCATCGTTTCGAGCATTTCATATCCAAGGCTTCTCCGGGTGCGGTGCGAATAGGTTGCAATCAGGCGGGTGGCCAATTTTACCAGCGGCTTCCCGATGAATCGGGCTTATGCGGTTGTGCGGCATCGCCCCTGTCACTCCAGCGCACCCGCAGCGCGCAACGCATCAATCTCCACCGCGTTCGCGCCCAGCCAGTCCTTCAACACCACATCCGCATGCTCACCCAACTGCGGTGCCGCGCCACGGTACTCAACCGGCGTGGCGCTCATGCGTATGGGATTGCGCACGCCAGGCACTTTGGTACCGTCGCTGCGGTCGAGATCAATGCGCAACCCACGTTCGCGTGCCTGCTCCATCTCGAACACTTGCTTGATATCGTTAATCGGCCCATTGGGCACGCCACCCGCATCCAGCCTTGCTGCCAGATCAGCCACGGTACTTTCGCCGAAGGTGCGGCGCAGCTCGCTTAGCGCCGCATCGCGATTGATCTGGCGTGTTGAGGGTGAAGCGAATCGTGGATCAACCGCAAGATCATCACGCGCCAGTGCCTTGCACAAACCCTGCCACTGCGAATTGTTGCCACAGGCGACAATCAGATGCCCGTCGGCACATTTGAAGGTTTCATACGGCATCATGATGCCGCCGGAGGAATTCCCCTGCCGTGTGGGCACCTTGCCGGTCTGAAAATAACCCGCCGCCTGATGCATGGCGAGCGCTGCCACGGTGTCGAACAGTGCCATATCGATATGCTGCCCCAGCCCGCTCGCGTCGCGCTCACGCAGCGCGGCAAGGATGGCCACGCCTGCATATAGGCCGGTGGACAGATCAACTATGGATGCACCGATTTTCATCGGCCCGCCGCCGGGCTCGCCGTCGGGAATACCGGTAACGCTCATCAATCCGCCCACACCCTGGAATATATAGTCATAACCCGGCCGTTCGCGCAGCGGCCCGGTCTGGCCAAAACCGGTGATCGAGCAATACACCAGCCGTGGATTGAGTTTGGACAGCGTCGCGTAATCCAGCCCGCGCCGCGCGAGATCGCCGACTTTGTAGTTTTCGATCAACACATCGGCTCCACCAGCAAGCCGCCGCACCAGTGCGGCACCCGCGTCGTTCGCCAGATTAATCGCTATCGAGCGCTTGTTGCGGTTGGCGCTGCCGAAGTAGGTCGAATCACGCGTCGGCTCGCCTTTCTCATCCGGCAGCCACGGCGGTCCCCACGGGCGCGTGTCGTCGCCGATGCCGGGGCGCTCGATCTTGAT
>SXGR01420002.1_pt1 | contig 10633 bp, 8 predicted proteins | sample 3174711 | NCBI WGS metagenome assembly SXGR01 (sample SAMN11356860, study PRJNA531348) | freshwater metagenome | isolation source: freshwater sample F1-60 | place: China: Fuxian Lake, Yuxi | collected 2017-12-25 | reverse complement strand
GGCATGACCGAACGGGGGATGGCCGAGATCGTGCAAGAGGGCGATCGCCTCGGTCAGATCCTCGTTGAGGCCGAGTTGACGGGCGATCGTGCGGCTGATCTGCGCGACCTCCAGCGTATGCGTGAGCCGAGTGCGATGATAGTCTCCCGCTTGATGGACGAGCACCTGCGTCTTGTGCATGAGCCTGCGGAAGGCAGTGGAGTGCACGATGCGATCACGATCGCGAGGATACAAGGTCCGAAACGCGTGCGCCGGCTCGGCATGCTTGCGTCCCCGGCTTAGGCGCGTGCGCATGGCGTATGGGGCGAGCAGGTCGTCCTCACGTGCGAGCCAGTCGGGAGGGGCAAATAGGGGGGCGTCAGGGGGCATGGGCATTCCTTTCGTACTTCGCTCTTCATACTTTGTATTCCATTCGGTGGAAGACGAAGAGCGAAGAGCGAAGTACGAAATAACTCAATTCTTGATGCGTTCCGTCAACAATGTGTAAAAGGATTCCAACGATTGCACGATGACACGCGTGTCCGCAACGACGGGCATGAAGTTCGTGTCCCCTTGCCAGCGTGGCACGATGTGCCAATGTAGGTGACCGGGCAAGCCGGCGCCGGCCGCCTTGCCCAGGTTCAGGCCGATGTTGAACCCGTCTGGCTTCATCATGTCGCCGAGAATCGTCGCGAGCCGCGCGAGCATTTGTTGCATCTCCAGCGTTTCATCGGCGTCGAGTTCGTGCAAGCTCGCCTTGTGCGCACGCGGCGCGACCAACAGATGGCCGTTGTTGTACGGAAACCGATTGAGCACCACGACGCTCTTCGGCCCACGCCAGGCAATCAGGTGCTCTCGATCCTTGTCTTGGGCCAGGCCGGAGCAAATGAAGCAGGCGTCGCGCTCATTGGCAGGCTTCGCGCTGGCCACGTAACTCAAACGCCAGGGGGCCCAAAGTCGGTCCATGTCAAATTCCTCGACGTGCGAAACGAAGACACTTGTAGAACCCGCAGCGTAGGCTAGGGTCCAATATTGGCCGTTGTCGCAGGCGCATTCTCCACGTACTTATTCTAGGTCCGCTGGATTCGAGGCAGAAGATGTCCTGGGTCTATTCCGTCCGCTTTCACCTGTTCTTCGCGCTGGCGCTGTGCGCGGCCGGGACGGTTGCCTGCTGGTACTCGGCCAGTCAGAAACACGTCTGGTGGCATTGGCTGGCGAACTGGCTGGTCGTGGTCAATCTCATCACATTCGGCTACTATGGGCTCGATAAGCTACTCGCTTCCCGGTCCTGGAATTTTCGCATTCCCGAACGGGTCCTGCACATGCTCAACGCCGTTGGCGGCAGCCCGGCGGCGTTGTTGGCGATGCGCGTGTTTCGTCACAAGACCGCCAAGGTCTCGTTTCGCGTCTTTTTCTGGGTCATTGTCGTACTGCAATTCGTGCTGATGGGATACATTGTCAAAGTGACCTACTGGAACTAAGCTAATATCTCGCCGTCTGCGCCCCAGCGCTCGCGCCAAAACACGCTAATTCTTGGCGCCAGTACGCGAGTGCTAAGCCGCAAGCGGCAAACACGAGGATAAAGAACATGGCTGTACCGAAAAGGCGCACGTCGAAAGCGCGCCAGGGCAAACGGCGGAGTCACCTGCACTTGAAGGTCCGCCAAAATACCTACTGCATTCGCTGCGGCGAGGCAGTCCGCCCGCACATCATCTGCTCGAATTGCGGCTGGCATAACACGCAAGGCCGCGAAGCTGTCGTGCTAGAAGAAGCCGAGGAGAGCTAACCCATGCGAATCGCGCTCGATGCGATGGGGGGCGATCATGCGCCCGGCCCGGTCGTTTTAGGAGCGATCCAGGCGGTACAGAAAGACGCCGCGATGCACGTCGTTCTCGTCGGCGATCAGGCGCAAATCGAGCCGTTACTCGCCTCCGCGGGGAATGTGCGCGATCGTCTGGAGATCTTCCACGCCAGCCAGGTCGTGACGATGGAAGAATCCGCCGCCCTGGCCTTTCGGAAAAAGCCCGACAACTCGATCACGCGCTCCTGGCAGCTGATGCAGCAGCGCAAGGTTGAGGCCATCGTCAGCGCCGGCAACACCGGCGCTGTGGTCGCGGGAGGCTTTTTGCTGCGCCTCTTCCTCAAGGGCGTGCGCCGTCCCGGCATCGCTGCCTTGATGCCGACCCAGCAGGGACTGTCGGTGTTGCTCGACGTGGGCGCCAACGTCCATCCGAAACCCGAACATCTCTATCAGTACGGCGTCATGGGCGCCATCTACGCCAAGCACATCCTGCAGCGCGACAAGCCCAAGATCGGCCTCTTAAACGTCGGCTCCGAAGAAGACAAGGGCAACGAACTCGCCAAGGAAACCGCCGACCTGTTTCGCAGCAGTCCGCTCAAGGACCAATTCATCGGCAACATCGAAGGCCGCGACATCAACAAGGGCGTTTGCGACGTCATCGTCACCGACGGCTTCGTCGGCAACGTCGTCCTGAAGGTGTGTGAAGGTGTTTTTGACTTCGTCATGAGAGTCGTCGGCAAGGAACTGCTCGGCGCGCTCAAGACGGAGCTGCCGCTCGCCCAGCAGGCGATGGGCGGCATCATCAAGCGTTACGATTACCACGAACTCGGCGGAGCGCCGCTCTTGGGCGTGGACGGCATCTGCATCATCTGCCACGGCAGCTCCAAGGAACGCGCTATCGAAAACGCGCTGCACGTCGCCGCCAAACATGCCCGCGCCAAGCTGAACGAGCTCATCGTCAAAGAACTCACAGCGGGTGGTGCAGCGACCCCGGAGGCTTGATTTCGTTTAACGCTCGCACGACGCCACGCAAACGCTAATGACTCTGCCAAAGGACTTGCCGCCATGGAAACCCACGTGGTCAGTGAGCTAGCCTGGCAAAGGATGGTGACCGCCGTGGAAAAAGTGCGCGAACGCTTGCGGCGCGCCGCAGCCGCCTTGGAGCAGGCTCAAGTCCCGTACGCCGTCGTCGGGGGCAACGCGATTGCCGCGTGGGTCGGCGAAGTGGACGAAGCCGCCGTGCGCAACACTCAGGACGTTGATATCCTCCTACGCCGCGCCGACCTCGACCGCGCGAAGGACGCCCTTGCTACCGCCGGCTTCATTTATCGACACGCCGCCAGCATCGACATGTTCCTCGACGGCCCGAAAGCCAAGGCACGCGATGCGGTCCATGTCGTCTTCGCTGGGGAAAAGGTTCGCGCCGAATACCTTCTGCCGGCGCCCGACGTCTCGGAAGTGCGCACGTCATTCACGTTCCATGTGCTGAATCTCGAGGCGTTGCTGCGCATGAAGCTCACGTCGTTTCGCCGGAAGGACCAGGTTCACGTGCTCGATCTGATCGAGGTGGGCCTGGTCGATGCCTCATGGCGAGACCGATTGCCTGCCGAACTTGCCGAACGTTTGCAATCGTTGCTTGACCACCCGGATGGTTGACCGGAGTTTCCTCATGCCTCAACTCGCTTTCCTCTTCCCGGGCCAGGGCGCTCAATACGTTGGCATGGCCCAGCAATTGTGCGACAACCTGCCGGCCGCGAAAAAGCTATTCGACGACGCGGCCAGTATCCTCGGCTACGACTTGCTTGAGGTTTGCGCCATGGGGCCGAAGGATCGTCTCGACAGCACCGCCGTCAGCCAGCCCGCAATTTACGTCGCTAGCCTAGCGGCTCTCGAAAGTCTGCGCGCCCAGCAACCGGGCGTCGAAGCCGAGTGCGTTGCCACCGCCGGCCTGAGTCTCGGCGAGTACACCGCGCTGGCATTCGCGGGGGTATTGAGTTTCACGGATGGCTTGAAGCTGGTCAAGGCGCGCGGCGAAGCGATGCAAGCTGCCAGCGACGCGACTCCCAGCGGCATGGTCAGCGTCCTTGGCCTGGAACTCGCCAAGGTCGAGGAATTGTGCGCCAAGGCGCGTTCGGCCGGCATCATGCAAGTCGCGAATCATCTTTGCCCGGGCAACATCGTCGTGTCCGGTTCGAAGGCCGCGTGTGATGAAGTCGAAAAACTCGCGCCGGAAATAGGTGCGATGAAAACGATTCGCCTGTCAGTGGCAGGCGCCTTTCACACCGACATCATGAAGCCCGCCGATCAAGCCCTTGCGAACGCTTTGGACAAAGCGACGCTCAATCTCGCCAGAATTCCGGTGTGGTCCAACGTGGACGGGAAGCCGCACAGCGCTCCCGCCGAGATACGCGGCTTGCTGGTGCGCCAGGTGGTGCAGCCTGTGCTATGGGAGGCAACGATCCGCGGCTTGTTGGCGAGCGGCGTCACCAAGTTCTACGAGCTTGGCCCGCAGCGCGTTCTTGCCGGGCTCATCAAACGCGTCGAACGCAAGATGGAATGCGTCAACATTCAGGCATGAACCGACTCACCATTCAGCCCCGCTTGCCCGCCCGTGCAATCCAGTCGCGAATCAAAAGCTTGACCCCGGGCAACACGTCGAGCGTGTCGGCTTCGGTCAACACGATGGCTTGCGCCGGCGGCACGCCGAAGTTTTTGCTCAGCTCGACGACATTTTCGGGTTCGTGCACAGCGCTACCGCATTGGCCTGGAATCCTAGCCGGACTTCTTGTTGCTGCCAGGTTCTCTGCACCATAGAATCACTCTTTCTTGATTTGATCCCACCGTCCTTGGAAAACTCGTCATGAAACGAATCGCGCTGTCGATCGCGTGCCTTCTCTCGCTCGTCACCTTGATCCGAGGCGAGATCATCATCGCCGAAGGAGAGGGCTTCACGCCGCTCGACAAGAAGGGCTGGAAGATCACGCATCAGCAAGACAGCTACGGCAGTCACACCTACGGCGGCATGTGGATGACGCACGGCGGCTGTCTCGGCGCGGCGGCGGATAGTGTCGATTCGGTCGCCAAACGCACGATCACCATCAAGGACGGCGGCACGTTTCGCGTCTGGAGCAAGTATCAGGCGCCGCCGTACTTCAATTACCTGCACAAAGTCGAGATCGCCCAGAACGGCAAGACGGTCTTCACACACACCTACGGCAAGAAAGGGACCGACCGCCTGTGGAGCTTCAGCGGCGTCTCCGATGAACTCTGGTGGCCCTGGGGCGTCGATCACGATTGTGCCGAGGCGCCGGCCGCGACCGTCGAATTGAAGCCGGGCAGCGCGGAGATTCGGCTCATTTCCGTGGCGAATCCCAAGCCGGCCGGCGATCGCTTCGTCGATTTTCTCGTGCTGACGACCGACCTCAAAGACGAGTATAAGGGCTTCAAGCCGTACGCCGTCGGCAGCCCGTTCACGCTCGAAGCGCTAGACGCCAGCAAACTCTATGTCCGCTTTCAAAACACTAGCGACAAGCCTGCCCGGCTCAGCGTCTCGCGCGCGGGGCACTTTCAACCAAACTACGGCGGCGCGACGACGCAGATTCCCAGCGACGCCAATCCGAAAGTGAAGGACCAGCCGACCGTCGCGGCGGGCCAGTGGAGTGCGTGGATCAACATCGGCCCGTTCTGCCGGCTCGTTCACGACGAAGGGTTGACAGTCAACCTGCCCGGCGCCAAGGAGTTCGGCTTGCAATTCGCGCGCGACGAAGCCGGCAAGGATCTCGTCGGCGACATGAAAGCGATCAGCGGCGAACCGGTCGTCGTGCCGATCGACGTCATGTGGAGCAAAGATGCGCGCGTCCGCCCGAGCCGCGACTGGGCCAGGGAGATCATCGAGGACTCGAAAAAATGGCGCCGCGCCAACGGCGGCAAGAAGCCAAAGGAAATCCTCTACTATGGCTCCTTCAGCGGCCAGGAAGAATGGGTCCACGAACTCAAGGCCGCCCTCGGCTACAACACAAATCTGCCTGCGAAGTACGATCAAGTCAAACGTGCCGGCCTGCACGCCCATTCGCACAACATCGCGGAGATCGAAAAATTCGCCAAATCGCTGACGAACAAGGAAGACTTCCGTGTTCTCAGCTTCGGCGACGAGATCAGTCTCGGCAGCATTAATTTCAAAGACCCAAAACTCCAAGACCAGTTTCGCGTCTGGCTCAAGGCGAAAGGCATCACGAAGAAAGACCTCGGTGTCGAGCCCGATGAAGCCGTCCTTACGCCCAAGGGCAACCCTCGTCTCGCCTGGTTTACCCAGCAGTTCAACGAAGAGGAGCGCTTCGCCGTCTATCGCGCCATGACCAAGCGTGCCCAGGAATTAATTGGCCCGCACGTTCTCACTGGGGCTAACTATTCGCCGCATCATGGCTGCATGTATTACGGCCATCTCTATCAGTGGATCGACATCTTCAAGCATCAGGGCATGAACATGTTCTGGGCGGAGGATTACATCTTCAGCGTGCCCGAGCCGCCGCAGATGGTGTCGTGGATGTTCGCGCAGATGCGCTGCGCGACGAAGTATCACAATCACCCGATCCACTACTACGTGATGCCGCACGCGCCGGGCCAGGAGCCTGGGTTCCTGCGGCGAAACATGGTCCTGAGCGTCGGCTTCGGCGCCCGGCACATCGACAGTTTCTGGGTAGCGCCGGAGGAGCGCTATACGGAAAATTATGTGGCATGGAAGTATAAGGACACGTTCAAGGTTCTGAGTGAAGCGATCTACGATTCCGCGGAGGTCGAGAAGCTCCAGGCGACGGGCAAGGTGCGACCCGCTCAAGTAGCGATCCTGATGAGCAAGGCGACCGATTACAACGAATCGCGTCTGATGGTCCCGAAGGAGAAGGACCCGTTCGCCGCCCAGTGCAAGAACGCGCCGAAGGAGGTCAATCAAACGTTGTGCCGCAAAGAGCAGCAGATGCTCTATCTGGCCTTGCGGCACGCCCAGCACGCGGTCGATTGCATCACGGAAGAGGACATCCTCGAAGGCTACTTGAAGAACCTCAAAGTCGTCTACTTCGCCGGCGAGTGGATCGACAACCGCGTCATCCCGAAGCTCGAGGAATGGGTGAAAGCCGGCGGCGTCCTGTACTGCTGCGGCGGCTGCGGCCACAAGAATCAATACGACGAACCGGAGCCCGCGATGCTCAAGCTGCTCGGCTTGAAGGACATCAAGACGACGAAGAACGCGTACCACATGCGCACACTGCTGGAGCTGCCGTTGTGTGAGCCGATTGACACGATGATGATTACGCCGCCAAATCAGAAGCCTACGCCGGCATATGGGGCTGTTGCAATGAAGCAGGTCCTTACCCCAGACAATGCAGTCATCATGGGGAAATGGAGCGACGGCAGCGGGGCGACGGTAGCTCGTGATCTTGGCAAAGGCATGGTATTCGCAGTGGGAACGCTGCCGGCGACTGCCTACATGCAGTACGGCGTGGATGCCAGGCCCTGGGCTCGCGGCGGCCAGCACACGTTGCATTATCCACGCAATAATGTGACTCCCGCGCAGCTCTTTTGGTTTGGCAATGTTTTCCTGGCGACCGCCAATCTGGATCGCGCGGCGTACTGCAAGAATACCAACGTCGAGCCGATCGTCCTCGACCACAAGGACGGCACGCTCCTGACGCTGGTCAACTGGACGAACGCCCCGGTAAAGGACCTCGAAGTGCAGGTGCGCATGAAGGACGCCCCGAAGACCGTGCGCACCGTCAGCGGCCAGCGCAACCTGGCGTTCACCGCGAAAGACGGCGTCGTGACGTTCCAGCTCGACCTGGCGGAGGCGGATTACGTGCTGCTGATGAAGTGACGATGATCAAGGCGAAGCAAAGCCGATCCACTTGACCGATTGGATCTCGATCTTGTTCTCGACAAATTCAAACATCGCCTCCAACGGCTCACACTGGAGCTTCGCCAGGCCCTCCGGGGAAATGACGGTGCCGGCCGTTGGTCCGCTGTGCGCGAGAATCTTGTCAATTCGCTTGCACGCGTGCATGATCTCTACGCGATACTGCGAATGATCGACGTAAAGCTCACACAAATCGACCGACGTGGATGTCTCCGCCTAATCAACCTGAAACATGCTTGGCCTCGGCGACGAATTGACGAAACATTTGGCGGATTTGATCCTCGCTCAACGTCCCCGCTTTGTCCCACGTGTCATTCAGATTCTCCAGGAATTGCTCGACTTTCGCAGCCTGGATGCCGGGTTCGTTGGATTTCATCCGCCGCAACGCTTCGGCGATCATCGCCTGATCGTCCAAGGGGGTCTTCTCATTCATGGCGTTCCTCCTCGAAGGGACCCGAATTTGTGGACATTTGGATCTTACCATATCGACATTCGATGTCTCTAGCGGTTTTCCGAAACCCTGCGGGCGGCAGGAAGTACGACCCGAAGACCCGTGCGCACCGTCAGCGGCCAGCGCAACCTGGCTTTCACCGCGAGAGACGGCGTAGTGACGTTCCGGCTCGACTTGGCGGAGGCGGATTACGTGTTGTTGATGAAGTAGGCGAACGGCCGGCGTAAGCCGGCTGGTGCGTGACGTCAACTGGATGTGACTTCACTTGCCGGCGTATCTTCCTCGCCGCCAGGGGAGGCCTCGGCTGCGGTTTTTTTTCACCCGCTTGCGACGACGGCGTCCCTTGGGGAGACGTGCGCCGTCTCATCTCCCAGGCGTTCTTCACTTCGAGCGCGTTGGCCGCGAGCGCTTCCGTGCACTCATTGCCGATGTTCCAGGCGTCCAGGGCGGCACGTTGTGGACAAATGCTACGGCGTTCGCGACGAAGGCGATGGCTGGTCTGTCCCACGGCCTTTGTTATTACTGGCTTGGCGACGGCCGAGCTCGGCATGATCGAGCAGATGTTCCGCAATGGTGCGATCTGCCTGTGGAGCCGCATTCAAGTTGCCCTCAAGAATAGCAATGTTTGCGCAACAATCGCGCTTTGGTGCCAGGGGCAATTCTTTGACTAAGCCTTTCGGTTTCTTATATCCTTATCAATTATCGGCTTGCAACATAATGACCATCGCCGCCGCATGCCAGGCATCGAATTTGCTACGATGCCAACGAGGCAATTTGAAGCGGACAAGAACCCAGAGGACCTCCCTCTCATGGACAAGTGTCAGAAGACAGTCGTAGTCATCGGCAATGGTATGGTCGGACATCGGTTTTGCGAGCGGCTCGTCGCGTTCGACGCCAACCGGAGTTGGAAGATCGTCGCCTTTTGCGAAGAGCCGCGGGCCGCTTATGACCGCGTCAATCTCACGAAGTACTTCGAGCATCGTCAGGCCGAGAAGCTCGCGCTGGCCAACCCCGACTGGTACGAGCAGAACGGCATCACCCTCTTCCTCGGCGATCGCGCCACCGAAATCGACCGCGACAAGCGCATCGTCCGCTCCGCGCGCGGTCAAGAAATCCCCTACGCAGTCGTTGTGCTGGCGACGGGGTCGGCCCCCTTTGTGCCGCCGTTGCCGGGGGTCGATAAGAAAGGCGTCTTCGTTTATCGCACGATCGAAGACCTGGAGCAGATCATCGCGTACGGCAAGACGGCCCGGAAAGCCGCGGTCATCGGCGGAGGCCTGCTCGGGCTGGAAGCGGCGAAAGCAACCTTCGATCTCGGCCTGGAAACGCACGTGGTCGAGTTCGCCCCGCGCCTCATGCCGCGGCAAATCGATGAGGCCGGCTCCCGTGTCTTGGTCGGCAAGATCAACGCGCTCGGCGTCCAGGTTCATCTCAACAAAAACACCAAGGAAATCCTCGGCAACGGCAAAGTCGAAGGCATGGCCTTCGCTGACGGCCCCGCTCTCGATGTCTCGATGATCGTCGTCTCCGCCGGCATCAAGCCGCGCGATGATCTGGCGCGAGCTAGCGGCCTGATGGTCGGTCAGCGCGGCGGCGTTGTCGTCGATGATCACCTGCGCACCAGCGACCCCAACATCTACGCAATCGGTGAAGTCGCGCTCTACGGCGGCATGATTTACGGCCTGGTCGCGCCGGGCTATGAGATGGCCGAGATCGCGGCCGCGAATCTCCTCGGACAGACGCGCACCTTCAAGGGCGCCGACATGTCCACCAAGCTCAAGCTGATGGGCGTCGATGTCGCCAGCTTCGGCGATTGCTTTGCGGACGACAAGAAAGCCAAGGCCATTATCTACGAAGATCCGTTCAAGGGCTCCTACAAGAAGCTGCTGTTCAACCACGAGGGCACGCGCCTCCTGGGCGGCATTCTCGTTGGCGATGCGTCCGAGTACGGCACGCTTTCAATGCTCGCCAAGAGCGAGGGCGCGCTGGCCATGACCCCCAGCGAAGTGCTGATCGGCAAGAGCGGCGGGCCGACGAACGGTGTCTCCAGCATCCCCAACGATGCCCAGGTCTGCTCCTGCAACAACGTCAGCAAGGCGCAGATTTGCGACGCCATCCGCCTTAAAAACCTGAGTTCCGTCGATGAAGTCAAGGCATGCACCAGGGCCGGCACCGGTTGCGGCGGCTGTTTGCCTCTCGTCACCGATCTCTTCAAGGCCCAGATCAAGGCGGCCGGCAAGAAGGTCAACAATAACCTGTGCGAGCATTTTGCCTGCACCCGCCAAGAGTTGTTCGAGATCACCAAGGTCAAGCGCCTCAAAACCTACGAAGAGGTGATCGCCAGCCATGGCCGCGGCCACGGTTGTGAGATTTGCAAGCCCGCCGTCGCCTCGATTCTGGCGAGTCTGTGGAACGAAAGTGTCGTCGAGCAGACCACGATTCAAGACTCCAACGACCGCTTCCTCGCCAACATTCAACGCGGCGGCACCTACTCCGT
>SXGR01399787.1_pt1 | contig 10634 bp, 16 predicted proteins | sample 3174711 | NCBI WGS metagenome assembly SXGR01 (sample SAMN11356860, study PRJNA531348) | freshwater metagenome | isolation source: freshwater sample F1-60 | place: China: Fuxian Lake, Yuxi | collected 2017-12-25 | reverse complement strand
GGAGAAGGTGTATCTGGTCTTATAAGAAAGAAAGACTGGGATTATATTGGAGGTAATGATCCTATTTTCCAACCAGCATATTGGGAAGACACAGATCTCTTTATAAGAATGCAATTAGCAGGATTTAAATTTATAATGACTACAAATTCAATTGTATTTCATTTTGGTAGTAGATCGGATAAAAGTAATTTCCCAACAGATGAAATTGTAAGATCAGAAGTATCAAAAAATTATGAAAGAATCGGAACACAGAAATTTTTTAAAAAATGGGGATTCTTTCCAACACTAACAGATACATCATTTTCAACATACCCAAGAAATATTGATGTAGAAAAATACAAACATTTAATTAAAATATGAATTATAAATGGCCGGATCACGTAAAATTTCCTGAAGATGCATGGTTAAATTTTCATGAAAATCATATCCCTGTCTGGGACACTATCCTACATACGTTAAAAAACAAGGACAGTAACATTGGAATTGAAGTTGGTTCATTTTGTGGCGGAAGCGCTGTTTGGTTGCTTGAAAACGTAATAAAACCATCAGGACATTTATATTGTATTGATATTGAAGAACATGAATTGTTAAAACACAATTTATCAGTATATAAAAACGTTACCTTTAAAAAGGGAAACTCATTTGATGTAATGAGATCTTTAAACAATAACAATACTGAATTTGCAGATGTTATTTATATTGACGGAAGTCATCATGCAAAAAATGTATTGGAAGATATGGTAATCTCATGGAATTTATTAAAACAAGACGGAATAATGATTCTGGATGATTATGGTTGGGGATCTGATAGAGTTGACTATGAAACACCAAAGCCAGCAATTGATGTGTTCATGTATATATACAGAGATTTATATGAAGTGTTGCAATTTGGATGGCAAGTTTTTCTTAAAAAGAAAAAGTATAAATTAACAGAGGACTTCTTAGAAAGAAAATATGAAACATATAATTAGTTTTATTATACCAAGTTATAATAACTTAAGACATCTAAAAAATGCATATTCAAGTATAAAAAAACATGCATCTGATCATGAAATAATTTTTCTTGATGATGGTTCTACTGATGGAACGTGGGAATGGATTCAATCACTAAATGATTCATTAACACAAAAATATAAAAGTAATTCTAGAGTAGGTCATACCGTATTATATGATGTAGGTATAAACATGGCAAAAAATGAAATTATCAGTATATTACACGCTGATATGATCATTGGCCCAAATTACGTAGAAAATTTGTTAAAACATCTAAAACCAAATACTGTAGTATGTGCTACTAGAATTGAACCGCCTTTACATCCTGAAGTTAAGGAAAAAATAACAAAAAACTTTGGATTAGATTTTGATAGTCTTGACATTAAACAATTTGAAACATTTTGTTTAGATGAACAGTCAAACTCAAAAGACAAAACTACAAAAGGAATGTTTGCGCCTTGGATCTTATACAAAAAAGATTTCCAATCAATCGGAGGACATGACCATATGTTCTCTCCATTTCCATATGAAGATAGTGATATATTTCAAAGATGGATATTAAATGGATTTGAACTAATACAGTCCAGAGACGCTTTTGTATACCATCTAACGTGCAGAGGACATAGATGGACGGAAAAAATTCAAAAAGATGATGATTTTTATAAAGAATGTTGTTATAAAAATTCAAGAAATTTTATAAGAAAATGGGGTAGTTGGATTAAAAATGATGAATATAGTTATCCAATATTAACTCCAAAATTTAACATTGGACTTATAATACATAATTGTAATACTGCTTTATTACAACATTTAGAACCATGGGGATCAACTATATACGTAAACTGTGAGACTAATTACTATATAAGTCAAGAACAACCAAAAACACCGTATAACTTAAGATCAAAAATTAAAAATATCAGTGATGAAAAGATCAATGATATAATTGTTGAATTTGACGGAACAAAATTAAATCAAGAAAGGTATGAATTTTTAACTTCACACCTTCCTCTTGTATTAAAAGACTCAGGTCAAATTGGTGAAATGGAATATGATATATTTAAACTTAATATCAAATCCTTAGAAACATATGAAAATAGTTTAATTAAATGTAAGATTTAATTGTTTCTTCTAACTTTTCCTCAAATTGACTTAGTTCAAATTGAGGAAATTCCATTTTAAAATCACAGGTATTAATTGCGTATTTAAAATCATGACCTTTAAGGTCTTCTACGTGTTTATACCATTCCCAATCAATATTGATTCCAGTCAACTTAGAATATATGTCTTTAATTAAGAAAATTAAATCATAGTTAGATACTTCTTTGTCTCCCCCAATCAAATACTGTTTTCCAACTTTACCATCTAATAAAACATTAATTAGAGCGTTAACATGGTCTTTAACATAGATCCAATCTCTTACATTAACACCATTTCCGTACAAAGGAATAGGTTCTTTCTTAATTAATTTGTTTATACAAACAGGAATCAATTTCTCAGGAAACTGTCTTGGACCAAAATTATTACTACAATTAGTGATAATACCTGGAAATTGATATGTTTTAACATAACTTCTTACCAATAAATCACTGGAAGCCTTACTTGCAGCATATGGACTATTGGGTCTATAAGGACTGTCAATGTCAAATGGTCCTTCTTTATGGTTTAAAGTACCAAAAACCTCATCCGTAGATACATGAATAAACTTCTGTATGTTTGTTCCTCTAAAAATTTCCAATAGATTAAATGTTCCAATTATATTGGTTTCAATAAACTTTTTTGGTCCTTTGATAGAATTATCTACATGAGATTCAGCAGCAAAATGAATCACGTAATCTAAATTTAATGATTCAAAATACTTTTTACAATCAGGAAAATATGGTGCCACAATATCCATCATAAGCTTTTGATATTTTTTATCAGTCTGAAACGGTAGATTCTTATTAGCGGCATATGTACCAGCATCTACATTATAGATTTTAGTTACATCTTCCCGTTTAATTATTTCTTCAATAAAGTGGCTTCCAATAAATCCACTTCCACCTGTTATTAATATATTCATGATTTCCAATTATTTAAACAATAATCAATTGAATCTTCTACTGTGCTCATCTTAATTCCAGTAGATAACAACTTACTATTACTCATTACACAATTAGATCTTGGAGTTTTAGCATAGTTTTTATACAATTCATCATCATTAATTAATGTAAAATTTCTGTCTTTTGCAATTGTCTTCTTTAGTTTTTCAACCAATAAATCCGTGGTAATATATCCCGTATTTGTTACATTGTAAATTCCATGTGGCACTTTATCAACAATTGTTTGTATACATGCACTTACAAATTCTTGTTTATTACTAATAGAATTTTCTGCTTGCAACAATTTATCATATTTCAACATTTTTGAAATATAGTTACGTGAATTATTATTTTCTTCAAATGGAATTCTCAATCTCCAGATATAATTCTTATTCCACCTTGAAACTATCTTCTCAGCAATTGCCTTTGTTCCACTATAAAAACTACAATTATTCTGTACAAATGAGAAGTTTGGTATATCTTCTTCTGTAAATGGTTCTCCGTTTACCCTTCTTCCTGAATATATACATCCACTAGATACATGACCAAGTGGAATATCATTTAATGAACACCAGTCAGTCAATATTTGAGGCCAAACAATATTACCATGAATTGTAGATTCTTTATCCAATTCACACGCATCAACATTTGGTTTACCAGTATATCCAGCCGCATTAATAACTGCATCTATTACCGGATAACCTTCATCTTCATACCATTTTTCTAAATCAGAAAATGTAGTATTTTCTGTATTAGACCAACATTTAAATTGTAGTTGTTTATTTTCTAATTGACATTTAAATTCACTTCCAATATATCCGGTAGATCCAAATAGTATAATCATAATATTTTATTTAAATAGTTTTTGTACTCACTTTTAGGCATTTTGTCAACTATATTAGATAGTTGTTGTTTATTTATAAATTTTTTTCTATAACATTCTTCTTCAATACATCCAACTTTGATTCCTTGTCTTTCTTGTATTGTTTGTATATAAGCACTACTTTGATATAGTGACTCAGGCGTTCCCGCATCTAACCAAACAGTTCCTCTTGGAAATTGTATAACTGATAATTTATTGTTTTCTAGATAAATACGGTTTAAATCAGTTATTTCTAATTCTCCTCTTGCAGATGGTTTTAGATTTTTAGCATATTTTATAACTTGATTGTCATAAAAATACAAACCAGGAACAGCAAAATTAGTCTTTGGTATTATTGGCTTTTCTTCAATTGAAATTACTTTATTATCATCATCAAATTCAACCACACCATAATCACTTGGATTATTAACTTGATATGCAAATATAACCGCACCATCTAATAATGGTTTCATTCTTGTCATGCCATGAAAAATATTATCTCCCAAAATTAATCCAACTGTATCATTACCAATAAAGTCTTCAGCTATAATGAATGATTCAGCAATTCCTTTTGGTTTATATTGAACTTTATAACAAATTTCTAATCCTAAATTTTTACCATCACTAAACAATCTTTCATACAAAGGTAAATACTCTGGTGTACTTATAATACATAATTCTCTCATCCCACAACTAATCATAGTGCTAATAGGATAATAAATCATTGGCTTATCATATATAGGAAGCAATTGTTTGTTGGTTGTAGTTGTAAGGGGATATAATCTACTTCCTGTTCCTCCAGATAAAATAATTCCTTTCATATAACTCTTATACTTATATATACTGTTTATATGTACTATATAATTTTTTTAAATGTATTTTTATTGGTTATTTGGTTTAATACTGAAGTATTTGTTGAATACTTCAAATTTACTAGAAATGTATTCAAAATAAAAGAGTATCTCTTAGATAAACCAAATGATTTTGGTCTTACATATCATTCATTTTTATTAAATAAATATAACTGTTTCTTTACTAGATTAATTACATGTCCGTTATGTTTTAATTTCTGGTTAACTTTGCTGTTTACAATTGTTTTTAATTATGGATTATTTACAATTCCAGTAATATATATACTATCATTATTAATATATTTTGTATTTACTAAGTTGTCTCCATGAATATAAGTAACGTAACTGATTTTTATTATTTAGTCAAAACATCTAACCTACAAACATTCAATTCAAATTTGAATGCATTTTTACAATGCGTAGATGACTATAATAAAATTTGCAATTGCAAATCAAATGAAAAATCAAACAAATACAGAGAATGTCATAACCTATACAAAAGAAGTGTTTTAAACGATATTGCATCAATAAAACATGAAATATTCAAAAACACAACTGATGGTGATGTTATGTTTTATGACGGAGGTACCGTCATTCTTACTTTATTAAAGTAATGATTTTAAAACATTATTCACACACAAGTTTAGATAAGAATTTTCAATTAAAGAACCAGTGCCAATTTCTGCTTGTTTCCATTCTAATATATAGTCACTCTTAATTTTAACAAGAGGATCATTGATCTTTTCATGTTCATTAGGAGGTTGTGTGAATATACGTTCATCAAAATCATTATATATATATTTACTTACGTGAATTAAGTTACCACCTAAAACTTCTTTGATCCAATATACTTCATCTTTTGGATATTGATCATATCTGATATCAGAAACAAAAATAACCTCACTGTCATCAACTTCTATATCTTTCTGAAGCATAGATGTCCAATAAGTACCTTCTGTTTGTTTTCTCTTAACTCCACCATACCATACCAACATTTCTCTAAAAATAGACTTATCTTCAGTATTCTCAGAAAAAACATTCAATCCTAACTTTGTTTTGATAAAATCTTCACAATCTTTTTTAAGATAATAAGCTAATGCATATTGTTTAGCCTTAATACCTTTTTGTGACAATTGTTTAATTGCAATGTCACAAAACAAATTTTTGCCACTACGAGCAACACCAGATACACCAATATATTTTTTAGTCATTATCAATTAATTTCTCTAATTCTTTTTCAGTTTTGCCATATAACTTACATACATTAACCAAATCAGTCAATCCATTTTCATTCTTAATCATCATACTACAATAGTCATATGCATCTGCCTTACTAATTTGATAATGATTTGCAATCAACTGAATTAACTCTTTGTTTAGAGATTGCTTATTTGATTTAATCCATTTACAAAATTTACGACCGTATGGAACTACATCACAACAAAGTTTGTAAAATTGTCTATCTGGAACAGAATTGAAATACTTGGAAATATATGCAATCTCTTCAATGCAAGATTGATCCATACTCAACCCCATCAACAATACATACTTATTGAAAGATTTCTTTTCTTCTACTGTAAGTTTATCATAATAGTCAGAAGACTTTACTTCTCTGATATGATTAATGTGATCAAATAAACCTTTATTCTTTACTAAGTTCTTTTTCTCTTCTTTCAATGTTTCTGAGTTTTTCACTGATTGAAGGGTCTTGTTTTTTGGTGGTCTTCCCATAAAAATTATTAATTCTAGCTCTTAGTGAATTTATGATTGTCAACAAATGTTTTTCATTATTAAACAATGTATTTATATCATTTGTCAATTTAGTTACAGTTTCCTCTAAATTTTTAGTTAAATCAAGCGTTTTCTTGATTTTTATTTCTAAATATAAAGAATATAACGCCACTACTAAAATAGTAAGTGGCGTTACAAACTTAAAATAAAAAGACAATGAAATTAAAACACTTGTAATAACAATTATTAATGTTAGTTTTTTAATACTCATTGTCTTTATAGTGTCTGCATTAAGCAGTAACTTCAGCCAATACGTTCTTAAGTGCGTTAATCTGACGACCATTTAGATCAATACGCTTATTACCACGGCGAATGGTAAGCATCTTACCTACACTCTTAACACCCTTAAATGGGGCGGAAGCAAAGGTCTCTAGACCTTGAACCTTGTTGTAAGCGAATGTAGTCTTGTTTTTTGTATTTTTACGTGTAACCATATGTTTTATTTTTGTTTTTTTTGTTTCGTTAGTGTATCACCAACTTGAAATTACTTTACACCATATTAACTGTTCCGTCAACATCTTTTTGAATCAAAGTTTGAAATCTTTTTCAAAACGTTCAATCGCATAGTCTTTTGCCTTGAATTCAAAATCAAAGTCAACATCATTTACACCTAGATATTCTTCAGGAATACTACGTACATAGTCACCGTGCGCACGTGGATTCTTGTTGGTAATGTCATTGTCACTAAAATGAAATAATGGACGGTATGATCCCCATGTACTCATAGACAATTTCATTGCATCTTTAGCAGACAATTTGCCTGGGTTACAACGAAAGTGGAGATTGTCGTAAGTGACAGGAATGCCAGTATTTGAATAAATCAAATCATACAACTCCTCTACTTTCCAACTATTAGGTTTGTCTTCATTTTCCAATACAAGACGAGACTTTACATTAGTTGGAAAATCATTATAAACATCAATAAACCGTTTAGCAATATCTTTGGTATTACCCTTATAACAATTCATATGAATATTGATTGGAGCTTCATATGACTGTGGTAGACCAAACAGATCCATCACAGTAGCATGGTTTTTTAATTCTACAATAGACTTCTCAACAACGTTTGTATTAGCAGAAGCGGGTACCACAAACTGATCTGGATGCGTAGAACACCGTACTTTATTTTTTCTAATAATATCTGAACCAAGTTTGAACATTTCATAAATTTTATTTTTATCTGGGAGAATATCAAAGGACAAATTTGCTTCTGGCAATGTAGCCAAAGGAAACAAATCACTGCTGATGCGGTAATTCCATCCTTTACTTGCACACAATGAAATAATTTGTACTGTAGTAGATACATTATTTAGTGTACGTTTAGATACAGTATCAACTGCACTTTTACGTTCCAATGCAAGAAACCGTGTCTTAGTCATGGTGTTTGCTTTGATACCCTTTTCTTGCAACTGCAAGGAAATACAACATAGAGATTTTTTCATCTTCTTTAGTATAACATCAGATTATAAAATGTCAACGGCCAACTTCAGAAAAGAAATTGGTTTTAGCCTCTTCATAGGACATACCAATCATTTTGTTATAATAAAGAATATCTGACTTTAAATTGCCCTCACTCTTTAGTTTCTTATACCTTTCAATAGCTTTTGGTCTCCACCATTCCATGATGGCATCAGTGTCCCGTTTGAATAAATCTTTCATTTTTAATTGGTCTTCTCCAATTTTGTTTTGTAGAAACTCTTTAGAATTTTCATAAAAACAACTGTAATAAACACCACGTTCATATCCATGTGTGTAATCAGACGTTTTAATTTTGAGTGATTGAAAAATCATACTCAACACACGATTCTTTGCACCAGTAACAGGTCCACTAACACCTTCTTTTTGTGTCATGGCTTTTTTGTATTCATCCGCTTTATGATCTTTAATCCACTGGTGCCATGTGTTATACACACTATCATCCGGCTTAATGGTCATCTTGCCAGTGCTAGATCCACACTTATGCCACCATTTTAAACTGTTGTACATGCTATAACTACCATAAAGTGAGGTAGTAGTGATTCCTACAAGAGTTTGACCATATAAGTCTTTCCAAATTTTTCTGGTTGCATTTGATGTAACCAAAGCAGCTACTAATTTACCTCCCAAGAAATTATATCCAAATGGCTGTGTACTCATGATACAACTACCAATAGCACTATGAACCAACTTCTTATTTTCTAGTTTATTCTCAGGAGTCCAACCAATATAATTATCACGGTCAGTAATTGTAATAACATCACTGGAAATACTAACTACCCCCAAATACCGTGGATTGTTTTCATTTCCGTCACTGATAAGCAATTTAATAAATCTACCGGGTGTTTGTGCATACTCCATAGTATGACAAAATGTTCTCAACATAACCCAATCTGTATCAATTGGATCATCCACTACATGAACAACAGTTGGTTTAAGTTGTTCAATTTCTTTAATTGTTAACTCTTGATTGTTAATATCAGTTGGAGTCCAGATTTTAGCTTTAGTTACTCCAGATTTATTAATATAATTTGTCAACTGTTGTACTTCAACCCATTTCTTATAAAAGGTCTGTTCTTCAGCAGACATTGATTTCAAAAAGTCTAGATTTTTAATGAATTTACGTTTTTCAGATTCAAAATCAAAATCATCAGTGTCAAAAAATGGATTACTCATACTACTTATATATACCATGAAATTTAAAACAATCAACCCAAAAGAAACGGTTTTTTACGTTTTTGAAACTTCCACTATTAAATTTAGTATATTTGACAGTGAAATGGATAAAGCTATATATTGGGGAAGTTGGAATGTGGTTATTAGTATAGTAAAAAATATTAAAAAGGCAAATCCTAATGTTGTACTTTACTACTATTCAAAAGATAATAAAGAAAAAATGATATTAGCTACAGATTGGACTAATATCATTAACAATATTACTGTGGTTTGATTTGTAATTCAATTACGGAGTATTTAGTTTCATCATACATTCCCGTGTTAAATTCATACCAAATTTCTTTATTACTCAAATTTACACTGAGTAATTTTTTTGTTTTTAAACAGATTATGCCGTAGATGACATAAAATTCAATGTCATCACACGGCAATTTGTTTTCTTTCTTCTTTTTAGGCATTAACAATTGTTTTTGTTGCAGCAATATCAATTTCCTCTGCTACAGGAGTAGAAGTTTCTTGTATTGGAGTTTTTGTAACGTCAAGTACCTTAACAGTGTTATACTTATCATGTAATACAACTTCTGCCTGACGTGCGGTAGCAAGTACATCCTCAGTTACTGGATTTATTGCGAATGCCAACTTTGGACGACCCTTACCTCCATGAATAGTACCAATCTCAGATACAGTTCCATCATCAATGGCATTCTTGAGGCGGACACGAAGTGTAATGGGAATAAAATCCGTATTTGTACCCATTAGATCAACAATAGTAAAATACTTATCTGCTGATGGCCAGGTTACAGTTAGGTTTGTCTTATTCTTACGGTTTGTCTTCTTATTACTCATATTTTTTATGTTTTATTTTAATGTTTATGTTTACTGGTTGTGTTTCAACCTTGAGAATACATTATATTATATCCTCTAAAATGTCAATGACTTTTTTCAAGAAACATCTGGTTCATTGTTTTAGCAACTTGCAAAATGTTGTTTGGGTTAATAAATGACGCATTCTTTCCATACATCTTCTTAAACAAATCAATAGATTTTAGATTATTAAATCCGTCAGTCTTTATAAAATAACTCAATACAGAGTATCCTTCTTGAGCAATCTTAGTTACTTGTTTCTTGGTATGTAAAGCGGCTGATTCATCACTATAATTAATAGCAACACCAGTTGTGGTTGTATAATTCATACTAGGTTCACCATCACTGAAATTAAGAAAATAATAGTCAGTATCAGCAGAAATCTTTGGCAAATGCTTCATGATTGCTTCAAATGAAAGACCTTCAGGTGTACATCCATTAGGATACAAATATGGAAACAATGACTTGATCTTACCAATCTTATCTACAGATGAATCATATCCAATTACTACATATGGATTTGATCCACTTAAACTGCGTGAT
>SXGR01345997.1_pt1 | contig 10634 bp, 6 predicted proteins | sample 3174711 | NCBI WGS metagenome assembly SXGR01 (sample SAMN11356860, study PRJNA531348) | freshwater metagenome | isolation source: freshwater sample F1-60 | place: China: Fuxian Lake, Yuxi | collected 2017-12-25 | reverse complement strand
GCCGAGCGCCATCGTCAGGCGCGGGCCGACGTCGTAGCCGAGCGCCACCGCGCGAAGGAAGTGCGCGCCCGGGATGCCGAGCGACTCGCCCAGCGCCAGCGCCGCGGGGACGACGGCCGCTCCGGGGTGCGACTGCGACTCGCCGTGGGAATCGTCAGTTTCGTCCGAGTGCGCGAGCACGCCGTTGATCAGCGCCGCGTCCATCGGTGCGGTGAGCACACGTGACGCGATGACGGTCGATTCCGGCCGGCCCGCCTGCTGGCGCGCGAAGCCGAGCGCCTTCTGGCCGGGAAGGAGATCGGCCCCCGACACCATCGCCGCGAGCGTGTCGAGCACGTGATGGATCGTCGCCTCGAGCGCGGCCGGCGGCAGGCGGCGGCCCCGCGCGGCGGCCATGTAGGTGCTGAGCGCGGCCATGACCGGCCCGACCGCCGCGTGGACCCGGAACGGATACGCGGCGGCCAGTGCAACGCCGCAGCGCGTGAGCAGGGTGCGTCTGGTGAGCATCGGCTTCGCGCCGATTCTACTGCCGCCCGGTGGTCGCGTGCGCGTCGAGGAGGCCGGCAATCGCCTCCCATTCGACCGGCTTCACCAGGTGGGTCTCGAAGCCGGCCGCCAGAGCGCGGGCGCGGTCGGATGCCTGGCCGTAACCGGTCACCGCGATGAGCCGCATCCGCGCCAGCGCCGGGTCCTGGCGGAGTTGAGCCGCCAGCTCGTACCCGTCCATCACGGGCAGACCGATGTCCACGAATGCGACATCGGGCCGGACCTCGCCCGCGAGGCGAAGCGCCTGCGGCGCGTCGTACGCCGCCTGTGCGGTGTAGCCGTGGGCGGTCAGCGCCTGAACCAGCATGTCGGCGGCGTCCGCGTTGTCGTCGACGACGAGGACGCGGCCGACCCGCGGCGCCGCACTCGCGTCCACGGGAAGTCGACGACCCGTCTCCGATCGCACCGCGCTGTCCGTACGAGGCAGTCGAACGACGAACTCCGACCCTTTCCCGGTGCCGGCGCTCGACGCGACCACCGTGCCGCCGTGGCGCTTTACGAGACTCCGCACGATCGTCAGCCCCAGCCCGAGCCCGCCCTGCGCCCGGTCGATGGCCTGGCGCTCCTGCACGAACAGATCGAAGACATGCGGCAGCACGTCGGGGGCGATGCCGATGCCGTTGTCGCGCACCCGCACGACGACCTCCTCGCCCTCGCGGGCGGCGGCCACCGAGATGTCTCCCCCCTGACCCGTGTACTTGGCGGCGTTGGTGAGCAGGTTCGCGAGGACCTGGCTCAGCCGGGTCGAGTCGCCGGTGACCGCCAGGCCGCGTCGCGGCACGTCCACGTGCAGCGTGTGCGTACGTTCCTCGAGCAGCGGGCTCGCCATTTCGATCGCTTTCGCGACGACGTCGACGATTTCGAAGACCTCCCGCTTGAGCTCCACCTTGCCACGCGCGATGCGCGACACGTCCAGCAGGTCATCGACGAGCCGGGTGAGGTGCCTGACCTGGCGCTCGATGACCACCCGCTCGCGCTCGTCAGCATCGCCGCCCCGCAGTTTCATCAGCTGCAGGGCGGTCAGAATCGGCGAGAGCGGGTTGCGCAATTCGTGGCCCAGCATCGCCAGGAACTCGTCCTTCGCGCGATTGGCGGACTCCGCCTCGCGCCGGGCGGCCTGCTCGCGCGCGCGCAGGAGATTGTTCGCCTCGGTCGCGCGCCGCTCCGCCTCGACGTCCGTGTTGGTCCCGAACCAGCGCACGACATTCCCGTCGGCGTCGCGGACCGGGTTGACGCGGGTCAGGAAGCGCCGGAACTGGCCGTCGACGCCGCGCAGCGGGAAGACCATCTCGAAGGGCTCGCCCGTGGCGATGGACTGCCGCCACCGCGCCACGACGTCCGCCAGGACGGCGGGATCATGAACACGCTGCCAGCCCCATCCCTCCATCTGATGCGGAGTGGTGCCGGTGTACTCGTACCACTTGTCGTTGTACCAGTAGATCCAGCCGTCCGGGCGCGCCATCCACGCCAGGTTCGCAATCGAGTTCGCCAGGTCACGAAACTGCCGTTCGCTCTCCCGCAGGTGCCCCGTGACGCGCGCCCGTTCAATCGATTCCCAGCAGCGGCTGGCGACGCGCTGCACGAGCTCCACGTCCGTGTCGTCCCACTGGCGGGGAACAGCGGAATGGACCGCCATCGCGGCGACCAGCCGCTGCTGCTTCAGAATCGGGACGCACGTCACCGCGCGAATCGCCGTGGCGCCATAGGACGGCCGATCCGCCGCGGCGATGCGCGGGTCGGCGTTGGCGTCGCTGACCACGTACGGGGCTCCCGCGCGCAACAGGCGAACACACTCCTCGCCGAACTGCCGGAACGTGTAACGGCCGACGATGCCTGGCACGCCGTCGTTGTAGTTGCCGGTGAGGATGAACGTATCCTGGTCGTCCTCGACCGTCGCGTACGCGCATCGGTTGACGCCGAGGTGACGTCCAAGCGCCGAGGCGGCGGTGAGGGTGATGTCTGCGGCTTCCGTCAGCGGGCGGAGCGTGTCGTCCAGATTCACGAGGAACGCGTCCCGGGCTTCGAGCCGCTTCCGGGCGGTAATGTCGCGCGCCAGCTTGGAGACGCCGACGATGGTGCCCTCGGGGCTCCTGATCGCGGACGCCGTCAACGCCACGTCCAGCCGGCGGCCGTCCTTGCAGACCCGGACGGTCTCATAGGGTTCCACCCGCTCGCCGCGCCAGACCCGCGCGAGGACGTCCTGCTCCTCGTCCCAGAGCTCGGGCGGAATGATCAGCCGCAGCGACTGGCCGATCGCGTCCGCCGCGGCGTAGCCGTACATGCGCTCGGCCGCCGGATTCCACGAGGTCACGCACCCGGCCTCATCGTGGCTGTAGATGGCGTCCACGGAGTGCTCGACGATGCTGGCCAGACGCATGGCGAGCTCGCCGGCCTTCCGCTCGTCCGTCACATCGCGGGTAAAGCAGCGCGTGTGCAGAAACCTCTCGCCCTCGAACCGGACATTGGAGTTGATCTGGACGGTGCGAATCGACCCGTCGCGATGCCGCAGCCGCGCGTTGTATCCGAGCAGCGTGTCTCCCCGGCTCAAGCTGGCGAGGATGTCGGCAATCACCGGGGGGTCGGCGTGGAACTCCGCGATGTGATGGCCGATGTACTCGTCCCGCGCGTACCCGAGCATCTCGAGTTCCGTCTGGTTGGCCCAGAGAATGGTGCCGTCCGGCCCGACCCAATGCAGACCCTCGGCGGCGTGGTCGAGACATCGCTTGAGTTCGTCGTCGACGAGGGCAGCGAGCGCCCGCTCGGCAATGGGCTGGTCCATGGTTTCCCTGGCTGTGCGGCTGTCTCCCTGGCCTAACCGGACATTCCGGCCGCGCTACCGCATTGGATCAATACAAGTCGGCAGCCATAGTGCGTGGCGTCAACCGACTGAGCAACCCCCGGACCACCTCAGGCTTGGACGGCCTGAAGGATGGCTCTACCGCCTCTCAGCGTCCAGGGGAGTGCGGTAGCATCCACGTCCGACGATGACCGACGCGGTAATCCCAGGGCCACTCAGTGGCATCCTCGTCCTCGATCTCAGCCGCGTGTTGTCGGGGCCGTACTGCTCGATGATGCTGGCCGACATGGGGGCCCGCGTCATCAAGATCGAACATCCGGTGCGCGGCGATGACACCCGGCACTGGGGGCCGCCGTTCCAGCACGGCGAAAGCGCGTATTTCCTCAGCGTCAACCGCAACAAGGAAAGTGTCGCGATCGACTTCTCGGTGCCGCAGGGACGGGCGCTGCTCGACGGCCTGCTGCCACTGGCCGACGTCGTCATCGAGAACTTCCGGCCCGGCACGCTGCGGAAGTTCGGCCTCGACTACGCCTCGCTGTCGGCGGCGTATCCGTCGCTCATCTACTGTTCGATTTCCGGCTTCGGGCAGACCGGCCGGCGATCGCGCGAGCCCGGGTACGACGCGATCGCGCAGGCGGAAGGCGGCATCATGAGCGTGACCGGCCTCCCGGACGGGCCGCCGCTCAGGCCCGGGCTGCCGATCGCCGACATCGCCAGCGGCATGTTCGCCGCGTCAGGCATCCTGGCCGCCCTGTTCAATCGCCAGCAGACGGGTCGCGGGCAGGCGGTTGACGTGGCGCTGCTCGATTCGGTCGCGGCGCTGCTCACGTACCAGGGCGCCTCGTATTTCGCCACCGGCGCGGCGCCCACCCGGCACGGCAATCGTCACGCGCTCATCGCGCCGTACGATCTCTTCACCGCCGCTGACGGCGACTTCATTCTGGCCGTCGGCAACGACGCGCAGTTCCAGCGTTGCTGCGACGCCATGGAGCTCGCCGATCTCGCGCAGGACCCGCGCTTCGCGACCAACCGCGGCCGCGTGGAGCGATACGAAGAGCTGCGTCCCATCCTCGATGCGAAGTTCCGCACCGCCGATCGGGGCGCGTGGCTGGCGAGGCTCGCCAGCGTGGGTGTGCCTGCAGGGCCGGTGCGCGACGTGAAGGAGGCGATGGCCGATCCGCAGCTGCGCGACCGCGGCATGGTGAGGACGGTGGACCATTCCACGGCGGGTCCACTGCCACTCATCAGCAGCCCGATCAATTTCTCGGACGGCTCGCCGGGGGTGAGGACGGCGCCACCGGTGCTGGGCGAGCACACGGGCCCGGTGCTGAAAGAGCTCCTTGGTCTGGACGAGGAAGCCCTGCGGGGCCTCGAGGCGGAGCGGGTGATCGTCCGCGCCGGGACGACCTAGTCAGTGCTGCAGGGGGACGGCGTCCACTTCGAGCCGTCGGGCTCCTTGCGGAAGTCGGTGCTGGTGATGAACTCCTGCGTCAGGTACTTCGGATCGTTGACGATCGACGTGATCGTGATCCATGTCGCATCACGCGGGCCTGGATGCAGATCGAAGTACTCCGTCAACACCGCACTCTCGCTGTACGGGACGCCATTCCTGCGGAGGTAGCCGGGCCGCAGCTGCGTGGTGACCACGCGCAGCGAGCCCCACCGCGCCGCGCCGCCACCCTGTACGCCATCCCACGCGGCAACGGAGATCCCCTGCCAGGTTCGATCGGGAGCCGCCGCAGTCGCCGCGCCACCAAAGCGCAGGAGCCGCGTCTGTGTGCCCGCGTCGGCGTCGATCTTCAGCGTCGTGTCATCCGCCCACGTGATGTGGATCCGTCCCGGCAGGCGCATCAGCGCGGGAGCGCCGTACGCGCGGCACGCCTCGCCGGCAGCCGCGTCACTCGCCGGATCCCACGCCGTCGCGATCGTGCGTCCTTCGGCGTTGAGCGGCACACCGCCGGTATCGCCTCTGGCCGGCGTGACCATCCGATACCGCCAGTCTTCCGACACCACCGACACCCAGTAGCCGGTCAGATCCACCGGCGCCGTCTGCCGCGGCGTGGTGGCCTGTTCGCCGCCGGCACCGGCGCCCCGGCCGCGCTGCGCACCGACCGGCACCACGGCAAGAACCACCAATGCCGCGATGGCCAGCGCCCTCACTTCCGCACCTGCACACCGCGGAACACCGCCTCGACGAAGGCGTCGCTCGCGCCGTATTCGGGGTCGTACTCGAACGTCGGCTTCGCCGCCTTCACCTGCTCGAGCGTCATCCCCTTCTCGACCATCGCTGTCACGCGATCGCGCACGATGGTGAGCATGTCGCGGTATTCCATGACCTCGCTCTCGTCACAGACCCGCCCGTGCCCCGGCACCACCATCGTCCCGCCCTCTTCCTTCTCGCCGGGGACCAGCACGTCGAGCAGCCAGTTGATGGCGTCGATCTCTCCCTGGATGCTGCCGCCCTTCGCGAGGTCGATGACCGGGAAGCGCGTCGGATCGAAGATGTCGCCGGTGGCGACGACGTCCGATCGACGAAAGACGACGACGGTGTCGCCGTCGGTGTGCGCGGCGGGTAACCGGACGAGCTGCACGGCCTGGCCGTTGAACGTCAGATCCTGCTGCGGTGTCGGGAACGTCGTCGTCGGCCACGCGGCGACCGGCGTCGGCGCCGGCTGGCCGGTGGGCGCGCTCATGCGGTTGAGGACCGCCTCGTGCGCGATGATGGTGGCCCCCTCTTCCCGGCTCTCCCGCGTCCGGATCGCCTGGCCGAGCGCCTTCACCGCGACGTTGCCGCCGACGTGGTCGGCGTCAGCGCTGGTGTTGGCGAGAAACCGGATCGGGCGATCCGAGATGGCGCGGATCGCGGCGACCACCCTGGCGCTCAACGGCTCGGCGCCGGCGTCGACCACGAACAGGCCGTTGGGGCCCACGTTGACCGTGACATTCCCGCCGGCGCCCCCGATCATGAAGACGTCGGACGCGACCTGCACCGTCTCGAGCTCGGCGGTTGGCGTGCTCGCGGGCCGCGGCGCCACCGCGGGCGTGGCCGCCGGCGGCGGCAGTGCCCGCACCTGCGGCAACGTGCGCCGCGATTCGGGATACATCGAGCCCGCACCCGCCCGCGTCGCCTCGAACGGCAGCCGGAACTTCATCGCGTATTCCGACATGAAGGGATTCGTGCCCGGCAGATAGTGCGGCACGAATCCGCGCGCACGGCCGGCAATCTCCTCCTGGGCGAGACAGACGGTCCAGGTCTGGTACGTCGCCGGCGTCACGTTGGCCACGAGCGCGAAGTTCTGGCTCTGCACGAACGGCTCGGTCAGGTACACCGGGTCGTCGGTCATCGTGACGTGCGTGAGGTTGTTGAGGCCGTGCCGGATGAAATATTCAGTCATCACGGCGCGAGTACTCTGGGGCACGCCGTTGCGCCGGTGGAAGAAGCGCTTGAGATGCGTGGTCGTCACTTCCAGCATGCTGCCGCGCCACCGGCCGGTGGAGAACCCCTGCCACGTGTGCGGCGCAAACGGGCCCGGGTGCGGACGGCCGTCCATCCAGATCGTCCGCGTCTGCGAGAACGTCGCGATGAAGGTCTTGATCGCGACCACGTCCTGCGTGGTGGGATCTTTCTCTTCCCAGATCCGGATCTGCGCCGGTCCGCGGAACGCCCAGGCGGCGCCGTTCGGCACGCACTGGCGCTCGATGACGGTGAGCCGCGACTCGGTCCACGCGTCGGCATGCGCCAGCGCCTGCGGCGTCATCGGCAGCCCGCCGAACTCGCCGATCTGCGGATCGTTGCGGGTCGAGTCCTCGTGGACGCGGCTGCTCCAGTCGCCAACGAGGCTGACCTGGGCCGCCGCCGGGCTCGCCGCAGCGAGGATCAGGAGTACTAGAACGTACGTCCTACCAGCTACCACCTACCACCTACCACCTAGGACCCACCTGCCAGCTACCAGCTAGAAATCGAACTGGGCGCTGACCTTCAGCAGCCGTCCCTGCATGATCGACTGCGGCGTCAGCCACGGCCTGGCCCCGCCGAAGGTGTTGTTCTGCGCCAGCACCGAGCTCGCGTTGAGGGCATTGAACATGTCGAGGTTGATCGAGGCGCGATAGGTACCGACGCGGATCGTCTTGCCCACCCGCATGTCGAGCTGTGTATAGCGATCGCCGTTGATCGAGCTCGGCGCGATGAGGTTCACGGTAGCGTTCGCGGCGCCGCCCGAGAGCGGCCGGCCCAGCGAGGGAGCGACCAGGGCGTTCGACGCCACGTAGGAGGCGCTGATCGCGGGGCCCGGCAGGTTCTGCAGCGTGGCGCTGAGCTGCATGCCGATGCGCGGGACCGGGTAGGCCGCGACGAACTTGATCTGCGTCAGCCACGGCGTCGAGGTGTCGCAGAACGGGTTCAGCATGGCCGTCTCGGGCAGCGCGGCACGAATGTCGCACGAGTCGGTACTCGTGCGGCCGGTGCTGCTGCCACCCTGCAGGAGCAGACTGCCGCGGAGGCGGGAGCTCAGGTTGATGTCGACGCCAGACCACGTCTCGCTCTGGTCGCCGTAGTTCGATGCCCTGGTGACGAAGTTGTTGACCTGCCCGACGCGGTTCGGATTCAGGTCGTAGAACCCGCTGATCGTCTCGCCTGCGCTCGGCAGCCGGTCGTCGGTGCCTGGTGCCGTCACGCTGAACGCGCCGACGTCAGCCGGCGACACCGCCTGGTTGTCGATGACGAAGAAGTTTCCGTACCAACGGCGGAAGTAGCTGACGTCCAGCGACACGCGCGGCAGCAGCTCCCGCTGCACCCCGGCCGACAATTCCCAGTTGTAGCTGCGCACGCCCCAGCCTTCCAGGATGTCCGGATCGTAGACGTTGCCGCCCGTGGCCCGCCCGAAGTTCTGGTTGGCCAGCGCGCCGCACTCGCCGTTGGCGGCCGGCAGCGCGAGTTCACAGTCGGGGAAGAAGTCGCGGTCGGCGTCGGTCCAATTCCGGGTCGTCGCGTTGCCGACGCGATTGATCGGCATCAGCACCGATCCAAAAAACGGGTCTCCGGAGCTCAGGCCCAGCACGTACTTGTTGAGGCTCACCTTGAGCGCGGTCCTGCCGTCGCCGGCGAGGTCGTAGACAGCGCCGAGCTTGGGCGTCATGTCCTTGAAGCTGACGCCCTCGGTGGCGGCGAACGTGAGGTTGCGCGTCGGCAACAGCAGTGTCGGACCGGACACCGATTCGGGCGCGGAGTTGGCGAAATGGTCGAAGCGCAGCCCGGCGCTCAGCGTCAGCCGCGAGGTCGTCCACTTGTCCTGGATGTACGCACCGGAGTCGGAGTCGGTCGTGTAGGTCGTCCGCTGCGGGTAGCCGAAAAGAGTGATCTGGTTCGGGACGCCGTTGTTGAAGCGGTAGCTGTACGGAGGCGCACCGGGCAACAGGTTGCCGCTGGTGTGGATTTCGTTACCGTTGCCGAACGTGAAGCCGGCCTTGATGATGTGCCCGCCGGTGACGTACGACACGGCCGAACGCACGAACATCGTCGAGAACCATGAATTGCGCAGGGCGGGATTGCCCGCGCCGACATTCACGGTCCGGTAGACCAGGTTCCCCAGCGCCTGCTCGGTCACCGAGATCATCGCCGGATTCTCGAAGCCCGTCGGCACGTGCCGGACCATGTCCTGATGGCGGTTGATGAAGGCGCCGTCGATCAGCAGGTTGCTGGTCAGCGGGGCCGTCCAGTCGCCCATCCAGTTCCGCTGCTTGAGACTCCTGCGGTACAGCGCCGCCTCGGGCGAGGTCGTGGCGTTGATGCCGTCGGTGCACGCGCAGTAGCCCGACTCCTGATCGCTGACCCCGATCTTCAGCTTCGGCAACGCCTGCCAGGTCAGGCGCAGGTGGAGGTCCGACCCGTCCACCGTGTTGAACGGCCGGCTCGATGTGTCAGGCACATACGTCCAGGCATTCGGGTCGTTCGCGTTCCGGTTCGCAAAGACGCCAGCGGGGTACACCTCGGTGCTCTGCTTCTTGTAGGCAGCGTGGAACCAGAGGCGGTCACGCAGGATCGGCCCGCAGATCGTCGGAGAAGTTGTCGCTCTGCATCGCGCCGGTGCCGACGCCGAAGACGACCGTGCCCGCCAGGCGGTTGCCGCCGTCCTTCGGAATGTAGTTCACGCGGACGCCACCGGTCGCCAGTTCGGCCGACACCGCGCCGGTGTCGATCGTCACTTCCTGGTACGCACTGAGGTTCGTCGCCACGATGAGGGTGTTGGCGCCGTTGGCGGTGATGCCGAGCGACACGCCGTTCTGCGTCAGGCGCTGGTCGGTGCCGCGGCTGCCGTGGACCACCAGCTGCGACGACACCTGATCCTGCGTGCCGCCGACATCCTGGCTGATCGCGCCGCCGAGCGAGACACCCGGAATCAGCGTCGCCAGATTCTTGTCACTGCGGCCCGTGGGGATCACGTCGATGACCTCGTGGCCGAGCACGCGCTGCTGCGTGGTGTTCTGGATGTCGACGATCGGCGACTCACCGGTGACGGTGAGGGTCTCGGCGATCTCGCCGACGCGCATGTCGGTGTTGATCGTCGCGGAGAACGATCCCTGCAGCTCGACGCCGTCGCGCTTGACGGTTGAAAAGCCGCCGAGCGAGAAGGTCACGGTGTAGGTGCCGGGCCGCAGGTTCTCGAGGCGATACTGGCCGGTGTCATTGGTGGCCGTTGAGCGCACTTTTTCAATCAGCGCCGGACTGGCGGCTTCGACGGTCACGCCGGGCAGCACGGCCCCCGACGTGTCGCGCACGACTCCGGTGATCGAGGCCTGCGCCAAGGCGAGCGCCGGCATCAGGATGGCGACAACAGCGACACCGATCGTGGTCGCGAACTTTCGCGGACTCATAACCAGACTCCCCACACAATCTGTTTTTATGTGCTAATAACAATGCGCGCGGCGCGCCGCGCACGAGCCGTGTTGCACGATAGGGCGAGCGCCGCACGGCGTCAACGGAAATCACGGCAGTCGTAAAAAAACGACATGAAGGACTCGATGGCCGACACACCCACCCGCCCCGGAGGGCGCATCCTCGTCGACGCGCTGCGCCGCCACGGCGTCGATCGGCTCTTCTGCGTGCCCGGCGAAAGCTTCCTCGACGTGCTCGACGCGCTCTACGACACGCCGGCGATCGCGGTCATCGTCGCCAAGCACGAGGGCGCCGCGGCCAACATGGCGGAAGCGGACGGCAAGCTGACGGGCCGCCCGGGGATCTGCTTCGTCACGCGCGGCCCGGGGGCGACGCACGGCAGCGGCGGCGTCCATACGG
>SXGR01481885.1_pt1 | contig 10635 bp, 14 predicted proteins | sample 3174711 | NCBI WGS metagenome assembly SXGR01 (sample SAMN11356860, study PRJNA531348) | freshwater metagenome | isolation source: freshwater sample F1-60 | place: China: Fuxian Lake, Yuxi | collected 2017-12-25 | reverse complement strand
CGCGTCCCTGCCACCGAGTCGTCCGGACGCATCCACACTTCGACCGCGACCGTCGCAGTGCTGCCCAAGGCAGAGGACATAGACGTCCAGATAAACGACGGCGACCTGAAGATAGACATCTACCACGCCTCGGGCCATGGCGGACAGAACGTGCAGAAGGTGGCAACGGCCGTCCGTATCACTCACCTGCCCTCAGGCCTGGTAGTTTCATGTCAGAACGAGCGGTCGCAGTTGCAGAACAAGTTGAAGGCGATGGACGTATTGCGCTCCCGCCTGTGGGACATGGAGTTGCGCAAACAGCACGACGCTATTTCCGCGGACAGGAAATCGCAGGTAGGGACCGGCGACCGCTCCGAAAAGATCCGTACCTACAACTACCCACAGACCCGGGTGACGGACCACCGCATCAACCACACGAGCCACCAGATGCAGCGCGTACTCGACGGCGACCTCGACGAGTTCATCGATGCTCTGCTGCGCGAGGAACAGGCCAGGAAGCTCGCGGCTGCGACTTTCAGTGGCTAACGTCGTGCCTGAGAAGCCGTCGGCCGATAGCCTGCCGGACATCGAAACAGGCCTGTCGCAAGCGGAAGCCCGTACTCTGACGAGTGCCGCTTTGATGCATTTCATCAGAGCCAGGCTCCAGGCCACAGGCTGTCCTGAGCCAGAGATCGAATCTCGGCTGATCGTACAGCGCGCCGCAAGGATGAGCACGGCGCGGCTCCTCGCGAGTCTGAACGATGTATTGCCGCCCGGCGCATCGGATGCCGCCTTCGAAATGCTGGCGAGGCGCGAGAGGCGTGAGCCGTTGCCGTATATCCTCGGCGAGCGTGAGTTCTACGGTCGCACGTTCAAGGTGGACAGGCGCGTGCTTATCCCGCGCCCGGAGACCGAGCTGCTGGTCGAACGAGCGATAGAGTTCGGGCGCGAGCGGGGTGACATCCGCATTGCAGACATAGGTACAGGCAGTGGCGCACTGGCGGTGACAATTGCATTGGAGTTGCCTGATGCCGAGGTCACTGCGAGTGATGTCTCGACAGGCGCGCTGGATATAGCGCGCTCGAACGCCATTGCCCTCGGCGCGGCGGCGCGGGTGATGTTTGCGGATGGCGACCTGACAGCGCCGTTGCGCGGCGCGTTCAGGATAGTCGTCTCAAACCCGCCCTACGTGTACTCCAGATTCATTGACTCGGCAGAGCCAGAACTGCGTTACGAGCCGCGGCTGGCGCTCGACGGTGGCCCGGACGGCCTCGGTGTCATCCGCAGACTGGTTTATACCCTGCCGTCGGTGCTTGACCAGCGTGAGTCGCTTGCGCTTATCGAAGTGGACCCGCTGACATCGACTCACGCCGCGGCACTGGCCCGTGAGGTCTTTCCGCATGCGCGCGTGACCTTGCTGACGGATCTTGCAGGTCTCGACAGGTGTGTTGAGGTCCGGACCGCGCTCTAGGGAGTATTAGCGCTTCGTGTACTGAGGCGCCTTGCGTGCGCGCTTGAGGCCGTAGTGCTTCGATTCTTTGCCACGTGGGTCCCGTGTGAGCAGGCCGGCGTCCCGCAACGGTTTTCTGAGGTTCGGGTCCAGTACGACAAGCGCACGGGCAATCCCCAGTGATACAGCTGTGGCCTGACCGCCTAGGCCGCCTCCAGATGTCTTGGCTGCGACGGTGACGTTGGCGCGTGTGTTTGTGACCACTAGCGGCCTGGTGGCTTCCATCAGCCACTCGTCCACATTGAAGACTTCCTCAACAGGCTTGCCGTTCACGGTAACGGGCCCGGAAGAAGCGAAGACCCTCACACGGGCTACTGCTGTTTTCCGGCGACCTGTTCCGTAGTAATACTGCTGCTGAGCCAACTGTGTTTCCTGTGCCTTTCCTGCTCCGGGCGTTGCGCCGTCGGCGGTCTAGTGCCTGGTGGGAGTTATGACTTCTTTGTGGCGGGTTTTCTTGTTGTCGGTTTTGTCTCGGACGTCTTCTTCGCTGCGACTGGCTTTGCGCCGGGTGCGCGAGGGCGACGGACTATTGGTTTCGCCGTTTCAGGCGCAGCAGCGACGGCTACAGAGGCCGTCTCTTTGCGTGCGGCTGCCTTCGCCGCCGACTTTTGCGCCGGGGTCTCGACGGGCTTTTCCGCGGCGCGTTGCGAGCCGATGATCTGCGCGGCGTGCGGGTGCTCCGGTCCCTTGTAGACCTTGAGGCGGGTTATGAGGCGGTCGCCGAGCTTGTTCTTCGGAAGCATGCCCTCGACGGCGTGCTGAATGACGCGGTCCGGGTGGGCCTCAAACCGCGTCCGGTAGGAAACCCTCTTTAGGTGTCCCGGCTGCTGGTTGTGGCTGACGTAGACCTTGTCATTGGCCTTCTTGCCGGAGACGCGGATCTTCTCGGCATTTGTTATGACGACGAAGTCGCCGACAGCCATGTGCGCGACGTATGTGGGCTTGTGTTTGCCCATGATGAGCATTGCGGCATTGGTCGCGAGCCTGCCCAGCGTTTGCCCCGTTGCGTCGATCACGTGCCAAGATGACACGATGTCGTTTTCGCTCGGGTTATACAATTTCAACTTGGTAACCATGCGTTCTCTTCTGGTCCTCTAGCCGCGTTCATATCCGGTCCGACCCATTTGGCGGATGCGGCGTTCGTACAAATATCTTACCGGCGGGTCCCTTGAAAAGGATGCAAGCAGCCGGACTAGAAACTCTGGACGGCGGGCAACCTGCTGATTGTATCTTATTCCGACTCGGGTAGCCCGCATTCTCCTGCGCCTTCATAGGCCACTCTTGTAAGGCACAGGCCTTCTGGGCCGAGTATGCGGCTCCGAGGGCTACGCGCTGACGATGCGAGCATGGTTTCGATACTGTGCCTCGACAGCTTCCCGCGGCCTGCATCTACCAACGCAGCGCCCATCCTACGCACCTGCTGGTGCAGAAAAGCGTTGCCGCGGACGGTCACGCGTATGCGTTCGTCGATGCGTTCTACGCTGGCGAAATCCATGCGCCGCACGGTCACTGCGCCCTTTGGCGTGGCGGGCCCGGCGAAGGCGGCGAAGTCGTGAGTCCCAACCAAAGCTCTTGCGGCTTCGTCCATAGCATGCACATCCAGCCTGTGTTTCACGTGTACCTCCGTATGCCGGTGCAGGGCCGGCGCCGACGGCGCGTCATTGATCGTGTAGACATACTCGCGTGACCTGGCCCGGCGTCGGGGGTCGAAGCGGTCCGGTAACTGCTGGGCGCAGCGAACTTTGACATCGGCAGGCAGGTGGAAGTTGAGCGCGTTCCTCAGCGATTCGCTGCTCAAGCGTGTGACTGCCTCAAATGCGATCACCTGTCCGAACGCGTGCACGCCCGAGTCGGTCCGGCTGGCCAGACGTGCGCGGGTGTGTACGCCGAGTATGAGTTGCAGCGCGTCTTCGATGGCGCCCTGAACCGTCCGGCTGCTGGCCTGCAACTGCGATCCGGTGAAATTCGTGCCGTCGTACTCGGCTACCAACCCGAATGTCCGCATGCCCAGGCTTGCGACCGGCTTAGTAGTCATCTGGCGAGTACCGCGTGACCTAACGCCGGGCGCAATGGCCTGGCGGCCGAGGCGTGCCAGCTACTCGACAAATTCCAGGATCGCCATCTGGGAGTTGTCGCCTTTGCGGAGGCCGGTGCGGACCAGCCGGGTGTAGCCGCCTTTGCGGTCCTTCAGGCGCGGTCCAATCTCGCTGAAGAGCTTCTGCACGACAGCGTAGTCCGTTACGTACGCGGCCGCGCGTCGGCGCTCCGGTAGCGTGCCGCCGCGGCCGAGCGTGATCATGCCCTCGGCAATAGGCTGCACCTCTTTGAGTTTCATGACCGTGGTCTCGATGCGACCATGGCGAAGGAAGTCCGTGACCAGCCCGCGGAACAGGGCCCTGCGGGTGTCGGACTCGCGGCTCAGCCCGCGGCCTGCATAACTATGCCTCATCTGAGTCTTCCTCTTCCACCGTCTCGTCTGTGACCTCGAGATCAGCCGCCTCGACGGGTGGCATGTAGCCCTTCTCTGCAAGTTTCGTGTAAAGCTCTTCGAGAGACTTCGCGCCGAAGTTGCGGATCTTCAACAGTTCTGATTTGGACTTCTCGCGCACCTCGCCGACCCTGTTTATGCCTGCGCGCTTGAGGCAGTTGAGGGTGCGGGCAGACAGGCCCAGGGACTCTACCGGGACGTTGTAGGTGACGGGGTCGATGTCGCTGCGGATCTTCGGGCCGGTATCTGTACCCGGCACTGCAGTGTCGAACATGGAGAACGCAAAGAACTTGTCGTTGAGTTGTTTTGCCGCGGCCTTGAGGGCGTCGAGAGGCTTTATCGTCCTGTCAGTCCAGATTTCGATAATCAGCCGCTCGAGGTCGGTTCGCTGGCCTACGCGGGTGTTTTCGACCCGGAAGTTGACCTTGCGAACCGGTGTGAATATCGCATCGACGGGCAGCACGCCGATCGGCATGCCTTCGTCGTGGCTGGCCGGGACGTACCCGACGTTTGGCTCCACGTTGAATTCCACGGAAAGCCGGGCGCTCGCAGCATCAAGAGTGGCGAGGTGGTGGTCCGGGTTAATGATCTCGAAATCGGCCGTGGCCATGATGTCGCCTGCGCGCACTTCGCCTTCGCCATCTACTTCCAGGCGCAGTCGGCCGGACCTGTCGTTGACGAGCGAGCGGAGGCGGATGCCCTTTACGTTGAGCAGGAACTCCATGACCTCCTCACGCATGTGAGGGACGGTCGTGTATTCGTGCTGTATGCCGTCGATCTTTACCCAGGTGATCGCCGTTCCGGGCAGAGAGCTGAGGAGTGTGCGGCGAAGCGGGTTGCCTACGGTGACGGCCCAGCCGCGCGGAAGCGGCTCGGCTATGAAGATGCCGTACGAATCCGAGGCTTCCTGGACTTTGATTGACAGGTCGGGGATGACCTGGGTTTCTGGTTGTAGCTCTTCAGCAGGCGTTACGCCGTACATGCGCTCTAACATGGCTCGCTTTACCTCTTCGAGTAGTACTCAGTGATGAGCCGGGTGTCCACAGTTGTGTCGATATCTGCCGGCAGCGGCAGAGAGATTACTTCGGCCTCCATGCCGTCTTTGCCCGGGCGGAGCCACCTCGGCACGGACCGCTTGCCGGCAATGGCAGACGAGAGTTTGTAGAGTTCGGTCTTCTTTGATGTTTCGCTCCACGAAACTCGGTCGCCCTGTTTGACGATGAATGAGGGGATGGCGACCTTCTTGTCGTTTACGAGGATATGGCCGTGCGTGACAATCTGGCGAGACTTTGACCGTGATTCGCCATGTCCCAGCCGGTACAGGACGTTGTCCAGTCGTCGCTCCATGAGCTGCATCAGGATGGCGCCGGTTACGCCAGGGGCTTTGCTGGCGGTGACGAACTGCTTCGAGAACTGCCGTTCCAGCACGCCGTAGATCCAGCGGGCCTTCTGTTTTTCCTTCAGGTGCAGGCCGAAGTCTGACGGCCTGCGGCGGCGCGCACCAGCTGCACCTGCGTGCGGGCCGGGAGCCGCCTTGCGACGCTCGATAGCGCACCGGGGCGTGAGGCAGCGCTCACCTTTGAGGAATAGCTTGGTGCCCTGTGCGCGGCACATGCGGCAGACTGGTCCTGTGTTCCTTGCCATGTGTTCCCTGTTGCTCCAGTGTCTGGTGGTTTACCTGTCAGTTCCTGATGATTGTGCCCGGAAACGGCGCGTAGGCCGGGTGTCTACCGGATGCGCTAGACGCGGCGCTTCTTGGGAGGCCTGCAGCCGTTGTGCGGGGTGGGCGTCACATCGCGGATGGACACGACGCGTATGCCGGCGCCCGACAGCGCTCTGATAGCAGCCTCTCGCCCCGAACCGGGGCCCTTGACGAAGACATCGACTGTCCGAAGCCCCTGGTCGGTGGCCCGGCGCGCTGCTTCTTCACCTGCGCGCTGCGCGGCGAACGCGGTTGACTTGCGTGAGCCTTTGAAGCCGAGCGCGCCCGCGCTGCTCGTCGACATCACGTTTCCTTCGGGGTCGGTCAGCGTCACAATCGTGTTGTTGAACGATGCGGAAACGTAGGCCCGGCCCTGTGGCACGAACTTCTTCTCACGCTTCCTGGTCCGTGGCTTTCTCGGCATCTTCTACTGGTACTCCCGGCCATCGCCCGGTTCAGCGGCGAGGACTCGATTAAGGTTTCTAGCTGTCTCGTAAAGTCCCGGCAACTAGCCCTTGGACGGTGTCTTCTTCTTTCCTGCGACGGTCATGCGTCGGCCCTTACGAGTCCGGGCGTTAGTGCGTGTGCGTTGGCCCCGTACTGGCAGCCCGCGCCGGTGTCTGAGGCCGCGGTAGCTCTGGATATCGACGAGGCGGCGGATGTTCATCTGTATCTCGCGCCGCAGGTCTCCCTCGATCAGGATGTTGGCCCTGTCTATCGCGCTGCGGATGCGGGCCAGGTCCTCTTCGTTGAGGTCTCGTACCCGCGGGTCGTGGTCCAACCCTACATCTCGGACGATCTGTTTGGCGTTGTTCGGCCCTATGCCGTAGAGCTTCGTCAGCGCGGTCGCGAGCCGCTTGTTGTCCGGGATGTTCACACCGGCGATGATTGCCATTCTGCCTGCCTTGTTTCGCTTGCCGGGCTTACGCCCCGCACCATCCGCCCCCTCAGCGAGGAGGCTCCGTAGTTAGCCCTGCCGCTGTTTGTGTTTGGCGATGTCGCATATGACGCGAACGACGCCGTGCCTGCGGACTATCTTGCACTTGGGACAGCGTATTTTTACCGATGCTCTAACTTTCACGTCTAGCCCCGTTCTCTGGTCCTGACCGCTTCACGCAGGCTATTTGAACCTGTATGTGATCCGGCCCTTGGTGAGGTCATAAGGCGACAGTTCCACGAGGACGCGGTCGCCAGGGAGTATGCGAATAAAGTTCATCCTGACTTTGCCGGAGGCGTGAGCGAGGACTTTGTGTCCGTTCGGCAGGTCAACGCGAAACGTTGCATTGGGCAGCGCTTCGCCGACCACGCCTTCGACCTCGATCACCTCTTTTTTTGCCATCCATCCTCCGCAAGATCAGATTGCCGTCAGTATTTCCGGGCCACCGTCCAGTATCGCCACCGTGTGCTCAAAATGAGCGGACAATTTGCCGTCGGCGGTCGCCACTGTCCACCCGTCTCCCATTACCTTCGTCTGCCACCCGCCCAGGTTCACCATGGGCTCTATTGCGAATGTCATGCCGGACGAGATCAGCGGCCCCTGGCCAGTTGCGCCGAAATTTGGGATCTGCGGAGGCTCATGCAGCTTCCTGCCTATTCCGTGTCCGACGTATTCCCGGACCAGTTCGTAGCCCTTCGGCAGGACTTGCGCTTCGACAGCCGCCGAGATGTCGCCGATCCTGTTGCCATTCAGTGCCGCTCGTATTCCGGCCTCAAGCGATGCCCTGGTTACGCTGATCAGGGCCAGCGCATCGTGGCTTGCCTCTCCGGCCACCACGGTCACCGCGTGGTCTCCGTGAAAGCCATCCACTATTGCGCCTGCATCGATACTAACGACGTCGCCGCTATTGATTACCCGGTTGCCAGGTATGCCGTGGACGATCTCTTCGTTGATCGAAACGCAAATGACCGCCGGAAATGGAGTCGGGCCAGGGTAGTTCAGGAAGTTCGACTTGCCGCCCAGCGCCTTGAGTTCCTTGCGTGCTATGCGGTCGAGCTCCCCGGTCGTAACTCCCGGCACTACTGCTTCCAGCACTCGTTTCATCGTAAGCGCGACAACACGCCCTGCCGCGCGCATGGCTTCTAGCTCTCGGTGCGACTTGATCGTCGCGCCGGGCGCTTGGAGCCTCTCTGCGTTAGGCCTGAGCGTTGTGTGCTTCTGATTCACGAGATGAGCAACCTTGCGATTATACCCACAGTCTGGCCTGTGGTGTCATTTATCTCTGCGTAGGGGCGGGCCAATATCGTGTCATGGGGCCCGTGCGACCCTCTATCTTACGGCTGCCGTCAGCCGCGCGTAGACCTCTTCCACGGTGCCGACCGCATCTATTTCTTTCACGGCGGCGGCTCTGCGGTAGTAGTCGAGCACGGGCGCCGTCTGCTTTTCGTAGACTTTGAGCCTGTTGCGAACAGCCTCTGGTTTGTCGTCGTTCCGCTGCATCAGCTCACCGCCACAGTGATCGCAATTTCCGGTCTTCTTCGGCGGCGAAGTATTCAGGTTGTACGGGCGCTGGCATCCTTTGCACGTTGCTCTTCCGGAGAGCCGGATGACCAGTTCTTCCTGACCTACCGCGAAATAGACGACACGGTCGAGCTTCAGCCCGGCCTGAACAAATGCGCGGTCTAGGGCCTCTGCCTGTGCAACCGTCCGCGGGAAGCCATCGAGGACCATGCCTGCGCCGCTCTTGAGCCGGCTGCTGATCATGCCGATTATGACATCGTCAGGTACGAGTTCACCGCGGTCCATGAAGCCCTTAGCGAGCTTGCCGAGCGCAGTCTCGCCTGCCACTTCGGCTCTCAGCATGTCGCCGGTCGAAACGTGTTGGACCTTGAGCGACACCGCAAGCCTGGCGGCCTGAGTGCCCTTGCCCGCGCCGGGAGGTCCGAGTAGCACGATACGCATGAGAAGGATGACTCGCTAACTATTTCCGTCCGGAGGACGGATAGACAGGGTCCGGCAAAACCAGCGTCGCCGCTGCTACCTGATGAAGCCCTCGTAGTTGCGCATAAGCACCTGGGCCTCGAGCTGGCGCATCGTATCGAGCGCAACGCCGACCATGATGAGCAAGCTGGTGCTGCTGACTATCGTCTGGGCTGACTGCTGGTCGACATCAGTGACGAGACTGATTATCCACGGCATCACGGCGATGAGGCCCAGGAAGATCGCGCCAGCCCATGTTATGCGGTAGATCACTCGCATCAGGTAATCATGGGTCGGCTTGCCCGGGCGGATTCCCGGTATGAATCCACCGTTCTTTTGCAGGTTGTCCGCAAGGTTCTGCTGGTTGAAGACGATGAGCGCGTAGAAGAACGTGAATACAACTACGAATATGAATACCAGGATCCAGTAGGTCGTTCCTGTTGGCCCGAGCGTGTTTGTGAAGAAGTCGGCGAGGTTAGCGCCAAAGCTGTCGCTGGCAGGGTTCTGGAAATAGCTGGCGATAGTCGACGGCAAAATAAGAATCGAAAACGCGAATATGAGCGGGATCATCCCTGCAGAGTTGACTCGCAACGGGATGTTTGTAGCGCCTGCCTGACGGAACATCCGGCCCCCCCGGAAGACGCTTCGCCCGTACTGCACAGGGATACGCCGCTGTGCCTCGTTGAAGTAGACGATCGCGTAAATCGTCGCCAGCCCGATGAATACGATGAGGGCGAGGTCGAACGGCCGGTCGCGCTGCAGGTAGAGGTTGCCAACGATGTTCGGCAGGTTCGCGACGATGCCGCCGAAGATGATTACCGAGACACCGTTGCCGATTCCCTTCTCGGTGATCAGCTCACCCATCCACACGAGCAAGATCGTGCCTGATGTCATGGCGATAAGGATGGTGAGCGAGTTAAACGGGTTTTCTGTCAGGCTGAAGCCCAGGATCGCCGCGCCGCCCGTCCCGAACGTGCTGCTCAGGAGGTTGAGCTGAGCGTAAGCCTGCAGGAAAGCGATCGGGACCATCAGGTAGTGCGTGTACTGGTTGATCCGCTGCCGGCCAAACTCGCCTTCCTGTGCCAGGCCCTTCAAGTGCGGTATTACAGGCGTCAGCACCTGAATGATGATGGACGCGGTGATGTACGGGTACACGCCGAGTGCGACGATGCTCAGGTTGCGGAGCGCACCACCCGAGAAGAGATCGAGGAAGCCCAGGACCGGGTTGGCATCGAACGCCGCGCCGAGCGCGCTGCGGTCCACGCCCGGGACCGGTACGTGAGCCATGAACCGGAAGATTACTAGGATGCCAAGGGTGAAGAGGATGCGGAACCGGAGGTCGGGCACGCGGAGCGCGTCTATCAGCGCCTGTATTAGCGCCGGACGTCCTGTCTCTTCACGTTGAGCCTGGGCCCCGGTTGTCATTTCTTAGCTTTCGGTTTCGCTGGAGCCTCCGCTGGCTCTGATGTGGCCGGTTTAGCCTTGGCCTTGGCGGGAGCCGCAGAAGCTTTCGGAGGTTTCTCTTCGGCAACTGGCGCTTCGGGCTTCGGCGGGTTCAGCAGGGTGACGGTGCCCCCGGCAGCGGCTATTTTCTCGATCGCCTGCTTGCTGGCAGTGTGGGCGGTTATCTTGAGCGGCCTGTCGATAGTGCCGCGTGCGAGCAGTTTTACGCGCTCATCCCATTTTGTGATTATCCCTGCCTCGCGGAGCACGTCATGCGTGACCTCGGTACCCGCGGCGAAGATATTCAGGCGGTCCAGGTTGACGCCGATGTAGCTGACGCGGAACGGGTTCTTGAAGCCGCGCAGGTATGGCATGCGCTTGATGATCGGCAGCTGTCCGCCCTCAAACCCGCGTCGTACAGACCCGCGCTTTTTCTGTCCCTTGTGGCCGCGTCCGGAGTAAGAGCCGCGGTTTGCAGCATCGCCACGGCCGCGTCGGGTCCGCTGCTTGCGCGCGCCCTCGGCTGGTTGTAGGTCATGTAGTCCTGGCATGTCGTTGATTCCTATGAGTAGCGTGCCCGAATGGAGTCACGTCAT
>SXGR01139724.1_pt1 | contig 10636 bp, 10 predicted proteins | sample 3174711 | NCBI WGS metagenome assembly SXGR01 (sample SAMN11356860, study PRJNA531348) | freshwater metagenome | isolation source: freshwater sample F1-60 | place: China: Fuxian Lake, Yuxi | collected 2017-12-25 | reverse complement strand
TCCCTTGTTGCTCTAATTACACCTAATGCTGTTCCATATGCTACTGTAGCTAATGCGCCTGCATTGCAATGAGTCATTACAGTATCATTGTTATCAAATAAAACAGAGCCATATTTTCCCATAGTTTTGTTTATTTGAATATCTTCTTCTGCCATTTTTTTAGCTTCATTGATTATTGATTGTATAATTTGTTCAACTGTATCTCCAGAATTTGCAACTGTCATAATTTTATCCAATCCCCATTTCAGATTTACTGCAGTAGGTCTTGTATCATATAAAATTTTTCTTGCTTTTTCCAAATCAGAAATTAATTCATTTTTTGTAGTTGCCTTGCTTTGTAAAGATGCCAAAGCCAAGCCAAATGCTCCCGACACTCCAATTGCTGGCGCTCCTCTTACTACCAAATTTCTAATTGCATCTGCTACTTGGTTATAATCGTCATATTTTACAAATACTAGTTGATTTGGTAATTTGGTCTGGTCAATCATGATTACTTTATTATCTTTCCATTCTACTGTTCTTAAAGAAGAATCAATTACAGTATCGTCCATAAACAATCTCAAAATCAGGCTTTTTAAAAATCAATTGGAAAAGAGGCATTACAATTTAGATAGATATTTTATTGGAGATATTAAATTTAGAATATTGGATCTTTCTACTATAGAAAAATATGACTCACAAAAAATGTACAAAGTTTATGACAAATGGCCAGAGATTGCACGTAAATCATTTGAGTCTGAACAAAATATAGTGAATTTTGGGAGTGTTAATCACATAGTGTTTGCAGGAATGGGTGGTTCAGGAACTATTGGAGATGTATTTTCATCCATATTATCAAAATCAAATATTCATGTAAATGTGGTAAAGGGATATAATTTACCTAAAACAGTTAATTCAGATACGGTAGTTGTGGTGATAAGTGTTTCAGGAGATACTATTGAAACAATATCAGTATTGAAATCTGCTTATAAATTAGGAAGTAAGATTGTTGTCTTTTCTTCCGGTGGTAAAATACAAGAATATTGTACAAAAAACAAGATTCAGTTTAGATTGGTTCCTCAGTATCATTCTCCTCGTGCTTCATTTACAAGTTATTTGTATACTATACTAAAGGTATTACACACTACTCTTGGAATTAAGCAAGAAGACATTTTAGAATCAATATCAGAGTTGGAAAAAACTAGTGAAAAAATCAATTCTTTGAATCTCACTAATAGTAATCCATCACTTGATTTGGCAAAATGGATTAAAGGTACTCCTTTAATTTACTATCCTTTTGGATTACAATCAAATGCCATTAGATTTAAAAATTCTCTTCAAGAAAACTCCAAAATGCATGTATTTGCAGAAGATGTAATTGAGGCATGTCATAACGGAATTGTTGCGTGGGAGAAAAAATCGGATTTTCAATCAATCTTGATTGAAGGTCAGGACGATCATGTTAAAACTAAAGAGAGATGGGAAATCATCAAAGAGTTTTTCCGGCAAAATAATATTAAATATAAAGAAATAATTTCAATAAATGGTAGTATCTTAACAAAGATAATCAATCTATTGTATCTTTTAGATTATTGCACTATATACAAGGCTGTTTTGGATGGAGTTGATCCTTCACCAGTAATATCGATTGATTCTATTAAAAATAGATTAAGTTGACCTAAATTTAAATTTAGAATTTATTTTTCAAAAAATTGTGAAATTGAATCACATACATAATTCATTTCTTCATTTGTCATAGAAGGATAAAGAGGTAAAGAAAGAATTTGTTTAGAAACAGTTGAAGTAATTGGTAGATTGAATTTTTGTTGAAGAATTTTTTTATAAAAATAAGTTTCATGAACGGGGATAAAGAAAATTTTTGTCATAATTCCTTTTTTGGTTAAAAAACTTTTTAGATTTTCTCGAATATGATTATTAGGTAAGATAATTGAATATAACTGATAAACATGAGTAAAATCAGAGGGAACGTTAGGAAGTTGAATTTCGTTTATTTTTTTTAATTTTTTTTGATAATAATTTGCTTTTTCTTGTCGAAGTAAAATTAATTTATCAAGTTTTTTTAATTGTGATATTCCTAATGCAGCTGAGATGCTTGACATTCTCCAATTGTATCCAAGTGAAACATATTGAGGAGAGTCACTTGAAAGAAAATAATTAGAAATATCTTTTCTTCCATGAGATCTTATTAATTTTAATTTATCAAACAAAGATTTTGAATCAGTTAAAACTGCACCGCCTTCACCAGTTGTAAGAACTTTATTTCCTGCAAAACTTAAGATGGAAAGATCACCAAATGTTCCAACTTTTTTGTTTTTTATTTTTGCACCAAAAGATTCAGCAGCATCTTCAATTAGAGAAATTTTGTGTTTTTCAGAAATTTTTTTTATTTCATCTATCTTGCATGGCAAACCAGCATAATGAATAGGAATAACAGCTTTAGTTTTAGAATTTATTTTAGATTCTAATAATTTTGGATCTAATCCTAAAGTGCTTTTTTCAATATCAAGAAATTTTGGTTTTGCATTAACCATCAAAACTGAATTAGATGTAGCAATAAATGTAAACGAAGGAACAATTACTTCGTCGTTTGTTTTTATTTTTAGGCTTAATAATGATGCATGTAATGCAGATGTTCCAGAGTTAAAAGTTACACAAAATTTTCTTTTCAGATATTTTGCTAAAAGCATTTCAAATTGTTCAATTTCGGGACCTATTGCCCAACTCATTCCTCTTTTAATGACCTTAGAAACAATCTCTTGATCATCATTATCGGTATAAATTTTGTAAAGTGGAATTTTCCAATTCATGAGAATCATACAAATGAAGGGGATTAATATCTAATTGTCATTATTTTAAAAAAATTATATTTACCACATCAATTAATGAAATGTTTGATAAGAGTTTATACTAAAACTAGGCACGTAGAGAAAATAAAGAAATTTCTTGAATCAATAAAAGTTGAATTTGAAATTTTTACAATTCATGACACTCCACAAGATTCTCCATTTGATTTAGGTGTGTCATATTGCTATCCAAGAAAAATAACAAATCCATTGTTATCCAAACCTAAAAAAGGATTTGTAAATTATCATCCGGGATTATTACCCAAGTATAAAGGACCCACAGAATTGGATGATGCTATAAAAAATAAAGAAATAGACTGGGGGGTTACTGTTCATTATATGAATGAAGAATATGATTCTGGAGAAATAATAAAAATCAAACAAATAAAGTTACATGAACCTCCCGCATTAACTCAGGAATTAGGTGCAATATCACATTATTTTCTATTTGATTTGTTCAAAGAAACCATTTTGGAAATTTACAATTCAAAGTAGAATTGTAAATTAATAACTAATTTGTTTTTTTAAAAGTTCTTCGTTGATTTTTATTGTTTTCAATATTTTAACAATTTTTTTAGATGATGTTCCGTTACCATAAATAAATTGTTTAGAAGTTTTTTTAGAATTATTTTTTTTCAGGGATTTAATAACTGCATTTCTAATTTCAGATACAGAATTTCCTGAGATATTTATTATGTTTTTTCCACCTTCACGATTATTCTGCCTGGTTCCAATGTTTACTACAGGAATAGAAAGATATGTAGATTCGATAAATCCACTACTAGAATTACCCACTAAAACTCCAGAATGTTTTAACATTCCCAAAAAATCGTCCCTAGGTAAACTTGGATATAATTCAAAAATGGAATGATTTTTTTTAAATTGATTTAGAATTTTAATTATATCATCATAACCAGAATCGGAATTTGGGAAAATTGAAATAATTTTTCTATTTAATGGTGTTATAGCATCAAGGATTTTTTTTATTTGATTTTTGCTAAATTTGGTTTCTGTTGTTACTGAATGATATAATAAAATAATTTCATTTCCTTTAAAATTGATATGATATTTTTTTAATAATTCATTTTTTGAAGAAATTTTATTATTTACAAGTTCATCAATACTTGGAGAACCAGTAAAAAAAACAAATTTTCTATTTTCACCCATTTTAATAATACGATTCTTACTTTGTTTAGTTGCTGCAAAATGAATGTTAGAGATTTTTGTTAGTGCATGTCTAGTATACTCATCTAAACCTCCTGAAACATCTCCTCCATGAATATGAGCATTTGGAATATTCATATGATATGCAGATAAAGCAGATGCCAACATTTCATCTCGATCACCAAGGATAAGATTGATGTCAGGTTTAAATTTTTTGAAAATTTTTGTAAAAGAAAGTATTCCTTTTCCAAGTTCAATTGCCATTGAAAAATTATCATTTCCAGAAGGAATCATTTTGACAGTAGCATTAATTGGAAAGCCATCTTTTTTTATTTCATTAATAGTAAACCCATGTTTTTTTGAAAGATGAGTTCCAGTGACTACCAAAAGTAATCTCAAGGAATTGCTTTTTTGAATTTGTTTTAGAACTGGTCGCAGAAAACCATATTCAGCTCTAGTTCCAGTAGTGACTAAAATTTTTTTGTGCATTTCATATTAGAATTCATTTGATTAAGCCTGTACCAACTTTAAATTTTGGATGCCATACACCATCTGAATTGCGCTGAAAATATTTGGGATTATACCATTTATCCATAATTTTCCAAAATTCATGGGTTGGCATATTTATGAATTCACAGAATTTTTCAACTACACCTTGATCTAATTGTTTATCATGTTTTTCCACTATAGGAATCATTTCAGAACGAGTCTTTAGCCCATATCTAATCCATCTAGACGCAATATCAGTTGCATAAGCATGACCATATTTCAAATATTTGAGATATGGGTTTAACAAGTATGATAATGAGTCAATTTGATCATAAATATCAATTGAGTTTTCACGGTGATATTCATGAGCTAGATGTTTGAATCCCCAGAGTTTCGCTACCTCAAAATTATGGTGTGAGTTCCAAGGAATAAAATAACTTAGATAAATAGAATTTAATCCAAAATATTTAATTTTTTCAATGTCTGGTTGTCTTGCAGATTCAAGATCTTGTTCTGTAACATCATCATCTAACCAATCATCCCAAATAGGTTTTACAACATCATTTTTTGATTGCAATAAAGCAGAAGGAGTCTCTACGTTATACTCTCCTCCATATATGTAGTTAACATCCTCACCATATACAAGTAATTTAAGATCTAAATTCATAGCCATTTTCACTGGAAATGCATAGATTAAAGCATCAAGATACCATGAAGGAGAACCAATTTTTTCAAAAGCTTTTTTGAACATTACTTTTGTTATTTTTCTATTTGGATTATGTACGATAATATCACACCCAAACGTTTCTGACAGATTTTCTAAATTTTTTCTTCCAGTTTCAGTCCAATCTATGTTCCCTACTGATAAAAGTACAGGATTCATTTTTAGTTTTTCTTTCATTATGTAAACTTGAAAATGAGAATCTTTTCCACCAGAAACGGCTATAGCACAATCATATCCATTTCCATTAGAACCTCGATATTTATTACAAAGTTTTTCAAGCTCTTTCCATCTTTCATTCCAGTTAGTCAGTTTTTGTTTTTCATAATGAATACAAGCTTGACATACTCCATTTGAGTCAAATTTTAATCCTGGTCTTGTATCAGGCATAAGACATTTCTGGCAATATCTCAATGTAATTAATAGAAACATTGTTTATATTAATTGCATTGCTCAAAAATGGAAAATAAGACAGAAAAAGATGTATAATGGAAGTAAAAAAGTTTCAAGATGTGGAAAGTTACAGATAATGATTTTAAAATTATAGAAAAATGGGGATTAGAAGAAGATCCTTTTAAGGCAGTTTCAGATTTTTCAGAACGGAAAAAAGAATTAAGATGGTTAAATCCAGAACATAGAGAACAATATGTAAAATACATTTATGATAGATTTGGATACATTGGAAACAAAAATTTTGATAATTACTATAAAACTGCTGAGAAACCAATTGACCAAAAAAGGTGGGAGTATTTGATGAAAAGAAAAGCTTGGTTCATTATGCCATTGGGCTGGGATATAATTGCAGAAGTTGGAGGAAATGTCGCAGATTTTGGATGCGGTGATGGAGATACAGTTCAAAGATTAATTGATTTTATAGAAAAATATTGGAATCAAAAAAATATCCAAAATAAAAAAATTCACATAACAGGATTAGATCTAAATGCATCTAGAATAGAAAATGCAAAAAAATATGTCAAATCAAACAATCAAAATATTACATTTGAATTTCAAACAGATGATATCTCTGGAGAGGGCTTAAAATATGAAAAGAATTATTTTAATTTTGGAGTTATTACAGGAGTAATTGAAATTTTAGAAGATTCAGTTTTAGATCATTTTCTTGATGAGGTATGCAGGACAATTTCCAAAGGATTGTTTATTGAAGATTTATTTGAAAAATTTCCAGGAGGTATTCCTAGAGATATCGGTGTGTTGTTAAGTAAACGAAAATTTGAAGTGAAGAAAAGACATGTGATACTTTCAGAACCATTTGATGTGGATAAATTACAGGATCCCATGAAATTATGGCCAATAATGTTAGATCAGAATATTTGGGCAGAAAGAAATTAAATTCAACATGAAGTTACTAATCATCAAGAGGAAAATAGTATGATCACAATTATTGCGGAAATCGGGGTTAATTGGGATGGTGAATTTGACATAGCTGAAGATATGATAAGAAAAGCAAAACAGATTGGATGTGATTTAGTAAAGTTTCAATCAATAGATGGAAAAAAATTACTTCATCCTAAAAAAGCTAGAATTATGAAAGCATCAATAGATAAGAACAATATTGAGAAAATTGATAAAATTGCCAGAGATGTAGGAATAGAGTGGTTTTGTACGCCAATGTATCCAGAAGCTGTGCAGATCTTAAATCCATATGTTAAACGATTTAAAATCCGAGAGTTAGATGGACGAAATCTATTTCAAAATCAGATTAATGAATTAGTATCAAAGATTTTAGAAACTAAAAAAGAAATCATAGTAAGTACACAAATTTCTCCAAATTTATCTAGATATAATTTAGAAAAAAATATCAAATGGCTTTACTGTATTCCTAAATATCCTTGTAGTATAGAAGATATTGATTTTCATAATTTGAATCAATTTAATGGTTTTTCAAATCACTGTGTTGAATCAATTGTACCTGTTACAGCAGCTGTATTAGGAGCAGAAATCATTGAAGTTCACATGACATCTGATAAATCAAAGGATTTTATTGATAATAATGTGAGTCTAGATTATTTAGAATTTGAAAATCTTGTAAAACAGATTAGATTAGTTGAGAGAATTAAAAAATGATTTTATCTTTCAATGTGATAATTTTTTGAACAAAGCTCATTAGTATGCACTTTTAACAGATCATAATGAAATCAGTTTGCTTAATTCCTGCCAGAGGAGGCTCAAAGGGAATTCCACATAAGAACATCAAAATTTTAGGTGACAAACCATTAATTGCACATACAATAGAAATGGCATTATCATTAAAAAAATTTGACCATGTTATTGTTTCCACAGATGATGAAAGAATTGCAAATATTTCTAAAAAATATGGAGCTGAAATCCCATATTTTCGCCCTAAAAACTTAGCTACAGATCATTCTAGTATGGATGAGGTAATGCTTCATGATTTAAAGAAGCTTGATTCATTAGGATACAAATTTGATACAGTTGTTCTTAGAGATTGCACAGTTCCTTTCATATCAAAATTAGATATCATAGGTACACTAACAAAATTAGAAGAAAATAATTGTGATCTTGTTATAGCAGTATACGGACAACATCATAATCCGTATTTCAACATGATGGAATTAAACAAAAATGGATTTTTAGAATTTAGTAAAATTAAAAAAAAGAGGATTACAAGTAGACAATCTGCACCTATAGTTTATCAAGTAAATGGATTATTTGCATTTAATGTGAAGAGTTTTTGGAAATATAGAAAGATATACATGCCAAAAAGATTGCCATATGAGATTTCTCCAGAAAGAGGATTTATGATCGATACAAAGTTTGAATTTCAAATAGCTGATTTGATGATGAAAGGAAAGATCAAATTTTGAATTACCATGCTGACCATCCTCCGTCTATTATAACATTTGAACCTGTAACATATGAGGAAGCATCAGATACTAAAAACAGAATAGCACCATCAAAGTCAGATGTATTAGCCATTCTACCTAACATGGTTTTATTAGAGTAATTCATAACAAATTCTTTGTTTTGATGTAGTTTTTTATCATACACTCCTCCAAGAGTGAGAGTATTTACACGAATATTTTTTCGTTGCCAATATGCAGCAAGATATCTTGAAAAATTAACAATTCCTCCTTTTGTTATAGCATATGTTGGTGGAGAATTTAAGTGACTTTTTCCATAAATCCTCTGATCTGCTCCCCTAATTCCATAAATGGATGAAATGTTAAGAATTACTCCATGTTTTTGTTTTACCATTATTTTTCCTACTTCACGAGAACAGAGAAATACTGCACGAAGATTTTCTGAGGTCATTTTCTCCCACAAATCCAACGGATAATTCTCAAATGATGCATCACGTTGAGGATGATCTCTCAATAATATGTGTGCATTATTTATCAAAACATCAATTTTGTTGTATTTTTTTATCACCACATCAACTAATTTTTTGACCTGATCCTCTTTGGTAATGTCAATATTCATACTTAATGAATTAGTATGGTAAGATGAATTGATTTTTTTTTCGAGTTTTTTATTTTTGGTTTGTTCAATGTCTACCAAAATTACATTTGCCTGCGCATTGCTAAGCACATGAGCAAATCTAGAACCCAATCTGCCTGCTGAGCCAGTAAGAATTATAGTTTTATTTTTTAGATCAAAAATTTTAGAGATATTATGATGTTTCAATTTATACTGATCATTTTCCTAATTTCTGATGATTTTTTAACATATAATGCAATCTTGAGAACTTCAATACCTATAGAAATTGGATTTATAGTTTTGGTATTATTTTTAACACAGTTAATGAAATGCTTCAACTCTTCTACATACATATCATTAGTATTATAATTTTTCAAGTGCAATTTAACTATCCATTTGTTTGTTTTAGAATTAAAAAACATTAATTTTTTTGTAGAAAAATCCCAAAACAGAGTACCTTTTGTTCCAATAATTTTTAAATATCTTGATGGAGGTTTTTGAAAAAAATCTAGATGTATTTCGCCAATAATATTTTTTGGAAATTGTAAAATAATGACAGATAAATCATCAGCATTAATTTTAAGATCACTGTATTTTCCAGTAATTGAAAAAACTCTTGATGCCTTTCCAAATAGCCAATACAAGATATCAAGTTCATGAATACAAGTGAAAACTACGCCTCCGCCGAATTCTTTTCTTCCAGCATAACTTTGTCTATAATCTTCGTTGGGGTGCCATTCAGGAAGATAGGAACCATTTTCTGCTTGTACAGATATTATATGACCGAGAATTCCTTTTCCAATAAGATTTTTTATTTCTTTAAGAAATGGATTAAATCTGTAATTACATCCTACTTGGGTTACAAGATTATTTTTTTTGACTGAATTCAAAATAGGACCAAGTTCGGCCATTGTGTGGCTGATAGGTTTTTCTACAAAAAAATTAATCTTTGATTTAATGAGTTTTTTTGCAATATTTGCATGTAAGCTAGTTTCATTAGAAATTATAGCAAAATCAGGATTGGTTTTAATAGCATCATCAATTGAAGAAAACACTACACAGTTATTTTCTCTGAGAAATTTGTCTTTCTTTCTTTTAGTGCAAACTGATATGTGCATATTATTGAATTTTGACAAATTTTCTATGTGTCGTTTTCCAATTGAACCATAACCTATTACTAATGATTTCAATGACTTTGATGTTTTATGGATGAATATTAGTTTTAATTGGAATCAAAATCATTCAGTTAATAGAAAAAACCTATTATTACACAAAACATCATCTATAAAATATGAAAAATATTTCTGTTCTAAAGGAGTTAAAAAATAAAACGGTGTTGATAACAGGGGGGGCTGGAAGTGTAGGAAGTGAATTAACTAAAAAAATTCTCGATTTTCCAGTAAAACAGGTCAGAGTCATTGATGTTAATGAACATTCATTATTTCTTTTAGCAAGAAAATTAGATAATCATCCAAAATTACGATTACTTTTGGGAAATATTTTAGATAAAGATAGATTAGAAATGGCATGCGGTGATGTTGATATTATTATCCATTTAGCTGCAGTCAAAAATTTAGAGGTAACTGAGTTTAATCCAATTGAAACAATTGATACCAACATTAACGGATTGGTAAATTTAATCAAATTAACAAAAAAAAGCAAGATAAAAAAATTTCTTAATATAAGTACAGATAAAGCTGCTGATGCAGTTACACTTTACGGTTCAACAAAATTATTGAGTGAAAAATTGACATCATGGGCAGGATTACACTTGAATCCACCTACAAAATTTGCTACTGCAAGATTTGGAAATATTATTGAATCTAAAGGAAACGTATTTGAGGTTTGGGAAAATCAGATTAAAGAGAATAAAGCGATTTCAATTACTGATTCCAGTATGAATAGATATTTCTTTCATATAGAAGAGGCAGTTGAATTTATTTTGAATTGTCTTCCACTT
>SXGR01329348.1_pt1 | contig 10638 bp, 10 predicted proteins | sample 3174711 | NCBI WGS metagenome assembly SXGR01 (sample SAMN11356860, study PRJNA531348) | freshwater metagenome | isolation source: freshwater sample F1-60 | place: China: Fuxian Lake, Yuxi | collected 2017-12-25 | reverse complement strand
GGCGACAATGCCATGCTCGATGGCCAAGGATTCGCCCCCATCGGTCAAGTCACCGAAGGCATGGAAGTCGTGGATTCGCTGTACAAGGGGTATGGCGAGGGTGCTCCGCGCGGGCGCGGTCCGTCTCAGCAGAATCTGCAGGAGGAAGGCAACACCTACCTCCGCGAAAAATTCCCGAACCTCGACTACATCCAGAAAGCGACTGTTCTTCCTTAGCCATGCACGTTTACCGCTGGGACCTCGACCGAACCTACCTCGACACCGACATCGGGTCGGTTCGGGCACTCCTGCGGCATGCGTTCGAAACCGCGTCTGAAAAGAAGAATATTCCAGGTTCGGCAACGCTTCTGCGTTGCCTGACCGAGTGGGACCCCTCCTCCAAGGTGACCATCGTCTCCGGATCCCCCACCCAATTGCGGGCGGTCCTCGAGGAAAAGCTCGCGCTGGACGGCGTCCGATTCGACAGCCTGATCCTGAAGGACAGCCTCGCCAATCTCAAACGGGGGCGCCTCCGCGCCGTTAGGGGACAAATCGGCTATAAACTTCCACAACTGTTCAAGCAGCGCGTCGGTCTCGGCCCGCCGGTTCGCGAGACCTTGTTCGGGGACGACTGGGAGGTCGACGCCTTGGTGTACAGCTTGTACGCCGATGCGATCGCCGGGCGACTCACGGAGGGCGATTTGGCGCGGGTGATGGAGGCGGGCGGGGCCTACGACGATGCCATACGGGAAGCCTTGCGTTCTCTGCGGCAGATCGGACGGGCCGATGTCGTCGAGGACATCTTCATTCATTGCGACCGAGGCACGCCGACCTCGCAATTTCGAGCCTTGGGGCCGCGGGTGGTCCCCGTCTTTTCCTGGTTTCAGGCAGCCGTTCTCCTCTGGGCGCGAGGGCGACTGCCGCCCCCCGCCGTGGCCCAGGTGGCCCGGGCGTGCACGGATGAGGCGCACATCAGCGAAATCGGGTTGGGTGGCTTGGCGCAGGACATTTCCCGCCGAGGGCAAATTAGTCGTGACCGCATGAAAGAGCTCTTTTCAAGTCCAGGATTTGAATCCATGCGCCCTTCACTGGACGCCGCATTGGACCGCCTCGGCGAGTATAGTGCCCCCCCAACCGATCCAAACACTCGGGACTACCACGGGTTCCTGCGCGCGAACGCTCAGCGCGACGAGTGATCCGCCTGCGCAGTGCAATCGACAGCTAAAACACCGCCAGCAATCACGAACATTCTAAAACCGTACCCGGGCCACTTGAATCAGCCGTCAAAACGGGTGAAGATGCACAAGTGACGCTTCAATGGGGCTTGGCCCCGCGAGATGGAGACATGGGGACCAGGTTATTTGTTGGCGGCTTGAGTTGGGGCACCACGGACGATTCCCTTCGGGCTGCATTCGAGCCTTTTGGCTCGGTTCAGGAAGCGCGGGTGGTCATGGATCGCGAGACAGGGCGCAGCCGTGGATTCGGCTTCGTTCGGTTTGCGCAAGATGCCGAAGCGCGCGCGGCTATCGAAAAAATGGATGGCGCCAATCTGGACAGTCGCACGATCCGCGTCAATGAGGCGGACGATCGACGACCGGGCGGCCCCGGGGGTCCCGGCGGTCCCGGCGGTCCACCTCGCGGCGGCGGCGGATACGCGGGCGGCGGCGGTGACCGTGGCGGATACGGCGGCGGCGGTGGCGGCTATGCCGGTGGTGGCGATCGCGGCGGATACGGTGGCCAAGGCGGTGGCGGCGGCGGATACGGCGGTCGACCCGCAGGCGGCGGCGGATACGGTGGCCAAGGTGGCGGTGATCGCGGCGGATACGGCGGTCGGCCCGCAGGTGGCGGCGGCGGATACGGTGGACCCGGCGGCGGTGGCGGCGGATATGGCGGCCAAGGTGGCGGTGATCGCGGCGGATACGGCGGTCGCCCTGCAGGTGGCGGCGGTGGATACGGCGGCCCGGGCGGCGGTGGTGGCGGATACGGCGGCCCAGGTGGCGGCGGTGGACGCCCCGGTGGCCCCGGTGGTGGTGGTGGATACAGCGGTGGCGGTGGACGCCCCGGTGGCGGATACGGCGGCCCAGGCGGTGGCGGTGGATACGGCGGTGGTGGCGGATACGGTGGCCCAGGTGGCCCTCGCCGAGGCCCTCCTCGCCTCGATCCCGAAATGGCGAGTTCGATGCCAGCTCCTCCCCGCGGAGAGGGTTTTGGCGATGAGCTGGAGCCTGCACGTCGCCGCAAGGATAAAAAGAAGAAGAAAGAGACGACGGACGAGGAGAATTTCGCAGAACGCGGCGTGGCTCGCAAGGCCGATCGCCGAGAGAGCGGAAAGTCCTGGCGCGACTATGTGGATGATGAAAATGTCGAGTCAGAAGGCGCTGATGCGCCGGTAGCAGACACTCCCGGATCGGATTCGGACGAATAAGGTCGCGGACGGAAGCCCCAGCTCGATCGCCTTCAGGGGGTCGGCGCTGGGGTTTTGTTCTGGAGCGTCGACGGAAGACGCGAATCGCGTTGTCGGGCGCAGTTTGCCGCGCCGCCGTGATGAGCTTCCATGCCCGGCTACCTGCCGGTGTCTGCTGTACTCCTAGGCTTTCGATTCACGTTCTCGATGACGCCGGTGCGTAGTCCGTTCTCGGCGTGCGCCCGCGTCCGCAGATCGTCAACAAGGTTTACCTGCTACGGTGGGCCGCTCGACGCACCGTCGCCGGGGTCTCCCGGATCCGGGCTTCCCACCGGGATGGGCACCGGCGGTGCTGGAGCCACCGTCGCCGGGGCGGGCGGGGCCGCCGTCAAGAAGGACGGAATCCACCTCGCAAACCAGCCTGGGCCCGCCGGCGGAGCCGGAGGTGGGCGCGGCACACCCAGGTAGTCGTGCAAATAGATATCGTATAAAGCCAGGAAAAAGGCGACGAGCACGGGTCCGATCAAGCCACCGGGCAGTCCCATCCAGGCCAACCCACCAAAGACCGCCAAGAAAATCAGCAACGGATGGATATTGGTGCTACCGCGCATGAACAACGGCCGGATCAGGGCATCCACTTGCCCGACAAACACCATCGACCAAACCGCCAAAAAGACGCCCCAAATAGGTCCTTCTTCGTAGGCAACAAAGAGGCTTAGCGGTGCCCAAATGAACACGGTACCCACCACCGGAACAAAAGAGGCGACTGCGGTTAAGATACTAAACAAAATGATGCGATCGACGCCGACGATGGCGTAACCGACCGCGGCCACGAGCCCTTGGACCAAAGCGGTGGCGATCGCCCCAACCACCATATTGTTCGAAAACTCGCGAAAAACCTCAAACAGGCGCTCCTCGTACGCGTCATCCATCGGGGACAGGTTCTTGAACGCCTGCAGGACACGAGGCCCTTCCATGTACATGGAAATGACCGCGAATACGAAAATCACTACTTCAATGCCAGCATTCATCGTCGAATTCAGCAAGGTGGGCACCGACTTCCGGCCCCAGTCCAACGCATTCAACGCCGCAGTTTTCAGCGGCTCAGCGATCATCGGAGCGAGTTCGTCTTCTTTTGGAAGGAAGTCCCGAATCCACTCGGGGAGCATCTCATTCTGCGGAAGCGCCACAAACCAGCTCGCGGCGTCGGCGAGCTTCCCGGCCTGAATCGCGTCATTCGCTGCTTGCACAGCAGACAATGCCTGTTCGACGAACAGGTACACCATGTACCCCACCGGTCCGAACACGATCAGCGCCAACACACCGGTGGTGGCGAGCGCTGCAAAAAACGAACGCCCACCCATCTTGGCCAAAAACCAGCGATACACCGGCCAAGTGACGACCACCACCACCGTCGCAAACAACAGGGTGTATGCAAAGGGCGAGAAGAGGTAGGCCACCGCGAGCGCAGAAACCGTTAGGAAGCCAAAAAACCAAGCATCCTTGGTCCGTTGCGACCAAGGATCTTTCGGAACATCCGGATCGCTCAAGACAAACCTCCATTTGGCCACTGATCGAGGCCGTTGCGGATTCGCCCGATCAGATCGCCGCGTACCGCTTTGGCGGCCACCTTAACGGCATTGCGGATCGCACGAGCTTCAGAGCGCCCATGCGCCTTGATCACCACTTGGTCAAATCCGAGCAACGGCGCCCCCCCGTAAGAATTCCAGTCGGTCATCCGCTTCAATTCGCGGATCCCTCCCCCCAACATCGAAAGACCAAGGCGCCATTGCAGGCTTCGCGCCGCCGCTTGTCGCGCCACATCGTTCATCACTTCGCCAAAGCCTTCCAACATCTTCAAGACCACATTTCCTAAAAACCCATCGCAAACGACCACATCGACCGTTCCGCGCGGGATATCCAGCCCTTCCACATTGCCGGCGAACAACAACGGACCGGCCTTTAGTCGTCGATGCGCCTCAATGATCGCCGGCGTGCCCTTGTTAGGCTCGCTGCCGTTGGACAGCAACGCTACCCGAGGCGAAGCGATCTCGGAAATAACCGATGAGTACGCCGATCCCATCAATGCAAAGCCAACGAGATCGTCCTCAGAAGCGATCAGCGTCGCGCCCACATCCAACATCAACGCAAATGGATCGCCCCGCGGACCATGCTTCGCTTCGGTTGGATATACCGCCGCCAAAGCCGAACGTCGGATACCAGGTAAGCGCTCAAAACATCGGGCGGACGCAAGAATGGTTGCGCCCGTATGTCCAGCAGATACCAACGCTTTCGCATCGCCATCCCGAACCAATTTCGCTGCGGTCAAGATCGAACACCGGGGAAGGCGGTCCAAAGCTTCACGCGGGTCATCGGACATGGCGACGGATCCCTCCGCATGAACCAACGTAATCTTCGTTGGATCGTAGGCCACTCCGTCGAGAGCCGGCCCCAATTGCGCGAGATCTCCCACCAAAAAAACGTGAACGTCGACGTCCTCGCGGGACAACTGCGCTACACCGTGCGCCGTCGCCACCACGCCGTGGTCTCCCCCCATCGCGTCCAGCGCCACCGTCACCACCACAAGCCTCCGTGTCCACCGCCAAACGGTAGTTACCAAGAGTATCACACCCCGCCGGTGGCGGTTCGATCTCTGCTAGGATACCGCCGCTGCAACCGGAGGCATCATGACATCACCGAAATCCAGTAATCTGACTTGGCACGGAGCAAACGTCACCTCGGACGAGCGCGAGGGCATCCTTGGCCAAAAAGGGTGCGTGCTCTGGCTCACCGGATTGTCCGCCTCCGGAAAGTCCACCATTGCTCGCCGTTTAGAGCAGCTGCTTCTGGAGCGTAAGGTGACCGCTTATGTGCTCGACGGGGACAACCTGCGCATGGGGCTCAACAAGGATCTTGGTTTCTCCCCCGCCGATCGCGCTGAGAACATTCGGCGGGTAGGTGCGGTGGCCCAATTGTTTGCGGACGCAGGCACGGTGTGCATTACCGCGTTCATCTCTCCTTATCGCGAGGATCGAGATCTCGCGCGTTCGCTCAACCTTCCGGGCCGATTCATAGAAGTTCACGTGTCAACCAGCCTCGAAGCCTGCGAAGCACGCGATCCGAAGGGTCTCTACAAAAAGGCACGAGCGGGCCAGATTCCAGAATTCACAGGTATTTCCGCCCCTTATGAAGTGCCAATGGCGCCGGAAATCACCCTCGACACCGAAAACCGCGACGTCGATGAATGCGCTTATCAATTGGTCCAAGACTTGCGTCAACGCGGATTTATTCCAGCGGCGTGAGCCACCCTAGCTCCCGTGGGCGATCGCCTCGCCCACCATCAGGCCCATGGCCATGGTGGTCACCTGCGGATTGACGCCCAGGCTGGTCGGAAACATGCTTGCATCGGCCACATGGAGGTTGGCCCAATCCCACACCTTCCCGGAGGCGTCGATCACGGACGTCTCTCGGCTCGCTCCCATGCGGCAGGTCCCCATCGGATGAGACGCATACAGCAGGAGTTTGTTCGCCGGTAAATCATCAGGTATCGCAGACAGAATGTCGGCCTTGGTCTTGATCGTGCGGCCGATCTGCATCGCCGGCATGACTTCCAGCGCCCCTGCGGCCAAGAAAACCTCGGCACAAAGCCTCGTACCCGCCATGAGCCGACTCTTGTCGCCCTCGCCAAAGTGATAGTAGAGATCCGGACCGAGCGGCGTTTGACGCACCGAACCGCCGCTGTCCGTGTCGTGCACCAGCGACCCGGCACTCGCAATGTGGGAAAGGTTCGACAAATACTCCAAGGTCTCCTTTCCAATACGGGTTTGGAGCAACAGGAAATACTGGTCGGGGGTCACGGAATAGGTCTGAAGCAGAAACCCCTTTTCCCAGCAGTCCACATAATAGCCTTGGGTGACCCCACTCCACGGACGTATCTCTTGCTCAAACCTAGCTAAAAGGCCGCAGGTAGGGTGGACAACCATGTGTTGCCCACAGTGCGTGCTGTCCGCCAAGCCGTTGGCCAACAAGAACAGCGGGCTTCCGATGGGTCCCGCCGACAACACAAAGGTCTTCGCCGAAACGCGGATGGAGCCCTGTGGACGCTGCGAATCCGGATGCAAGGTCTGCCCGGAGACCGCCACCACCCGATCACCAACGGTTTCCACCTTGCTTACTCGGCAATCGGCGTACACGCCGACGAGATTGGTGCCCAAGGCCTCGGCCATAAAGGTACGGTCAACCGAGAACTTCCCACCCGTCGGGCAACCGTACTGGCAGATCCCGCAACCCACGCATCCAGGCGCGGAACGTGCCATAAACTCGCCTTTGAGGCCGAGAGCCTCCGCCCCTTGCTTGAAGATCAGGTTGTTGTTGCGTTGGACCGCGACGGGATTCACGGTCACACCGATCGTTTTCCAGATCCGGTCAAAGTAGCCGTTGAATCGATCATCGGTGACCCGCTCGCACCCGTACTGTTCGCGCCACTCCTTCATCACCGAAGGTGGCGTTCGAAAACAAATCGCCGAATTGATGAGCGTGCTCCCACCCACTCCGCGCCCACCCGGAAGAGGCATGACCACATTGCCTCGTGTCACGCGCCTGCCCCGCTCGTGGTAGAGGTGCTTGAACGCGAAGCTGGTTTCCTGGCGGAAATCCGACGGTCGCCAGTGGCTCCCCTCCTCCAGAACCGCAACTGTTAGCCCCGCCCCCGTGAGTGCCGCAGCCGCAGCACTCCCCCCGGCGCCGGCGCCGATGATGCAGACGTCAACTTCCAACTCCACATGCGCTGGATAGCTCTCGGAACTGTGTTTTCCTGGTCGCCAATCGTTCATGGGCGAAAGTCCTTACATCCCACGCGCCAACCCATATGGTCAAGCACTTGACGATTTGAAAAATACGCCATCCCGAACAATGTGCGCAAAAGATCGAGTCCCGCACGCCTCGGTACTACGGAAGGATCGGACCACACGTCCAAAACCTCGGCGCGCTCTTCGAGGGACAACTGCGAAAATCGCTGTCCACGCGTGACCAAGGTACCCCATTCGATCGCTCGCAAAGTGTACCGAAACGCGCTTTGTGCCGGCTCTTCTACAATATCGGCCAACAGCCGATCCACCTCGGCCACCACGCCCGCCTGCACGCCGTCCACCGGCATCGGCGCACCGGGAAAAAACGCCAACGCCAATGCAGATACAACTGACAACTCTTCGGCCGACAGCAACCGTGCGCCGGGCGCCGGCACATCCAACCTCAGCCCCGCACCAAAGGTAAGAGCAGCACCAAAGGCCATTCCGACCTGGATCAGGCGCCGGCGAGTCACCGATGTGTCACTCGTGCTTCCCAACATCAACTCCGGCGAGACGATCCACCCCTTCCAGGATAACGGGGCAAGCCAAAGCAGGTGCCCCCTGCCGCGGTACTTCGAGTATACTCCCCCCGTGCCTTGGGAGCGTCGCGTTGAACATCTCCAACCAGACGTTGACCGCCCTTCTTCTCGTGACCTTGCTTTTGGTGGGAGCCGCAGTCGCTCTCACCTTCGCGGGGGGCTCTGAGCCTCCTTCGGTTCCCGAGGTAGAGACGCGATCCGTCCAAATTTCAGTGCTGCCGAAAGTCACTCGCATCGGCGATCAAAAGATCGATCCGAACGGGCCACTGTTGGTCGAGATCGACAAAGGGACGGACGCTCCATCGGCCACGCTCGAATGCGGCGCCACCGGACAGACCCCCTCGGGGGAGTCCGCCGCCTACAAATCCGAACATCGCGCGTACAAAGGGCGGCTTGGCATCGCCAGCTTGCCATTCGGCTCCTGTGGGCTGCGGCTCGCTGGGACAGAGCAGGCATTCTCCCCGGTATACCCCGGTGACCGACTCAAATGCCGAGCCGAAGGGGTTCGGACCGTATGCACCGGCGGCATCGCCACCGAAAAGGCCGGCATTGTGAGCGTGCATTCAGAGATTGGCGGCCAACTGTTTGTCGACGGCCAAGACAGCGGTCCACTTCCCGTCGAAAAACTCAAAATGAACGTCGGAAATCGAGGTTTGATCGTGCGCTTGGCGGACGGCCAAGAGATGCAGTGGACGCTCAACGTCAACCCGGGCGAACAACTCGTGGTCGAGTTCCCCGATCCCGGGACCTCCCAAAAACCACAACCTCAGCCGAATGTACCGGGCGAGCCCCCCGCCGTTCCGCCGCCTGAAGGCGCCGTCACCCCCACGGACGGCACGACGCCCACCGAGGGCGCGACGCCCGCCGAAGGCACGCCCCCAAGCGTTCCCGCAGCTCCAGCCGAGCCCCCTGCCGGCGCGACCATTGCACCCGCGGATCCTACGGTCCCATAAACACGCACATTCCCCGAGGGAGCCGCATGTCCACGGCGGATGACCGCGCACTCAAGGCCGAGGCAGAAATAGGTCGCATCAATGCCTTTTTCCCCATCCTTCCTCGGCTCGGCAACCGTTGGGCGGCCTCTCGTCCGTGGGAAGGTCGGGTCCTCGCCCTGAACCTCCACCTCACCACGCTCACCGGCGCCCTCATTCAGGAGTTATCGCTCGGCGGAGGGACCTTTTTAGTAAGCGCTGCCAATCCGGCCACCACGGATCCCGGCACGGTCCAATTCCTTCGAAACCAGGGCATTGAAGTATATACCGGCGGAGACATGGAGGACCGGCACCAACAAGTGCTGAACCACCGCCCTTCCATGCTGGTAGATGTCGGCTTCGACCTAATTCATGCATTGTTGGAAAAACGACCGGATTTGGTCCCACAGATCACCGGCGCGGTGGAGGTCACCCGAAGTGGTATCACCCGCCTACGGCAGCGGAAGAACCTGCCATTTCCAATGATGAACATTAACGACGGACGGCTCAAGAATGCCGTGGAGAACCGGCACGGTGTCGGTGAAGCCTTCTGGCAAGCGGTTTCGCGACTCACTGGCATGCATTTGTCGGGGCGCCGTGCGGCGGTGGTCGGCTATGGACCGGTGGGACGCGGATTAGCGGCGTACGCCAGGGCGGCAGGCCTAAACGTCGAAGTGGTGGAGCGCGACCCCGTTCGACGCCTGTTCGCTCATTACGACGGTTTTCCGACCCCTTCCTTATCCGAGGCGCTTTCGCGCGCTCACCTGCTCGTTACCGGCACGGGAGCGAGGCACGTGGTCACGGCGGCCGACCTCGGTTCTGCCCGAGATGGCTTGGTCCTCGCCAACGCAGGTCACGGTGGCGACGAAATCGACGTTCACGGCATTCAACGGGCCGCTATCCGGGTCGACCAGATCGCCGAACATGTCGTTCGCTACCGTCTCGACAGCAACGCGAGGGTGACCCTCCTCGGCAATGGGCATCCACTCAACTTTGTTTTGAATTCTGGCTCGCCCGAGCCGGTACTCCTGCAGTTTGCGGTACTCGGCTTGGCGCTTGAGTATTTGGCCACGCAGAGTGTTGCTCCCGGCGAATTGCTCGTCCCTGACGCGATTGAGGATGCCGCCGCTGCGCTGGCCCTCGAATCCCTCGAACCGTCCTAAGATGTCGCTTCCCGACCAAGTACGAAAGGGGGTGGAGGCATTGCAAAAAGGCAAGCCAGACGCCGCCATCGCCGAACTCGAACCGGTCTTCGACGACCCCGAATTTGCCGCCGCCGAGGATCTGCGCGACATTCGCGCTCGCGTGGGATCCCTGCTTGGACAGGCTTGGTTGTTAGCAGGGAAACCCGAAAAAGCCGATCGACCCCTTCGGGAGGCGATGCGACTCGCCAAGGCGCTGTCCGACGAGGCCGGCGTCGCCTCCATTCGACGGCTTCAAACACAGGTTATCGCCCAAATCACCGAACGTCACCAACAGAGCACCGAGGCGCAAAAGCTCGCCAAAATCGCTCAGCAATCCCTGGAGGAGCTCCTTTCGGGGGTCACCGACGTGGAAATGCAACTGGACCTCCTGATTCGCAAGTCCATCGCGGAAATCGAGCATGGACGACCAGCTTCAGGTGCCGACATCGCCAGTCAGGCGCTGCAACTCGCCCGCTCCCATGGGCGCATCCGCGAACAGGTGTTGTCCCACATGTCGTTAGCGCGCGCCGTGCCGACAAAAGCCTCGATCGAACTGCAGTTAGCCCTTGAGATCGCCGCCACCGCCGGAGAGTTCAATTTGGTCGGCGGCATCGTCAAGGCATCGGAAATCGCCGGAATTACCCTCCCAAGTCAGCCCTTCGCTGGCCGGGACCCCTCGTGAGGGTGGCCGCAATCGACATCGGCACCAATTCG
>SXGR01411104.1_pt1 | contig 10642 bp, 12 predicted proteins | sample 3174711 | NCBI WGS metagenome assembly SXGR01 (sample SAMN11356860, study PRJNA531348) | freshwater metagenome | isolation source: freshwater sample F1-60 | place: China: Fuxian Lake, Yuxi | collected 2017-12-25 | reverse complement strand
CGTGCAATAAAGCAAGGGCAAGTCTTGTCTTGAATGAAATTGTTTGGCTTCGACATTAATATTTTGAATAAAGTTTTCAAAGTAATCGTTGTCCATTAGTTTTCTAGCTCGATAAGGATGCTCATGTTCAATTTTTTGCAAACTTGCAGCACTCTCACACTCGACAGATAAAACATGCTCAATAGATTTTTGTATGCTGCTGACTTTTATAAATGGACAGGTTGGGGAAAGCTGAATAACAATATCAGAAATAAAACCAATGCTATCCATAAATTTCATTGCATGTAGAGTTGAAGATATTAGCGGGGTCCTATTGTGGAACCACTACGCGCTGGGATGAGAATCAGATGATTCATTAACTGCATAGGCTCAAACAGATGAGGGGAGGGACAACATAAATTTTAGGAAGCGGCAGATTCGACTGGAGTCACTTCAACTTCAATTTTTTTCCATTGAAACGTTTCTTTAAAATTGCATTTTTTGCAAATTTGAATGGATTTCAATTTTCCGTTAATGTGCGCTTTGCGAACTCCATTGAGCATTCTGCCATCCCAAATATCCTTCAAGGTTTGCACGATTTGTGTGGTTTTCACTTGTCGATGAGGCATCGTCAGGTGCATCATCTCAAACCCTTTTTTACCGGTTTTAGCGGACTCTATCACATCATCATAATCTTGATCACCTTTGGCAAAGGAACGTTCAGACACAAAGCCCACGGGGTGTTCATTGCCCCAATCATAACAGCACATAAATACTCTTCCGTCATAAGATACCATGAGTCGTTGAAAGATTTGCTCACAGGGGATTCGTCCATCTTCAATATGGAGTACCCCTCTGTGATCTTTCCAATGTTGCAAATCCTGACGTAGGGTGGTCTCATTATATTTTTCTTTACGATAATCATAAATAGCGATTTTCTCTTCTGAGGACAATGTTTCAAGGCTTCCGCCTCGTTCGGTGTAAGCTTTAGTAGAAACATCATCCACCCAACCATTGAATAACTGGTAGAAGGATTCCTGTTCATGAAAAGTATCTTCGGTCAAAATCATTTGGATTTTTGTAAAGGGGAAAGGCGAACCCAATTCACGACGAATGTCCGCGAAGGTGCGAATATTTTCATACACTTTTTCAAAGATATTCGGTTTAACACGTCCCACGCGCATCTTATTATAAGTCTCTGGGGTTCCCCCATCGAAAGAGTAAATCATGACATCAAGTCCGCCTGCAATCAATTCTTTCGACATCTCTGGTGTTAAATGAGTGGCATTGGTATTGAGAATAACTTCCAGGATCCCTTTCTCCTTCGCGTAACGTACAAACCGGTCAATATGCCGATGCATCAGAGGTTCCCCACGCCAATTGAGCTTAATGGAGGGGACTCCTAATTCCGCACATTGGTCAATAATCTGAAAGGCCAATTCCGTGGGCATGTATTTGTCCGGAGTCGCTATATATTGGCGGTAGCAGAATGGGCAGGCCAAATCACAGATAGCGGCAATTTCAATATCAACGCATAAAGGAGGGGTCTGCATCTCTTTGTAAAAATCATGAGACAGCTTTCGATCAATGGCTTCTTTGGGAATGCCTCTCCAACCTTGCCGGTACCATTCGTAACGAGCTTTCATTTCCTTCAACAAGGTTTCTGGATGAGCCACTTTATCTTTTTGAAAAAGATAGGCTTTATTCTGATCAAAGTGGTCCAGGAGATAGCTGTCTTTATTGATACGCGGGGACATGACACTTTGAATGGCGTATTTTCGTTCCATATTTTTCCCTTTTATTTCATTCTATTTTGGAATCCCCGGAGTTCTTTTTGATTCTAATGAAATAAGGCTAATCGAGTATTAATTTGCCCTAAAGTGTTCTTTGTCTTCTGATGTTGATTGATACGCAGGAGATCCGGATGTTGCTCAATAAAGGTAACTAATTCATCCATTGTATAGGGGCGTTGAGGGTGATAGATACCTTCTAAAACAGTACGAAACACTTCAAAATCTTCAGGATAATCAATCGTTAATCTCCAATTTTTTTGGTAACGAACAGCTACAGGTAAAGACCCCGTTTTGAAGAAATGTTCATTTTTAAAATAGGAAGTCATGTATTCAGAATAACTCGAATCTTCAGCCAATTCGTACGCTCTTCGTAAGGCAACCACCGAAACGACTTCTCCTTCCGTGCCACTGGGCAAAGCTTTACAATCAGTGTAATCGTTATTATGCCTAAGATGATGATCAATGGCCATATCTAAATGGATAGGGTCAATTAAAATGTCGTCTCCTGTGATTCGAACGATCATATCTAAATGATACAGATCTACTGCCTTTAAAAATCGAGCCATCACATCATCCGAAGCGCCACGAATACAAGGAATCTGTTTCTTGGCTGCTAAAGGAGGTAACGGATCATCTATCGGATCTTCAGAAGTACAAAGCACCACCACGGTTCCGCGTTTAGACAATTTGACACGATCCATCAAGTGTTCGATGGTGGTTTGACCACAGATCGTTTTCAAAGCCTTTTGAGGAAATCGTGTGGAATGCATCCGAACCGCGATTAAAATTCCAATTCGATGAGAAAAATGATGTTGAGTGACCGCTTCATCAGCTTTTAGAGGTTGCGTTAATACTTTTCCCACTACTTCCTGGAGGTACAGGGAGTGCTCTTCAAAATCACCACGTTTAAAGGTGAGATCTTCTGTTTTCAGGGTTTCTCCTAGGGGTATGTCTCTTTGTGCCACCAGGATTTTTTTCATTTTTTTACGATAAGTCAATTCATCCTCTGACATAGTCATAGGTAACGTTCCCATGGCGATTTCAGTACGACGGATGCTTTGTACCATTTCCCCAAATTCATTGGGATGAAGGGAAGAGAAGTAATCAATGCCTTTTTGACTACGGTCTAAAGTAATGTGTTTCTCTATTAATTTAGCTCCTGCGGCAATTCCTAATAGAGGTAAAATCTTTACCAGAGGATCTTCGGCATCCAGGTGATCCATGAATCCAACCGGCAGTTTAAACAATGACTTCCATTCTGGAATCCATTTTAATTGAGAATCTTCGAGTTTTGTGGGAAAGCTTTGAAATCCATGCATCAGCGCAATTTGTTGAGCCCGATAAGCTTGTGGTAAATGCTCTAATGCCCATTTGATTTCAACCCATTTTGTTCCTCCACAAGAGAGTAAAATAGGGCGTTGTTGATGATCTAAATACTCCAGTAACGGGTAGTTGAAGGTATCCGAAGAATGGACTTTGAAGCCATCCACTCCACAAGAAACGGCTAGCTTTGCGGCCTCTACTCCAAAGACATCTGCGAATGCCTGTAATCCTGCGTCATGTACCATTTTCACGAGTTCCTTCCAAATCTCAAAACTCATTTCCATCTTAGTAAAATGCTGACATCGAGGATGAGCGGTCACGACTAATTCCTTGCCAAAAAAGAACTGAAATTTGATGATATCTGCTCCCGTCTGACAAGCTTGCTGGACTAACTCCCGCGCCATATCGGATTTCCCTTCGTGCGCATTGGCAATTTCAGCGATAATGATAGTAGAAGGAGAGGAATCAGAAAATTGAAGAGTCATAATGAATATTTATCCGTTAAGTTAACTCAGACCTTTCAAGCCGTTCAAAGGCGCGTTTATCGGTCTTTAGTCGTTTACCCACTACCCTATAAAATTCATGAGCGCTAATACCTACATTGGGACGCAACGTGACTAAATCAGATTCTGTTAAGATGCTCCCTACAGAAAGATCTTGCTTGAGATAAACCGCACGACGAAAGGAATGCCGATGATGCGCTTCTGAAGGCATCACCTGCTTACCATAGGCTCCTTGCAGCAATTTGATTTGCTGGATTCTTTGAACAAAATTCTGCATTTCTTCTTTAGTCATAGAGACTTGATGATCACGAAATGTTTTGTTTTCGCGCGTGTCTGTAAAATGTTCCTCAATGATACAGGCTCCCATGGCTACGGCAATTTGTACCGCATAATCTCCTACCGTATGATCCGAATATCCCACAGGCAGCCCTGTTTTATCTGCTAGAAGCTTCATACTATTCAAATTAGCATCGCTATCTGGAATAGGATACATGGACGTACATTGAAGGAGCGCGAGCTTACCAGAATCCACGAAGTGAGCATCACATTCTCGGATAAACTGTACCACTTCTAATACTTCTTCTAAAGTGGACATCCCTGTTGACAGAATGGTAGGTTTACCTTTACTAATCGTTTTTTTAATAATGGGATAGGCCGTTAAATCCCCAGATCCTATTTTATAGATAGGCATATAAGGATCGCAAATATCGATTTGATCAATATCCCACACTGAAGCCATAAACATAATTCCCAACTGCGCAGCTTCTTTGGCCAATGCCAGATATTTGTCCGTAGATAGCGCAAATTTCTCAAAATGGGTATGACGAGCCGGATCTTCAACCGGACTCACTAAGGAATCTCCGGTATAAACCTGAAATTTAACCGCATCCGCTTTTGATTCTGCGGCAAGCCTTAATAAGCGTTGTGCATATTCAAAATTTCCTTCGTGATTACCACCAATTTCCGCAATCACAAATACTTTTTCTTTATCCCATTTGGTTACATTGGTCATTCTTTTCATCCTCGTTAATTTCTTGAATCAGCATTGATCATCTGTTTAAATAACGTCTCTGCCATTTGCCATCCCAACTCTGAGTCAATCACTGTACAAGATAATTCATCTAAGACGATATGGCCCACGCGTCCGCCTATAATACGGTGGTGCTCCTGGAAAAATTCTTTGCGAAATAATCGCATTCCTCCCACCTGACGGTAAAGAAAATCCCGCTCTAAGCGCAGTCGATCATTTTGATGAAGGGGTTCTAAGCCATGTCCCTGATGTCGATAAAATAAACCATTATCCATTCTAACCGCAATCACGGAATCGGTATCAAACAATTTTAAGGTATTTACGGCTTTGTCTAAATAAAAGGCGTTACGAAAGGGAGCCTCAATATGCAAGAGCATCAATAATTGAGCGTCTGAAAAAACGTTAGGATAGGCTTCCAGCAAGTAAACAATAGTATCCTCCAAGTGGGTATTCCATTCCGCTAGATGCGAGGGACGATGATCCACGATCATGTTGGGATAATTGTGCTGGATATATTCTAAAATTTTATGATCTGGCGATGTGATTAGCGTTTGATGAATTTGAGAAGCTTGTTGGATTTGTTGGAGCGTGATGTCCAATAAAGTGGTCCCAGCAAACGGCTTTAGCGCAACGCTGGTATATTTTTTATTGCCACGGGTAGCAATAATGGCTACGGTTTTCCATGCTTGTTTATCCGTAAGCGCGTTTGAATTTCGCTCGATGATTTGATGACGGGTTTCTAATAGGTTTTTTTCATTTTTTGTCAGACTTTTAGAATGTTGTCGGTAATAAAACATGGGAAGGTTGATATTGGCCACTTTATATTGTCTGGTGATCTTGAGCCACATATCATAGCCATCCTGACATCGAAAATCCTCCCAGTAACCGCCTACTTCCAACAAACAGTCTTTACGAATGAGGGTTCCGGCTCCATGAGCAGGCTGATCATAAAGAGTCACGTCATTTTGAAAATTATGTCGTCGTTCCAAAGATTGGATTTGTCCGCTTTCATCCACTAAATAATAATCAGGAAATACCAAGGCCACATCGGGATGTGTTTCCAAATAGTTGGTCATAACCAGCAAGGCATTGTGGTCAAAATAGTCGTCGGCATCCAATCGAATGAGATAATCTCCTTTTGCGGCTTTTAAAGCAATATTGTTGGTGACATTCAATCCTTTGTTTTCTTGATAGATGATGGTTGTGTTTGGCGTTGCGCGGTAACGCTCGATAATGGATCGGGATTCATCCGTAGAACCATCATCAATAATCAATAGTTCGTAATGGGAATAGTGCTGATTCAAGACACTTTGAATGGCTTGATCAATATATCGACCATAATTATGGTTCGTAATGTAGACGGTTACTTTCAAGGGATCCTCCCTTTCTTATCCATTAAAAATACATCCATAATAAACGACGTTCTCCAGATTTTGGGGGGGGTGGCAAAATGAAGATTGCGCGTATCAAATAGAATCAAATCTCCCCGTTTCGCGGTGGCGTGATTTATCCCTTTCTGAGCTACCAGGTGTTCAAAAAAAGTTGAATCTAAGACTTCTTCCTTTTGATAAGTCCGATCGGCTTCGGTGTTTTGTAAAAGCTTATTTTTAATTTCCGGACTGGTTTTATGATGTTGGTATTTTTTCAAATAATAGGCAAATTGTTGCCAGTGAATATTGCTGGAACCAGGAATATAGCCTGTTGGCCCATTTTCAGGGGTGACGTCTGTTAAAGGAATCACTGCTTTTAGTTGGTGAAAATACTGATCAAAGTGATACTGCACTCCGAATAAATAATCAGCCTCTTTTTCAGAAGCGGCATGGTAAGCCTCAGCGTTGGTCACTCCGTAGATCAATGTTGGCTATTGAAGTCGTAGACTAAAAATAAAATTTACTAACAGAATAAAAATATCTGAACCAAAACGTTTTAGAATAGGATAATTGAGTTGAAGTTGCTTGAGTCTGATTGCGCCTGCTCGGCGATCAATCCAAGAAGAATGGGAGGGTTTATCTTTAGAGGATTCCAGGGCTTTAGAACAATTTTCGTCAATGATGACAACTTCTTCTTCGGAATAATAATGAGGAATAACCGCCACTCCTATTGTTTGCAATTGATGGAGAGCCGCCTGCAAACGTCCTTTCGTTAAAGCATTGAGCACCTTCATGCGTGCTCTCCAGGCTCCCTCATGAATGATCAGAGCCAGAGTACAACGGAGCTTCCACCAAATTTTTTTGTCGTTTTACATAAAGCGCATTATTTTTTATCATCCCATTTATCGATGAATTTGTACGAATTCAGGGCCAATCTGTCCGACAGAAGCTAATGGCACATGGCCATTACCGACGCAATTTCTTGTTGAAATAATTCTAGGGTGCGCTGCACTCCCGGAGCGCCATCCGCGATTAATCCATAAACAACGAAACGCCCGATGGAAACCATATCGGCTCCAAGAGCAAGGCATTTGAAAACGTCACTTCCCGTTCGAATTCCGCCATCCACAATAAGTGTGGTTTCTTTTCCCACCGCCGATCGAACTTCCGCTACCAGCTCAACCGCCGTTATATCGCATTCCAAGGCCCGTCCTCCATGATTAGAGTGCCATATAGCGTCGGCTCCATGATCCAAGGCCATCACCGCATCCTCTACGGTCATAATTCCCTTTAGAAGGAGAGGCAGTTTAGTGATGGTCCGTAACCAATCAATATCGGCCCAGGTAAGGAGCGCATTCAGATGCTGCGCTGGAACGGGGGGCGTGGTACGTCTTCCATATTTTCGCGCGTCGTAGTGCCCAACCATTCGATTATAGCTGAAGGTACGGATAGGAGAATCCACACAAACACAGATAGAAGTCACTCCAATTTGTTCTGCTTCTTTGACTTGTTGCTCTACCCACGAGTGATCCCCATAAAAATACACTTGGAAAGCTAAATTGGCTTTGGGAGCACGAGAACGAATTTCGGACATCTTGAGACGAGTTTGGGTGCTGATAAAAAAAATGGTTCCTGCTTTCTCCAAACCAGCGGCAGTTTCTGCTTCGCCATCATGGTGAAATTGGGTCAGATGTCCTGTGGGCGCGACAATCAAAGGTAGGCTAAATCTTGTCCTAAAAAACGACAAGTCGTATCCGGTTCGGCAATACCACGTAACACCCGGGGACGAAGGGCAATCTGGCGAAAAATGTTCGCATTGCGATCAGTGGTATGCCCGTATTCCGCACTACCATCCAACCAATCCCATGCCAAGGGAGAGGTTAATGTTTTGGCGCGATTTTCGATTTGTCGTAGAGTTAACAAATCTTTAGCTTCGATGGTTGGCATAGGGATTTCTTTGTCAGAGGCATTGTGGGTAGACGTATTACCCAGACTCACGGATTAAGTGAGGGGGGGTTGGGCTAGTTAAGGATTCGATCAATGTTTGTAGTCGTAACGCATCCTCAGGTCGAGCGCCAGGCCCATAGTTTCCTGATAAAAAAGCTTCCATTTGTTCTAAAAATCCTGGGCGCAAGGTGGTATCGGTGTCGATGATGTCAATGGCTTTAGGGGAATATCGACGAACCTAGTCTGTGTTCGTGGGCTCCACAATACAATAACCTTGATAAAGGGTCAACCGCTCTACAGGCCCCAATTGCCAAAGGGTATGGTCCTCAAACCGGCAAGTAATCCCTACCGTTACCGGATCATCACAATGGATCGACAGCACCACGGGGACACTCTCTTGGGTGGTAAGCCAAGCCTGGATATTGCAAAAGGGATCAAAGCCGGATTCTGGTCGGGTAAATACCTGTTTAACCGATAGCGTGCCCAATAAGTGCAAGGCGATATCAAGAATATGAGACGACGAAGAATAAGGCAACACGTGCTGCAAGGCTTCTCGACCTGCTTTACGTGCCAACCCTGCTAAATTTTCAGAGATCGCAATCTGAGCGCTGACCAACCCTCCCTGAGATAGGCGTTGTTTGAGTTTAGCGGTGGATTGATAATAACGCCGATTGTAGCCTGCTAGTTTATTATGGAGGGTAGAACGGTTGCTCAAGATCTCTTGTTCAATGGCGGAAGCGTGTAATCCCAGCGGCTTTTCAATAAGAACAGGTTTAGGATTTGCCAATAATCGAGGTAGCCAATTGGGAATGGCATGCCAACTTACACAGGCCACAATCGCATCGATTTCAGGATGAGTGAGTAAGGTCTCACCCTCTAAAAATTTTGCTTCAGGTATCCGTTGCTTGAAGTTCTTCCAATTGGGGGAGTCAGGACGACTCGTGCAGCCGGCAATCACTTGATGTCCCAAATGCCGGATAGCCTCGGCATGGTCTAAAGCCACTTTCCCTGCTCCTAAAATCCCTACCCTCACGCTTACTCCTCTAATCCTGGATTTTTCCCTTCAGAAATAACAGCAACCTTATTACTTAATCAGTATCTGTTGAGCTTTTTCATAACGTTCAGGGGTGCCAATATCTAGCATCTCATTTTCGACAAGAAAACCATAGCAAGGATGACGCAGAACCAATCCAGGAAAAAAATCGTATTCCAGGGAAAATGCAGCTTGTCGAGGCATCAGGTTAAGACTCGTGTGATTCATCAAATACATGCCTGCGTTAATCCACGCGGATTGTGGTGTGGAAGCCTTTTCCCGAAACGCCGTAATGCGATTGGTTGAATCCAACAAAACGGTTCCATACCCTTGAGCGTTTTTTACAGGACTCAATACCATCGAAAGCAAGGAATGATGATGTTGATGTGCTCCATAGAAGGATCGGAAATCCACTTCACATATGGAATCGCCATTAACTACCAACAAGTTTTCGCTACGCAGATAAGGTTCAGCATGGCGGATGGCTCCACCGGTTCCTAAAGGAGAGTGTTCCACCGAAAATAAAAACTCCCCCCCTTCCTGTGCTGAAAATAAGCGATAACCTGCTCATTCAGATGTCCCACGCAAAAAATCAGACGTTGAAACCCTTGTCCCAGTAATTCATCAACCAGAATGTCTAAAAAGGGTTTACCGGCAATAGGAGCCAATCCCTTTGGACGGTCTGGAATCACCGAACGCAGCCGCGTTCCTTGCCCTCCGCACAAAATGAGACGATCGATTTTTGCAAGGTCTATTGATTGATGGGGCATTGCGGTTTAAATAAAAAGTTAGTTTGATTTGATCAGCATTGTTTGGATACGTTTAAATCTTTTTTTCAAGGTAGGGTTCATCGATGTTACGCCAGGTACTTTTAATTGAGAATAAGCTCTGTCGAATTCTCTTTGTAAAACTCGTTGCATCTGATTGAAACGCTTTCCCAAAAATTCTAAGAAAGAATCGTTATCTATTCCAAGTTTCAGCAATTGTTTCAAATCTTTTTTCTCACTTTTTCTACATAGGCGTGATAGGAAATTTTTTTGTTTTTGTAGGTAGAGGTGAGGAGATCCAGCAAAGGAGTAAACTCCGTGGTTTGCAAGTAAGTCAAACTTTTTGCCTCCTGGAGTAGTTCGATGGCACAATCTTCTAAACGGATAGGACATTCAAGCCAACAAGCACCCGCAAATGATAAGCGCTGTCCCCGCAGTGGTCAAGTTTCAGTTTGCGATACTTTCCAGCCGCCCATTGTCTCGTGATTAGCAACCCCATTCTCTCGAAGCTCGGAGGGCTTCGATCCGCCCCACATACGCAGTCTGCACAACGTCAATTAAAAGGCAATGCTAGTCTACTACTCACTGCACTGCGCCAGAGTTTGAAACCAAACGGACCACGCGCCGCCGCGCCGCCAGAGCGGCATCGCGGGAACGCGAGCCCGCAGGATGTGCTGGTAGCCGGCGTTGTTAAGCCCTGACGAGCTTTACCCTAGGGGTGTACGCGCCCAGGGGAAACTCTCCCTTTAGCGAAGCTCTCGATATAGACTGGGTGTCAAGGGCCTATAATACCAATCTCAGGAACCCAACTGATGGTGGATGTAAAGCTCATGCTGAAGGGGGATGGTAGATTTAAGGGCGCTACATGACGCAAGCCATGCCGATGAATCTGCAGCT
>SXGR01453753.1_pt1 | contig 10645 bp, 9 predicted proteins | sample 3174711 | NCBI WGS metagenome assembly SXGR01 (sample SAMN11356860, study PRJNA531348) | freshwater metagenome | isolation source: freshwater sample F1-60 | place: China: Fuxian Lake, Yuxi | collected 2017-12-25 | reverse complement strand
TAATTACTTTAAAATATTATTTTATCTCTTATTATTTAATAAATATAATATATCTTATGATATTCTTTTAGAATTAAAAAAGTTTTTACAAAAATTATTAAAAAAATACAAAAAATAAAAATAAAATTTAAAAACCTATATATATTTTAGTAATTAAATATTAATTAAATAAAAATAACAATTAATTATATATTCTTTTTTTTAAAAAAATTGAATAAAAATTATAATTTTATATAATCATGGCATCAAGTAAAAGATCATTATCTAATTTTGATGATAAAGATGAATTTCCTTTTATTATTAAAAATGGAATAATTGAATTTCCTAAGTTATTTAGTAAAATAAATAATTCTGATAAATTAAGATATTGGTATATATTTGCAGTTTTAATGAATAAAGATGATAAAATTGATATTAAAGAAAATTTTATTGATATTGAACAATTTAAAGATTTTGAAGATAATTATAAAAATTTAAAAGTATATATTTATACAGAATATGGTCAAATAGATGGAAAGATTACAGAAACAACACCAACTATTATTGATATTGGTAAAAATCTAAATAAAAAAAATGAAACAAGTATTATTACTCAATCTATTATTCATATGAGAAATTTATATTTAAAAAAAATAAAATCAGGCTATACTTTAAATTTAGAAGATTTAAATAAAGAATCTAGTGATAAAAATATATTTCCAATGGCTATACATGAATATAGTAAATATAAAAAACATATTAAATATCCATGTTATATCCAACCTAAATTAGATGGTATACGAATTATAGCTAAATATAATAAAAATACAGATAAAGTAATATTTTTATCAAGACGATTAAATCAAATTTTTGGATTTGAAAATATTAAAGAAGAAGCAAAAAAAATATTTAAAATTATGCCTGATATTATTTTAGATGGTGAATTTTATAATCATGATATGAATCTTCAAGAAATTTCTGGAATTGTTAGACACCAAGATATAAACTTAGATAAAAAAAAAGAACTTAAATTTTATATATTTGATTTTATTGATACTGAAAATGAATTGACATTTGAAGAACGTATTAATATTTTATATAATTTATTTTTACAAAATACTAATATGCAATTTATTATACTAACAGAAACTCATTTAATTGATAATGAAAAAGAATCTGATAAATTATTTAAAAAATATATTAATAATAAATATGAAGGTATAGTATATAAAAATAAAGATGCATTATATGAATATTCAAGTATAAAAGAATCTAGAACATATAAAATGTTAAAGAGAAAAAATCATCATGATGAAGAATATAAAATTGTTGGATTTGAAAGTGGCATTCGTGGAAAAGATGTAGGTGCAATTGTTTTTATTATGCAAACTAAAGATGGTAAACAATTTAAAAGTGTTCCAAATATGTCATTAGAAGAAAGAAAAGACATGTATAATTTAGCAAAAAAAAATTTTGACACTTTATATAAAAATAAAATGGCAATTATTAGTTTTGATGATTATTCAAAAGATAATATTCCGCTCAGAGCTAAATTTATAACTATTCGTGATTATGAATAATATCATTATATTCTATCATTATATTCTATCATTATATTCTATCATTATCTTCTATAATTGTATTATCTATCATAACAGGATCTCCTGTTATATAATTTTTTGTACCGCATTCACAAGTAGGTTCACATACACAATATGGCTCACATAAACATGTATTAGGGCATAATTTATTATATATAAAATCTATACTTTCTAATAAAATATCCGAATTATCTGATGTAATTTGAATATATTTATACACACCGAATAATGGAATAGGTATAGTTTGTGTTATATTATTAATATTTGATTCATATATAAGTATACCTAATTTTCCATCTAATATATTAGTACCATATATTTTAAATATTTCTGGCGAAAACATACTTATTATACTTATATTTGGAATTGTATTTGGTTTTATATATTTTACTAAATTAGATAAATCTAATTGAATATAATTATTATTATTAATTGTATTATTTATATTATCATTTAATCCCAATCCTTTTTTCTCAGAATTTTCATGTATATATAAATCTATTTTTTTATTACAATTAAATCCATATGTATCTATACTTATATTATTATATTTAAATGTATACATTGAATTAATAATATCTTTAGGATCATTTAATAAATAAAAATTAATTTTTTTATCTTCATTCTTTATTTCTTTATCTTCATCTTTTATTTCTTTATCTTCATTCTTTATTTCTTTATCTTTATCTGAAGTTATTGAATATAAATGTGAAAAATGTAATAAAATATTTGTATCACAATCAGGATTGACTCGGCATTTAAAAAATATAAAATATCCTTGTGATACTGGTAAACCAAAAAAATCATATAAATGTGATAAATGTGATAAAACTTTTGAAAAAATTGGAAGATATAAAGAACATATTAATAAACAAACTAAATGTGATATTATATATCAATGTGAAAAATGTAAACATATATTTAATAATATTATAAATTATAAAAATCATATTAATAAAAAAAATTCATGTATCTAATAAAAATATTTTTTTTTACTAGATTTTTTACTAGTTTTTTTACTAGATTTTTCTAGTTTATATAATTTTTAATTTTAATATATATACTAGAATAAATATATGAAATGAACAATAATAAATCTAACTTTATTGGTACTATAAAAGTTGATATAAATTTATATGATGTAAATAATAATGAATTTTCTATACAAATTATAAATGATGATAATGACCATTTAATAAATAAGATTAATAATGATCTTAAAATGTTAGATATAATTCGAAATCATAATAGAATTCAAATGTATGAAAAGATTATTAAAGAAAATCAAGAATTAATAAACGAGTCTGTTACTAGAAAAAAACAAGATATATTAGACGTGGCCAAATATATGATTTCTAAAGAAAAAGAGATATTATATTATAAACAACAGATAGAAGAATTAAATACAAATATTAATAATCTAGACATTTCTCCAATAGATAATCTTCAAATAGATAATAAAGAAAATAATAAAGAAGAAAATAAAGAAAATAATATACAATCTATAATTGAAAATGTACTAGAAAATAAATCATATAAAATACATAAAATTGATGAAAATATCATCAGTCTTAAATATAATGAATTAAACTGTATAATAGAAATAAAAGATTGTAAAAAGAATATAGGTAAAAATGACATTAAGAAATATATAAATACTTTTATTAATAATGAATCATATAATTGTGGAATAATGATATCATTATATTCTACTTATACTAGTAATAGCAATATTAAAGAATTTGATATTGTAACTATTAATAATAAACCGGTTGTATTTATTTCAAATTTTAATAAAGATATAAATAAAATATATTATTCTATAAAAATTATATCAGCTATATTAAAATATAAAATTACTAATAATGTTAATAATGAAGAGATAAATACTTATATAAATTTAATAAATCAATATTATGATATATTAGAACATAATATTGATAATTATGATATAAAGATTTCAAAATATAATGATAAATTAATACGTTATACAAATAAAATAGAACATACTAAACATAAAATAGAACAAATTTTATTAAAAAAAAAAGATTATATTGATAATCTTAAAATTTTAGAAAGTATTCCTACTTTACAATTAGGAATATTAGAAAATAATAATGATACTAATACTGAAGGATATGTAAATGTAAAAAATGAAAATATGGATAACGAAGATAACATTTCTGAAGTATATAGTGAAAATTTTTCTAATAATTCTGCAAAAAATGAAGATATATAAATTAATTAAAATCATATGCATCATACATACCAGGGATCATAGTATTAGTTTTTTCTGCAATACACATTACTATATCTGATCTATATGATTGAATACCCTTTAATTTTAACCAATTGCAAAATGCATTACAATGTTGTTTACTATCTATAATTTCATCTGTTTTATTAATAGAAGTTTTAAATAATAAAAATTTACCAATTAATTGAAATGTATTTGTAATTTTATCATCACCAGCTGCTAATTTTCGAATTGCACATCTACTAAGACCTGGTACTTCAGTTAAATCACCTGTTAATGTAGATCTTAAAAAATCAGCTAAAGCATCTTCACTTATTCTAGATTTTTCAGGATCGTAAAGTTCATTCATATTATTTAATATAATTATATATTATTTCTTTAATACAATTATTTATTTTAAATTTAACCTGAAATCCAATTATAATTACAGAAAAGACATGTCAAAGATAAATTAGTACCTTCATCTAGACTACGTCCTTGATACTCTTTAATAGTTACACTGCGTTTTTTACAATTTTTACATGTATATAAACCACTTGTTTTATAATTCAATTTTTGAGATTTTCTGGCAATAAGATTTTGTTTAATAATATCTGATTTTTCAGGACATAGTTTATCTGATGACCATTCTGCTATATTAGATAAATCTATACTATTATTTAAAATTGCATCAATTAGATATGAACTATTTACTTCAGAATCTATATCTAAATTTTTAGTTATTTTATTATGACATAATTGATACAAATAACGAAATTTATAATTATCCCAATTTATATATATCATTTCTTCATTAGCTTTTTTAATCGTTGTATTATAGCAAGAATCTTCTATATCTATTATAATTTTATCTTGTATTTGTTTATTTTTTTTTTTAAATTCTTTATTTTTTTCAAATATATTTGCAATTATTAGTATAATGTTTAATCTTTCTTTACAATAATTCGGATCTTTATATAATATCTTAGGAATTGTAAATTTTCTTTTATTCTTTGATAATTCAATCTGTTTTTTATAATTGTTGAACATTATATTATTTATTATAATATTATATTATTTTCAATTTTAAATTTGTTTATTAAATATGATAAAATATAATTAAACAAATACAAATAGTTATTATAAATATATAATATGGGGAATATAATCGTAAAACAAAACAAACTTAATACTCCAAAATTTGAAAATAAAATTTATAATATTATATCAGATTTAGACACATATGATGATGATAATAATATCGATTATTGTTATGATTGTGATGGTATTATTATAAAATATTATTTTAAACATTGTTTAAAATGTAATAAATGTCATAATAAATGTAAGCAATCATACTGTGAATTATGTAATTTATGTATAGATCCATTTAATGATTTTGATATAATTAAACATAGAAAGTTATGTGAATTTTGTAAATATATTTAAAATTGAAATTAATAATACTATCTATTATATAGTTATATTAAAAATAACGAACAATGGATAGTTTTTTAAATCTTTACAATGAAAAATTATCAAATGTAAAAAAGAATAATAACATTGAATTAGAAATTACTTATCACATTTTAAAATCACAAGATATTTATAAAGAATTATTTGAAAAACTAAAAAATTTAAGTAATAATATTGATATTATTGAAAATATAGATATTTATTATAATGATAATATACGGATTACTAAAACATTTAAACATGGAGTTAATACAAATAATGACATTATAACTAAAAAAACATCATTATTAAAACCATTCAGATTTACATCTAATATAAATAATATTACAAATTATAAAATGAAATTAAATAACGAAGAACAAATTAAATCAATTAATTTAGGTTCTATTAGATTTATTAGAATCAAATTAAGATTATCATTTAGTTTAAAAAATACTGAAAAATTTAAAGTAGACTTGGATTTAATTAAAAATATTGACTCTAATGAAAAACATATTAAGGAAATTAAAAATATGCTGTTTAAAGAATATTCAATTGAAAATATTACTGAAAATATCAATTATTCATTGTTTGATGAAATTGTATTAGAAACTGAATTTATTAATAATACGATAGAAACTTTAACAAAGTATGATATTGATACTAGTATTAATTTTATTAAATCTTTATTTGATAGCAATATAGGAGAATATCAAAAATATATTTATAAGATTGCGCAAAAAATTATTAATAACTCGATATATTTAGAAAATTTTAAAGAAAGATATGGATTAAAGAAATTATTAAATAATGTGTTAGAAGTAAATTCAGAAACATATTATAAAAATATAGTTCCAAATATTGAAAATTATTATGTAACTGATAAAATAGATGGTCAAAGATGTATTTGTATTATTGAAGAATATGATTTATTAGTAAATATTAAACTACTTACTAATAAATTATATCAAATTAAAGAATATAGTAATAAAATTGTTATTATTAAAGATGCTTCTAATACAACTAGAAAAAAAACTACTATTTTAGATTGCGAAATTATTTTTAATAATCCTAAAGCAAAAGATTTAGATGAAATTTCTGATTCTGATATATTTTTATATATCTTTGATATTTTATCATTAGAAAATGATAAAATTGCTTTTCAACCTTTTGAAAACAGATTGTCTGAATTAGAAAATGGTTATAATAAAGTAAAAATGTTAAAAAATGTTAATATTAAGGAATATAAAAAATTAACATCTGAATATAAATCAGAATTAAAAGAATTTTATGAAAAAAAAAGTTTAAATAAAAAATATGAAATTGATGGGTTAATCTTTATTCCTAATTCAAATGTGCAAAATAAAGATACTAAATTTAAAATTAATACTAATTATAGTAATATGGTAGGATATAAATGGAAGCCTATTGAACATATGACTATAGATTTCTTTGTATGTAAATTACCAAAAAATCTATATACAAATATTCCATACAATAATTATAAAGTTAAATCTAATGAATTTATTTATATTTTATTTAGTGGAATTTCAAAATCCGATTATGAAAAATTTAAATTATCATATATGGTTGATTATAAAAAAATTATTAATGAAAAATATATGAATGGAAATATATTTCCCATACAATTTACAACAAGTGATAATATTTATAATTATATCTATATTGGTTCCGAAAATGATTTAGATAACAGAATTTGTGAATTTGGCTATGATTTAACTAAACATTCATGGAAATTTAAAAAAATTAGATCCGATAGAGATGTAGAATTAGAAAGAGGTAATTATTTTGGTAATTATTATACTATTTCTGAGCATATCTGGAATAATATTAATAATCCATTAACATTAGATATGTTAATTAGTGATAATACAAGTTATTTTATCAATGATGAAAATGATTTATATAAAGCACAAAGATATTACAACTCATTTGTTAAAACATTTGTATTAGAATCTATCATATCAGAACAACTTAATGACAAAAATCAAACTGATTTTGTTATTGATTTAGCTTCAGGTAAAGGCCAAGATCTTGCAAGATTATCTAATCTAGATTTTAAATCAGGATTATTTATAGATAATGATAAAAATGCATTATCAGAGTTATTAAATAGAAAACATCATTTAAAAACTCGTAATAATAAACAAATGCAAATATTTATCAAAAATATTGATCTTAAAACAAATTATTTAGAAATAATTAAAAAAATTAATGAACTAAATATTAAAAAAGAATCAGCTGATATTATTATTTGTAATTTTGCTATTCATTATATCATTATTAATGACGATTATCTAACAAATTTTATTAAATTATTAGATTATTATCTTAAACCTAATGGAAGATTTATCTTCACATGTTTTGATGGTCAAAGAGTATTTGATCTATTAAAAGATACTGAAATTTGGAATAGTTATGAAAATAACCATCTAAAATTTTCTATTAAAAAATTATTTAAATCTGATAATTTAGCAAATAATGGTCAAAAAATTGATGTGTTATTACCATTTAGTAATAATGAATATTATACAGAATATTTAGTAAATCTAAACTATGTATTAAATGTATTCAATCAATCAAATTTTACAACCGAAATTTCACTTTCATTTAGTACATTATTAGATGAATTTAAAACTCGCAACAATAAAGTTTATAATAATTTATCAAAATCAGATAAAGAATTTATTAATTTATATCAATATGTTATTATTAAAAAAAATCAATCAAATTCTATAATATCTAGATCAAATATTCATAAAATTTATAAAGATATTACTGGAGGCGATAATAATAATAAAATTGTACAATCACATGGTAATTTAGAACATATTAAAAATTTTCCAAATTGTAATAGAATTTTAGTTATAGTTAATACAGAAATTAAAAATATTTTAGATAATATTTTATCTGTATTTGAAGAAAATAATTACAAAAATTTCTATAAATATAAAAAAAATAAAAATAACATTGTTAAAGTAGTCGGATTTAATGATAAAAAAAATACTTCTAAAAATATATTTTTAGAAAATCAAAACTTTGATTCAGTAATTTTATATGATAAATCATTTATTTATACCGAATTTTTCAACAATATTTTAATCAAAAAATCATCAATTCCAATCATCTTATCTGATAATAATAATAATATCATCATTATTAATAAAGAATTATTAAATAAGTTTTACGAAAGAGAAAGCGATGAAAGTGATGAAAGTGAAAATATACAATCATATATCAAATTAAATGATATATTTTACATTCATAATTAGTAGATAAATAATCTATTAATATTGTATCACTACTGGATTTCAGTTTAGAGGTTTGATTTGTGGTCTAATTTTTTTAAATTTATTAAAAAATTTATCGGTTTGATTATCATCAAGTAACTTAAATATTTTATTTTCTGTTGTAACTAATAATTCATAAAATGGAATATCATTCTGTGTACTAGTTAATTGTGCATAATTTAATATGTTATATATCAAATCAAATATAATATTAAAAATTTTATATTTATGACATTTTAATATATCAATCCCATCTTCATTAATAAATGAACAATATTTGTTTGGATCTTCTTCAAATTTTTCAATGTTTAGATCTTCTTCAAATTTTTTAATGTCTGCTTTTTTCTTAAATAATTTTATAATCTTTTCTAAATCGGTTTTATTATTTTCTAAATCGGTTTTATTATTTTTGAATTTTTCATCATTAGTCTTTATTAATGTTAATAATAATGTTAATGTTTTATAAACTCTTATTATATATTTAGATTTTGTATTATGTACTAAATAAAAACCAGCATTTTCTAAAATTGATGTTATATATTCAATATCAGTTAATATAATCTTCTTGTCCGGTTGTTCAATAAGCATTTGTTGATTTACAACAACATCTAAAAACGCACCTCTTGTATAATAAGTTTCTAGTCCATAAAAAGCTACCAATGCTATTATATCATGTTCTATTAAAATATCTATATTATTAGCTAATATATTCTCCTTATCGAATATATTCTTCTTATCTTTATATTTATCTTTATATATAGATTCTATATCTTTACCCATTGACATTACACTACTATAATTAATTTTTTCTTCGTCTTGATTTAATAAAAACTTTAAAGTATATACTGCTTTATTAATTATTTCATAATTTAATTTTTGTAAATGTTGTACATATTCATTATATATTTTTTCGTCAAAACCTTCTGAAAGATCTTTTAAAAATTTAATAATACCCCACATTAATTGACTATTAGGATTAAATGTATTACCAATACCTTCTATATTAAATTTTAAATAATAAAAATTAGGTGTCGTTTTATTAGACTGTTCTACAATACTATCTGCAAATTTAGTATTTTTTCCATAATATATATAAGCCTTTCCATAAATATTTGTATCAAATACAATAGAACTCTCTTCTGTAAAATATTTTTTAAATAATTGTTGAAATTCATTAATTATTATGACTTTATTATTATCATCTCCATATAATGATACATCATAATCTGATGACATATTTGTTGATCCCACACTATATATATCACAAAAATTTTCTCCTGGATTGCTATATTTTAATAATATTTTTTTTAATATAGCATCTACTACTAATTTTCTTAATAACCATAATAATTTTTGCTTATCCTTAATATTGTCTTTACAATTTTCATCTAATTTATTATTTTCCTTATTATTGTCTTTAGAATTTTCATCTAATTTTTGCTTATCCTCATTATTGTCTTTAAAATTTTCATCTAATTTAATATTTTCCCATCTCAATTTTAATTTATTATTCTTAGTATTAATATAAAATTTTTTATTAGATCTAATAAGTATTTGTTTTTTTATTAAATAATTTAAAGCAAATAAAATATCATTATCATAACTTGATTCTTTTTTTTTATCACTATCTGTAATAATAATCTGATGACATATTGGTTGTGCAATATAACCAGAAATAGGATTTGTTACGATAAATGATTTCATACATAAACATTGTGCAATACACTGGCAATAATTTGAATATATATATTTTTTAAATTCATCATCATTAGTAATCGTTTTAGATAATATATTTTTATTTATATCTATAAATAGAAAATTTCCTAATTTTTTATCATTTTTATTCTCTAAATAATATACAAAACCATTAATTAATATAGCTATAGATGTTATAATTATTAATATATTTTTATATAATTCTTTATCAACTATTATAAAAAATATAATTATAATAGCAAGTAAAATTATTATATTAAATATTACTAAATTAATTACTTTCATTATTTATTATATTAATAAAAAAATAAATTTTAATTTTTTTATTAATATTACAAAAAACACAT
>SXGR01016796.1_pt1 | contig 10649 bp, 6 predicted proteins | sample 3174711 | NCBI WGS metagenome assembly SXGR01 (sample SAMN11356860, study PRJNA531348) | freshwater metagenome | isolation source: freshwater sample F1-60 | place: China: Fuxian Lake, Yuxi | collected 2017-12-25 | reverse complement strand
GGTACCGAGCGCGGCGTGACGGAGCCCCAGGCCACATTCAGTGCCTGTTTCGGCGCGGTCTTCCTCGTCTGGCACCCGACCAAGTACGCGGAGATGCTCGGCGCGCTGCTCGACCGGCACCCGGACGCGAAGGTCTGGCTCATCAACACCGGCTGGAGCGGCGGCGCTTACGGCGTAGGCGCCCGCATGAAGATCGGCTACACGCGCGCGATGGTGCGGGCGGCGCTCAACGGCTCGCTGGCTGACGCGGCGGTAAAGACCGACGCTGTCTTCGGACTCGCCGTGCCACAGCAGATCGCGGGCGTGCCGGCCGAAGTACTCGACGCGCGCGGGACCTGGCAGGACGGTGCCGTGTACGACACGCAGGCCAAGAAGCTTGCGGAGATGTTTCGGGAGAACATCAAGAAGTTTGGCGCTGCGGTAAGCGACAAGATTCTGGCGGCTGGCCCAAAGGGCTGATCCGACGCCGTGTGGGGATTGGGGCCCGGCGCTGAGATTCTGGTGCCGGGCCCCACGTGTATTCCGAGATGACGCGGGGATGACTGCTACTGTTGCCGCGGGTTGACACGGGTAACCACGAGTACAACCGACGGGTGACCACGGGTACGACAGCCGCAGTGATCGCTTCAGCGTAATATGAATACACCATCCCTCGGGCCGTGCGGCTCGCTTAACTGAACTGGCAGGCGACCATCGTCCCGACGTTGTCCCACCCGTCGTGCCGTGCGACCTTACACGGACGATGCTCTACATCCGCGACCCGCTCTGGGGCTCCGTCGCCGTCGACCCGGTCGCTGCGAGGCTGCTCGACGCGCCCGCGCTCCAACGTTTGCGCTATGTGCGCCAACTTGGGCTCGCGCACCTCGTCTATCCTGGCGCGACGCACTCCCGGTTCGAGCACGCTCTCGGCGCATACCACCTCGCACGCCGCGCGCTCGCCAACCTGCGCGAGGCAGGGGCGCTCGCGTCGATCGCCACCGACGAGCCGGCCGTTGTCGCCGCCGCCGCACTCCTGCACGATGTAGGCCACTACCCGTTTTCCCATGCGCTCGAGGAGATCGGTGCGCCACACCATGAGGCGCTCGCCGAGGCCCTGGTCACGATTGGCCCGGTCGCGGAGATCCTGCGGGGCGAAGTCGCGGCGGACGCGCCTGGGCGCGTGTTCGCACTCATCTGCGGGACGAGTGCCTCTCCGCTGCAGGGACTCATCTCGGGCTCGTTCGACCTCGACAAGATCGATTACCTGCAACGCGACGCGCGGATGTGTGGCGTGTCGTACGGCGAACTGGACGAGGATCGCCTGCTGCAGTCAATGCTGGTCCTCACCGACCCGCAGACCGGTCAGGCCTCGGTCGGCATTCGCGAGAAGGGGCTGTCGGCCGTCGAGACGCTGCTCTTCGCGAAATACCAGATGTACCGCAACGTTTACTGGCATCACGCCTGCCGAAGCGCGACGGCGATGTACAAACGGATCGTTGAGCGCGCGGTCGAACGTGGTGCGCTCGGCGCGGCTGGGCTGGGCAGTTTCACGGACGAGGGCCTGCTGCACGCTGTTGATGCGGCCGGGAGTGTCAAAGACCCAATGCTCGCCGCGCTGCGCGAGCGCCGACTCTTCAAGCGGGCGTACGAGGCACCCGCCGCCGCCTTGCCGGCCGGCGACTTCGAGTGGATCGCCGAGCACCGCGATCGTGTCCGCGCCGCTGAGGCAGGGATTGCCGCGCGGCTGAGTCTCGATCCATCAGAGGTCCTGCTCGACTACCCGGCAAAGACCCAGATGCTCGGGCTCGACCTCTTGGTTTCGCACCGTGACGGCACCGTGCAGCGCCTGACGCAGGCCGGGCTTCCCGGGGCAATCAACCTGCCTCGCCTCGCAGAAGAGCTGTATGCGTCCGCGCGCTGCCTCCGCGTGTTTACCGCGAGTCGCGCAGACGCCACCGCCGCCGTGCACGCCGAGCTACTCCATTCGTAGGTCGTCGGTGGTCGTCGGTGGTCGTCTGCAGCCGTTGATAGCAACCACCGCAAGACGATTCCACTACGGTGTAGGCCGAACTCCCCGTTCGCGGCCACGCTCGTCAGCCAACAGCTTGCCGATGCCGCGGTAGAACGCCGCATCATCCGCCTTTCCCTCGCCCTCAAGCGATATCGCGCACCGCTCGATCGCGTAGAGGATGTTGCCGAGGTACAGCGCGGACACGGCCGCGACCGTAGCGGGTGTCACACCGGCCGGATCGCCAGCCTTAACCTCGGTCGGGTCGCTCGCCTTCACGTCGACTTGGTCGCCCGCAATCAGGTCGCCGTGGGCGCTAGCACGGCGCCAACCTGAATGACGATGGCCGTGATATTATCGAGCCCGCCGCGGCCATTGGCCTCGGCCACTAACGCATCGACGATCCGGCCCGCAGTCGAATGTGCCATCAAGATCTGCTGCAGGCGATGGTCGTCCACCATGCCGGTCAGCCCGTCGCTTGCCAGGAGGAAGACGTCGCCCGGGACGGCGTCGCCACGATACAGGTCGACCTCGACCGATTCGTGTGAGCCGACGCAACGGGTGATCACGTTGCTGTAGGGATGGCGCCGCGCCTGTTCTGGCGTCAGCAGGCCGGCGTCCATCTGCTCCTGCACAAACGAATGGTCCTTGGTCACCTGGCGCAGCACACCGTCGCGCAGCAGGTAGATACGCGAATCGCCAACCTGGCCGATCAGATATTGATTCTGCGAGAGCACGAGGCAGGAGGCCGTCGTCCCCATTCCCTTCTTGTCGACCTCAGCGAGCATGCGGACGTAGATGGCCCGGTTGGCATCGCGCAGCGACTCCGCCATCTGTTCGCCAGACGCCTCGTCGCGAACGTGCTCGAGCGGCAACAGGTAGCGGCAGATGATCTGCACCGCCATCTCGCTGGCCACTTCGCCCGCCGCGTGACCGCCCATCCCGTCGGCCACGACAAACACACCACGGCGAGCGTCCGCCTCGGCGAAGAAACTGTCTTCGTTGCCCGAGCGGACCATCCCCATGTCTGTACGGGCGCCTACGGATAGCTCCATGTACGTCAGCCCCTGAGCATGTAAAGCAACGCCTACATCTCGGCGTTAGCGCGAACTTACCCAACCCACCACAGGGGTGGCAAGGCTTTTTTTGGCCCAACGAGGCCAATTTTTCGCTCTCTGGCTAGCTTGTCAGTGTGAAGGATCGCGTACGGATTCGTGGTGCCCGCCAGCACAACCTCAAGGCCATTAGCCTCGACCTTCCGCGCCGCGCGATCACGGTCATCACGGGACCGTCCGGCTCGGGCAAATCCTCTCTCGCGTTTGACACGATCTACGCCGAAGGACAGCGTCGGTACGTTGAGTCGCTCTCGGCGTACGCCCGCCAATTCCTCGAGCGGATGCACAAACCCGACGTCGACTTTATCGACGGGCTCTCGCCCGCAGTGGCGATTGAGCAAAAGAACTCGACGCGGACCTCCCGATCGACGGTGGGCACTGCCACGGAGATCTACGACTACCTGCGGCTGCTTTGGGCCCGGGTGGGCCGCACCGTCTGCCCGGTGTGTCACCGCGAGCTGCGGCCGGACTCGGCAGAGTCTGCGGCCAATGACGTACTCGCCTTGCCCTCCGGCACGAAGCTCCACGTCACCTTTCCGCTCAAGCGGTCGACGAAGCTCACGCACGCCGAAATCGTCGATGGGCTGAAGGCCAAAGGATTCGTGCGCGTTGTGGCCGACGGCACCGGCATGCACGTAGACGAACTGGCACCGAAAACCAACCTGGCGAAGGCGAAGGAACTGTTGGTCGTCGCCGACCGCCTCGCCGTATTGGAGGGCGAGCGCACGCGCCTCACCGACGCGCTCGAGACGGCCTTTCGGGAAGGCGATGGCGACACGGTGGTGCTGATCACCCCACCCGTCAGCGACCTCCCGCTTAGTCGGCTTGGCTTCACGCAGAAGCTGCAGTGCCCCGACGACGGCCACATCGCGCCCGCGCCATCGCCCCAGTTTTTTTCGTTCAACAATCCACGCGGTGCCTGCGCGACGTGCAACGGGTTCGGCGCAACACTCGAGTACGACGAGTCGTTGATCGTTCCGTACCCCACGCGGACGCTGGCCGACGGCGCGATCGACCCCTGGACCATGCCGCGGTACGACAACAAACGCCGCGCCCTCGCCGAGTTTTGCGCGCGTGAAGGCATCGCGATGAACCGGCCGTGGACCCAACTCACCGGTGCGCAGCGCACCGCACTGCTCCGCGGCAAGGCCAAGGGGTTCCTCGGCATTGTGCGGCACCTCGAATCGCTCGAGCCCAAGAAGTACAAGCAGTACATCCGGGTGTTCCTCAGACGATACCAAACGGCGCAGGAATGCCGAAGCTGCGGCGGCGCGCGCCTCGCGCCCGACGCGTTGAACGTGCAGGTGAGTGGCAAGACGATCGCGGCGGTGACAGCGATGCCGGTAGATCTGGTGCGCGTCTGGCTCGACACGCTGGCGCTCTCCGGCGGCGAGATGGAGATCGCGGCGCACATCCTCGGCGAGGCACGCGACCGCCTGCGATTCCTCTGCGACGTCGGCCTCACCTATCTCACGCTCGACCGTTCCGCGCGTTCGCTGTCTGGCGGCGAAGCACAGCGTATTGCGCTGGCCAACTCGCTTGGCTCGCAGCTCGTCGACACGACCTACGTACTCGACGAACCGAGCATCGGCCTACACGCGCGCGACCTCGAACGGCTCCTCACGATTCTCGTGCGGCTGCGTGACAGGGGAAACACGGTCGTGGTGGTTGAGCACGATCTCGACGCCATCCGGGCTGCAGACTGGATGGTTGAACTTGGCCCCGGCAGCGGCGAGTTGGGCGGCAACGTGGTGTTTGCCGGCACGATTGTCGACGCCGCGCTGCAGAGCCCCCTCACGGGCAAGTATCTGTCCGGCGAGCGGACGCTGCCGATGCCAGCAACGCGGCGCGCGGTGGACCAGCGCTGGATCGAACTCACAGGCGCCCGCGAACACAACCTGCGCGGCGTAGACATCCGCGTGCCGCTTGGCGCGCTCACCGCGGTGACCGGCGTCTCGGGCAGTGGCAAGAGCACGCTCATTCACGACGTACTCTACCGCGCGCTCGAGCAACGACTGACGGGCGAGCACAGCGCCAAGCAGCACCTCGGCGAGCGGGTTGGCGCCTACGACCGGATCGAGGGCGCCGAGGCCATCGACGAAGTCGTGCTCGTGGACCAACAGCCCATCGGCCGCACACCACGATCGAATCCCGTCACGTACATCAAGGCGTTCGACGAGATCCGCCGCCTCTTCGCCGCCGCGCCGCTGGCCCATGAGCGCCGGTACACCGCCAGCACCTTCAGCTTCAACGTCGCCGGCGGGCGCTGCGACAGCTGCGACGGCGCGGGCTATCAGGAAGTGGAAATGGTGTTCATGGCCGACCTCTTCCTGCCCTGCGAAGCATGCGAGGGGCGACGCTTCCAAGCGGCGGTGCTCGACGTGAAGGTCAACGGCAAGAGTGTCGTCGAAGTGCTCGACCTCACGGTGGATGCGGCGATCCGGTTCTTCCCGCGCGAAGAAAAACTCGGCCAGGCTCTCTGGCAGGTGCAGCAAGTCGGGCTCGGGTATCTGCGACTGGGACAGGCCGCCACCACGCTCTCCGGCGGCGAGGCCCAGCGGCTCAAAATCGCGCGCGAACTCATCGCCAGCGAGAAGGGCAAAGGCCGGAAGCTCTTCGTGATGGATGAGCCCACCACGGGGCTGCATCTCGACGACATTCGCAAACTGATGCAGGTGCTCGACCGGCTCGTGGACGTGGGGCATACCGTGGTGCTCATCGAGCACAACCTCGAGGTGATTGCACTGGCCGACTGGGTGATTGACCTCGGCCCTGATGGCGGCGAGGGTGGCGGCCGGCTGGTCGCGATGGGACGGCCGGAGGAGGTCGCCGCGGTCGAGGCGTCACACACCGGGCGTTGGCTGCGGCCGCTGCTGGCGCGCAGCGCTGGGTAGAGCCCGCAAGTAATTCCGACGGTCAGGAAGGCCTATCGTCTGGACAGTGTCGGCACGGATGTCCTATGTTCTGTCGGCCCGGGCGCGACTGCGGCACCGAAGCCTTCTTCTTTTTTCCTGGCCCACACCGCATGAGGAGTCTGCACCTCGCACTCCTGCTCATCGCCGCTGCGCTGGACGGCAACGGTGTGGCCGCACAGGGGCCGCGCACCGAATCGCGCGCACCGATCGGCACGATCTCGCACACTTGGAAACCGGTTCGCGACGGCAGCGCTGAGATCGCCGCCATCGACGTCCGTACGGAAATCGCGGGATTGCCGGCCGCCGCTGGTGACCGGTTCAGCCTCTCCATTCCGGTCGTCTATGCGGGCGTCATGGGTATCGCCGATCGCACGACAAACCTCTCCGTGCGTGACGCCGACGGCCAAGTGCCGCTCACGGTCGAGGATGACGCGCCGGCGCCCGGCGGGTTTCCGTACTACCGGCACCTGCGCGCCACGCGCCGCGTGACCTTTCCGCTGACCTACACCTACCGCGCACTCTCGCAGACCGCTCAGCTCCGCAGCCCGCCGTTCGGCCTGTTCTCGGCAGCCGGCGGAATCAGCGGCGCAGGATCCGGGTTTCTGGTGCTTCCCGAAGGCGACGGCGTCGTCACAACGCGCGTACAGTGGGACCTCTCCGAGCTCGCGCCAGGCGCGAGCGCCGTTACCTCTTTCGGAGACGGCGACTTCACGCTCCGCGGGGCTCCGTCAGCGCTGATCAATGGTTGGATCATGGCTGGGGTGCTTGGCCGCTACACCTCACCAGGCGGTGGCACGTTCAGCGCCGCGTGGACCGGAACACCGGCCTGGGATCCCACCGCGGAGATGCAGTGGGCGTCCGAGATGTTCGCGTGGCTGGGAAAATCCTACGGATACCTTAACCCGTTGCCGCGCTATCGGGTGTTCATCCGCACGGGCGGGACGCGCGGCGTCGGCACCGCGCTCGATAAGTCGTTCATGATGACTGCGGCGCCGCGGAATGCCGGTGCGCCCGCGGAGGGGGAAGCACCGCGTGAGACCATCACGCACGAGCTCGGCCACCTATTCGTCGGCCAGATCGACGCGCCGCAGGGCGTCCAGAGCTGGTTCAGTGAGGGATTGAACACCTACTACACGCGGCTCCTGCCGATGCGCGGAGGTTTCACATCCGTGGCCGACTACGGCAAGGCCGTGAACACCGCGTTTCAGGAGTACTGGTATGGCATGGCGCGCCACTACTCGGCCGACTCGATCGCGAAAATCGGCTTTGGTGACGAGAAGGTGCGACGCATGCCGTACATCCGAAGCAGCCTCTACTTGGCGGACCTCGACGCGAAAATTCGTGCGCGGTCGCAGGGGCGCCGCACGCTCGACGCCATGGTACGCGAGCTGTTCGAACGCCGCGACCGCGGCGAGCCCTTCAAACATGAGACGTGGATCAACGCGATCATCAAGGAGGCCGGTCCATCCGCGCGCGCCGAGTTCGAGGACCTAATCCTCAAGGGCACGTTGACGCTCGTACCGGCCCCGGACGCCTTCGGCCCCTGCTTTACGCGACGCGGAACGCCGACGACCGTTGTGGACGGAACGACGCGCGCGCCGGGATTTGAATGGGTGCGCGTCCCCAGAGTGGCCGACTCCACCTGCCGTACGTGGGGCGAGGCGCCAGTGCCGCGTACACTTGCCAGGCGCCGTCCGTCCGTCGTCAGCACGAAACAGACCGGTACGTTCGACGGCGTGCGGGTACCCTACACGGCCACGGTCGAGGAGCACCTCCTTTCAAGCCGCGGTGGCAGCGCCGATGCGTCGCTCGTGACCATCGCGTACCTGCGCGACGGCGTGTCGGATCGCGCGCGCCGACCAGTCACCTTCGTCTTCAATGGCGGGCCCGGCTCTTCATCGTCGCCACTCCACATGTTTGGACTCGGACCGCGACTCACCGCAGGCGAGAGCACCGTCCCCAATTCGCACAGCATCCTCGACGCGACCGATCTCGTCTTCATCGATCCAGTGGGCACCGGCTTCAGCCGTCCGTTCACGACCGAGGCCGGGCGCCGGTCGTACTGGACGCGGAGCGGCGACGCAGCTGCCGTCGCACAGGCCATTCGGAACTGGCTCCGCGTTCACGGGCGCCAGCGCTCGCCGCGCTACCTCGCGGCGGAGAGCTATGGCACGGTGCGCGCGGGCGTGATGCTCCGCGACCAACAGGACCTCCGATTCGATGGGGTCATCCTCGTCGCGGTCGTCGCCGGTGCCGCCAGCAATAACCCGGACGTAGCGGCCGACCTCGCCTACAGCGGCGCGCTCCCGACCATGGCTGCGTCGGCCTGGTTCCATGGCAAGGGCGAGAGGAATGTGCGCACGGTCCAGGAGGTGTATGCGCGAGCCACCGCATTCGCCGGTGGTGATTACCTCGCGGCGCTCGGGAAGGGCGCGAACCTCGAGCCCGCCGAGCGTGACCGCGTGGCCGCTCGGATGTCGGCTCTGATCAACGTGCCGCCTGCGTTCATCATTGCGCGAAATCTCCGGCTGTCCAAAGACGACTGGATGTTGAATGTCCTGGCCGACAAGAATCTTCGCACCGGCATGCTCGACACGCGCGTCACGGCCGTGCGCGACACCACGAAGACCGGCGGGCTCAACGACCCGTCGTTCAACGGCGGCGCGATGGGCTTCGGCACCTCGATGCTCGCCCCGTCGCTGCTCGCTGGTGAGACGTCGCCGCCGCCAACCCCGCGCGCGCCAGCACTCGAGGCCTACCTCAAGCGGGATCTGCGATTCAAGACGCTCGAGTCATACCGAACCCTCAACCTCGACATCAACATCGTGTGGGATCACGAGGGCGGAAGCGAGACCAACTCCGCGATCGCAGCGGCGATGCGTGAGCAGCCGACGTTGCGCCTTTTCTGGACCGGCGGCTACTTCGACCTGACGACGCCAGTTCATGCGGTGGAGCGCGCGTTCGAGCAGGTCGGCATGCCCGCCGCCCGTACGACCGCGGCCCTGCTCCCCGCGGCCCACAGCGTCTTCGCCGACGAGGCGAGTCAGCAGATTCTCGCTAAGCAACTTCGGACCTGGATTCGCTAACCCACTGCTCACCAAGGCACGGAGCCATCCTATGACCATGAACAGACGCGAACTTCTCACCGGGCTCGGCGGATTCGCCGCGACGACCGCCCTGGGCCCGCATGGCCGACCCGACGCCATCTCCCGTCATGATCTGCCATTCGCCGCTCCTCCTGGGAGCGCCGCCCCGGCCGAGTTGCCTGGCCCGCAGGCCACGTTTCCCCGCAAGGCCGACTTCTCAATCGAGGACGGCTACACCTACATCAACGCCGCCTACACGCATCCGATTCCACGCGTATCGGTGAATGCCGCCCATCGGGCGGCGGATTTACGAGGCGCACTACGTCCCACGCCACCGCCGTCGGGTCGCGGAGGCGGCAGCGGCACGCCCAATCCTCGCGCGCTCTTCGCCGAGCTGATCAACGCGAAGCCAACCGAAATCGCCTACGTCTCGAGTACCAGTGCTGGCGAGAATCTCGTCGTCCGCGCGCTCGGGCTCGACCATCGGTTCGACGGCAATGTCGTCACCGACGGACTGCATTTTGAAGGCGCCATCATGCATCTCCTCGAGCTGAAAAAGCGCGGCCTCGATGTGCGGGTCGTGAAGCCCACGACTGATTTCCGAGTGGATCTGAAGGACCTCGAGCGGGCGATGGACCGAAAGACGAAGCTCGTGGAGGTCTCGTCCGCTGCGATGTACAACGGTTTCCAGCACGACCTGAAAGCCGTCGCCGACCTTGCCCACGCGCACGGCGCGTACGTCTACGCCGACATCGTCCACACGGCGGGCGCGGAGCCGTTCGATGTGAAGGCCACCGGCATCGACTTCGCATCCTGTTCGAGTTTTAAGTGGTTGATGGGCGATTTCGGGCTCGGCTTTCTGTATGCACGCGAGGAGGTGCTGCCAAAGATCCAGCGCCCTGTTGTCGGGTACTACCAAGCGCCAAATCTCGACGCGAACTACCCACCGCACCTGCCTCCCGGGGACTACAAGCCCGTGGACTACTCCTGGGGCGCACCCACGGCCGCTAGTTATTTCGAGATGGGAACGCTCACGGGAAGCACCGAGGTGAACGTTGCGCTCCTCGCCTCATCACTGGCGTACGTGCAGGCCCTCGGCGTCGCAAATATCCAGGCCCATCGCCTGCCACTGATCCGCCGATTGCAGCAGGAGGTTCCCCGCTTCGGCTTTACGCCCGTGACACAGGCGAATGCGACCGGTGGCAACGTATCGTTTGCAAAGGCCAGCCTCGCGAGCAGTGATCTCCCCAAGCGATTGATCGCGGCCAAGGTGAACGTCCGCCTCGGACGAGACTGGATGCGGCTGTCACCCTCGGTCTACAATGACATGGCCGACATCGAACGGTTCCTCGAAGCGCTGGCCTGAGACCCACGACTGCCCTTTCGCCTAGTCAGCCAGGGAACTCGGCCCCGCGGGTGGCATCCCGCGCGCGCGGCCACCCGCGGAGCCTCCCGCGGGGCCAATATCTTCGATGCCTCGTTCCGTTGCCCACCCCCTTCACCGCGGCTATTTTTCGGGTATTCCCGAGTAGCTCAGGGGTAGAGC
>SXGR01540658.1_pt1 | contig 10654 bp, 6 predicted proteins | sample 3174711 | NCBI WGS metagenome assembly SXGR01 (sample SAMN11356860, study PRJNA531348) | freshwater metagenome | isolation source: freshwater sample F1-60 | place: China: Fuxian Lake, Yuxi | collected 2017-12-25 | reverse complement strand
GCTTCAGCTTGATCTTCACCTTCAGTGGATCGATCACCTCGACGTAGTCGAGGTCAGTGATGAACTGCCGGGCCCGCGCCCCTACCGCCGGATCGGCCACACGGTCGAGGTTGAACTTCACCGCCGCGGCGTCGAACGGCGTGCCGTCCTGAAACTTCACGCCCGGGCGCAGCTTGAACATCAGCGAAAGCCGGTCCGGCGCCAATTCCCAGCTTTCCGCCAGAACCGGATGGAACACCCCGGCCGCATCCTGGTAGAGCAGGTTCTCGGTGTAGAGATTATAGTACGAGCGGTCCGCGCCCCCGGCATTGCCGAAGATCGGATCCAGGCTGGCCGTTTCCAGCACGATCGCCGCGGACAGATTGCCGCCTCGCACCGGTTCCGCTGCTTGCGCCCCGGTAATGGGATTGAGGTGGCGAAGGCCGAGAGACAGCGAGGCCGCCCCCGTCAAACCGGCAATGAAATCGCGTCTGCGCGTCACGGTCATCTCCCGAGCAAATTTCTTCTGTAGCCCGCGCGAATGCCTGATGGCATCCGCCGGCGCAGCGCCGTCCTCAATACGGGCCCGACTATCGGCGCACGATCATGATAGCGTGACTGGCATCCAAAAAGGAATGGGCAGTTTACGGCAAAGTTGAGCATGACACTTGGCGGGCGGGCGCATCCGCATGGCCTGCCCAGGTCTGCGCCCCTTGAAGTGATCCACTCACAACGAGGCAAGATTGCCCCGTGAACCTCACCGATTGTTGGGTCCGGTCTTTATGAGAAAAACCAGTTTTCTTTCCTCAGGGCGGGCATGCCCGCCCTGAGGAAAGATCGCGCTCCCATGGGGTTTGATTGCCAAGGGAGCTGTGCGGACGGTGGTCGTTGTAGTCGTGCCGCCTACCACGGCAAAGGTCGATGGTTCGAATACTTCGGGTCCGCCACTTATTTTTTTATCCTGTTGATTTAACAGGGGAAATACGCCGCCCCCGCAGTTCGTCCCCCGCTCCATCCCCTCTATGTGTTGGTGAAAGCCCACGAAGGCCAGTCCGGCGGACTCCATCGCGTCCAGCACCCGCTTCGTTCGCAAGTGATTGGCATCGACCAGCTCGGCCGAGCAGCCCGGAATAGCCGCAGCGCCTCCCAGGCCTGGACCTCATCCATCGTATAAACGATCCGCCTCGCCCCCAGGCGCAAGCCCAGAAGTTACCCGTCAGAGAGGGGGATGGGTAACTGCAAATCGTCGGCATCCTCAAGGAGGTCGGGCTGGGCGCCAAATTTGGTGAGACCTGCTTCAAACTCTAGGTCGAAGCATCCGCGATGCAGCTGAGTAAAGCCTGCCACCCGACCACAGTTTTCGCTATTTACGACGAACCCAAAAGCCCCTCAACCCACGCTAGTTGCCGCGGCAGGCAGACCTGATGCAAGTCATAGTTCTCCTGGGCGAACGACCGCGCAGCGTCCCCAAATCTAGCCCGCTGCTGAGGGTCATCAAGCAGTTCACACACCTCGCTGGCCAGCGCCGCCTTGTCAAAGAAGTTCACCAGCTTCCCAGTCTCCCCATGCGTGATGGCTTCATGCAGCGGCGGCGTGTCGCTGGCCACGATGGCGCAGCCCACGCTCATGGCCTCCAAGAGGCTCCAGCTCAGCACAAACGGGTAAGTCAGATACACATGCACGGTGGACAATTGTAGCACATGGATGAAGAGCTGGTAGGGGATGTTGCCCAGGAAGTGAACCCTGCCCCAGTCGGCTTCGCTTATTTGTGAGCGAACCTCATTGGCAAAGATGTCCTTCCACTTTTGCCCGCCGTTTTGCTCCACGGTTGGTTGGGCGCCGTAGCTCACGTCATCCCCGCCGACGATCAAGACTCTGGCCTTGGGCCTGCGCTTGAGTATCTCGGGCAGCGCCCGCATAAAGACGTGGTAACCACGATACGGCTCAAGGTTGCGGTTGACGAAGGTGATCACCTCGTCTTGCTCGGTCAGGTTCAGGTTGCCGTTGATCGTGAGTTTGACGCCTGGATAGGGAGCGATCGCCTTGGTGTCGATGCCGTCGTGCACCACCGTGATCTTGCTGAGAAACGGCTCTGGGAACGTGCTGGCTTGCCAATACGTAGGGCTGATCCCCGCATCAGCCACCTCGAAGTGCAGAAGGTTGTTTAGGTTCTTCAGGCGCAGGCGACATGCATCGCCCGGGTCCGTGACTGGAAACTCAGGGTCGAACCCCACGTCTGCGCCGTGCGGCTGGTAATAAAACTCGCAGTAAATTCCCAGCTTTGCCAGCGGCCAGACCTCTTTAAGGAACAAACTCTCGCCCCATCCGTGGTGGGCGACGATCACATCAGGCGTAAAACCTCCGGCTTTGAGCTTGAGCGCGGCGTGAAAGCAGGCTTCAGCGCGGATCGTTTTGGTTTCAAAGTCGCTGACCCAGGGGTGCACCTTGGGCGTAGTTCCCCGGGTCGTGCCGTAGGTCGCAAGCTCGACGCCCTGCCACTCCTTGGCTTCGGTCTTTTGCATGGTCATGGCCACCACCTTGTGGCCGCGTTGTGCCAGGGCGGGTGCCAGAAACTTGAACTGGCCTGGGAAATTTTGATGGATAAAAAGGATCTTCATGCTGACTGCTGCGCACGTGGGGGGATTACCCGGATCAAGTCGAACTTCCAAAGCCACATCAAAGCGCGAACGCCAGCAGGCGAAGCGTGGCCGGTTGCAGCCAGCGCCGCGTTAACACTCTGGGCTTCGCACTTGGACAATAAGTCGGCGATTTCTTGCACTGTTACGCGCAGCACATCGCCCTCGCCGAAAGCATAACTTGCCATGGTGAGCGACAGCAAAACTTGCAGACGCGCAGCCAAGTCGGGGCGTCCCTTCACCATCCAGCTCCCACCCAGTGTTGCACTCGGGAAGTGTCCAAAGCGCCAGAACGGATCGCCTCGCTGAGGCCAAGGCTGCGGAGCTGCGCCAGCATGGCGCTGCCGCAGGCTGGTGAGCTGGCCGGCGAGTTCAGCGTAGCGCAACAAGATCACGGGCCAGTCAAATTCAGCCAGCGCCCTAGCGCGCCCTGCCGCGCCAAAAGTGCGCCGAAGCTCTGGACTAGCCGCCAAGCGCGACACTGCCTGCGCCAGTGCCTCTGGCTCGACCACCGTGGCCAAGCTGGTGCGACCAATGAAAAAGTCATAGGTGTCCAGGCCGAGAGCGTGCCGCAGCGCCAGGTCCGGGCCAGATCCCGCTGGGGGCATGACCGTGGGCACGCGCAAGCCATCGACTTCGTGGCGCACCGTGTCTTTGTAGCCGTCCCAATCAGAAACAATCACGGGCAGGCCCACCGCCATCGCCTCTAAGGGCGTCAGGCCAAAGGTTTCCTGAATGTTGTCGGACAGGGACACAAAGACATCAGCCGCCTGCCAGACTTGACGGTAGCGAACCTCATCCTGGCCATCGACGTAGATGAAGCGAACCGAAGGGGCCAGCGCCTTCTGGGCCGCAAGATAACCTTGCTTGATGCTGTCGTTCGGAAATACACCGGCTTCAATGCACGTGATGGGCCGGTCTTTAGAAGCAGTTTCCAGCGCTTGATACAACGGTGCAGGATTGGCCTTGGCATGAAAGGAAAGTCGGCCAGCAAAAAGGAAGGCGGTTTCTTGCTCTCTTAGAGCCAGCGCTACGCGTGCCGACGGGCGGGCTGCTGGCTGAGGCGCAAAAGCCGGGGCATCGATGCCCAGGGGAATCAAAGGAAGCTGAACGTCAACAAAGCGATTCGCGCCAGTGGTCTCTCGCCAGTAAGCGCGCATTTCATCCTGGAGCCCAGAAACAAAAGTGTGAGCGGCGCGTGACGTACAGATCAGCGCGTCCCAAGGCTTAAAAGGCGGCAGGACCAGATCCGCCACCTGATCCATCGCCGCTGTTGACGATAGCGTATGCGTGACCCCCATCAGGCTGAAAGCCGAGGGGCTCACCAAGTTCCTGGCTGCCGCCAGATCTTTTGTCGGCGGCGCTGGGTAGTAGAGGGTGCCAGCGACCTGTGCACTGCGCCAATCGGGCAGCGTGCTCCATTCGAGGCGACCTTTAAAGCCATCGTCCTTTAACTGCCTGGCCATGGCCTGAGCGCTGCGTGTATCGTGGCCAAGGCCCAGTACGGGTTCATTGGGCCAGGTGCGCGCCACCCCTTTTATGAATGCTTTGCCAGCGCTTTGCCGTCCCATCATGTTGTTGGCCGTGGAGTAAGCGCCTGAGGAAAAGTAAATAGAGAATTGGTGTGGCATTAAATTAGGCTGAAGTTCATCATAATTTAAACCGTCGCCACGACTGTGGGCTGAAGGATAAGGAAATGCTGACCAGCCAATTCAAGCATTTGATTGGCGGAACGCTTTGCCTTGCTGGCTATTGCCCAGAGGTCAAAGAACGGCGCGCGTCCGCGCGCCATCGTCGCTACGGTCTTGAACCCTGCCGCCTTGAGCGGGCCCTCCAGCACCTTGCGCGTAAAGCCACAGCGGTGCGCCATGTGGAGGTTGCCGCGGGCCATCGACGGACGGTGGCTGCACAGGATGCCTAGGGGGTGATGGGTCCGGCTGGGGCAGTGTACGCCGGCTCGGTGATCTTGTTTAGCGCGACCAGGGCGCAGACCGATTGAAGGTCGGGCAGGTGATGGCGGCAAAACCGTCAGGTTTGAACACCGCAGGAATTCCTTGAGCGCCACCGGCACTTCGTGCGGGTAAAGGTGCTCGATGTTGTGGCTGGAGAAGATGGCGTCGACCGAGGCATTGGCCACCGCCGACATGTCCGTGACGGTACTGGTGATATCGGAGCTCATGCTCGCGTCGATGTCGAGGCGCTGTTCGGTCCACTCAGGGGTGTTGAAGGCCCGCGTGGTCCGGTCTTTGTGCGTGGGGCTGCAGCCGATATGGAGGACCGTGGGAATAGGAACTATCTTTTCCAAGAAAGCTGCCGCGGGAGCCATGCATGGCTGGTTTGGCCAATTTCACTGTGGATTCCACACATACTTTCCCCACCCCCGCTGAGCCTAGGCAAGCCATGTTGGGTCTAACGCCGCCATTCCGTTGACACGTAAATGGGCAACACCTCGAATGTCGAACCGTAATCATTATCGCATCCATCCGCCGAGTCCCACGGCTTTGTGATCTTCCCGCGGGTAAAGATGCTCGATGTTGTGGCTGGAGAAAAGTTTTCATTCGTGGCTTTGCCTTGATAGAGGTTTTTCTAAAAGCACCACGAATTCAATGCTTTTAGAAAAAACCCCGCCTCCTTGTGAGAGACGGGGTTTTAAGTTACCTCGATAGACTGAGGGCTAGGCGGTTTGGTCGATAAATCGGGGGCTGTCCACTACTATACCAAGTCGCCACTTACGAGGATCTCTCCCGCCGCACGGGTCACTACGCCTGTCAGCACCAATTCGCTAGCTATGATAGCGGTCCCAGTTGCATCCTCAATGAACTCATAGACGTATGTCGTGACGTTGCCACCGCCTGTATAGTTAATAGCGAAGGCAGCGACATCAGCCGCGGTGATTTCAGTGAAGCGTTCGCTCAGGTAAGCAGCGAGATTTGTCAACGTCGCAGCAGTGAAGTCCGCAGCGGTGAGCGTTGCACTGCCACTTGTCGTCAGGTTAGCAGCACCACCGTTTGTCGAGATGTAGTACTCCGTGTTAGCAACAAGGACTTGTTGAGCTGCAGCAGAAGTAATAGTAACTGCAGCAGCGCTGATGGTAGTCGCCACATCGATTGTGTCCGACCCGGTCACAAAATCGGTGATGGTATCTATACCTTGTTCGGATCCGGCCGCACTAAAAGTAAATCTATCCGCACCACTTCCACCGGTCAGGGAATCGTTACCGGCACCACCGGTAATAGTGTCAGCACCGACACCGCCGGTGATGGTGTCGGCAGCGGCCTCACCGGTCAGGGTGTCAGCACCGTCACCGCCGGTCAGGATGTCGGCACCGGCACCACCGATCAGGGAGTCAGCACCGTCACCGCCGGTGATGCTGTCGGCACCGTTACCACCCGTCAGTGAGTCAGCCGCATTGCCACCGGTCATCGTATCAGATCCTGAACCACCGGTAATCGTGTTAGCCGCTGTCAGAGAGCCCGTGACCGTCATATCGGCCGCTGAGTTAGCTGCAGACAGCGAGATGGTACCGGTTGCGGCAACAGCATTGATGGTTGCAAGAGACCCACCAGCAGATACGATCGCGTTTGTGATTGCCAAGTTACCGGCACCGGTAACGGTGAGGCTTGTGATGTCATCAGCGGTCATAGTGGTAATGGTCAGACCAGCAGCAGCGGTAGTGCTCGCAACGATCGAAACCGTCTCTTCGTTGACAGCAAGCAGTGCCGTCACAGTACGGTCGGCCGTTATAGCAGCAGCAGTAATGGTCAGCGTATCCGAAGAGGTGTCAACCAAGCGAGTCATGGTACCGCTCGTAAGAGCGACGTTGCCCAGCCCCAAGGTTGCAACACTAGAACCCACGTTGCTGAAAGCGTTCGTGTTGCCTGCTGTCGCGCCGAAGTTCAGGCGGGTAAAGGTGCTGTTGGCGGTAAATTGCACCATATCCTGCGTAGCGCCACCGGTCGCGTCGAATGTTAAGGTTTCAAACCCGGACACGCCCACTACGGCGGCAGCCGTCACAGCAGACGTATCGATCGACAGGATATCGGTTCCGGCGCCGCCGACCACTGTATCACTTGACGTGAGCGTGGCAGCCATGGTGATGGTGTCGTTACCTTCACCGCCATCCACGGAAACCGTACCAGCGGCCATAGTGATGGAGTCGTTGCCGGCCTCACCATTGACCGTGTCGTTGCCGGCAGCCGCAGTGATGGTGTCGTTGCCAGCACCGCCAGAAATGCTGTCAGCAGCTGCACCGCCCGTGATATTGTCATTGCCAGCGCCACCGATCAAAGTTGTCGCTGTTGCAGAACCGACAAGCGTATCCGCATTAGCAGTTCCGGTGATTGAGGTAATGCCCACCGTAGCTCCAGCGTTGACGAACGTCGCACTACTCGTCAAGCCGGAAGCATCAATCACACCGGTTGTCGCTGATGTAGCAGTAATAACACCTGTCGTTATCGCGTTGTTGCCTGCGAAGTTGATGGCAACGGCACCGCCCGAGTCCGGGGTAACAGTGATTGTGCCGAAATCGTTGCTTACGCGAGTGGTTGTAGTATCCGAGTTGATGTTGACCGTTTCGAAACCATTAACGGTCAAATTCCGACCATCATAGACGTCAGTGGCTGCCGAAGTGTTCAAAACCGCTAATGTGTCGGTCGTTGCCACTCCCGTATCATTTACGATGGTATTAGCCGCCGCGGCTGCGGAGAATGCTAGGGTTTTACTACCAGCTGCAAACGTGACGGCATACCCACCAGCACCAGCTGCCAAATTCACACGATCAATTCCAGTTTGAACATTCGCCGTGGTCAAGGCGGCACCAAGCGCATCAGAGACTGAAATTCTTTCAAAATTGGTGATCGTGGCGGTAGAGGGTGCGGTATAATTCACCAGCAACGTTGACGTTGATACCAGCGTGTCTGTGCCTTCACCACCATTGATGGTGTCGGTGGTTGCCAAGTTCAACGCCACCGTCACAGTGTCGTTGCCAGAGCCAGTAGAGATATTGTCACTGACGGCGGTGCCGCCCGTCATCGTGATCACATCATTGCCAGAACCACCCGTCAGAGTTACTGCCGTGGTGTTATTGCCGATGGTGTAAGTTACGCCGGCAGTTGCAGCGCTTGAGTCAAGAGTCAACACTGTGGCAGCCACAGTGCCAAGGTTAAGCGTTTGGTCACCGGAAGTGTTGTACCTCGTCGCAGCACCAGTAGTCAGAGCAGTCATGGCATTTGCCGAACTCGACGACACAATATTCAGTGTCTCAATACCATTAATCACATTGGTGCCTGCTGTCTGACCACTCAGGGTCAGGGTAGTTGTATCCGCCCCGCCTGCAACGGCAGCAGCAGTATGAGAGAACGTTGCGCCGACAGCGCTATTCTTGACACCCAGCGTTATGCTGGCGGAGCCAATGTTAGAAACTGTCGTGTCAACTATGGAGCCGGACGAAGTGATATTGGTCACCCCGGTCGCACCCAACAAAGACAGCGTCCCACTCGCCACTGTGTTGGTGACGTTAATGTTTTCGATATTTTTCAGAGAATTGGCTTGATAGGTGCCAGCAGCATTTATCGCAACCGTAAGCGTATCGGTGCCAGCGCCACCATTCAATTCGTCAGCACTGCCAAAAGTCATGTTAGCCGCGCTCAGCGAGCCATCAAAGGTGTCAGCGCGAGAACCGCCGGTAAAGTTGTTCGTACCAGTAGTCAGCGTGTATTCCGAGCCAGATCCCGTCGTGATGGTAGTGCCAGCGGTGGTCGTGGCTACGCGGCCTTCGCTGTCGCCGAACATGAGAAAGTGCTGATAGCCTGAGACGAAGCTACCTGCGTCCACCGCCGCCTGCACGTCCGCGTTCGCTGCCAGGTAGGCCGTTGCGTTGAACGAGCCCGTGAACGCGCCCGAGGCGCGGTTCTCGGTAACGCCAAACGTCGTAAAGTGATCCCATGCGCTCTCAAAGACGCGTGCGCCTACGGCGCCTGCCACATCGACATTGTCGATCATGTATTGCGTCGCGTTCCAGGTCGCGTTCGGCGAGCGGTTCTCGTAGCGGCCGAACTTCGTAAAATGGTCCAGCGCGCTGGTGAAGTGACCACGCGCAATCGCGCTGACTACGTCCGTATTGGCCGCGAGGTATTCGCTTGCGTTGAAGTAGTTAGATGCGAACGTCGCCATGATTTGCTCCTTGTGGGCTGCGGATCAGCTGCGTGCGGGCGGGCTTAACCCATCCCCGAGCAACTGTAGCATTGTCGTTGTTCCCAGATGGCTCCGCTTTCGTAGGCCTTCGGCATTCTGCAGTAAGATCAAACCGCAGATCATCGCCCCGCCGAAGCGGTTCGAGATCTGGGGTTCCCCCCTCGCTGACCGAACATCAAAAGACATATAAAGCGATACCCTCCTGAAGGTGTAGAGGACTTACTACACGTCTCGGTTTCCCCGCAAGGTCCACGATGTCGTTTCCGGCGCTGTAAGCTGAGAATAAAGCATTACCCTTCCATCGTGTTGCTGTTTTGCAACACAGACCGCGCGACAGTCTCTCTGTCGGCAGCGGTGTAAACCTGCACTAGCCCGGATTATTCAACAAGGCGAACGAACATGGCGCACCTCCATGATCGGCCACGGGATTCGGTCGCGAGACCTCAACCATATCGATTTCGGACACCATGGGCGCCCAAAGTTGAATCTACCCCCGCACTGCCAGGCCTGTCACCGGTCTGCGGCAAGCCTATCATCGCCCGTTTCGACGGCGGCAAGCTCTCCTCGGGCAGCGGCGTGCTGGCGCTGCGGGAGATCGAAACTCGCCTCAGAATCGCCAACCGTCTTGCCGCTCGCGTCGCCGATCCGCGCGCACCAGAGGGTGTCACCCACAGCTATGGCCGACATTCTGCGCTTGTGGGTGCTCATGATCGGCTCCGCTTACGAGGACGCTGCCAGCCTGCGCCACGACCCGGTCTTCAAACTCGCCCTCGGTTGCCTGCCGGATGGCGCCGCGCTGTACTCGCAGCCGACCATCTCGCGGCTCGAGAACCTGCCGTGGCCGCGCGAGTTGCTGCGCATGGGCCAGGCTATGGTCGGCCTCTACTGCGCCAGCTTCCGCCAGGTGCCACGCCGCATTACCCTCGACATCGACGACATCCCACTCCCTGCTGATGCTCATGTAGACTTCTTGAGCGGTAGGGTACTGAAATTGACTCAGCCCTCGGCCTTCTGACGTTCTCCGCTGTCGGTGATAGACGGCCATCGACAAATTTCTCGGCAAAAGGCGTTGCTGCGTAGCCACGAGATTGGTGAAGTATCCCTCGCTCTCTTCTGTTTTGTTGAATCAATTTAAAGCCTTCGCCGCAGGCGTTTTAAGATGTTTTAAGAGTTTTAGTAGTTTTAGCCAAAAATCGCCTGTTTTTTCATGTATATTCAGTTACTTATTCGAAGAGCGTGTCGGTGATAGACGGCGATTTGTCGGTGATAGACGGTTGTCTGTCGGCGATAGACGGTTTTGTGTCGGTGATAGACGGCCTAAGACAGAAGTTATCCACATATCCACAGGTTTGCACTTTCGTGCCTATAGTCCCCTTCCCCGCGCTCTCCTGCTTAATTTTGTCGTCGGCGATAGACGGTTTAAACGGCATGGCCGCGACAAAAATTGGGCCTTCCTAGCAGCCTGTCGGAGTGGAGTAACTGGTCATTCGGTCTGCACGGGTGTCGATTGAGTTGGTTGGTGATCTGTGGCGCGGCGTAGGACGGTCGAAGCCTTGCTTGAGATGATTTTTGCCGTCTCGATCGGGCGGTGTCGTGCGGGGCGGGCGTTCAAGCGGCGCACGGATGGCACGATCTGGCTCAGATCGGGCCCGCCAGGACGAACATCCGCTTGATGTTCCACGCCATGGTCACGAGGCTCCACTCACCGCGGACATCCACCGATGGTGGCATCAGAAAGCCGGTCTCGCGGTCAATCAGACGGAAATTGCCCATCCAGCAGATATCCAAACAGCAAAAACGGCGAAGCGATGCAACAATTCTACCGACAGCTTCCGCGTCGCGTTAAG
>SXGR01322971.1_pt1 | contig 10655 bp, 9 predicted proteins | sample 3174711 | NCBI WGS metagenome assembly SXGR01 (sample SAMN11356860, study PRJNA531348) | freshwater metagenome | isolation source: freshwater sample F1-60 | place: China: Fuxian Lake, Yuxi | collected 2017-12-25 | reverse complement strand
CAGCACTGCAGTCGCGATGTTCGTCGGCGACTGGGCGGTAGCACAGCTGTGGCTGTTCTGGGTGGCGCCGCTTGTGGGTGCCGTACTAGGTGCCGGCGTTTATCGGGTCATCGGTAGCGCGTCGAAGTAACACGCGCTCCGCAGAGATGGGTCATTCGCAAGAGTTACCCGTCTCCCCCAGTCCCGGCTATGATCCGGTCACGAACCACATTAGGGGAGAGACCGGTTCATGAACACACACGCAGCGGCGACTTACGCGAAAGGTCGACGGCTCTTTGATGCCGACAGCCACCTCATGGAAAGTGTGCATTGGCTGACGGACTTCGCGACCGATGCACAACGTGGTCTCATCAAACCACTGGTTTCCGAGAAAGGTGGCGCCAATATGCGCGCGGCCATCAAGATCGCTGAAGATAGAAGACTCGACCCCGAAGCCACCCGCAAGCTCATCGAACATCCCCTGATTTCAGGCCCCAAGGGTTGGGGAGCCTATGGTGCGATGGATCCTGTGGAACGATCCCATGCACTCGATCTGCTCGGCTTCGAGTATCAGCTCGTATTCCCCACCTTCGCCATTGGACAGTTTGCAGCATCGAGTGACAGCGATGTGGTGTACGCAGGCACCGATATGCTCAATCGGCGGATGGCGGATTTCTGTGCCAGGGACCCCCGACTCCTCGGTGTCGGTTATGTGTCCTTGCGTGATCCCGTTCGTGCAGTGGCTGCGGTTGAAGCGGGCATTGCTGCTGGTGTTCGCGCCTTCTGGGTAAGTTCCGAACCGGTTTTGGATCGATCACCATCGCATCTCTCCCACGACCCGGTTTGGGCACTGCTCGAGAAACACCATGTACCGGTCATTCTGCACATCGGCAGTGGTCGTGGCCTCGACAGTCGTTTCCACAATGCCGGCCATCCCAAAGTGAAGGACTGGCTTGGCGGAGGTGAGAATCTTCGTGGCAAGGACTTTCCCGCCGTGGCCCACTCCGCACAGAATTTTCTCACGGCAATGATCTTCGATCAGGTATTCGATCGTTTCCCGGAACTCATGTGCGGGATTATTGAACTGGGAGCGACGTGGGTGCCTGGATTTCTCCGAACTCTGGACCAGGGCCACATGGCCTTTCGCAAGTCAGAGCCTTTGTTGGCCGGGCTCTGTGCAAAACCCTCGGAGATTTTCAAACGCCATGTGCGCGTGAGTCTCTTTCCCTATGAAGATGCGGGCTGGCTGATTGAACAAGCCGGCCCCGAGGTTTTCATGTTTGCTTCTGACTGGCCCCACCCGGAAGGTGGCCGCGATCCACTGGGTCGATTTGATCAGACGCTCGACGCCGTAGCGGCGCCCGCCGAGGTGCGTGATGCGTTCTATTTCAGGAACTTTGCCGCTCTCCTCCATATCGCTGTTTGAGTATCAAAATGTCCGACGTCAAAAAGCTGTCGATGCCGACCATGCTCGCGTTTGGCGTCGGCCAGGCCGCAGAGGGAATGAAGAACCAGGCCTTTACGGTGTTCCTGGTGTTCTATTACCAGCAGGTCATCGGCTTACCCGGTTGGATGTCGGGGCTCGCACTCGGTATCGCGCTCATCTTTGACGCGATTACCGATCCGATCATGGGTGTGATCAGTGATCGCACACAGTCCAGCTGGGGACGTCGGCATCCGTACATCCTTGCTTCTGCCATTCCGCTGTTTTTATCGTTTGGCGCCTTGTTCAGCCCACCCGATGACATGAGCAACTGGGGCTATTTCGCCTGGCTCACGACGTTTGCTGTGCTCGTTCGTGGATCGATCACGTTGCTCCACGTCCCGCACCTTGCCCTTGGCGCGGAAATGGCGCAGGACTATCACCAGCGTTCAACGATCTTCGCGTTTGGTGTGGTGTTTTCGATTACAGCAGCAGCTCTGGTGTCGTTTATCGGTTATCGCTTCTTCTTCCCGACTACTCCGGAATTTAGTCCCGGCACGCTCAACCCCGACGGTTATCTGTCGTTCGGCTGGTTCTGGGCGGTGGCGATGGCGATCTGCATCTTCGTGCTCTGCGCGGGAACATGGAAGGAAATCCTGCACTTCAAGTCGATTCCCTCGAGCACGACGTTGAGTATTCGAGCGGCACTGCAGGATTTTAAAGACGTATTCCGCAACCGCTCTTATCGGCTGATCTTCATTGGCATGTTGATTTCAACGCTGGCCGTGTCTGTTGACGGTGTGCTCAGCCCCTATATGGGCGTGCACTTCTGGGGACTGACCACAGAACAGTTATCCCTCGTGGCGTTTGCTACGTTGATGGGGATCTGGATCGGCATGTTCATCGCACCGATCATCACCCGAAAATTCGACAAGCGTCTGGCGCTCGTGATTCCCGCGGTGATCGTTGTGATCAATGTCAACGTGCCGTTGATCCCAAGGCTCTTGGATGTGTCGTGGTTCCCCGACAATGAATCTCCAGCCATTTTCTGGATCTACTTCACACGTTATTTCATTCAAGGCCTGTGTTTGCCGGCGATTTTTGCGAGCTTTAACTCGATGTTCGCGGACATCGCGGATGAAGTGGAACTCGAATCGGGTGGTCGGCGCGAAGGTGTTATTTTCTCGTCGCGCTCCTTTGCTACCAAGATGACGAGCGCTGTCGGCACCATGATCGGTGGCGTCGTCCTCGATCTTATCGCATTCCCAAAAGGTGCTCGTGCAGGCACTGTGCCCGATGAAACGATCTGGTGGCTCGGTCTGGTTGAAGGTCCGATCGTCTACGCCGTGTCACTGAGCGGTGTCCTGTTTTACCTGCGTTACAAGATCACCAGCACGCGACACGCGGAGATCCGCGCGAAACTCGCTGAGCGGAACGCGGCGGCCGGTGCGGGGTAGGGCACAACTCGAGCAGATCTGGCGCGCTGGCGTTGCAGCCGCGCAACCGGCTGGGTTGATTCACCGGTTCGCTCGGCTTGAGGACCATCGATGGCGGTGGTCCCGTGGAGACGTCTCGATTGACGTCCCGCTGCCTACAGGCATCGGCCGCGTGTTCATCGCTGGCGCTGGAAAAGCGGTTGTTCCTTTCGCAAACGCATTGGCGATCTCCCTTGGTGATCATCTCGCGGAGGGGCTGGTGGTGACAAAGTCAGGACACCTTGAGCCCAGCTCCGACCCTCGCATCGTGGTCCTTGAATCTGCACACCCGGTACCTGATGTACGGAGTGAAAAGGCAGCATCAGCGCTGGGAGCTTTTCTCGCGCGGTTAAGTCCGGATGATCTCCTGTTTTTTCTCGTCACAGGTGGGGCGTCCGCTCTCCTGACGGCGCCGGCACCGGGCATCACCTTGGCAGATAAACAAGCCGTCACACGCCTGTTGCTGGCATGTGGCGCCGACATACATGCGATCAACACTGTACGCAGGCATCTGTCGCACTTGAAAGGCGGTGGCGTAATCAGGACGACCCACGGTGCGCGGATCGTCACGTTGGCGGTTTCCGATGTGATTGGTGATCAACCTGAGAGTATCGGCTCTGGCATGACGGTTCCCGACTCGACAACCTTTGGAGATGCACTGCGTGTCGCGAAGCAGTTTGCTTTAGAGCGAGATGCGCCCAGTGCGGTGATGGATCACCTCCGACGAGGTGCAGACGGTGAAGTCGAGGACACCCTGAAGCCCGGCGACCGCCGTTTCGAGGCATCCGAGTTCCATATCATCGCAAGTTCAAGTGATGCCCTTCGCGGGGCGATGGAAGAGGCGCGCAAGCACTTCAATCACGTCGAATCGGTGTCGATGCCCTTGCAAGGTTCTGTTGAACACTGTGCTGAGGAGATTGAGTCGGTGATCAACCGGTTGCAACTCTGCGGTTCGGAGCAGTGGGCACTGATTGCGGGTGGGGAACCTGAAGTGTTGATGACAGGTGATGGCCTCGGCGGACGCAATCAACACCTCGCACTCTTACTGGCGAAAGCGATGCGGGATCAGCGCGGTGTGCGTGGCCTTGTTGCGGGTACGGATGGCACAGATGGTCCTACTGAAGCCGCAGGTGCCTTCTTCGATTCGACCACGGCCGCTCGTGGTCGCGAGGTTCACCTGAAATTGAGTGATCATCTCGCCCGTTTCGATTCCTATGCATTTTTCTCGGCGACGTCTGATCTCTTTGTGACCGGTCCGACGGGAACCAACGTCATGGATCTACTCGTGGTGACCGGTGGTGAACACGTTAGTTAGTGGTGGGAGCTTGTGATGAAAACCTGGATCGTGGGGATGTTGTTTGTAGTGTGGTCAGTGATGCCTCAAGCCGATGAAAACCGGTGGACGGTGCAGGAAGCTTCCGCACTTGTGGCAGTGGATGAATACCTCGATGCCTTCAACGCGCGCGACGCAAAAAGGTTTGCTGCAGCGCTGCACTACCCGCATATGCGTGTGGATGGTCTGGGTCGACCCGCGTTTTGGCCAACGTTAGACGACTACTTGAAAGTCGTTGAGTTTGAGAGTGCGATGCGGACAGGTTGGGTGTACAGCCGCTATGACTGGAAACGTGTCGTTCAATCCGGCAAACACAAGGTCCACGTAATGGTGTCTTTCACACGGTATGGTGCCGATGACAAGCCACTGCATACGCAAGAGTCACTGTATGTTGTGACGGAACACGATGGTCGCTGGGCCATTCAGGTGCGGTCGAGCTATCTGGAGCAGGTCCAGGCGGATTCTGGGATTAAGCTGAAGTAGCTCGTTGTACCGAATCAATGCGTACCCGGCGATCCACGTGGGCCAGCACGTGATAGTCCTGCCAGCCGCTTTCACCTTCACAAATCACGATCCAATGGCTAGAAAGCTCACGTTGGATACCGGGGACACGGTGGAAATAGATCTTCAGTCGATGCCAGATGTTCACCGGGTCAACAGACTCGAGGTGCAGGTTAACAAGGTCATCTTCGTGATTGCGCTCCATCCACATGCGGCGAATCAGAGGATCGCGTGTTAAATATCTGGCCAGGACTTTGACCGAGCCCATGACGCCAGGCGATGAAGCCCCGAGAATCTGTATGACCATTCGTTTGCGCCGCATCTCATCAACCCCCTTCTCGGAGTGGTCATGCCCTCCCATAGTCCGGAGAAGCTGCGCCAGCCCCTGCTTGTGGGCCTGGCGTCTCAATGCGGACAGAAGCGTACTGTGAGCGTTTGTGAGCCTCGCCACTGCGGATGTAGGTACAAGGCTCACAGGTGGGCTGGTTTGTGATGATTCGGTTACAAAAGATCGATAATACGACTGTACTTGATCACGAACTCGCGTTGCTTCTTGAGCGGTGATCGCAAACTTTCATCGTCGATTTCGTTGTAGACGAGGTAGAGGCCAGCGTTGGCCGATTGCAGCCACGCGAATCGCAAGTTCAAGGCGACGAAGTCGGTGCGATCATCACTCTGCAGAAGCATCTGCAGTTGCATCTTGGGCGTAAACGAATACGACATCCGCAGGCGTGCGACGTTAACGGTGAACTCGCCGTTGGGTACCGGCAGATCGATGTCGTTGTGGATCCAGTTGAGCTCCGCAGAGAACTTCTCACCGGGGCGATACAGCAGGCCGGTGGAAGCGTTAATCCGATCTCCGCCGAAGAACCCGCCGATCTTGCTTTCGATGCTGAGGCTCAAAGGCTTGCCTTCATCGGTGCGCAATACGAGCTGCGCTTCTTTGTGATCGTATTCATCCACGGGGACGAAGGTGCCGCGATTGATCTCGAAAGGTTTTTTCACACCTTCATGCGTGAAGTTGATACCAGTATGAATCTCGAAACCGTTTTTCCATTCCCAGTGGTTGTCGACGTGGGCGAATCCGGACTCCCAATAGCCGGTGTCGTCCCAGAAACGGAAGAACGCGACGTGTGGGCGGAGTTCATAGAAGCCCAACCAGTCTTCAGGTCGGATACGCCGAAACACCACGGCCTCGGCTTTCTCGTAGTTGCGCCGGCGCAGGAAGCCCACTTCCGGATTGAAGTTCTCGCCGACCTTCGTATAGCCGACAGAGTTACTCCAGGTCGGGGTGTTGTAGTTGGCTTTGAGACGCCAGGCCATGTCGCGACCACGCCGATTGGGTGTTTCGGTTTTGGCGATGTAGGACTCGATGAGTGTGGATTCTCCGAGACCGAGGCGTCCGTCGATGGCGTAGGTGCGGTTGTAATCCGTGTCTTGATTGCCCGTGAGTGTCCCATCGCCTTCCCGAGCAACGTAGACGATGCCGATGCTCGATCGATTCGCGAGTTCCTGGTTAACACGAATCACGCTGAAGTCGTTTTCCGGTGCCAGGCCGTTAACGCCATCGCTGCGCATTTGCAGTGCACCAACGTTCGTGGAGTCACCGATTTTTCCTGACAGACGTGCACCGCCGATGATGGGCAAGGCTCGTCCTGCGGGACTAATACCGATGCGGCGGGTGAAAAAGAGCTCAACTTCTTGAGGTGTTCCCACGGTGAACTGGCCGGCGTTCTCCAGAAAGAAGGGTCGTTTTTCCGGAAAGAACAGACTGAAGCGGTCGAGGTTGACCTGCAGTTCGTCGGCCTCGACCTGGGCGAAGTCGGTGTTGTAGGTCGCATCCAGTGTGAGACTCGAAGTCAACGAGAACTTGAGGTCAGCACCAAACTCTTCGTCGAAGTGGGTGCCTGACGGCTGTCTTCCGCCGCGACTGAATTGGCCGAGTGCGTAAGGCGTGATCTTGAGGTTACGTTGTACTGGCAGTTCGAGGCCGCGCAGGGTCCCGGCTTCCGAAACACGGGTCAGCGAAAATTGAACGGGAATTGGCGACCAGTAGGCGACTTCATTGGTTCTGCGGATGTTGCGCTGGAAGTTGAGACCCCATACGGGTTTCTTCCCACCACCGTAACGCAACGATTTGAATGGGATCCGCATCTCGCTACTCCAGCCAAAGTCGCCGGTTTTTGAGCGCACGGACCAGTTGGTATTCCACTCCAGGTTAAATCCAGTGATCGTAGGGCCGAAGCTCTGAGAACCTTCGCGAGTGACTTGGGCGTCGTACTCCACGGAAGCAGGCGTGGTGCCGAAGATGAAGCCGTTCTGGCGATCGAGGAATGCGTCGACCAACACCTGAAATGAATCTACGTCATCGAGTAAGGAGTCTCTGCGAGCATCCCCCATGACGATGCCCGCCGGGTTGTCATCGTGACAAACCACCCCGATGTAGAGCGCTTCGTCATCAAAACCGATGAACACTTCCGTGCGTTGTGTTGAAGGCTCACCCTGAAGCGGACGGGTCTGCACGAAGCCAGTCGCGGCATTCATTCCGCGCCACGCGTCGTCACCCAACACCTCGCCATCGATGAGCGGCAACGTCGACAGGCGGGTGGCGTCGAGCACCGGTTTATCGATGGCGAGAGCGGACCCGAAGGCAAACAGCAGCCAAGCGCACACAAAGGTGCGCGAGATGACGTTGTTCATACTTACAGAAGGTCGGTGGCGAGCTTGTTAACGACGTCGAGCGCAGAGGCTTCGCTGTTGTTGCGCAGCATTGGAATGATGCGTGTGACTCCGAGTGCCGCGTAGTCATCCACCATTGCCTGGGTAGGCAGCACCGGTGGGGTCACGCTGAAGGAGAGTTCACCCAGTGCAGCGTCACGCGGGGTGTCCGCGAGTAATCGTTTCAGTTCGCCGATTACCTTGCCCGTGGTTGCCACGTCCAGTGCGAAGCCATACCAACCTTGACCACGACGAACGGCGCGCTTGAGCGCTCCCGGGCTCGTGCCACCGACGATCACCGGCGGACCACCTGCTTGGACGGGGCGAGGCTGCGCGTTGATGCCGCTGAAGTGCACGAACTTGCCATCGAAGGTCGGCTTTGGTGCGCGCCAGAGCTCCCGCATGGCATCGATGTATTCGTCTGTTCGAGCGCCACGGGATGCGAAGTCCACCCCGAGTGCCTTGAATTCCTGATGCAGGTAGCCAGCACCGATACCAAACAACAACCTTCCGCCGCAAAGCACATCCAGGCTGCCGATTTCCTTGGCGAGAACGACCGGGTTGCGTTGTGCTACCAGTGTGATGCCCGTAGCGAGCCTGATACGACTCGTTTGTCCGGCCAGAAAAGCGAGCAACGCCGGTGGATGCAGCATCGGTGTTTCCGGAGCGGCGGGCGATGGGGCTTCACGAGGATCTGGCAGCACAACATGTTCACCGGTCCAAAGTGATTCAAAACCGGCTGCTTCCGCAGCTTTTGCCACCGCTGCTGCCGTAGACGGATTGCCGCAGGCGCCGGTGTTGATGCCGAAGAGGCCAATCTGCATGACGAGGCTCCCATGGAGAATGCTGGTTTGATGTCTTAGGCGTGCGCGCACTCCGGGGTTCAATCTGACCGTCGGCTGGCACACGCTGGAGTGGGCGCGATTGTGCCAGACCGGCAGGCGTCACGTCTGCCGCGGCGCATCAGATGTGTCCTTATGTCGGGCTGTTCAACCCGCTTTTGTGCACAATGTGTCGCCCGATTTTTCAAAATCAGGTCTTGGTAAAACCCCGGGCCTTGAGCGAACACAAACCATGGAAACCAGCACCCCCCCCAAGCCAGATCGCGCTTCACACTTTGGTCGTTACCTCGTGGTGGGCTTCCTGACGGTTGCACCCCTTTGGGTCACCTGGCTCGTTTTCCAGTTTTTGGTTGGCTTGCTTGCGGGTGTGGGGGATCCGCTCCTCAATACTCTTGCCTCACTGGTTGCACCGATCGCTCCACAAACGGCTGATTGGTTACGTGACGGTAACTTGCACACCCTCGTGGCGGTGCTCATTACGCTCGCACTCCTCTATGGCATTGGTGTGTTCACGTCCTTTGTGCTCGGCAAGCGTCTGGTGTCCTTCTTTGAGTCGTTGTTGGCCAAACTGCCACTGGTGCAGACGATTTACGGCGGCACCAAGAGATTTGTGCAGAGCATCACCACGCCGCCAGCGAAAGGGCAACGTGTGGTCTTGATCTCGTTTCCAACTCGCTCCATGAAAACCGTCGGCTTCCTGACGACGGTGATGAAGGACACCGTAACCGGGCGTGATCTCGCGGCGGTTTATGTGCCCACAGCGCCAAACCCCACTTCGGGGTACATCGAGATTTTGCCGGTCGAGGATGTGGTCTATACCGATTGGACCATGGAACAGGCGATGACCTTCGTGATGACCGGTGGTGCGACTGCCCCGGCAACGGTGCGCTATCAGAATGAAGAGCCGGATGTCCGAATTGTCTGAACCGTCTATCCCTTTAGATGCGTAGCTCGCGTAGTTCCGGGTCGAGATGACCGTGGTGCCAGAGTTGATCAAACTCGTGAAAGAGCCGCTTGGCGGGCACTGGATCGTCTGCATGCAATGAGCCTTCAGGCTCCCGGTATTCTGGCAATAGCCAATAACCCGCTTGGTCCCACGCCACAAAACAACTGTCAGGTGCGTCGAAGTCCGGGTCGACCAGCCGAATGGTTACCTTGCTCGATAAGCGGCGCGAGAGTTCGAGCAGGCGATGCCCACGGCTAACGATGAAGTTGCTGGAGTGAATGAGAATTCTCACACGGGTGGCCGGTGCACGACGCGCGAAGGTGGATATGGCGGTGGTGATTTGCGGTTCATCGAAATACAGCGCATCCAGAAAGTGACTGTAGATGATGAGCTCACGCCGTGCCTCCGCGAGCCCCGCAGCTAACGCGTCCCGGGCTAGGCCTTCACCTCGAAAGAGCGTCACTCGCGCAGAGCGAGGGAGTACTTTCGTCGTGTTCAGTTCGGAAATCTGTTTATTCGCAGCGCGGCGTAACGCGTCTGTTGGCGCGATGGCGAGCAACCGAGTCATGTTACGGTGGGGAATACCGGCTTCCTGGTACTCAATGCCGGCAACGGAGAAACCACCTCGCTCGTAGAATCCAACGGCATGGGTCTGAGCGTGGAGAAATACCTCGTTCATGCCGAGAATTTCTGCCTTGTGAACGGCAGCTTGCAACAGCTGTTCGCCAATGCCTTTCTTACGTTCGGTGGCGAGGACGGCCATACGACCGATCTGTCCAGTCGGCAAGAGCCTCGCGCAACCGAGGTCACGACCGGCCGTGTCGAGAGCCAGAAAGTGACACGCATCATCATCCAGACCATCCCATTCGAGTGACTCCGGAACGGACTGCTCATCGATGAACACCACCTTACGAATCCGGTGTAGTCGCTCGCGATAGGTGACCCAGTCCACCTCGACGACGTGTACTTCCATCAGCGCGGATTCCGGGCGAGCTCGGCTGCAAGACCGATATAGGCAGATGGCGACAGGCCGGTGAGTTCTGCGCGTGCGGCTGGAGGCAGATTTAACGCATCCAGTATCGATTCGAATGATGCGGCATCCAGTTGTCGGCCACGTGTCGCGGCTTTGAGTTTTTCATAGGGTTCTTCCATGCCATGTTTGCGCATGACCGTTTGTACCGCTTCGCCGAGCACTTCCCAGGTCTGGTCGAGGTCGGCTTGCATCGCGGCCGGGTTCACTCTGAGCTTGGTGATGCCTTTGAGGGTTGCCTGCCAGGCGATGCTTGAGTGAGCCAGTACAGAACCGATCGTGCGTAGCGCAGTAGAGTCCGAGAGATCTCGCTGCCAGCGCGACACTTGCAGCTTTTCAGCAAGGTGGCCGGCCAGTGCGTTGGCAATGCCAAGGTTGTCTTCGGAGTTTTCGAAGTCGATGGGATTG
>SXGR01575194.1_pt1 | contig 10657 bp, 10 predicted proteins | sample 3174711 | NCBI WGS metagenome assembly SXGR01 (sample SAMN11356860, study PRJNA531348) | freshwater metagenome | isolation source: freshwater sample F1-60 | place: China: Fuxian Lake, Yuxi | collected 2017-12-25 | reverse complement strand
TGTAGCAAAAGCCGGAGGCGAGACCGCGCAGTCGCGTCGGGAACAGTTCAGGGAGATAAAACACGAGTGCGCTGAATACGCCGTACACGCCAAGACCCACTACGAACAGCATGGCAAGGCGTAGTTCGGGGCCGAGCGGCAACCCGAAAGCGAGCAGGATGCTGGCCGCCGACCAAAGAAAATAGCCGATGAATACCGGTCTGCGGCCGAGGCGTTTGGCGAGCGGGATCGCGAGCAGTGCGCCGATCAGTCCGCCGACGTTGAAAGCGTTGGAAGCCCCGGCTTTCCAGGCTTCAGACATCTGTCGCGCTTTATCGGCCGGCAAACCCGCCGCCGTGGCGGCATCGCTTGCGAGCAGGCTGCCTAGCAGAGGTACGAAAGCGTTGACGGCCCACCACGTGAGAAGTGCGGTCAAAGAAACGAGGAGTGCCGCACGGGTCGCATCGCGCAGATCGACGTCGAACAGACGAGAAAGTTGCAGCGCTGATGCCCCCTGGCCGCTTACAGCCTGCGCCTGCCAGCGATCACTTTCTTTGACGAAGATGCGCACTGCAAGGGCGAGAAATACCGGCGCGAGCCCGCAAAGAAAAACGTAGCGCCAGGAATTGGCGGGATCGTCGGCCAGCCAAACGCCGGCGATCTGATAGTTGACAAGGCTCGCGAGCATGATGCCGAGCGGTGAGGCGGTTTGCAGCAGCGCACCCGCTTCGACTCGATGGTCTTCGGGTACGGACTCGGCGACGAGCGCGGCACCGACTGCCCACTCGCCGCCGATGCCGAGACTGGTTAGCGCCCGAAAGAGTGCAAGCTGTTCGATGCTGGTTACGAACGCGCAAAGCGTGGTGCCGAGCGCGTAGACGAGGATGGTGAGCATGAGGCCGAGTCGACGACCGTAGCGATCGGCGACCCAGCCAAAGATTACTCCGCCCGCAGCCCAGCCGACGAGCAGCACGGCCGACAGGATGCCGGTCCAGTAAACAATGGCTGTGCGCGCTGCGGCGCTGCCGAGGGGCAGTCCGAGCAGAGTGGGGATGCAGTTCGAGGCGACGAAGTTGAACAGCATCGCGTCGAATACGTCGAAGCCCCAGCCGAGCCAGGCGGCTGCGAACACGAGCCATTGATAGCGCGTCAGCTTCACGCGCCGAGTCTACCCGTCTCGAGATGGCGCTGGGCGCGCAGCAATCCGACGACGGTTTTGGAGTCGTCGATGTCACCCTCGAGGCAGCGACGCACGGCCTCAGCGAGCGGCACCCAATGCACCTCGAAAACCTCGGCGGGCTCGCGGGCATCGGCGACTGGCCTGAGACCGGTCGCGAGGTAGAGGTAGATGCGTTCGGTGAATACTCCGGGTGAGCTCACAGAGACGCCGAGTGATTGCCGCTGCGAGGCTTGTACGCCCGCTTCTTCGATGAGTTCGCGGCGTGCGGTGTCGAGCGGCGGTTCGGCGGGCTCGAGGCGGCCGGCGGGCAACTCCCAAATCCGGCCACCCACTGCGTGGCGGAACTGGTGTAACAAACAAACGCGACCCTGATCGTGGAGCGCCACGGTGGCGGCGCCGCCCGGGTGGTGCAGGATTTCGAGATCCGCGGTGTGTCCGTTCGGCAAGCGGACGGTATCGACCGTGAGGCGGGTGACGCGACCGTGGAAAACTTCGCGCGTGGACAGCAGCATCGATGAAGCCTCCGTATGGGAAAGCGCGAGTGTAGTCCAGGCGCTTCGCAGCGTGCTCCGCGGAGTCGAAGCATGATAATGCGTTTACTTAGTCGGTCTAGTCTCAAGGTTTCCGAACTGTCTCTCGGCACGATGACCTTCGGTACTGAAACGGCGATCGGTTCCGAGGAGGGGGAGTGCCGACGCGTATTCGACGCCTATCTCGAAGCCGGTGGCAATTTCATAGACTCTGCAAACATCTACACGTTGTGGTACCAGAGAACGCATGCTCGGTCGCTTCATCGCGGGCCGCCGCGCTTCGCTCGTGATCGCAACCAAGTACGCGATGAACACCGATTTGAAGAACCCCAACTCGGGCGGCAACTCTCGCAAGGCCCTGCGGGAGGCGGTCGAGGGCAGTCTTGCGCGACTCGGTACCCGTTACATCGATCTATTGTGGATACATGCCCGGGACGCCTGGACGCCGCTCGAGGAGACTCTGCGCGGTCTCGACGATCTGGTTCGTGCGGGCAAGGTTTTATACACGGGATTTTCCACCGTTCCCGCCTGGATCGTGGCGCGCGCGCAGACGCTCGCCGAGTGCCGCGATCGGTCGTCGTTGGTAGCCCGGCAACTGCATTACAGCTTGATCGAGCGCAACGTCGAGCGCGAGTTGCTGCCTTGCGCCGCCGCGCTCGGCATGACGGTCACGGCCTGGGGTCCGCTGGCGGGCGGGGTGTTGTCGGGCAAATACCCGCTCGATCCTGCGGCGCGAACGGGTCAGGAGGGGCGACTCACAAGCACCGGCTAGAGGAATCTTTTTTTGCGCGATCGCAACCTCGCCATCGCCGAGACGGTCCGTGCCGAGGCCGCACGTCTCGGTCGCAGTTCATCGAGCGTGGCGATTCGTTGGTTGATGGAGCGCGGCGTCATCCCCTTTTTGGGCGCGCGCAATGCGCTTCAACTGCAAGATCTGCTCACCGCGACGCAATTCACGCTCAATGCCGCGGCCACTGCTGCGCTCGATGCGGCGGGTCAGATCGATCTGGGTTATCCGCGCAGCTCGCTCGAGGGGCCGATGGGGCCGCGCATGCTGCACGGCGATCGGGTGGGCGAGATCGTCGGTCGCTGAGAATTCAGCGTGAGCGAGCGAGGTATTCCTCGTTCGGCATCATGTCGGTGGCCGCAGCGACCCGGTTGGTCATGTTGAAGAAGCCGATGATCGCGACGATGTCCCAGATCTCTCTATCTTTGAAGCCGGCACGGCGCAGGGCGCGCCGATCGGCTTCGCCGGTTTCAGCGGGCGTCACGGTGAGCTTGTGTGCGTAGTCGAGCATGGTACGCTGCTTCGGGCTGATCTTCGCCACTCGGTAATTCATCACCAGCGTTTCGCCGAGCGAAGGGTCACCCGACATCGCCCGCACGGCTTCGCCGTGGGCCGTCAAGCAGTAGTAGCAACGGTTGGCGGCCGAGACGACGACCGCGATCATTTCTCGTTCCAGCGCGGTGAGCTTCGAGTCGCCGAGCATCAAGTCGTTGTACATGGCGATGAAGGCGCGCAGCTTCGTTTCGTCGAAGCTGTACACCTCGAGCACGTTCGGCAGAAAACCGATTTTCTGTTCGCACACGACAAAATATTTGGCGAGATCCGGGGCGAGTCGATCTCGCCGCGGAATCGGCAACTTCAGGGCGATCTTGCTTCGGGGCTGGGTGCGATAGCGGTGGGACATGGCGAGACTCTTTGGGAAAACAGAAATTTTCGGGAACACGGGAATCTTTGGAAAAACGACCGACCGTCACGGCGCCGAAAGTGCCGACGCCCCTTTCTTTGGGGCTATCCGTTGGTGCTGCTGCGGCGACCCGAGTCAGCGACGGAAGCCGCCGCCACCGCCCGAGCGCGGCGGCCGCGGAGCGCGTTCCTGCGCCTCGTTGATGCGCAGAGCACGTCCGTTCATGTCGTAGCTATTGAGCGCCACGATCGCAGCTTGGGCTTCTGCTGGAGGCATCTCCACGAAGCCGAAACCGTACGGACGACCCGTCTCGCGATCGTTGATGAGCTTGACGGAGTCGACCTTGCCATGGCGCTCGAATAGCACCCGGACATCGGCCTCATTGGCTGAGAAGGGCAGGTTGCCCACGTAGATCGTCGTCATTCGACCGTCTCTCTAATCTTTGGTCAGTGGAATCAGCCGCTCGCCGCAGTCTCCTGGGGCGAGCGACTCGATGCTACTACCGGAGTCGACGGCAAGACAACCGTCGCAAACGACTACTTCTTGAGGGGTGTCGTCGGCGCAATTGTTTTCTTGAAGTAGGTCCAGCTGGTCTCGTTCTCGCGGCTGTCATCGCCAGCCGGCGGGTTCCGATATTCGGGGTAGTCCGTCTCGAGGGATTTTTTGAGTACTGGCGAGAGCTGATCGGGGCTGTCGAGTTTGCGACCTGCCGCGTGGATGTAGATCAGGCCGGCCCGGCCGCTCATTTCCATCCACGGCAGCCAGTCGGCCATACGCACCCAGCCAACCTCGACCGCCGGGTTAGGGATTTTGGGGTCGGTCAGAACGTTGATGTCACCGAAGAAATTGAACATCTCAGTGGCGTGGTAGTAACCGCCGACGTTTTTCTGGAACTCGCCGCCGAGCGGATTCACGTAGAAAAGCGGCACCGTGATCGTGTTCCACCAGACGTTGCCGTTGGTGGTACCGGGCCAGGTCGCCGGCTTGCCGTCGGCGCCGATCGGAAAGACCGGGCGTTGATTGACCGGATCGTTCGCAGTCTGCAGAACTTTGACGGTCTGGCTGGTCCAGGGGTTTTTCCACTCCTTGAGCAACTCGCCCGTGGCGGGATCGACGTACAGCAGCAACTCGCGCGAGACCAGTCGCCAGCCGGTGCCGCGAACCGGGTCGGTCACGGTGACGCACTGCCGGACGTTGTAGCCCTCGACGTCAAAAAGTTTGCGGTCGCGTTCGCCCGCGACCCGAGAGAACCCCTCGCCGTGGAAGTAGTAGATCGTCGGCGTGTTGTCGATCGTTCCACATTGGATGCGTCTACCGGCCTGGTTTGCGCCTTCCGGCGTGTTGAGATCGATGCGCTTGGCTTTATCGCTCTTCTGTGCGAGCGCCCTAGGCGTGATCAGCAAAGTAAAGGCGGCAACCGCAGCGCAGGCTAGAGAAATCAGCGGTCGTGACATCAGAGTCTCCTCGGTGTGCTAACAGGCTATTGAATGACGATCGTCAAAGAAATTTGCGAACGGCCGGGTCGATTTTCGATACGGGTTCACGGTTGCGCGTGAGTTCGCTCATCACCCGCTCTGTGTAGGTGGCGAGCTCTGCCGCCCGGACTTCGGCGGCAGTCGCCGAATCCTGATGATTTTCGACGGCCCCGACGGGCAGCACTTTGCGCGATTCGAGTTCGGCCTCGAGAGCGGCGAGACGCTCGCGCAGCATCCAGACCTCGGCTGTGAGCGCGACGATGGCGCCGACGGCGTTGTCGATGGACAGCTTGTGCAGGAAGTCCGGTTCGCGGTTGGTGACCGGTCCTTGCAGCGCGGCGTTGAAGCGCTTTCCCGTCGCCGGATCGACGAGCGGATCGACGGCAGTGTCGTGCGAGGTGGTCATCTCGTTCATTTTTCAAACACGTACAGGTTCCAATGATTGGCGTTGATCGGCGCTTTGCCCGGCCGGCGCACCGAGCGGTTCAAGCGTTCGAAGGGCGTGATGCTTACCTTCGAGAAGCCGGCGGCGCGCGCCCACTCGCCGATCGGCGTGTCGTACCACGGCGTCGAGTAGGTCTCGTTGTTGGTCCAGGCGTGGGTCCGTTGCAGTACGTTTTGAAAGGCATCGCCCGGACGCAGATGAAATTCGTGGCCCGCGAACAGGCCGCCAGGTCTCAGAATTCGTGCGGCTTCGGCGAGCAGCGCCGGGGTGTGCGCGGGCGGCAGCTCGTGCAGCATGAAATTGAAGAATACGAGATCGAAGTGCGCGTCCGGATAGTCGAGGTGCTCAAGATCCTGCTGCGACAACAAAAACCGCATGCCGCGTTCGCGGGCGCGAAGATTGGCGACTTTGAGGCAAGGCGCCGACAAGTCGACGCCGTGGCACTCGGATTGCGGTTGTTGCTGTTGCCAGGTGATGAGCGCAGCGCCGTGCCCCACGCCCCAGTCGAGAACCCGCGCGTATTCGCGCTGCGGCAAGGCCTCGAAGAGGATGCGATAGATGCCACTCGGGTCGGCATGCGCCGGAACCGTCGTGCGGCGTCCGAACTCATAGGCGAGCCCGGCCAACGAGTCGCCTGCAACGCCTCCCGTGTGCTGATGAAAGGGCACGTAACGGAAGTACTCCGGCAGTGACAGCGAGGGATTGAGTTGCAGCGCGGCGGGGTCGCTCTTCAGGGTCTCGGCGGCTGCGGCATCGAGCGCCTGCTCGAGACGTACGCGGTCGCGCTCGAGCGTGGCAAAGATTCCGAGCGTCGGTCGGTGATATTTGAAGCGTTGCAGATGACGATACGCCCAGCAGTAAAACTGAAATTCGTTGAGCTCGTCGAGAACGACCTCTGCGGCGCGCCAGTCGGCAGCGGGTGCAGCGTGTGTGCGCTCGTAGTGGTCATGGAGTTGGCCGACGAGCGGCCCTTCCATGTAGTTGCGTGCCGCCCGCAAGAAGGCGTGGTAGCTGCGAAAGTCGCGGCTCTCGTGCACCACGAGCGGGTCTTGCTCATGGCCGTCATTACCGATGTCGAGTCGTGCGTTCATTCGAGCGCTCATTCGAGGTAGGCGTAGCCGTTGAGCTCGCCTTCGTAGAATCGCTTGAGGGCCTGGCTTTCGGCAACGGTCATGCGACCTTCGCGTATCGCCCGCTCGCAGTCGCGTGCGAGGGCGGGGTAGAGCTCGGCGACGTCGTACTCCATGTATTCGAGCACGCGATTGGCGGTATCACCCTTGACCACCTCGTCGATCCACCATTTGCCGTCTTCTTCGAGACGGATGTGCACGACGTGCGTGTCACCGAAGAGGTTGTGAAGGTCACCGAGCGTTTCTTGATAGGCACCCACCAGAAAAGCGGCCAGGTAGTACTCCTCGCCGTCGGTGAGGTCGTGCAACTCGAGGGTGCGTTTGATTTCGCGGTGACTGACGAAGCGATCGATTTTACCGTCCGAGTCGCAGGTGATATCGGCTAGCACGGCGCGTCGCGTCGGGCACTCATCGAGCCGATGGATCGGCATGATCGGAAAAAGATGATCGATGGCCCAACTGTCGGGCAGCGACTGGAACACCGACATGTTGCAAAAGTAGATATCCGAGAGAATGCTCTCGATACCGTCGAGTTCCTCGGGCACTTCTTCGAGTCGGCGACAAAAGTCACGGACCTTAGCGCACGTCGCCCAGTAGAGCCGCTCGGCGAGGCCACGGAATTCCAGCGACAGCAAGCCGAGATTGAACATCTGCAAGCATTGCTCGCGGGCGGTGAGCGCATCGTGCCAGCACTCCACGAGGCGCCGTTCACTCACCTCGCGGTAGGCGCCGAGCAGGTCCTGCACCGGCTGCGGCAGCGCGCGTCCCGCGTAGTCCTCGTCTTCGCGACCGGTGACGTGGAACTTGTCGAGCGCGGACGAGCCGAGCGTGTTGAAGATGAGTACGCTGTGATGGGCCGCGATCGCTCGACCCGATTCACTGACGATCATGGGGTGCGCGATGCCGCGTGCATTGCAGACGCTTGCAATGCGGTAGACCACGTCGTTGGCGTATTCATCGATGGTGTAGTTCATCGAGGAGGAGTAGTTGGTGCCCGAGCCGTCGTAATCGACGCCGAGTCCGCCACCGACGTCAATGTATTCGAGGTCGGCACCGAGCAGCTTGAGTTCGGCGTAGACGTGGGCGAGCTCGTTGATCGCTTCCTTGATGCGACGGATGTCCTGCAGCTGGCTGCCCGGATGGCAGTGCACGAGCTTCAAACAATCGAGCATGTCGTGTGCGCGCAGCACCGCGACCGCTTCCAGGATCTCGGTGATGAACAAACCAAACTTTGATTTTTCGCCCGCCGAGTCGCGCCAGCGGCCCGAACCTTCGCTCGCGAGTTTCACGCGGACACCGATCTGCGGCTTCACACTGAGACGCAGGGAGTGTTTGATGATCAGACCGAGTTCGGAAAAGTTCTCGACCACGGGGACGATCCGCCGACCGAGTTTGGTGGCGAGCATCGCGGTCTCGATGTAGCTGTCGTCCTTAAAGCCGTTGCAGACGATCAGTCGATCGGGCGAGTTTTCGCTCATCGCCATCACCGCGAGCAGTTCGGGCTTGCTGCCGGCCTCAAGACCGAAGCCGACCTCGGCGCCGTAGCGATCGACTGCTTCGACAACGAGGCGCTGCTGAGTCACCTTGATCGGGTAGACCGCGGCGTATCGATTGCGATAGTCGTTTTCGGCCATTGCGCGCGCAAAGACGTCGTAAATCTGCCGTAGACGATGCGCCAGAATTCCGGAGAAACGCACGACGACGGGGGTCGTGAGTTCACGATCCTTGAGACCCTGCACCACTTCGAAAAGATCGATTTCGCGATCAGTGCGTTGTTCGGGACGTACGACGACGTGACCTTGCTTGTTGACGCCGAAGTAGCCCTGGCCCCAGGCCTGCACGTGGTAGAGCTCGCGCGAATCCGCCACGCTCCAAGCCGGACTGCGCCAGAGATTCGATGGCATCGCGCCACAAGTGTTGGCCTCGACAGATTTGAGCGTCGTCTCGTTCATTATCGTATTCATCTAACGTGGCCCTCTTGCCACCGGGCGAGCCGGATCGCGGATCCATTCACTCCACGAGCCAGGATAAAGACGGGCACCTTGCAGCCCCGCGTGCTCAAGTGCAAGCAGATTCACGCAGGCACTCACGCCGGAGCCGCACATGGCGATGAGAGCCTCGGGCGGACGACCGTTCAAAGTTTGCAGCCACTCCGCTCGCAGCGTTGCCGCATCTTTGAGGCGACCGTCGGCTTGGTAGTTTCGGGCGTAGTGATGGTTCAGCGCTCCTGGTACGTGTCCGCCCACCGGATCGATGGTTTCGTTTTCACCGGTAAAGCGATCGGCACCGCGTGCATCGACGAGTCGTAGCTCGTCGCCGTGCAGCGTCCGCAGCACTTCTGCCGCATTCGCGGCCATCGCAGCGGTGGCGTATGCGACAAACTTGCGCGGCGTCACCTTAGGCAGCGCGGTCTCGAGCGCCTGGCCCGCGGCCAGCCATGCGGCAAGCCCGCCATCGAGCACGGCTACCCGCTCGTGCCCTAACCACCGCAGCAGCCACCAGGCGCGAGCGGCGAAAAAACTGTTGCCCTGATCGTAGATCACGACCTGGGTTCCTCGGTCGATGCCCCACGCGGCCAGCCGTTTCGCCAGCGCTTGCGGCTCGGGTAGGGGATGCCGGCCCGTGGTCGGGCCTTCTGTGCCCGCCAGATCACGATCGAGATGCGCATAGCGCGCGCCCGGAATGTGCCCGGCGGCGTAGGCCGCTTCGCCCGCAGCCGGTTTACCGAGTTCGAAACGACAGTCGAGCGTCACCCAGTCGGACGATGCGCCGTGGGCGGCCAATGTGGCGATCTCGATGATCGTGTTGTGGAAACTCGTGGTGGCGGACATCGGTGCTCCGGGTTGGGACAACGCGCATTCTCTGGTGTGGACGTTACCGTTACAATCCCGCGCCATGGTCATCGACCTCTGGTGGGCCAGCGGCAGTCCCTACTCCTGGCGGGTGATGCTGGCGCTGGAACACAAGCGGCTGCCCTATGACAGCCACTCGTGGCAGCTCGCCTTTCAGGAGCACAAGGCGCCGCAGATGTTGGCGATGAATCCGCGTGGGCGTGTGCCAGTGCTTAAGCACGACGACTATGTGGTATTCGAGTCGGTCGCCATTCTCTACTACCTCGATCGCAAGTATCCGGAGCCGCCGATTTTCGGACGTGCGCCCGAGGAGGCGGCGGTGATCGTGCGGGTGATCGAAGAATTTCAGGCTTACACCGAGCCGCACATCATGGGGATCTGCCGTACGCTGCTCGGCAGCGTGAATCCCCTCGAGGAGCCACCGCTCGGCGAAGACGCGCTCACCGACGCGATGCACATCGTCGCCCGCGAGGCGCGCACCATAGAAATGCGAGTGTCGCGTTTCGATTGGATTGTGGGCGATGACTACAGCGCCATCGACATGGTGATTTTTCCGTCGATACAGTTGTTGCGACGCGCACTCGGTCGCCCGGGGGCCGAGGACTTGGCACGTCGATTTTTACCGATCGAAGTCAACTACCCGGCGCTCGGGCGTTGGCTGGCGCGAATCGAGGCCTTGCCGGGGTACGATCGTACTTTTCCGCCGCACTGGCGGCTGGACTGACGAAGCAAAACATCACAGGGAGGCGAGACAAAGAAGATCATGAGCGGCCACAAGGTTCACGTGCAGTTTCCGGAACAAATCATTTTCGTCGGCTTCGGCAGTATTGGTCAGGGCGTTTTGCCCCTGATTTTGCGGCATATCGGCACCAGCGCCGATCGCATCACTATCGTCTCGGCCGACGAGCGCGGCGCCGAGGTGGCCACGCATTACGGCGTGAAGTTCATCGTCGATCCGATCGTGCCCGGCAATCTTGAGAGCCGGCTCGGGCCTCTGGTCGGTCAGGGTGATTTTTTGATCAACGTCTCGGTCGACGTGTCGTCGATCGCGCTGATCGAGTTCTGTCAGGCGCGCGGCGCCATGTACCTTGATACCTGCATCGAGCCCTGGCCGGGCGGCTATACCGACAAGTCGAAGCCCGCAGCACATCGCACCAACTATGCGCTGCGCGAACGCGCGCTCGCCCTGCGCGCGGGCCGCGAAACGGCACCGACTGCGGTGCTGACCCATGGCGCCAACCCGGGCATGGTGTCGCACTTCTTCAAGCAGGCGATGCTCACCATCGCCGCTGACACCGGAGTCGCCGCCGGCAATCCGCAGTCACGCGAAGCGTGGGCGGCGCTCGCGCACACGCTCGGCATCAAGGTGATCCAC
>SXGR01066295.1_pt1 | contig 10657 bp, 13 predicted proteins | sample 3174711 | NCBI WGS metagenome assembly SXGR01 (sample SAMN11356860, study PRJNA531348) | freshwater metagenome | isolation source: freshwater sample F1-60 | place: China: Fuxian Lake, Yuxi | collected 2017-12-25 | reverse complement strand
GGGAGGAAACCGAAGACACCGGGGTCATCCAAGACGATCAATGGCCCGGCGACGACCACCAAACGCCCGATTTGACGCCACACGACAGCGATCTTCCGATGGACACCGGGAACGAACCCGTGGACACGGAGGAGCCCACAACCCCCTTGTTCGTTGAAATCGACGCATATCTGGCATTTAACCCCTCTCAATCACCAGACGGCGAAGACTATGGCGACGTCGGGCGCTACGATTCCTACTCCATCGATCAGGGTGAAACGTACATTCCGTCCCAGATCGTGTTCACGTTCTGGACCGAGACCGACTATGTGTGCCACGTGGCCGCCTTCACCCGCAATGAGGAGGCGTACTTCGACGCCCAAGCCCAGTCTTGGGATCTAGGCTCCGAAGGCAAGTTTACCGGAGTCAGTGCCCGACCCTACGGCGTCCTGCCAGAATGGTCCGACTGCACCATCGACGGAGACGGCGCCGAATGGGAAGAGTGGTTTGAAGAATGGGACCAGATGAAGTTCGGCTTTGAGCAGGGCGGCGCCGTCGAGTTCGGCGGCACCGTCGACGGGATGATCTCCATCGGAGATTGGACGTACGCCGAAGATCGCGCCGGGTATGTGTACGGCCTCGACGCCGATGGATTTACCACCCAGGCATTGAGTACCACTGGACTCGACTATACGTCCGATCGAATTCTGTTCGTCTCCGACGGCCTGTACATGTCCGCTTTAAATTAGGCCAACCCGCTGCGCTTCGATGGCTGGCACCCGGGGGCGCAGCTGGTACATCAAAATTTCTATTTTTAGGTCATTTTGATGTACCACTTACACGGAATGACAGCGCTCTCGCGCTCGGGAACGGAATCGAGTAGCCTCAGGCGATGCTTTTTCTACTCGCACTCGCCTGTCGCCCAAACCCGTCCCCGGTCGACACCGACTCCAACGCTCCTCCGGACATTGTCTGGAGCGATCCGGTCACCACACTGACCCGCACGTTGGTATCCAATCCCCCGCGCGAAACCCCCACCGAGCTCAATCCGGTATTTCCGGAGGGTCTCGCCGCAGCGGAAGCCGAAGGGCTCGGCGGTTGGACGGAAGGCCCTGGTGAAACCAGAATTCTGCGCGACGAGCTCGCACCCGGCCGTGGCGGCGGTGGCACGGATCGCCGAAGCCTCTGGATGTTCCTCCATCAAAGCGATGCTCAATTGGCGGACGTCGAGAGCCCCACCCGGGCGGTGGGCGCTGACGCGATCAGTTTCACCCAATCTGCCGCTCGAACCCAAGAGATCTACCAAGCTCACATCCTGGACGCGCTGATTCGTGAGGCCAACGGACTTTCCGAGTTTGCTCCGATTGATTTCGCCGTTTGCACCGGGGATAACGCCGACAGCGTCCAGACCAACGAGTTGCAATGGTTTGCCGCCATCTGGGATGGAACTCCGCTGTCCGTGGACAGCGGCGAACCCGATTCCCAGGTGGACGAAGATGGAAACGATCCGATCGCCGAGTTCACCCCGGTAGGCGCGGATTTTCCCTGGTACGGAGTCGCAGGAAACCACGATGTTCTGGTTCAAGGCAATTTTGAGCCGACCGGCTGGACCGACGATGCGCTAGGAACGGCCGCCGACCTGGGTACTCGTGACCTCTCCCTTCCGGGGGGGCCGCTCACCTATTACACCGAGGCCGACCCCGGCCGAGCGCTCATGACCCGAAGCGATATCGCCTCGGTGTACCTGGATTCCCCCGCAACGCCAGGTCCGGTGGGGCACGGCTTCACCGACGAAAACGTCACCAATGACACCGTCGGGTGGATGGCGCACCCGGTCGAAGGGGTGAACATTCGCCTGATTTCGGTTGACGCCAACAAAGCGGTCTCCTCGGGAGACGAACTCTCCCTCCAGGAACGCGACGAGTGGCTGATTCCGCAGCTCGAAGCTGCGCAGGATGCGGGCGACCTCGTGGTACTAACGAGCCACTACCCCTTGGGGATCACCGGCGTCGAAGGAGGAGGAACCGTCGCGGACATCCTACTACAATACCCCAACGTCATCCTGGTGGTCGCGGGCCACTGGCACGCCAATGTCGTTCGATACTACGGAACCCCAGACGATCCCGCAGGATTTTGGGAAATCCAGACCGCATCCACCGCGGACTGGCCCGCGCAGGGCCGGTTGATCGAAATCGTCGACAACGGCGATCAAAGCTTGTCGATCTTCACCACCATCTTTGACGCTCCCGCGCCCGAAAACTCCATGGCGGCGCGTTTTCGAGAACTGATGCTCATCGACTGGCAGAGCGGTTGGCGGCTGTCCGACGGCCATGGCGCGATCGAAGCCCGTAATACCGAACTTGTTCAAGTGATTCCCATCGCGACCACCGGCGGAAGGGAAGGCGTTCGCGCGGACGCCCTCCCTTAAAAACCACCAAGATCGTCAGTCTGACGCTTGTCGACGGCCGTACTACATCGACACCGAAGGATACGGCTCAACTTTCGTAGTTCGGTCCGTCGTAATATGAATGTGCTCCGCATGACCCGCTTCGAAGACGGCCTGAGCGCGTTTGATCATGCCTTCCGAGTCCGCGTGGACCGCAATCAGCGTTCGTCCCTCGCGGATCAACTCGTCGTAGCGTTTGGCTTCCAACGGCGGAACGCCCAAATCAATGAGAATTGCGCCAATGCCCACCACCGTGGCGCCAGCCGCGACCGTGCTCAACACCAAGAACAAAGGACCAGAGGCCATAAATGGGCCTACGCCAGGGATCGCAAACAGCAGCAGTGCGGCCATGATCCCCAGGGCGCCCGCGGCCACCCCGCCCGCCAACATTCCAGCGGCGACCTCCGGAACATTCGCGACATCGTCGGGATGCCCATTCGGACTGACCACATCGTCGAGTTTCGGATTCGGCAGATCGGCACTGTCGGAGTCCAGGGAGGCTCCGGTAAAACCAGCGTTTTCCTTGAGGACGCGGTTGAGCGCCTTCGGCGATTTGTCGGGCGACAGCACCGACAACTGATCATCGGCGAACCCGGACTTCCTCAAAGTAGCGAGGATGGCACGAGCTTCCACATCGGTCTGCACAACACAAAAAATGACTCTTGGCATCATACTCCAGCTTTTTACCCGTTCTTCGAAAGAAGAGACGAGGCACAGGGTACATATGTGCCCCGCTGTCCCCAGGACGGCTTTTAGATACATTAGGAAGTTTGGAGTCAAATCCAGTGATTTCGTGACCTTCCGTGACGCTAGAAACGGTAGCCAACGATCAGGTCCACATCCGGCCAAAAGCCGGTAAGGCCAAAGCCCGGTTCGGGTTCATACGCCCAATATTGCGCGCCTCCACCCACCCGAAACAGCAACCGCCGAACCTCCACATTCAGACCTGCGGTGGCCCCCGCTGTCCAGCCCCATCCCGTGCGCGATTCATCCCCTACCACCGCCTTGATCGCCGCTCCGCGAAAAAAGGGGGACACGTACACCCCCACGAGGGTGCCCTTCCACGGAAAAAAGAATGGACGAGCTTCGAGGCTCATTCCGGCGAGTCTGCGTCCCGTATACCAAGGGCTCGTCACCTGTGCCGCCAGCCTACCGCTCATCCAGGGTAAAAACTCCCGTTCGTAGGCCACTCCCGCGACGGCAAGTCCCAAGTCCAGTTGCACGCTGTTGGGGGACGGTTCCGACGCCATCGCTACCGCAAACCAGGCGATCATGGGGCCTCTCGACCCGAGTATACGCCAACCCTCCATCCACACGCCCCGCCGAGAACGATTACACCCTCACATGCCTAGTCCCCTGATTCTGGCGTTGACCCAAGCGGGCTACGCGATCGTGCCCGACTTCCTGAACCCCACTGAGCTCGCGGATCTCGCCTTCGAAAGCGACACCCTGAGGGAAAACGGGAGCTTCCACTCCGCGGGAATGGGCCTCGCGCACCAACTGGATCGACGCGAACGCCAGGACGAGATTCATTGGCTTGAACCCAACGCTTTGTCGGTTCCGCAAGCGGCGCTCTGGGCGCGACTGGAACTCCTGCGTCAAGAGGTCGACGCCTCGCTCTTTCTCGGACTATGGTCGTTGGAGGGTCATTATTCCTTCTACGCGCCCGGAGGATTCTACCATCGGCACCGCGACTCCTTTCGCAACGAGTCCGCGCGTACGTTGTCGATCGTCATCTATCTAAACGGACCCTGGTTGCTCGAAGATGGAGGAGTGTTGCGCCTCTTCCCGAAGGGCGAGCCGGTGGACGTCATCCCCACCGGGGGAACGCTGGTGTGTTTCCTTAGCAACGAACTGGAGCACGAGGTCCTGCCCAGCATTCGCGTTCGAAAGAGCTTTGCAGGATGGTTTTCGCGACGGTAAGGTCGCTTGACCATTCCTAAGAATACGCCATCACCCCATCCTGAATCGGGTATTTCGCGACCAATTTCTGCCCACTTGAGTAATCGCGGCTCGGTACCGTCACCGTTCGCCACTCGGGCAAGACCAACGCCGTTAATCCTCCGCCAAAGCAGGCTCCCGTATCGATCCCCACGGCATGCGGAAGCACGAGCGGTCGATCGAACACCGAGTGTCCAAAGATGACCCTTTCCGGCCCTTTCCAATGGTTCGTCCAAAAGGATGCGCTCGCCGGCGCCTTCGAAGGCCAATGGCTCTTCGGATGTGGAGGTTCAATGTGTTGAATGTGGAGTAGATGGTAGCTTTGCTGCTCGCTCAGCGGCGTGTCCGGAAACAGTCCCGCATGCACCACCAACGCGTTGTATTCGGGCAACAACAGCCCCAAAGGCAGGGTCTCAAGCCATTCGTAGTGCCGCGGCTCGAGCGCTCGCCGAGTGTCCAGGTGGCCAGGATTCAGCTTGCCCTCGGGAGAATACCGCTGCCGGAGGTGTTTTTCTTCGTGGTTGCCCAGCACACAATGACCGTAGGACATCGCCAAATCTACGCATTCCCGAGGCTTAGGGCCACGGTCCACCAGATCGCCGACAAAGATCACCCGGTCCTCCGGGCCTGCCCCCACCGTTTTGAGCAGGAGCAACGCCTCATCGTAGCAACCGTGGAGATCGGCTACGACGATGGTTCTGCCGGAAACCTCCTCCAACGGCCAAATGCGCACGATTCAACTCCTTAAATGACCGAGCAAGACTTCCTTTGGCCTGCCACGACCGAAAGCCCTGCGACGCTGACAATTCGAGACATTTCCCCGTGTTACGTCCGGACCTCTCAGGGCACTCCTAGCAGGAGGTCAACATGTGGTCGATGCGATCGGTATTCGCTGGAATGCGCCTGTTGGTGGCGGGCCTGCTGGTGTCGTGTGCGACGGAAAGCACTTCGCACAGTTCGGAGTTTGCGAGCTCCGAAGTGGTCGATTTTGCACTTCCGAGCCTCGACGGAAAGACGGCCTCCGTCTCCGAGTTTCGTGGAAAAAAGGTGTACGTCAAATTCTGGGCGTCCTGGTGCTCGATCTGCCTCGCGGGCCTTTCCGAGGTCGAAGAATTGCACGCGGTTCAAGACGACGGAATTGAGGTTCTGACCATCGTTTCCCCGGGGTATTTGGGCGAAAAACCCAAAGCGGCCTTCGCGACCTGGGCCCAAAGCCGAAATTTCGGATTTCCGGTTCTGCTCGACGTCGACGGAAAGCTTGCTGCTTCCCTCGGAATCGGCGCCTACCCGACGTCAATGTGGATCAACGAAAAAGGCCAAGCCCTCGAACTCAAAGCTGGCCAAGTATCGAACGAACAGATCGCCGAGCGGTTCCGGTCTGGCCGCACCGAAAAGGTAGCTGAATCTAAGTTTCCTCCGAATCCTAACGTCGGAATCGACTATTCCAAAACCGAGCTCAAAGACATTTGGTTGGCCGGCGGCTGTTTTTGGGGCGTAGAAGCGTTCATGACCCGGGTGTACGGCGTCGCCGACGCCACCTCTGGCTACGCCAATGGCCCTACCGAAACGCCCACTTATGAGGAAGTCTGCGCCGCCTCTGGCCATGCGGAGACGGTGCACGTCCGTTACGACCCCCATCGCGTGTCATTAGACAAGCTACTTGACTATTACTTCGGCATCATCGACCCCACCGTCGCCAACCGCCAAGGCAACGACGCCGGCGTTCAATACCGTACCGGAATTTACTACCGCGATCCTGCCGATCGCGAAGTTGCTGCCCAGGCGATCCGGGAGGAGCAGGCCAAATACTCCGACCCCATCGTCACCGAGCTGGAGCCCCTAAAACAATACTCCGACGCCGAACGTTACCACCAGGACTACCTGGAGAAACACCCCAACGGCTATTGTCACACCGATTTCTCCGGTTTGACCAATGCCTCCATCCCCCAAGGAGCGATCGTGGTTGACCCTAAAAAGTACTTCAAACCCGATGATGCGACGTTGCGAAAGCTGCTGACGCCCTCACAATATGCGGTCACCCAAGAGGACCAAACCGAACGCGCGTTCAGCAATAAATACTGGGACAACCATGCTCCTGGCCTGTACGTCGACGTCGCCACTGGCGAACCGCTGTTCTCTTCCCTCGACAAATTCGAGTCCGGGTGCGGCTGGCCCAGTTTCACCAAAGCGGTTGATCCAGCGGTGGTTCACTACAAGGTGGACACCCAATTTGGCATGGAGCGCACCGAGGTGAGAAGTCGGGTGGGCGACAGCCATTTGGGCCATGTGTTCGAGGACGGCCCTCGGGATCGGGGCGGGCTGCGGTTCTGCATCAACAGCGAGTCGATCCGGTTCATCCCCGTGGAAGAGCTCGAGCAGCAAGGGTACGGCGAGTTCAAAGCACTGTTCGTACGATAGGCGCCAAAGCACTCTACGGGTGCGTGATTTCACGCACCCGTCGGGTGACAGCGGCATAAAGTGACCTTCGGACCTTCGCCAGAGCTCGGCACGCGCATTGCAACGGCACCGGGACCCTCTCGCACCCCCGGAGCTCCGATGATCCACGAAGTTGAAGGCGACCTCCTCCTGTCCAAAGCCGAGGTCATTGCTCATGGGATCGCCCCCGGCGACCACTTTCAGCAAGGACTCGCCCTGGCGCTACGCGAACGGTATCCCGCCATGGTCAAAGACTTTCGCCACTGGTGCCACACCGAACACCCCAAGCCCGGCGAAGCGTGGACCTGGGGCGGGCCCGGCATTCGCGTCGTCAACCTGCTGACCCAGGAGGAGGCAGGAAACGGCGGCCATCCTGGCAAGGCCACGGTCGCCCATGTCAATCACGCCCTGAAGGCGCTTCGAAAGACCATCGAAAAAGAGAACTTCAAATCCGTGGCATTGCCACGTTTGGCCACCGGAGTCGGCGGTCTGGGTTGGGAGGAGGTTCGGCCGTTGGTCGAGCACCACCTCGGCGATCTGAAGGTGCCCGTGTACGTCTATACCGTCTTTCATCCTGGACAAGCGGCCGACGAAGCCAGCCACTGAAGAAGCGTTGAATTTCCACGGGAGATCACCATGAATCGCCATGAGCCCATTCAGTTCTTAATGACACGAGAGGTGTCTTCCATCCAGGTGAATGCGCCACTGAGTGACGCAAGAAAACTCCTAGCGAAGGCACCCTTTCACCACCTTCCCGTGTGCAATGGGCAAACGCTCGTGGGCATCCTCTCCAAGACGGACATTCGCGCGCTCACGTTGGAATCCTTCGTGACCGATCCAGAAACGGTGGATGCGTGGCTGGATCAACAGCACTCCATCGCGCAAGTGATGACGTACGAACCGATCGTCCTGCGGCCCACCGAAACCATCGTCAAGGCGGCGGAATACTTCGCAAGCGGCGAATTCCACGCCTTGCCGGTGGTCGATGAACGCAACCACCTCGTCGGTATGCTCACCACCACCGACATCGCGCGTTGGGTGGCGAGCGCGTGATGCTACGAGAATGACCTATCCGACACCATAGTCTGCGTTAGGTCAAATCGTGTCGTTCGGCAACGCCAGCGCCCCGCACCACAAGAACTCGGTTATGCCCTAAATGCTGCGTTCGACCTTCGCCGAATGCCGCATTGGAATTGAACATGCCCAAAGGTCAGACCAAGCTCGCGAGCAACAACAAACCGAAAGTCTCCACCGCCGAAAAGCAGAAGCGAAAGAAGGAGAAAAATGCCCCGGTGAGCGCGGTTCTTCCCAACAAGAAGTAGACGAAATCGGGCGGGGTAACCCGCCCTTCGCTATTGCAGCGAGCAGCGTTTGACCCCCCGGGTCTCCCAATCGAAATACGCGCAGGTCACTCGGTACACCGCGCGGTATTCAGTCGGACCTACGCCGAAAAAGAGCTCCACCTGTTTGCGATCCGGAGCGACCACCACCCGGGGATGATCGATCCCCGCTGAGGTTTTTGCGCCGGTCAGGTGCTCCTCGGCAAAGGGGTATTCCCCAGGAAGTATGGGCGTATATTGAACGTCATAACCGCAGGACGTTTCCAGCGTCCGCGCCGCCGTGGACGTCAAGTAGCTTTGAACCGACACATCGGGTGTGCTCACCCGATCGAGCAGGTAGAACTTCGAAAACCCCATGGTTTCTTTTTCCCAGAACAACAGACCTTTTCCTCCGTAGCCGGAATTGAGCACCTCGTTGAGCGGGTGCAATTCCGGAGGCGCATCCACCGTCTTTCCGCCGGATTCCACGCTCACACGCTCCACTTCCATGTGTTCATAGGCGTGGTCGATGCAGCTGCGCGCATCGGCGGATGCAATAAATACTGACGCGAACAGTACCCACATGGTTCCCCCCCTTTGCAGACGACATCCGACGAGACTCCAGGTTCCGTTAGCTCGCTCCAGGTTCGGTGTTTACTCCCATCTGTGAGGTGTCCGTGAACCCGATGTCGATGCTTGCGATCGCTGCGTCCACCGTCGCTCTCGGCTACGCTTTGTACCGCCTTCACCTTGGGTTCTGGCGCAAGCGGCTTTTCAGCGCCCTCCCCTACGCTGAGGAACACCGGATCCCCACCGAAGACGGCGCCCATTTTGAGCTTCGACGCCTCCCGTGCGAGACGCCCGATCCCGAAAAACCGCCGGTGTTGCTGGTGCACGGCCTCGGGGCCAACCATCGCAACCACGATGCCTGGGAAGGCGCTTCGCTGGCTCGCTATCTCGCAGCGCGGGGGTCGGACGTCTGGCTGTTGACGCTCAGGTCGGGACTTCCCCGCGGGATCCCGTCGCGATTGGTCCGATTCGCGGCGATGGTCCAGCATGATGTGCCGCAGGCGGTCGCCGAGGTTCGCAGGCGCACCGGCGCCGATGCGATCGACTACGTCGGGTTTTCAATGGGTGGCATGCTGCTGTACGCGGCGATCGGAGCCTCGCTCCCCTCGACGGACGTCCGAAAGGTGGGGATCATCGGTTCACCCGCACGGGTGGTGCTCCCCCAGTTGGTAAAGTGGGTTGACCGTCTCCCCGACTTTCTGATCCCCGGCGCCCGTTACACCTCGACCGCGCGATTCTGGGCTTTCGCGGTAGGTTGGATCCCCACCACACCGCTCCACTATCTGGTGTTCAACCCGTCGAACGTCGAACGTCACGCCGCCGGCCGCGCATTGATGACGTTGGTCGAAGATGTTCCCCGCGGCCTTCAGTTGGACTTTCTCGCGTTCGCCCGAAATGGGGGCGACGTTCGCACCAGCGGCGTATCGGTCATGGATTCCCTGGCCAACATCCGCAATCCCGTTCTGTTTTTGGCCGGTGCAGGCGATGTGCTGGGCGCCCCAGCCACGCTCGTCCCCGCTTTCGACGCCTGGGGATCCCCCGACAAACAGATGCACGTCCTCGGACGAAACACAGGGACCGAACACGATTACGGGCATGGGGATCTGGCGATCGGACGGCATGTTGAACGGGATGTGTTCGCGCGCATCGAAGAGTTCTTGCGCCGCTGACGCCCAAATGCGGTACAACTCCAGCGCGAGGCCGCGATGCGCTTCCTTCGAATGATCGGCTTGTTCTTCATCCTGACCGGCGTTGTACCACTGTTTGTCATGACGCTCTGGTCGGGTCTTATGATGTTCGTGTTCTGGGAAGGCCGGGGCGGCGATCGGGATTTTGTGGGGTTCATCCAACCGCCCACCTGCGTGCTGATGTGCCTACACACCTTCGGGGCCGGTGTCGGCGTCCTGCTCACGCTCTGGCCCGAGAAAGCCCACAGCGGGACGGATTATTCGGCCCGGGAAGGCGCCGGCTGGGATTCGTAGGCCACCAACATGCCGTCCCAAAGGGTATTCCCCAACACCATTCGCCCGGTCAGACCTTGTAGAAACGCCGCTGTTTCCTCTTGACTCCAGCCCGTATCGCCGAACACGACCATGCGCGTGTCCCCCTGTCCATCGGGCAGATAGTCGTATCCATCCGCGCGTATCGCGCCTTTTGACTCCCTTTCCAGGAAGTCGGGGAGTTCATACCGAAGATCGAGGTCCGGATTCGCCAATTTGGCCGAATTCAACGTGATGGACAGCGTCACTGCCCCCACCCCACGTCACCAGCCGCACTGCTCGCTAGCATTCTGCTCTTTCAAGTACGCTTGCAGCGGTGCGAAGTACTCCAAAATCGCCGAGGCATCGGCTTGGCGGGTGCCGGAGATCGCTTCCAAAGCGTCCGGCCACGGCTTCGAGGATCCCATCTTCAGCATGGTGTTCAGCTTGGTGCCGGCTTCCTTGCTGCCAAAGAACGAGCATTGATT
>SXGR01576146.1_pt1 | contig 10658 bp, 9 predicted proteins | sample 3174711 | NCBI WGS metagenome assembly SXGR01 (sample SAMN11356860, study PRJNA531348) | freshwater metagenome | isolation source: freshwater sample F1-60 | place: China: Fuxian Lake, Yuxi | collected 2017-12-25 | reverse complement strand
TGGTGATTCAAATGGGGTAAACTAAGTCAAACTTCGAAATCCATGAATAAACTGTGCCCTACTGGCCTCAGACCATATATTGAGAAACCGCCTAAATTGGCCAGTTCCAACGAATCTGAGAGCAAAAGTATTACTTTAGTGCTGTCAAATCATTGCCGTCTCCCCAGCACAAGTCTTGGTTCCTTGTTAACCCCCGTTGATAGTTGGCACATTCTCATAAACTATCTCGATTTTTATAAAACATCATGGGGAACCTAGGAAACTTTGACTGGAATTATTGGTGCAGCGATTCAGGAAGGTAATACAATAACCAAAATCCTTCCAACAGCGGGTTTAGAACACCTAACAAAGTACCACAAATCTTTGCTTTGCTCACATTTGAGTGGTCTGTGAATGCTATCGAGGCACCTGAAGGAATTGTTAACGTGAAGCCAGAATCAGGTCGGGTTGTTTTACTGGAATTAACGATGAAGGTGTATACGCGACCAATTTTCGAGCCTATGCCTTCATGAGCTAGGTCGATTCTGGTATCTAAATGCTCCTTCTTCAGCCCATCACTCAATGTTTCGATCAGCTCCAAATTCGAGATAGCCACTCCTAGACAATTCCATAATTACATTGATTTTGTTGCAGTCGAGAGACGGTTTGGATAAAATAGGGACTAGCATTCAGGAAAAGTGCTAAAGCGGGAAAAACACTTTTGCACCATGTAAAATAAGTCGGAGCTCCAATCACCAGATTGTTTACTGCTACTCTTACGTCATGAAAATTTATGTGGCAGGCATTAATGGGATGGTTGGGTCAGCATTCTCCCTTAAGGCAAAAGCTCACGGTCATCAGGTTCTAGGTAAGCGTTCAAGTGAAATTGACTTTACTAATCGGGATGCGACTTTCACGGAGCTTGCTGAGGCAAGGCCCGATGCGCTAGTCATCGCCGCGGCCAAAATGGGAGGGATAGAAGCGAATTCTGCCCAGCCGGTGGATTTTCTTTCAATAAACTTGCAGATTCAAACAAACTTATTGGATGGAGCTCACAAAGTAGGCATTAAGCAACTTCTTTTTCTTGGATCTTCTTGTATTTACCCTAAATTTGCGCCTCAACCGATAATAGAATCAGCCTTGCTTACAGGTGCGTTAGAGAAAACAAATGAGTCATATGCGATTGCCAAAATTGCTGGGCTAAAACTAGTGGAAGCATATAGACTCCAGTTTGGCCACCGTTGGATATCAGCCATGCCAACAAATATTTACGGCCCGAGAGACAATTTCAATCTTGAGACTGCACATGTTCTACCTGCATTAATTCATCGCTTTCACAATGCAAAATTAAACGGAGCCAAAGAGGTTGAGATCTGGGGAGATGGGTCGCCTCTGCGAGAATTTCTCCATGTCACTGACTTGGCTCGAGCAATGTTAATTTTGCTGGACCGGTACGAAGATGCAGTGGCAATAAATATTGGAAGCGGTCAAGAAATTTCGATTGAGCAGCTTGCTAAGTCGATCAAGGAGGTCGTCGGTTATTCAGGAGACATCTTCTTTAACAAAGTTCGCCCAAATGGTACTCCACGAAAACTTTTGGATAATTCAAAAATTACAGAATTGGGCTGGAAGACGGAAGTCAACCTTAAAGAGGGGATTGCATCAACATATGATTGGTTTCAAGCAAATCACTTAATGGAGACATCCTCATGAAACGTGCCTTGATTACTGGAATTACGGGACAAGATGGTTCCTATCTAGCTGAATTACTCCTTGAAAAAGGCTATGAAGTACATGGAGTGATTCGTCGAAGTTCAACATTCAATACTTCGCGCATAGAACACATTTATAAAGATCCACATGAAGCGGACAGCAGACTTCATCTACACTATGGTGATATTACTGACGTTGTCTGCATTCTGAATCTCGTGCGTGAAATTGAGCCAGATGAAGTCTACAACTTAGCCGCGCAAAGCCATGTGAAAGTCTCCTTTGATATGCCAGACTATACGACTCAAGTGGATGCAGTTGGAACAATGCGACTGCTAGAGGCTATCCGTGCCGCGAAAATTGATGTCAAATTCTATCAAGCATCAACTTCAGAACTTTATGGAAGCACGCCTCCACCGCAATCAGAGACTTCCTTGTTTGCGCCTCAAAGTCCATACGCAGCGGCAAAGTTGTACTCATATTGGGTTGTTCGAAATTATCGTGATGCATATGGCATGCACGCTACAAATGGAATTCTATTTAACCATGAATCGCCGCGCCGCGGTGAAACCTTCGTCACTAGGAAAATAACAATGGCTGCTGCTAAAATTAAATTAGGTCTCGAATCCAATCTTTACCTAGGTAATCTTAGCGCTGTCCGTGACTGGGGTTTTGCCCCTGAGTATGTGGAAAGCATGTGGCTTATGCTCCAACAGGACAAGCCAGACGATTATGTTGTTGCTACGGGTGTCGGGGCAACTGTACGTGATTTTTGTGAAGCATCCTTCCTTGTTGTCGGTTTAGATTATCGGGACTATTTAGAAACCGAAGCTCGGTATATGAGACCTACTGAAGTTGATGCCTTAATTGGCGATCCAACCAAGGCTAAAGAAATCCTTGGTTGGAAGGCAAAGACTCACTGGAAAGAACTAGCAGAAATAATGGTCAAAAGTGATTTATTGAAGTTTTCTAGGAACTAAATGGGTATATAGATGTCAATCAATGAAAATTGACCCCTAATTTAAAGATGGACAGTTAATGTTTGAGGTTATAAGAAAATTTCCCAATTAATTAATATAGGTAGATTTACCTGAGAATTCAATCTATCTAATTTATGAGGCAGGCTTGCGTATCCGTCTATTGATTTAATACGATTTCGCCTAAGAAATGTCACTTCAATCACTTCAGGAAATTCGATATCTTTGTATTTCCAAATTCCACAGGCATTGTTTGGATGAACATGAACTACTTCAAAATCTTCCAGAATCATTTTCATGAATGGATGAAAATATTTGTGGAAAGAATAATGGTGAAGTATATTTTGTAAATTGTGTATTTCAATCACCATTATGCGGAATTGCTGCAGTACAGTCTGTGGGGTATTAAGTAAACACTCAAACTCAGAACCTTCAATGTCCATTTGAAGTAAGAGATTTTCTGACTTAGAAAAATTCGACCCCTTTATCAAATCCTTGAGAGAAATAGTTTTATCATTACTGAATTTTCCTAGCCAGCTTGGGAAATAAGTTTGCAACGGACTGAGGTCGTTCGGCTTTTTACTAACATCGTCTACGATGACCGATGGAACACCGTAATTCTCACCGATTTCTTTTTCAAAGTCCCAAACAAAGTTACAACCAATTGAGAAACAGGCGTCAATTTCGCTAAGCTCTAATTTAGGGACAAGATATCCCCCATCATCATTTCCACCTACGCGCTCTAATTCATGCTCGGTTTTCAGGGGTCTAAAAAGGAGAAGAAATGTTTTTAGAGTACGTACAGGCGTTGTATATGAGATACGTAATTCCCTTGATTCTGAAACATTCAAAAATGCACTTCTAATATGGAATCTATTTATTAATGGTTTTAGAAGACGGAAAATTAAACGCACTGAATAAAAAAATCGGCTTCTATCCGGCATGTAGAGGAACCTCTCATTTGGTATCAGCTAAAGCTGGAATAAATGAATCTTACCAATTGTCCTATACGTTAAACCATTAGCACCAAAATCCAAGGAGCTTTTAGAGTTTTTTTTCAGAAAGTTCTCGAAATTTTCACTTGACTCATAGAAGAATCCCACGAAAACCCCTTACGGTAAGGTCAATCAGAACTAGGCTTGAAGATACTTTCCTGGCGATTCCAACATTCATGTCCCCCTCCGCATCGTTAGAAAATTACGCTTGCATAAAGTAATCTCCTAGCTGATTTGTGAAAGGCCCGGCGTTAAAGGTTGCGACGGAGTATCGTTAAATGATCCTTTTTGTATTGATTAGCGACCTACTGAGTTGAGTCAGCCAGAATTCTATTCTTGCAAACTTTAGTAAAAGAAAAGTTCTTTCTCATGGATTCCAAAAAAAATGCCATAAGAAATGTTGCAGATATATCAGACATGAGCTTACCAAGAATTCCTGCAAAATGTAGAACACCCGTCCAGCTGCCATACCCTCCAAATGAACCCCAAGCGGTAATGAACACCAGAATTAGAATTACGCGTTTAAGTTGCGAACCTTTCTCTAAACAACCAAAAAGCGCACAACCGGCGGTTAATAAAAAGAAAAGTCTATAGTCCATAGTCATTCCAGTTAAAAACATAAATGTCACTGTTGAACCAAATAGCCAAAAGAGTTTGTTGTTTAAAGTTGAATAAAAAGAATCATTCTTCTCACTGAATTTCAATTCCGAAGTCTTTAGAAAGCTAGCTTTCTTTATCAGGATTACTGTAGAGATTAATAGGATGATTCCTAGCAAATAAGAAATTAAAGAATTAATCAACGGAAAACTTGGGGAAATATAGGGGGTGAGGAGATTTAGAAAATGACCAGGCCAGGGCATACCCCAGGACGCCCACCACGTGTTTGATCCTCCCACATAGTTTTCTTTGTTGTAATACAAAGCAACATCCGGAATTATTGCCAAACCGCAAAAAAAGAAGAGAAACATCGAAAATAACTTACTTCTTTTAGACTTAAAAATTACCATAAGCACCAACAACACTGGAAGAGTATAGAATTTCATGAGCGTCGCTAAACCAATAAGAAGCGTTCCAAGAACTTCTTTGTGTAAGCTAATAGATAAAGCAGCGAGAATAAGCAAAACGAAAATTAGTTCATCGAAATTTGTTAGAGCGATTGTGAGCCAAACTGGTGGAGAAAAAAAAATAAGCAACAGTAAAATTCTGCTTGAATTTCTCCCCCCTGCAGAGGATGAAATTATAAGACTAATGCCTATGACAACGGTAATCGTTGCTGTTATTCCAAGTAACACCGTCATTGAAGGATCAAAGTGGAAAAAATTTAACGCATAGAGTAGGGATCTACCATAGTTATAATTGTATTGAGCGCATACTGAGTTATTCGGATCATAGACAGCTATGCCAATCTCCTTAAAACACTTGGCAGAATTTAGAACCCAATTAAGATCATTGAAAGACCGAACTGGTTTCATTCCGTTTAGATCAAGAGATGACCACTCAGTTAGGATCTGATATCCGTACCCTAAAAAAAGGAGGGGGGCGTAAAGAAAAAAAGTTTTCAATTTGCTAACCTCCAATGACTTTAACCAGGTTTTCTTTATTGTGAATAATCACTTCATAAAGAACTCTAACATATGTGGAGTATTTGACGCCCAAGGGTGGAAGTATTAATAGAAAGTCTATGGACATAAGAAAAGTTGTTTCTAGCTCCTGGGAAAGTGGCCCTTGCTTTCGGAATTTGTATATGGCGGCTAAAAATTAGATTTACCTATCTCTCTAAAACACTTAATTGTATTTTTCCCTCAAGAGCTGGAGAAATTTGCGGGGTAACTCACCCTTATCGGCAACGTAGGTCCAATCGCTTGGTCCTGAGTAGAAGCCTATTGGTGAAATTACTTGGGCAGATTGATTTAATAAAGCCCCAATAAAACTAAAGGAAGACTTACCAATGACCAAAATGTCGGCTTCCTGCATTAGCTTCCAGGACTCTAGGGGGTTTAACTCAGTGATAATTTTCTTCACTTTCAGATCAGATAATGAAATATTAAAATCCTCATAATCAAGAGTAAAGTTGGAGTCCTTGTCCATTTTATTTCCACCATCTTGAAGATACATCATTGACTCTGCAGATACTCCAGCAGGAGACCATTGTATGTTCTCTTTATGAACATCAGTGTGAATCGTAAATTCATAGTTTACTTTATAACTATCCAAGATGGCTTGAATCGGTAGAAGTACGGACAGGTACCATGAGGTTGGAATGAATCGGTTGCTCAATACGTCTTTTGAAATGAGACCGCGCCTTATATGCACATGGATGCGATAAATGTCGTCATTATTTGCGTTCATGGTGAGATTTCGAGTAGCCCAAATAAAATGTTTTCTGATACTTGGATATCTTAAAGTCAACCTATATGGATCATTAATTATCAATAACTCATGGTGATTTAAAAAATAGCAAAATAATTTTTTTAAAATGAAATATGCTCTTAAGGTACCTGACAATCGAAACACTCTAGAGTAATTTAGTTCTCGGATCCGGTGTGTCTTTTTACATGAGTGTTCTTCCAAATTAAGAAAATTCTTTAATTCGGATAAGAAGTTTAATTTAGCCTCAGATGTATTTAGGTTATCGCCAGGGTTTGAGTCAAACTGTAAAATTGGGGAGTTAACAAATCCCATCTTGAAATGTTTTGATAATGAATACACATCAATAATTCGGATAACCTGTGCACCGATACCATCTTTTGATTTGTGATTATTAAAAGACAGGCAAACTGCCACAATTGTCCCCTTATTTTTAATTGAGTCTCCTGAATGCGTGTTAGGATATCACTTCAATTAAGGAAGGATAGGTATCATTACTTAAAATCATTAGTTAAATCAGATTATTTTTAGTACGATTTAGTTAGGATGAATATTATGAAATCACCAATTATTGCCTTAAATGGTGGCTTGGGGAACCAACTATTTCAGTGGTTCTTTGCTCATACCCTTGAATCCAATAGAAAGTTTAGAATTGATGGCCTCTTTGAAAGTGTTGACACAGAACTCGGGCAACGAGAATTTCGACTTGAAGAGTTGGCAGAGAGATGTTCTCATGTAAGTCGTGACGTCAAAGGGTTGTCGAAATTGTCTAAATTTGAACGGTTCTGGCATTTGGCAAATCACTTATGGCTAGTTCCTGTATTTCGCCCCCTCATGACAAAAATTGGATATTTTCGTGAAAACCCTAATTCGGAAGTAGCCCAAAGTTTGAGTATACCAATCCCAATGCGCTACGCGTTCGGATTCTTTCAAAATGCTAAGATAATCGAACAAGCACATAGCGCTCTCGAGATTGAGTTGATACCAATCATCAAAGCAAAGCTAAGAGAATTGAAGGATAAATTCGATTTGAAGGCTCCATACACGGTTATACATATCCGTCGTTACATAACGACGGGTTTGAAATTGACTCCGATACACTTTTGTAATCTTAGTAGTGATTATTTTATTGACTGGGCAAAACAAAATGCAAGGCAGAGGATAATTCTTCTCACAGAGTCTGCCGATCAAGTGAGTGAAATTATAAAATCTGTGAAACCAGTTCTAGTACTAGATGCGAGCAATTCATCACCATGGGATGTATTGGCAATTATGGCCGGGGCTCAACAATGTTTAGGCTCAAACAGTAGTCTTTCATGGTGGGGGGCAAAACTCTGTTCGATTTTTGGAGGGCAAGCATGGTTACCCTCAAATTGGTCATATTGGCCTAACGTGCAAACAAGCGCTTTTCACTTTGAAGGAGTTAATTTGGTCAATTCTGTTTGGGATATATCGGGATTTGATTAAGACACTAAATTAGTATCCAGAATCTCTGCAACCGAAGTCTAATTCCGGTCAATTTGTAATGAAAGACCTGTAGAAAAATACTATTGACACGTGGACTTTTCCTACAGAATATGAGAAAATTAATAATGCAACTTCAGTTAGATAAAAACCCTAGGAATAGAAATCGCCTGTTAATCTGCCTAATTTTTATTTCGGCTGTTCTAAAGGCAGGTTATGCGCTATCACGAGATCTATTTGACTCTGGACCAGATGCTAACGGGTATATGCCATTTGCAGTTGGATTTGCTGAAGAAAATTTTTTCTCTTCAAAAATTCCAGGGCCACCGTACTATCCCTCTGGCTACCCATATATTTTGTCGCTAATAGTCCGTATTGCACCTGGGTCCTGGATTGAACTTTCGCAATTGTTTCAAATTGCTTTATTTTCTTTGGCGAGTTACTTGTTTTATCACTTAATTGAACACATGTTTTCCTGGAAAATTGCGGGCTTCGCCACTCTAATTCTTTGCTTTAACCCCGCTTGGGCTGTGGTGAATGGTGAAGCAATGTACGAAACTCTCCTAGTTTCTTTTTTGATTTTTTCAATGTACTTTTTCGTGAATCCGCTTCGACAATCTGAAAGTCACACAATTATAAGTTTGATAACTAGTGGAGTGCTCGCTGGAATTACTTCTGTAATTCACCCGAGAGTTCTTCCTCTTCTCACTATTTTCTTTTTGGGTATTTACATAACGCGAATTAAAAGTTCGAATAAAGGATTGGTCCTTTTTGCATCAGCAACAGTATTTCCTTTACTTTTTTCCCTGCGCAACTTCCAAGCCAAGGGTTCGTTTACACTTATGAATTCTTTCTGGGATGGACAAGCCCTTAATGCCTTTCTAACTGGGTGTAGGTCGTATGCTTGTGCCGCTGAAAGAATTATTGATAAGCCAATTGGTTTTCTTGAGCACTCTTACATGAGTGCAATTGCATTTTGGTCACCTCATTCAGGGCCTCTCATGAAGGGCACTTGGTACCACAACATTAGTCTAATATCTTTCCTGAATAGACACGGCTATAACAGATTGTCCATATATATCTCTCTGATATTTTCAATACTAATTTTCCTTATGTGGATTTATGGATCCGTACTACTGTATAAGAAAAATAGATTTTACAGTATCTTACTTCTCTCACTTGCAGGGATTATTTGGTCCACCGATATTCTAGTCTACGCTGATAATCGACACCGTCTGGTTGCTTTAATATTTATGTTACCTGCTCATTCTGTATGTGTTCTAAAGTTATTTAGTAAGTTGAGACTAAAAGCCATCAATCCAAATCCGTTTTAAAACCGTGTCTACAACATTTTCGAATTCATGCGAAGAATACATAGATGAATTTCGCTCTTTCAACTCCAGTGTTTCAAGACTATTTAAATAGGTCATCAATTCTTTTGCTATTGACTCTGGATTACTAGTCCGGAATACCCTGACCATTGAATCACCAAGCTCCTCCATTTCCAAAGCGACTCCCACGGCTGATGTAAAAATGGGAGTATCACATAATCTAGATTCCAAAAGAACCTGCCCATATGACTCGCTCACAGCCAGATGGAGTAGGAGATCTGCTACACCCAAAATTTCATTAATATCTTCGCGATATCCTGAGAACTCAACAGAACCGTTTATCTTTAGATCCGTTGCAAGCGACTTTAATTTTTCAAGTTCTGGACCATCCCCAACGATTTGGTAGTGGATTACTTGTCCCGATTTAATCAGTTCAGCAACAGTTAGAATTCCAAGATCTATTCTTTTTTCCCAAACAAGTCTTCCGATAGAAACTATATTGAGATTTTTTCCACTTTTGATTGGCTTGGTCAGGCTTAGTTTTGGAAATTTGTCGGATTTCACTCCTAGAGGAATTTCTACAATTTTATAATCAGGCACTTTTCTTTTCTTTAATGAATGTGTAACTTCGGGGGACAACGATTGAATGTAACTAGATTGACGATAGTAAATCCATGTTAGAAATAGGTGCAATTTGGCTTTTAAGGAACCTCTCTTTACTAGATTAGAGAAGAACTCTGGTTGCTGATGATGACAAATAACAAATTTAGTACCGGCAAAAAACTTGAATGCCATGGCATAACTTGAAGGAATGTGTCCATGCGCATAGATGTATATTTTTTCGCTTTTTGCCCAACGTTTTAAAGTTAGGGAAGCACGCAAAAACCCACGAATTCCAGGGTTAAAGTGCCAAATTCTCTCAAAACAGCTGGTGCGTAATTCATCGTGAATTGGGCCTGCAGAAGAAATAGAAATTAAACCTGGTCTTATTCCCTTTTGTGAATAGATGGAGAATTGGCTCTCAAGCCACGAATTCCTGTGCGAAAAATCAATTAAATGTACGACTAAGGTCATTTTTGAATTTTACCGCTTTCGACATGTAGCTACCAACCAAAAACGCGACCCATAGGTCTTAATCAATCGGCTTAAAATAAAGTCCGCTAGCTTTGCTGTGACTTGGATGGCAAACTTCGGTAGATCTCCCATTCTTTGTAATGAAGTGGGTGCCGGCCACCAGGTCTCAGATATTTTAAATTCATTTATTGAAAATCCATTTATGTTTAGAAGTTTGGTATAAGAATGACAATTCCCAAGAGAAACATGGTACGGTTTTGAGTTAGCCACGCGATTTGGTGTGAATCGGTTGTATAAATTAATCACGAAATTTGAAATGCTCCTTACCCCTTCTAGTGGGCCTTGCACTATAAGCACTCCATATACTTCTAAATGGCGTTTTACATCTTGCAATATTTTACCTGGATTGCTATCGTGCTCTAAAACATCACTTAACAAAATATAATCAAAAAGGAACGAGCTATTGAACAATTCTTCCGGTGCCAAAATAGAAAGATTAGTTTCCGATTGAAGAATCTCTCTGGTGATTGATGAAACCTCTAATCCAGTCGGTTGCAAACCAAGTTCCTTTGCAAGTAAAAGTCCATGACCATCTACTCCGCACCCATAATCAAGGAAAGTTTTCCCAATGGATTTTCCTTGAGAAAGATACCGTTGAGTATAGGTATATTTCTTGTAACCTTCCGAGTCCCCCTCAAATCGATTCACTTCCCTTCCAGAATAATCATCTACATAATAATCGCTGTAGAGATTTTCAAGCT
>SXGR01604393.1_pt1 | contig 10659 bp, 5 predicted proteins | sample 3174711 | NCBI WGS metagenome assembly SXGR01 (sample SAMN11356860, study PRJNA531348) | freshwater metagenome | isolation source: freshwater sample F1-60 | place: China: Fuxian Lake, Yuxi | collected 2017-12-25 | reverse complement strand
GTGCTTCCCGATCTTCTTAGCCAGCTAGGGCTCAATGTCTATTCCCGGCCTGGGCGGGGGACACGGCAGGACGGTGTTGACGTAGGAGCCGTCGGAAGCCTAGATGGCGGACCCAAAAAGGTCTACCTGTTTTCGATTAAACCAGGCGACCTTACACGCAGGGATTGGGACGGCGACCCCGCGCAGTCGCTGCGTCCGTCGCTGAATCAAATTATTGATTCCTATATTCCCACCCGACTGCCCGCCGAGCACCGTGGGAAGGACATTGTTATCTGTATAGCGATTGGCGGGGACGTTCAGGAGTCGGTTCGCTCGCTCGTCACAGGTTACATAGGGCAGAACACAAAGGACAACATCACATTTGAGGAGTGGAACGGCGACAAACTCGCTGCTTGCATTCAATCCAGCTTTTTACGCGAGGATTTGCTTCCCGATCACGCGCGCTCCCATCTTCGCAAATCCCTCGCGATGCTTGATGAACCGGATGTGTCGTTCCGCCACTTCGCGCAGCTTATCCGGCTGCTCTCTGCCGTTGATGAACTAAACGATGCACAGCGTGTCACCGCCATGAGGCAGATGAGCATTTGCCTCTGGATTCTATATGGCTGGGCGCGCGAGGCAGAGAACATCGAAGCGGCATACCGCGCAAGCGAGCTTACGCTTCTTCATGCGTGGAGTATCGCGAAGCGTCATGCAGGCAAGGACAACAAGACAACGAGAGCAATGCAGACCGCTCTCTCATCAGTCTTCAAGGCATACCACCAGATTTGCAGCGAATTTCTCCGCGTTAATGTCCTCCCTTATGCGGACAAACTGCACGCCGTGTCATCCGCCGTGTGGGGGTCAAGCAGCCTAGATGTGAACCTAAAGCTCTTTGATCTGCTTGGGCGGCTTGGCATCGACGCACTCTGGGCGTCATGGGGTGTGCAGCGGTGCTCCGATGACGAAGCCGCTGCGAGGCAAGAGATGCTTGGGGAGGCTCAAAGATACGTGGAGGCGATCAAAGCGCTTATCAACAACAACCCGGCACTGTTGATGCCGTTGAAAGATGAACAGGGAATTGATATTTCGATAGCTCTCTCGGCTCTCGTCATGGACGGCGGCAACCGCGAGTTCATTCTGAGTTGGCTTGGTGAGATGCTCGCTCGGGCGAGGTTTGCTTACGAAGCACATGCGAAGTATCCAAGCGTCTTGCACTCCTACACGGAGCTTCTTGAGCATCCGCAATCACGCGATAACGACTACCGCAAGAAAGCGACGAGCGGGAGCATCCTCTATCCTGTCATCGCGCTTTGGGCCGCGCTCCTGGAAGATGAACAGCTTTACAGTGAAGTCGCCCAGGTGCAGGAGTTGATGCAGCACTGCACCTACCAGTTATGGTATCCAGACGAGCGTTCTGAGGATCACTTTTACAAGAACAGCGATTCTCACGGGGCGGTGCTCGCCAATCTGGTTCTCAACACCTCAGTGCGGGATTTCCTAGCGCAGGTGTTTGGGGAGTGCAAGGAAACCAAACACTTCGAGGAACTCTCAGCGATCAAATATGCTTGGTGGCCGTTGATCATTGTCGCTTGCCGCCACTACCGTCTTCCGCTGCCGCTGCATTTGTTAAGCGGAATGCATCATCAAGATGAGACGGATTCCGGTGACGCCACCCCAGCCGCAGGTAGTCTGAGCGCGGCCGGCTAGAAATAGTTTCTGCGCAGGAATGTTCCGTTGAAGGCGGTCCAGATATTTGTGTCGCGCTCGAACATAGCCGTAAGAAGGTTGTCAGGCTGTGGGTCGTCGATTTTCTGTCCGCTGGAATCGAAGAAAACAGTCTCAACAAGATGACCGAGGGTCTGGCTTTGCTTAAGAAGCATCTGGGCCACTGATTCTTCCTTAGGGATGCCATCCCTCGGCGCGCTTCACGAACAATAGACGGTCTCCCGAGGCTCGGGCGAAAAGCCCTGCGCCCGCCGTCGATTCTTCGTTCCGCTTGCACACCCTGTTCTCGCCGAAGGGCAGGGGTTGCATGCGCAACCCCTCATTCCATTCGGATAGGGGCAAGGGCCGCGAGAGTCGCGGCCCGCGCTCAACACCCATGACGGAAAGGAATTTGTCATGTCCCTTCAATCCATATCCCTCTCTCAACTCACGCCCTCCAAGACCAACCCGCGCAAGCTGTTCGATGTCGGCAGCCTTGAAGGGCTAGCGGCCAGCATCCGCGCGGACGGTCTCTTGCAGAACCTTGTCGTCGCCCCCGCCAAGGGAAAGCGCTTTGCGATCATCAGCGGTGAGCGCCGCTACCGGGCGTTGAAGCTGCTCGAAGAACGCGGCGAATTGCCGGAAGGCTTCACCGTTCCGGTGGAAGTCCGGGCCGATGCATCGAAGGAAGACCGTTTGCGTCTGGCCACGGTCGAGAACTTGCAACGCGCCGACCTCACGCCCTTGGAGCAGACCGAAGCCTTGACAAGGCTCGTCAAGGACGGAGAAAAGCTCGATGACCTTGTGGCGCAGACCGGATTGTCCGCCACCACCATCAAGCGGCGGCTCGCGCTGAACGGATTATGTGCGGAGGCGAAGGACTCCCTCGCGGAGAAGACCATCAGCCTCGCGCAAGCCGAAGCCCTCACACTTGGCAGTGAGGACGAGCAGCGCGACCTTCTGGATGACATGGCGCATAGACATCTTGACGCCGAGGACATCAGGGATCGACTGACCGGAGAGCTTCCCTGCGTGGCCGATGCGATCTTTCCCATCGAACGCTATACCGGAGCGATCACCATGGATTTGTTCGCGGAGGGCGAAAGCAGCTTCTTCGATGACGTTGAGCACTTCGACGAATTACAGCGGGAGGCCGTCGAGACGCTGGCCGACCACCACCGCGCCAACGCCGCATGGGTCGAGGTCACGCATGAGTGGCGCATCCCGCTGTGGCAGTACGACGATGCGCCTTCCGGCGAACCGGGCGGCGTCATCATCAACCTGTCGCCGCGCGGCACCGTCGAAATACGCGAGGGTCTTGTCCGCAAGACCGACCGTCGAACGTCCCGCCAGCTTGCGGGCAACCCCGCCGCACCGAAACCCAAGGCGTCCTACGCCACGCCGTTGCGCCGGGTGCTCTCCTGTCACAAGAGCATGGCGGTTCAGGAAATGCTGCTCTCCTCCCCGCGCACGGCAAAGGAACTCGCAGCCGTCCGTTCGTTCGTGGAACTGGAGCGGCACCTCTGTATTGAGCTTCTCTCCCGCGCCGACGATCCGCAAGGCGCGTACCGCGTCCTTGAGGCTCAGGCCACGCTCTTTGCCGGAAAGCTCGGCCTTGTACCGCAGGAGGGGGAGAATGTTTGGTCTGTGTTCCCGCCGCGCCGTCCTGACCCGGTGGACCTCTACCGGACGATCAAGAGTTTTTCCGATCACGACCTCGAAGCGTTCCAGACGCTCCTGACCGCGCTGTCCTTCGGGCAAGAGGACTGCGACAAGCTCGACACCACGGACAGCCTGTTCAATGCCATCGCACAGGACTTGAACGTCTCCATGCGAAACCACTGGCGACCGGACCGGAGCTTCTTCGAGAAGCGGACCCGCGACCAGCTTGTCTCGGTCACCAAGGACTGCGGCTTCGCGGAAGGGCGTTCGAGCCTCGGCAGCTACAAGAAAGCCGAGCTGGTCAGCGGTCTCACGCAGTTCTTCGTGACCGCGCAGAGCACCGCCGATCCGACTCCCGCGCAGGAGAAGGCCCGCGCATGGCTACCCGAAGCCATGCTCTTTCCCGCAGTCGATCCCGATCCGCAGGACGTGCCGGACGAGACGGATGAGGACGAAGCCGACGACGAGAGCTTGGACGCCGAAGACGAGGACGATATGTCTGAGGACCAAGAACTGCTCGAAGCGGCGTAAACGGGCCTAACCACCGGAGCGCCCGGCGGCATCCATTCGCCGGGCGCACCTTCAAGGCTACCGAATGAAAGGGACTTCGCCATGACGACCAATATTTCGCCCGCCCACAAGGACGCTTTCGAGGCGCTCGTGTCCGGCGGTTTTACGAACTTCGCTTTGTTCTCGTGCTTCGTGAACGGTGCGCCCGCAAGCTGCATCGTCGCCGTTACGGCGCAAGGCGATGACGTGCTGATCACGCCGCTGTTCGTGAGCGTCACGTCCGACATGCTCCTGACGGACCATGACGGCGTAGCGGCCTAGCGGCAGACCTCCGATGCGGGCGGCGCTTTCACGCCGTCCGCCTTCGTGCAGAAAAGTCAGGCGCTGGCTTTCTTATGTGATCGGCGTTTCGAGCGGGCGCGGCCCGGTCCATCCCGGCGGACCAACGCGCGGCACGATCCGCTGCCGCTGAACCGACTTCCCCGCAGCCTTCACTCAAGCCCTGCCGCTCTCGATCCGGCTTCTGAAACGCCGGTGCGGGCAACGTGCTGCGCGGGCGGATCATGAGCGTCTTCATCCTCCTGTTGGTGTGAATTACTGAAAGGCGACCGTGCGCGGTCCGGGTTCGCCTGCAAGCCTGCCCTCCGGCCTCCGCCCGTCACCGTGTCCTCGTGTTCCCCTGCGGGCCGCACCCCTGCCGGGTTCCGGGGCTATTCCGGCTCTCCCTCTGGCCCGCGCCTCTCCGGCGCCGTTCATTCACATCCAACAGGAGAGACGCTCATGACCACCTTCTACGCGCAGCCTTATTCCCTCGACCACACCGGCTTTTACTTCGAGAGCCTCGAAGAATTCGAGACCGGCATGGAGAACCTCAATAAACGCGGCTGCGAGGAAGTCGAACTCCAGTTCATCGACGGCGAGAGCCATCATGCGAAGCTGGCGGAGGCCGCCGGAATGAACCAGGCCAACATCGCCCTCTGGTTTGAAACGCTCGACGATCTCGATGAAGAGGATGCCACGCGCCTGACCTTCCTGCTCGAACGCAGCTTCAAGCTCGAAGACGCCCTGGGCCGTTTTGATGAGGTCTGCCTCTACAAAGGCCGCGCCGCACACTACGCGCAGGAGCTGATCGAGGAGACGACGGAAATCCCCGCGAACCTTCAGTACTACATCGACTACGACGCCATCGCCCGCGACATGCGCCTGAATGGCGAGATCGAAGAGATCGACAGCGAGACGCTGGTCACGAACGCGCACGACTTCTAGCCGCTGCGCATCAAGGCCGCCCCGGTGCCGGAGCGGCCTTTCGCATGATAGGGATGCGGCGGGCTAGAAGCCGGGGGCGCGGCCTGCGAGTTCCGCGCGGATGTTTTGCAGTGTGGCGAACGCGTTCAACCGCTCCTGCGGCTGCTCGAACGTCGCAATGGCATTGAAGATGTCGCGGTAAAGCGCGCGCAGTTCGTTCGTGGATTTTGAAGCCAGTTCGAAGCGTGTGGTGAGTTTCATGATCGTCTCCTTGTTGTCAGGAGGCCCGGACCAACCGGAGCCTTTCCTGGCCCGGAACAGACACCATCGTGGGCAGAGAAAGGCGCACGGCCGGCCGGGCGCACGAAAGACAACGAACAAGGAGGATCAGGAAACGAGAGGCACCCCGGATGGCGAGAAAAGACGCGAATGGCGCAGCGCGCGAAGACGCGCAGGTTTAAGGCCAATCAAGATCGGAGAGCAGCGCGGGCGGTGAACGCGCCGCGCCTTGCGGAAGGAAAGATTAACTTACGTTACGGAAAACATGCGCGCGCGACGAGCGCCGCGCAGACCGGGCGCACTGCACGCCGCGCCTGCATGCAGGCGTAGTCAGTTCTGCTGGAGGCTGAGATTCGCTTCGGGGTGTTTGGTGGTCTTGTGCGTGTCGTAGGCCAGCCGCGTCTCGAAGGGAATGTCTTGCTGCTCGGAGAGGGTGTAGAGCGTCTTGCCCCCATCATGTGCGCTCTTGGAGACGGCGAAGAAGCCCCGCAGGAAGACTTGCGCCTTATTGTCGCCCCAGGCGACGGGGAAGGCGCTGACGGATTCGATCATCTGATGCTCGAAGCGCACGCGCGAGGCGCAGCCCGCCTCGATATCCGCCGCATCGAGGGGCAGCGGATACCCGGCATCCCCGAAATTGAGGATGCCGTGTTGATCGTTGTTCTGGGCCGGCGAGCATTTGGTGACAACCGGGTTCTCGAAGCGGTCGGTACCGGCCCTCACATGCGGAAGATCGAGGGACGCCGGATCGAGCGGCGCGTAGCGAACGATGGAGAGGTCCAGATAGACGGTCTTACCATCGTTGGCGTCGAAGAAGGCATGAATCCCGTTCTCTGCGTTGGCTTCGAGCACATGAAGCGGCCCGGAGTAGGCGGGATACTTGTCCAGTTCGGCCTGCTCCTCCGCCGTCGGTGTCTTTGGAGCCTCTGCCGCCAACGCGACATTCGGCACGAGCAGCGCCAGCGCACAGAAAGGAAGAAGCAGAAGACGGACGGAACGGAAAGCATCACGAGGCATCAATCGAATTCCATATTCGCGGTTGTCGAGAATCACAATCACAAGTTCATTTTTTTCTTGCTGAATCCTTTCTACGTTTTTTAGGATGATGTGCGCAAACATTTTCGCGCGTGACGTTTTCTATTGTCGTTTCCGGGTCGGTGCATCCTGTTCATGGAGGTGTTGGGCCGCTATGAGCAGGAGCAGTGAATGGGCAAGGGATCGGTCTGGCGGGTGCCGCTGTTAAGAGTCGCGGTCTATGTGATTCTTGTAGCGGGAGCCATCATCAGTCTGAACCACGCCGTCCGCGCCTATGACTGCGGAACCAGCTACCCGTGCGGCGACCCGCCTTACTGGCGCGAGCCAGTAACCAATCCAAACTACAATTATCCCCAAAACCCGTTCTACGGGTCGTATATCAGTTCTAGAAGTTTCTATTCTTGGTCAAACTGCGATGGTCACGTCACGAAATCGGCGGTGACGGATACCTGGAACGACAAGCCCACGAAGCAGAAGAACGATCAGTGCACCAATCGAGCGGACACCACAAACGATGCCAACGGGAACGCACGCTACAACGTGTCCAGTCCTCAGGCTCTTCAATCCATGAACGGTGGGTCGGCGGCAACGGACATTCAGGGCGGTATGAATGCCTATTACAACAACCCGCTCATCGAAGACATGCTCTTCTTCCAGTCGAGCGCCAGCCCGTCTACTCCCGCGAACGTGCCATTCAGGCTTTGCTTCGAGTACAGCACGGTGGCCGGACCGAACCCGACGAACGGATCAACCGATGCGGATTCCTCTATACAGCTCGGCAAATTTTCCTATCTCGGCATACATCTTTCCAAAATCACATGGTCATGGATCACGGGCAGTCAGACAATCAATCGGGGTTCGGCACCGAACTGGACCACCAAGCAATGCAATACCGGCAAGTTCACAATGACGGATGTCGCTGCCGGGTACACGACCCGGATGTCTCTCTTTACAAGGGGAACAGCCTACTACCATCCCCCTCCGATCCACCAGACGCGGCGAAACGGCAAGGTCAATGGATGCTTCCAAATAACCCCATTCTCTTCAACGCAAGCCCTGCCGCCTGGAGTGACCTGTAGCAGCGCGTCGGGCGTATTCCCCGGATGCGAATTTCCGATTGCCGACCCGGATAAGTATTTCGACAACCCTAACGCCTATATTTGCGGCGACGACTCCAAGAAGGAGCCGGACAACTCATGCAGCACGACGGCGAATCCGATCAACTTTGCCTACGGCTTCAAGGTCCAAACGGAGAATGACTATACCGGCAACGGCGCGCTGGCGTTCACACGCATCTATCGCAGCAACGGCGACTGGCTGAATTTCAACATGGGTAAATACTGGAGGCATAGTTACGACCGCTCGCTTCAGATCGTTAACGGGCCGGAGTCCGACTCCGCGCAGATCACGACTTCCGAGGGCACGGCCTATAAGTTCCGCTCCGATGCCGGAGACAATAACTGGGAAGCGGCGGAATCCGACGTCAAGGCGACCTTCACGGAGCTTTACGATTCCACGCCGACGCTGATCGGCTACCTGTACACGACTGAGAACAAGACCAAGGAGACTTACAACACCGGCAAAAAGCTGACCCGCATCGAATATCAGGGCGGCGAGGCGCTGGACCTGACCTATGATGGCTCCGGGCGGCTTTCAACGGTGACCGACGAGCACGGGCGGACGATCACCTTGACTTACGACGGTTCGAGTCGCGTCTCCACCGCCGTCACGCCGGACGGGACCTTCACCTATACATATGGCTCGAACAACAATCTGATCGAGGTCGAAAAGCCCGACACCAAGACCCGCGAGTATCATTACGAGGATACGAGCTTCGTCAACGCTTTGACCGGTATCACGAATGAAGACAGCGTACGCATAGCCACGTGGGGCTACGATGCGCAAGGGCGGGCGGATTCCTCTGAACATGCCGGAAGCGTGGATGAGTTTACGCTGACCTACAATTCCGACGGCACGATTACGGAAACAAATCCGCTCGGCAAACAGACCATCTACACCTACACCGTCATCAACGGTGTGCGGAAGATCACCAAGGTGGACGGCGTGGCGAGCACGCACTGTCCCGCAGCCAACAAGGCGTACACCTATACCTCCAGCGGCTATTTGGCGAGCACAACCGATTGGGAAGGAAACAAGACAACCTACACCACTGATCAGAACGGTCTGGAGACATCGCGCGTCGAGGCCGTCGGCACGGCGGAAGAACGCACGATTACGACCACGTGGGTGCCAAGCCTGCGCCTGCCCGACGTGATAACGGAAGCCGGCAAGACCACTGACTATGGCTATGACGCGGACGGGCGCATGACTTCCGTCACCGTCACCGATACCAACACCTCCGAAACCCGCACTACCACCTATACCTACTGGAGCAATTCCACGGGATCGGGCGGGCAGACCATCCTGGGCCGCTTGAAGGAGATCGACGGGCCGCGCACGGATGTCACGGACAAGACGACCTTTACCTACGACTCCGACTTCCGTCTGATCAAGACCGAAGACGCGCTCGGCCACGAGACGGAGACGACCGCGTTCGACGCCGCCGACCGCCCGCTTACAGTCGAGGACGAGAACGATGTCGAGACGGACATGGCCTACGACACAATGGGCCGTATTCTCACCGTCACCCGCGCGCCGGGAACCGCTTTGGAGGCCGTCACCACCTTCACCTACAACGATGTGGGCGATGTCGAAACCATCGAATCCCCCAACGGCACGCTGGTGACCTATAGCTATGACAACGCCCGCCGCCTGACGGGCATGGAGGACGACCTCGGCAACACCATCGCCTATACGCTGGACGATGCCGGGAACATCCTGACCGAGGAGCGGCGCGACCCCGGCAATACCCTCAAATACACGCACAGCCAGACCTTCGACGAGATGTCGCGTCTTCTCACCTCCGTCGGGGCCGGGGCGGCGTGGGACCGTTCGTATGCCTACGACAAGAACAGCAACATGACCACCTATACGGACGCCAACAGCGAGGCCACCGATTACGCCTTCGACGGGCTGGATCGGCTGGTCACCAGCACCGACGCGCTTTCAGGCGTCACCGAAAACACGATCAACGATCTCGATCAGACGACCGGGATCGAAGACCCGCGCACGAACGTCACGACCTATGGCTATAACGCCTTTGGTGACGTGACGCAGATCGTCAGCCCCGATACGGGCACGGCGGCCTATACGCATGACAAGGCCGGGAACGTCACGCAGATGATCGACGCGCGGAGCGTGACCACCAACACCACCTACGACGCGCTCAACCGTCTTTTGACAATGGCGTACCCCTCTGATAGCTCCCTGAACGTCACCCTGATCTATGACGACAACCCGACGCCGGGGAATTGCGGCACGTCGATTGGCCGTCTGTGCCGGGTGGTCGATGCTTCGGGCACCACGGATTACAAATATAACGATCTCGGCCATCTGATCGAGGTGAAGGAGGTGCGCGGCGGTCTGACCTTCACCACCGAATATGAATACGACCTTGCCGGGGTACTCAAGAAAATTACGCTGCCTTCGGGCCGGGAGATTGATTACACGCTGAATGGCAACGGGCAGGTGACAGGCGTGAGCGCGGATGTGAACGGCAGCGCGACGACGCTGGCGAGTTCCATCGCCTATCTACCTTATGGGCCGCTGAGCGGTCTGACCTATGGAAACTCGAAGACGCTGAGCGCGACCTTTGATCAGGATTATCGCCCGACGAATCGGACGGTCTCCGGCGTCTTTAACCACACCTACGATACGGACGCCGAGGGGAATATCACCCAGAAGGGTTCGCGCACCTACGCCTATGACGACCTCAACCGGATGGACGCGGAGACAGGCGGCACGGCGGCGAGCTTCACGTACGATCCGATCGGCAACCGCCTGACCGAAGTGATGGGTAGCACGACGACCTACACCTATCCCTCGACCAACTCAAAACTCTCCAGCGTCGGGGCGAACAGCTACACCTACGACGCGATGGGGAACGTGACGGGCGACGGCGCACGGACGTATGTCTGGAGCGCGGCGGGCCTGCTCAAGGAAGCCAAGGTGGGTGGCTCTACAGTCGGAACCTACACATACTCTTCGAATAACCAGCGCACCAAGAAAGTAGCCGGAGGCAATACTGTCCACTACGTCTACGGTCTCGGTGGCCTCCTGTATGGCGAATACGACAATAGCGGAAACCTCATCCGCGAATATGTCTGGCTCAACGGCGAACCG